>Ga0066903_100000394_pt1 | contig 26611 bp, 20 predicted proteins | sample PanSoiMetaGPlot1_FD_67491 | JGI IMG/M metagenome (GOLD analysis project Ga0066903, IMG submission 67491) | Tropical forest soil microbial communities from Panama analyzed to predict greenhouse gas emissions - Panama Soil - Plot 1 (version 2) | ecosystem: Environmental > Terrestrial > Soil >... | reverse complement strand
GTGCTCTGCAACCAGTGCACCGACGCGCCGTGCGTCCGGATCTGCCCGACGAGCGCGCTCTTCAAGCGCCGTGACGGCATCGTCGATCTGCACGGCGACAGCTGCATCGGCTGCCGCGCGTGCATGGAAGCGTGTCCGTACGATCAGCTCTTCATCGATCCGAACACGCACACGGCCGAGAAGTGCAACTTCTGCGCGAACCGGGTCGAGAACAATCTGTTGCCGGCGTGCGTGATCGTGTGCCCGACCGAATGCCGGATCTTCGGCGATCTCGACGATCCGTCGAGCGCGGTCTCGCGCATCGTGCAGCGCGACGCGTTCGCGGTGCGGAAGCCGGAGAAAGGGACCGGCCCGAGGATCTTCTATCTCGGCGCCGACGAGAGCGTGATCAGGCCGGAGGTCGCCGCGCGCCCGCTGTATTTCAAGGAAGGACAGGTGCACCTGCGTCCCCTCGGCGCGCCCGACGTGGATCCGGAGTCGCCGGGCGATCCGCGCGTCGACTACGACACGCCGCACAAGAAGCCGTGGGGCATCGACATGGTGCTGTACCTGTTCTTCAAAGCCATGTCGACCGGCGTGATGCTGCTCGCGGCGCTGTTGTGGCTGTGGGGCGAGCGCAGTCCGCTCGTCAGCATCGCGGCGCCGCTGATCTCCATCGTGGCCATCACGCTGACCACCCTCGTGCTCATCGTGGATCTCGAGCGCCCGGAACGCTTCTACTACATCCTGACGCGATCGAACTGGCGATCGTGGCTCGTGTGGGGGACGTGGTTCCTCGCGGCGCACGGCACGATCAGCGGTCTGTGGCTCCTCAGCGGCTGGATGGGATGGGATCGCGTGATCGATGCGCTCGCCGTTCCGGCGGTGCCGGTGGCGGTGCTGGCGACGTCGTACACGGGATTTCTCTTCGCGCAGGGGCTGGGCCGCGATCTCTGGCAGGGTCCGCACGCCGCGATCGATCTGATCGCGCAGTCCGGCGCCGCCGGCGCCGCCACGCTGATCCTGACTGGCGTCCTGGTCGGCGTCGGGGGGTCGCACGAGGGAATCTGGTTGCTCGGGACCATTTTCTTCTTCAGCGTTCTCGCGCATCTCGCGATTCTGATCTTCGAGACGGTGCTGTCGCCGAGCCCGACACGGCATCACGAGCTCGCGGTCCACACGATTCGACGTGGCGCGTACTCGCGGTTGTTCTGGGGTGCCGCGATCGGAGCAGGCGGTGTGGCGCCGCTCCTGCTCTCGGTCATCCCCGTCCACATTCCCATCCTGGGCACGCCGCTGCTGGTGACGATCTGCCTGCTCGCGCTCGCCGGCGGCGCCGCGTGGGACTACATCTGGGTGGAAGCGGGACAATCGGTTCCATTGAGTTGAGGCATTCGACATTGACCATGGCGTTCAGATCACATCCGCCGCCGGAGCAATGGGACGACTACGTCGACTACGAGTCGACGAGCTGGCCGAAGAAGGACCGCCGCCGCTACTGGATCATCCCGACGATCTGCTTCAACTGCGAGTCGGCGTGCGGCCTGCTCGCGTACGTCGACAAAGAGAAGATGGACGTGCGCAAGGTCGAAGGCAACCCGATGCACCCGGGCAGCCGCGGCCGCACGTGCGCGAAGGGCGTCGTCACGCCCAACCAGCTCGAGGATCCCGATCGCATCCTGTATCCGCTGCGCCGGAAAGGCGCGCGCGGCGCCGGCGAGTGGGAGCGGGTGTCGTGGGACGATGCGCTCACCGAGATTGGCGGACGGATCCGGAAGGCCATCCAGGAAGGCCGCCGGCACGAGCTGATGTACCACGTCGGCCGTCCCGGCGAGGACGGCTACGCGAACCGCGTGCTCCAGGCGTGGGGCGTCGACGGCCACAACAGCCATACGAACGTCTGCTCCTCGTCGGCGCGGCTCGGCCACTTCCTGTGGACGGGCGCGGATCGCCCGAGCCCAGACTACGCCAACGCGCGGACGATCCTGCTGCTCTCGTCGCACCTCGAGACCGGCCACTACTTCAACCCGCACGCGCAGCGGATCGTCGAGGCGCAGTCGCAGGGTGCGACCGTCATCACGATCGATCCGCGCCTCTCGAATTCGTCGGCGAAGGCCGACCTGTGGCTGCCGGCGTACTCGGGGACCGAAGGCGCGCTGCTCCTGGCGATCGCGCGCATCCTGATCGACGAGGAGCGCTACGACAAGGCGTTCGTGCGCGACTGGGTGAACTGGGAGGACTACCTCCGCGCCGAGCATCCGGATCGTCCCGTGACGTTCGAGAGCTTTATCGACGCGCTGAAGGCCGAGTACGCGCAGTTCACGCCGGAATTCGCGGCGCAGGAAACCGGCGTGCCCGCCGAACGCATCGTCGAAGCCGCGCGGGCGATCGCGCGCGCCGGCAATCGCTTCTCGACGCACAGCTGGCGCGCCGCGGCGGCGGGGAACCTGTGGGGCTGGCAGATCACGCGCTGCCTCTACCTGCTCGTCGTGCTGACCGGCAGCATCGGCGCCGTCGGCGGCATGAACCTGCACGTCACGAACAAGTTCGTGCCGAAGCACCCGAACCCGCCGCCCCCGCCCGAGTACTGGAACGAGCTGCTCTTTCCGCGCGAGTTTCCGCTCGCGTTTCACGAGCTCAGCTACCTGCTGCCCCACTTTCTCAAGGAGGGACGCGGCAGGCTCGACGTGTACTTCACGCGCGTGTACAACCCGCTCTGGACGAATCCGGACGGCTTCTCGTGGATGGAGGTCCTGCAGGATCCGGCCAGGATCGGGCTCCACGTCAGTCTCTCGCCGACGTGGAGCGAGACCGCGTGGTTCGCCGACTACATCCTCCCGATGGGGCTCGGCACCGAGCGCCACGACACGATGAGCCAGGAGACGCACGCGGGCCAGTGGCTCGGCTTCCGTCAGCCGGTGCTGCGCGTCGCGCGCGAGAAGCGCGGCGAGGCCGTCGCCGCCACGTATGAAGCGAACCCCGGCGAAGTGTGGGAAGAAGCCGAGTTCTGGGTCGCGCTGAGCTGGAAGATCGATCCCGACGGCGCGCTGGGTATCCGGCGTTTCTTCGAAAGCCCCTACCGTCCCGGCGAGCCGATCACGATGGACGAGTACTACGGCTGGATGTTCGAGCACTCCGTGCCGGGACTTCCGGAAGCGGCGGCGAAGGAATCGCTGACGCCGCTGCAGTACATGCGGAAGTACGGCGTCTTCAAGGTGTCGGACAACACCTACAGCCGCGCGTACGAGAAAGAGGGCTTCAAGACGCCATCGAAGAAGCTCGAGTTCTACTCCCCGACGCTCGTTCAGTGGGGCTGGCCGGAGCACGCGATCCCGCGCTACGTGCCGGGACATGTGTACTGGCGCGATCTGAAACGCGAGGAGGGGGAATTCGATCTGCTCCCGAACTTCCGGCTGCCCACGCTGGTGCACACGCGGTCCGCCGTGAAGTGGCTCTACGAGATTTCGCACAGCAATCCGCTCTGGATCTCGACTGGTGATGCCGCGCGCTATGGCGTTCGGACAGGTGATCTCGTGCGGGTTCGGACGAGAATTGGGTGGTTCGTGACGCGCGCCTGGGTCACCGAAGGCATCCGTCCCGGCGTGCTCGGCATGTCGCACCATCTCGGACGCTGGCGGCTGAAGGACGACAGCGGTGGCGCGCGCAACGCGACCGCGCTCGTCACGATTGCGCGGAAGGAACAGGGAAAGTACGCCATGCGGCAGGTTCACGGAGCGCGCCCCTTCGCCAGCAACGATCCCGACAGCCAGCGCATCTGGTGGAGCGAGGTCGGGGTGCATCAGAACCTGACGTTCCCGGTGCAGCCCGACCCCGTCAGCGGGATGCACTGCTGGCACCAGCGCGTGCGCCTCGAGAAGGCCGGCCCCGACGACCGGTACGGCGACATCGAAGTCGATACGGAAAAGGCGCACGAGGCGTATAAAGAGTGGATGCAGCGGACGCGCCCTGCTCCGGGACCCGACGGGACCCGTCGTCCGTCGTGGTTCGACCGGCCTCTTCGCCCGGTGGCGGCCGCCTACCGGATGACACCGCCCAGATGATCTCCCCCCGCGATCAGAGGGCGCCCGTCTGGGCCATCTGGGGCCTGATCGCGGTCTTCGGGATCATCGAGGCCGTCGCGTGGATCATGGCCGGCGGCATTCCGACCCGCCCTGGCGTGCTCGTGCAGGTCATCTCGGCGTGGATCGTCATGCTGATCCTCGCGTCGCTCGCCACGCGGCGCATCGGGACGATGGCGCATCGCATCGCCGCGCAGGAGCACACGCACGAGGAGACGCTCGACGAAATCGAGCAGCTCCAGACGCAGAACGCGATGCTCGAGATCATCGCGCGCTCGGTCGACGTCACGCTCGCGTTCCAGGCGCTCGCGTCGCGCATCGCGCGCCTCGTGCCGTGCGACCGCGTCGGCCTCGCGCTGGTCAGCGAGAATGGCCAGGAGTTCCAGACCTACACGGCGCGGGTGCACGATCAGGAGCGCCGCTCGCGTCCGCGGCCCGAAGTGGTGTTCAAGGTCGAGCAGTCGCTGCTCGGCAGCGTCGTCCGCTCGCGCGAAGCGCTCATCGTCTCGGACGTGTCGGAGGCGGCGGCCGACTTCCTCGACGCGAACCTCCTGCACAGCTCCGGCTTCGGCTCCGTCCTGATCGTGCCGCTCGTCTCGAAGGGGCGCGTCGTCGGCACGTTGAATCTGGTGCAGCGCGCCAAGCGCGGCTTCCGTCCCGAGCATGCCGCCGCGATCCAGCCGATCGCCGAGATCTTCGCGGTCGCGGTGATCGCGCAGCAGCTGCAGCTGGCGCTCGGCAAGTACCGGTCGATGGAAGCGATGTCGGAGCTGACGCTGTCGATCGCGATCGAGATCAACAGCGCGCTGCAGACGATCATCGGCCACTGCGATCTGCTGGAGCGGAGCTACACGGAGCCGAACCTGCAGCGCGATCTCGCGACGGTCGTGCACCAGGCGCAGCGGATCGCGGGGCTGCTCGAGAAGATGCGCGGCGCGGCCAGCGAGCGCATGCGCGAGGTCGAAGCCGTCGTCGCCGTCACCCAGGCGGGGATCCCGTCGAGCCCCGAAGCCTTCGGCGACGCGAAGATCGAGCAGGGACGCTGAGCGGGTCGGCCGCGCTGGCATTCTCGAAGCGCTAGGACTTCAACAACCAGGCCGCGACCAGCACCACGAACACCATCAGCGTCGTTGCCGCAAAGAACCAGTCGCGCAGGCGCACGTAGGCGACGAGCGAGGCGACGACGCGCGCGAGCGGGGTGAGCATCAGGACGATGAGGCCGATCCGCAGCAGGACGTCGCCGAATCGTCCGGGGCCGAGGGCCGTCCACGACACCAGGCCGATCGTCAGGCAGACGGCCGCGGTCCACACGCCGGCCTGCAGCAGCCGGCCGACCTGACGTTCGAGCCGGTCGATCGCCTGATCGTCGGCAGGCGCGATCATGCGAAGGCCTTCGTGAAATAGAGGACGGACACGGCGGCGAGCACCGCCGCCATCAACACCTTCAGCCACTTCACCGGCGCGCGCCCTCCAAATCGCAAACCGAAGTTCGATCCGATCAGCACGCCGATGACGGCCGCCGCCGCGACCGGCGGGTTCACGTCGCCGCGCGCGAAGTACTGCGGGGCCGACGCGGCGGCGGTGACGCCGATCATGAGGGCGCTCGTCGCGGCCGCGGCGCGCATGGGCACGCCGCACCAGGCGTTGAGGACGGGGACCTTGAGGATGCCGCCGCCGATCCCCAGCGTGCCCGAGACGTAGCCGGCGACGAACGACGCGGACATGCCGAGCGGCAGCCGCTTCACCTGGTAGGCCACTTCGCGCCCCGTGTCGTCGTCGTGAAAGCGCCCGCCGAGACGGCCCGGCGACACACTCGCGTCGAGCACGTTCCGGCGATCGAGCCGCGTGAGCATCAGCACCGAGATGGCGGCCGTCACGAGGCCGAAGATGAGGGCGAGCGCGTGGTTCGAGAGATAGGCGACGGTGAACGCCGCGATCAGGCCGCCAATGGTCGTGGCGATCTCGAGCAGCATGCCGAGGCGGAGGTTGATGAGGTTCCGCCCGGCGCGGCCGGCCGACACGGCGCTCGAGTTGGCGATCACCGTCATCAGGCCGGTCGCCGCGGCGACCCTGAAGTCGAGGCCGAGCCCCGCGTTCAGGAACGGCACGAGAAACACGCCGCCGCCGAGGCCGAGCAGCGACCCGAGACAGCCCGCGACCGCACCCGCTCCGATGACGCCGGCGACGATCGCGATGCTCATACGGCGGGTGTATGATCGCCCGTGAAACGCATCAAAAAATCTTATCGTATGTTCCAGCGATTCTATGACGAGGGCCTCGCGCAGGCTTCGTTTCTCGTCGGCTGCGACCGCACCGGGCAGGCCGTCGTCATCGACCCGCGCCGCGACGCCTCCGTCTACGTCGAGGCTGCGCGGCAGGCCGGCGTCACGATCGCGGCGGCCATCGAGACCCACGTGCACGCCGACTTCGTCTCGGGCGCGCGCGAGCTCGCGTCGATGGGCGTCCGCGTCATCACCGGGCCGGGCGCCGGCCTCGGGTTCGAGCACCACGAAACGCGCGACGGCGACACGCTCGCGCTGGGCGACCTGACGCTCACCTTCTTCCACACGCCGGGACACACGTACGAGCACGTTGCGATCGCGGCCGACCTGCCGGGACAGCCGCGACGGCTGTTCACTGGCGATCTCCTCTTCGTCGGGGGGGTCGGCCGGCCCGACCTCGTGGGGGACGCCCAGACGCGCGAGCTGGCGAATCAGCTCTTCGACTCGCTTCAACGCGTGATGCGGATGGACCGCGGCGTCGAAGTGCACGCCGGCCACGGCGCAGGATCGCTCTGCGGCGCGGGCATCGGCAGCGAGCCGTGGTCCACGATCGGCCGCGAGGCCGATCAGAATCCGATGCTCCGCTATACGGATCGCGAGGAGTTCGTCGCCGCCGTCCTGGCCGATCTGCCCGGGCGCCCGCCGTATTTCGCGCGCATGAAGCGCGTCAACCAGGAAGGCCCCGAGCTGCTGGGACTCGTGAACGGTCCACGCCGCCTGCCTGCGATCAAGCCGATGGCGGCGGCGGCGCTCGCGGCCGACGGCGCGATCGTCATCGATCTCCGCGGTGCCGACGCGTTCGCGGCGGCGCATCCCGACGGGGCGATCAATCTGGGCTACGGAAACAAGGTCGGCTACTGGGCGGGCTGGGTCCTGCCGGCCGACGTTCCGCTGCTGCTCGTCGCGTCCGAGACCGCGCATGCGAAGGACGCCGCGGTGCAACTGCTGCGCGTCGGCTTCGATCGTCTCGAGGGACTCGTCGACGGCGGGTTCGACGCCTGGCAGGCCGCGGGACTGCCGACATCCGCCATCGTGCAGGTGCCGGCCGATGATCTGCGGGGCGACCGCCGGCCGTACCAGGTTCTCGACGTGCGAAGCGCGAACGAGTGGAAGGCCGGACATCTTCCGGGATCGATCAACATTCCCGTGGGCGAACTCCCGGACCGGATGAGTCAAGTGCCCGACGCCGCGATCGCAACAATCTGCGAGGGCGGTTATCGTTCGAGCCTGGCGGCCAGCCTGCTCGCACGCGAAGGCGTCGCTGGCGTCGTCAACGTCGTCGGCGGTATGGCGGCGGTTCGCGCGCTGCCGGAGGCAACCAGAACATGACTTCTGTACGCACCTCTGGAGACATCCGTACACGGCTCGACGCCGTGATTCTCGGCGCAGGGTCCAACAGCGTGCCGGAGTTGGTCAAGGCCGTCCTGATCGACTCGCTGCAGAACGGCGCGCTCGACCTGCCCGCGGCGATGAAAGCGCCGACGCCCGACTCGTACGCGCGGCGGCTGTTCCATCGCGATCCGTCGGGGCAGTACACGATGGTGGTGATGACGTGGGGCCCGGGACAGAAGACCGCGCTGCACGATCACGCCGGAATCTGGTGCGTCGAGTGCGTCGTCGACGGGAACATGGAGGTCGCGCAGTACGATCTCGTGTCGGAGACCGGCGGCGCCTTCCGGTTCGAGGAGCGCAACCGGGTGGTCGCCGGACGAGGCTCCGCGGGCTGCCTCATCCCGCCGTTCGAGTACCACACGCTCGGCAACGCGGCGCCGACGCCGTCGGTGACGCTGCACGTCTACGGCGGCGAGATGGATCACTGCCACGTGTTCGAGCCCTCGGCCGACGGCTCGTATCGCCGGATCCGCAAGGAACTCCACTATCACGAATAGTCAGCCAGCGAACGTCCGAGGGGCGAAGCCCTCGGATCATTTCGACAGGTTTCGCGGCGACTTCGTGTTGAGCAGATCGACCAGGTTCTTCGCCGCGGACGGCACCGCGGCGGCGCCCTTCACGATCTCTTTCGCGGGAATCTGCTTGCCGTAGACGAGCGTATTCGCGTCGTTGTCGGCGCGCAGCGTGGAACCTTCCAGCGAGACGCCGGCGAAGAGCCCCCGCGCGCGCGAGTACGTCAGCATCTCGGCCTGCATCACGACGTCGGTCGACGCGCCCGCCGTCCGGCCCTTCGGCCCCGCCGCCGCCGAGGCGTCGGCGCCCAGCTTCACCTTGCTGCTCAGCACCGACGAGGCGCCGCGATCGTTCATCACGAGCAGGATGAAGTCGGTCGCCTCGCCGCCGATCTGGAACCCGATGCTGCCGCCTTCGAGCGCCATCAGCGACGGCGCGCTCCACGGGCCCTTGAAGTCGGCGCCCGTGCGGCACGTCATCGCGCCGCGCCCGTAGCTGCCGCCGATGCCGATCGCCGCCTTCTTGACGCTCGGAAACACGATCAGGCATTCCGCCTTCTCGAGGAGGTCCGACGGAATGTTGTCGGGCATGTCGAGGATCTCTTTCATCACGGTTCCGCACATGCGGAGCCGGTCTTCCTGCTTGCCTTGCGCCGAGAGCGTGGTCGACATCGCCAGGACGGCGATCAGGATCTTCTTCATGCAAGCGATCTTATCGCGTCTCGCCCGACGCATGGAGCTTCAGCACCGAGTACAGCGTCGAAAGAATCGGTACCGGCACGCCGAGCTTTGCAGCTCGACGGACGGCGGCGCCCTGCAGGGCTTCGACCTCGATGGGCTTGCCCGCCTGGAGATCGATGAGGAGCGATGATCGCATCGTCCCCGGGATTCGATCGACGTACGGCACGATGCGATCGACGACATCGGCGGCGACCGGTACGCCTTCGGCGCGCGCCAGCGCTTCGATCTCGCGGCTCGCGGCGAGAAACTGGGCCCTGGTAAAGGGATCGCCCCAGACGGGACCGATGGGCAGGCGCGCGGCGCCCGTAAACCCGGCCAGCGCGGCGAGAAAGACGAACTTCTCCCAGATCGGCACGCGCCCGTCTTCGACCGGGAACGACTGGATGTCGGCGCCCGCAAACGCGTCGTGGATCGCGCGCACGCGATCGGTCGTGCGCGGCAGCGTGCCGAACGCCTCGCCGAACACGATGCGGCGGTGATCGCCGGTCTGCACGATCACGCCCGGGGCGTCGAGCGCGGTCGCGATGTAGGTCGTCCCGCCGAGCGTGCGCGCCTCGCCGGCGGCCGACGCCACGTCGGTCGGGCTGTCGACGCCGTTCTGAACGGTCAGCACCGCGGTGTCGGGGCCGAGCATCGGCGCGAGCAGCGGCAGCGCCGACGCGTTGTCGTACGCCTTCACCGCGAACAGCACGAGGTCGACGGCGCCGACACGCGACGTGTCCTGCTCGGCGCGCGCCCGCACCGTGAAATCGCCGAGCACGGGACTCTTGATCTCGAGCCCGCGCTGACGGATGGCCTCGAGGTGCGCGCCGCGGGCGATGAACGTGACGTCGTGGCCGGCCCGCGCCAGCTTCGCGCCGTAGTAACCGCCGACCGCGCCCGAACCGAGAATGGCGAATTTCATATTTGACCGAGGGGCGTCGCCCCTCGGACTCCCCTACACGCGCTCTCGCGCGCCGCTTCGCTGGCGCGCTCCGTTAAGGTGGCTCACTCGCTGCGCCCGTTCGCGTCGTGACTCGCCGCACTCCGCCGTTGATACCAGTACACCGGCACGCCGAGCGCGAGAAAGCCGAGCCCCGCGAGCGATTCTTTCGGCCGCTCGACGAGCGTGTTGAGCACGAACGCGCCCGACGCCAGGATGAAGACGATCGGCACGGCCGGATACGCCCAGACGCGGTACGGCCGCGGCCGATCGGGATCGCGGCGCCGCAGGACGAAGACGCCGACTGCGCCGATCATGTGCAACAGGCTCGAGGCGAAGATCACATATGTGAACAGCTGCTCGTAGCTGCCTGAGAGCGCCAGCATCGCGGACCATGCCGAGAGCGCGACGACGGCGACGTGCGGCGTCCGGTACACGGGATGCACGCGCGCGGCGACGGGCAGGAACACGCCATCCCGCGCCATCGCGAACAGCAGGCGCGCGCCCGCCAGAATCGCGGCGTTGTTGCAGCCGAACGTCGAGATGACGACCGTGAGCGCGACGAACCGAGCGCCGTTCTCGCCCACCATCACGGTGGCCGCCTTCTCGCCGACGCGGCTGACACCGCGCAACTGATCGAGCGGGAGGGCGTAGAGATACGCGACGTTCACGACGAGATACACGATCGTGAGAAGCGAGATCCCGATGAAGAGCGCGCGAGGCAGATCCCGCTGCGGCTGTTTCATCTCTCCCGCAATCCAGGTCACGCAGTACCACGCGTCGCTGGCCCAGAGCACCGCGATCATCGCCACGCCGAACGCGGCCAGCGGGCGCGCCACGACCGGCACGATCGGCGTCCACTCCGGCGTCGTATGCGCGGTGAAGAGCGCCATGATCGCCAGCGCCGCGAGACCGGCCAGTTTCGCGATCGTCAGCGCGATGTTCACGCGGTTGCCGCTACGCACGCCGATGTAGTTGATCCACGCCAGCGCCGCGATGGACATCGCCGCGACGATCTGCGCGGGCGAGACCGTCCACGCGCCGATCGGCGTGCCGACCGTCCACAGCACGCGCGACGGCGACAGCGCCGGAAGGAAATAGCTGACGTAGTCGGCGAAGCCGACCGCGACCGCGGCAATGCCGCCGCTGAAGAAGATGAGGAGCGCCGCCCATCCGTACAGGAACGCGAGCAGCGGTCCGAACGCTTCGCGCAGGTAGACGTAGACGCCGCCCGATCGCGGGTACATGGCGCCGAGCTCGGCGTAGGTCAGGCCGCCGGTGAGCGCGATCACGCCGCCTGACAGCCAGGCCAGCAGCAGAAGGGCCGGCGAGGGCAGCGCCGCCGCCATCAGCCCGGTCGTCAGGAAAATGCCCGATCCGATGACGCTGCCGATTACAAAAAGGACAGCCGATCCCAGGCCGAGCGCCCTGACGAGCCCTTCGTCGGGCGGGTCTGTGGCAGAGGGAGCGGCGGTATTTGTGACGGCCACGCGAGGCGGCACTGTAGCACGCAGGACGCCCCGGCGCGGGTGATAGAATCCGGCTCTCAGGCTATGGCCGCGCGACTTGCCGCACTCCTCGTCGTCGCGATTGTCGGGACGACGCTCATCGCCGGCCTCATCGTCGGCGCGCAGCGCGACGACAACAGCGGTCCCGTCGATCTCATCATCCACCACGCAAAGGTCTACGCCGCCGACGACGCCGGCTCGACGGCCGAGGCCGTCGCGATCCGCGGCAACAAGATTCTCAAGGTCGGCACCGAGCGCGAAGTGATGCGCTACCGCCGCCCGCAGACGACGGTGATCGACGCGCGCGGCGGCGCGGTCCTGCCCGGCTTCGACGATGCGCATGCGTCGTTGATCGCCGGCGGTCTCGCGCGCGACAGCGTGCGGCTCGACGGCGCGGCCACGCTCGCCGAGATGCAGGCGCGCATCACCGAGTGGGTGGAGGCGCGGCCCGACGCGGCATGGGTCACGGGCGGCGGCTGGTCGTACGACGCGTTCGCCGATCAGCCCGCGCGGACCCAGCTCGACACCGCCGTCAGCGATCGGCCCGCGCGGCTCCTCTCCGAGGACGGCGAGGCGCTCTGGGTGAACACGAAGGCGCTGCAGGCCGCGCACATCACGCGCAAGACGCCGAACCCGGCCAACGGCGCGATCGTCCGCGATCGCCGCGGCGAGCCCACCGGGCTGCTGAAAGGCGCGGCGATGGCGCTCGTCGACCGCCTCGTGCCGCCGCCGACGCGCGAGGAACGCGCGAAGGCGCTCGAGCTCGCGATTCGCGACGCGAGCCAGCAGGGCATTACCAGCGTGCAGGATCTCGGCGCGGCCGCCGGCGATCTGGATCTCTACGACGCGGCGCGCGAGGCCGGCACGTTGTCGCTGCGCGTCTACGCCGCCGTACCCGCCGGACGGACGCCCGCGGCAGACTTCGACGCAATCGCGAAGCGGTATCCCGACGATCCGTTGCTCAAGACCGGACTCGCGACGATCGCGCTCGACGGCTCCGTCGAGTCGCAGTCGGCGGCGATGCTCGAGCCGTACGAGACGAAAGGCGCCGGCGAGGGCGCGCTGCAGATGGCGCCGGCGGATCTCGCGCGGCTCGTCTCGACGCTCGACGCGCGCGGCTGGCAGATTTCCATCAGCGCCTCAGGCGACCGCGCGGTGCGCCGTGCGCTCGACGCGTATGCGGCGGTGGCCAAGCGCGCCGACGGCGCGCGTCCCGCCCGGCATCGCATCGAAGGCCTCTCGATCATCGATCCCGACGACGTCCCGCGCTTCGGCGCGCTCGGCGTCATCGCGTCGATGCAGCCGCTGCACGCGACGCTCGCCGGTCTCCAGACCTGGTCGGAGAATCTCGGGCCCGGCCGCGTCCCGCTGGGCTGGACGGCGCGGTCGCTGAGCGCCGCCGGCGCGCACCTCGCGTTCGGCAGCGACTGGCCCGTGCTGCCGCTCGATCCGCTCGATGCGCTGCGCGCGGCCGTCCGCCGTCCGGCGATCCACGCGAGCGAGCAGCTGACGCTGAAGTCCGCGATCAACGCGTGGACGTCAGGCGCGGCGTGGGCGTCGTTCGACGACCATCGCAAGGGCACGCTGAAGCCCGGCATGCTCGCCGACCTGGTGATCCTGTCCACCGACATCTTCGCCGGACCGAAGGAGCTCGACGCCGCCGAAGTGTCGATGACGGTGTTCGACGGGAAGGTCGTCTACAAACGGCCGTCGTAATTATCCGAGGGGCTTCGCCCCTCGGACTCCCCCACACGCTCTCTCGCGCGCCACGCCCTGAGCAACGTCGAAGGGCGCGGCGCGCTCCGTTCGCGTGGCTCACTCGCTGCCGCTCGTTCGCGTAACCCTCTCGTAGTTTCCGCCTTTAGGCGGAATCGCGCGCGCGACAAGCGCATCCGTAGTTTCCGCCTTCAGGCGGAATCGCCCGCCGCAGGGGGGGTCCGTAGTTTCCGCCTTTGGGCGGAGTGCTGACGCGTAGAATGCAGCCTATGCTCCGACTAATATCGATTGCCGTGGTCGTCTCGCTCTCCTCCGCCATGCAGGCGCCTGCGCCTCCCGCGATCATCGGGCGATGGAACCTCACCTTTCAGCGCGCGAACGGCCCCGCGGGTGCCGGATGGCTCGAGGTGCGGCACTCCGGGACGAAGACGCTCGTCGGATCGTTCGTCGGCCTGTCGGGGAGCGCGCGGCCGATCTCGGAAGTGCTGGTGAGCGGCAGCGACATCCGGTTCACGATCCCGCCGCAGTGGGAGCGCGCGGACGGCAACGTCGCCGTTTCGGCGCGCCTCGAGAGCGATCGGCTGACGGGCACGATGGCGATCGGCACGTCGGCGCCGGTAATGTTCACGGGCGTCCGCGCGCCGGCGCTGCGCCGCGCGTCACCGCCGCAGTGGGATACGCCCGAGCCGCTCTTCAACGGCCGCGATCTGAGCGGGTGGCACGTGATCGGCGCGAACGAATGGGAAGCGGCCGGCGGCATCCTGCGCAACAGGAAGTCCGGCGGCAATCTCGTCACCGACGCGACGTTCACCGATTTCAAGCTGCACGTCGAGTTCCGGTATCCGCCGGACGGGAACAGCGGCATCTACCTGCGCGGCCGCTACGAAGTGCAGGTCGCCGACACCGGCGACGAGCTCGCCGTCGGCAGCCTCGGCGCGATCTACGGCTTCCTCGAACCGTCCGATCCGGCGGCGAAGAAGCCCGGCGAGTGGCAGGCGTTCGACGTGACGCTCGTCGGGCGGATGGTGACCGTCGTCCTGAACGGCACGACGATCATCGCGAACCGTGAGATTCCGGGAACGACGGGTGCCGCGCTCGACAGCAACGAGGGCGCGCCCGGTCCGTTACTGCTCCAGGGCGATCACACGGCGATCGAGTACCGCAACATCACCATCGCGCGCGGCAAGTAGCCTCAGCGGCTCCGGTCGAGTCGTGCGTTCCAGACAGTGCCGCCCTACTTCGCGGTTCCCCAGGGGACGTACGTCGTGCCCCCTTTCATCACGAACTTCACGCGGCGCAGCGCCGTGATGTCGCGCGTCGGATCGCCGTCGACGGCGATGAGATCGGCGAGCAGCCCTTCCTTCACGGCGCCGATGCGATTCTCCCAATGGAGCACCCGCGCGGCGACCGACGTCGCGCTCTTCAATGCGTCTGCGGCGGGCATGCCGTAGTTCACCATCATCTCGATCTCGCGCGCGTTATCGCCGTGCGTGAAGACGCCGACGTCGCTGCCGCTGAGGATCGTGACGCCCGCGTCGAGCGCGGCCTTGAAGCTCGCCCGCTTGCGCGTGATCCCCCGCGGCTCCGGCTGCTCGCCCTTCTTCCAGCCCGCATACTGCGACGTGGCGTCGCCGGCCGCGAGCGTCGGACACAGCGCCACGTTGTGCTCCTTCATCAGCTTGAACACTTCAGGCGTGCCGTCGTCTCCGTGCTCGATCGTCTCGACGCCGCCGAGCACGGCGCGGCGCATGCCTTCCGCCGTGCTGGAGTGGGCGGCGACGGGCCGGTTGCTGCTGCGCGCCGTCTCGACGATCGTCTTGATCTCGTCGATCGAGAACGTCGGCGCGGCTTCCCCGCGCGCGCCCCAGCGGTAGTCGGCGTAGATCTTGATCCAGTCGGCCCCGTGGCCGATCTGGTCGCGGACGACGCGGATGAGATCGCTGCCGTCGGCTTCTTCCGCGCCCTGCGGCATGCGCCACTCGAGAGCAAACCCCTTCGGCGCGTAGCTGCCCGTCGCGACGATGGCGCGCGTGACGACGATCATCCGGGGGCCCGGTATGATGCCCTGCTCGACCGCCTGCCGCAGCTCGACGTCGGCATACCCGGCGCCTTCGGTGCCGAGATCGCGGATCGTCGTGAAGCCGGCCATCAGCGTCGCGCGGAGGTGGTTCGTCGCGCGCGCCGCGCGCAGCGCCAGCCCTTCCTTGAGCACCTGGTCGTTCCAGACCGTCTCGTTGTACGGGTGCAGCAGGACGTGCGAGTGCCCTTCGACCAACCCGGGCAGCAGCGTCGCGCCTGGAAGGTCGATCACCGTCGCGCCCGGACTTGCCACCGACGTCGCAGGCCCGGCGGCTTCGATGCGATCGCCGCGAACGCGTACGGCCCACCCGTCGTGCATCGTGTCGCCGTCGAACACGCGCGCCGGGCGAAGAATGGTGGCGCTCTGCGGCTGCCGGGCGGCGCGATCGAGCACAGGAAGATCCTGCGCCGACAGGAGAAGCGGCAGCGCGACGAGCAGGGCGGCCGTCCAGGGACCGTGCTTCCGTTGTTCCATGCTTCCTTCTTCCCTTCCTTCTATCTGATGACGGTGTGGACCACGTAACGCGTGGCGGGCTTCGACGGATCGTTGAGCGGACGCAGCAGGACGATCGCCGCCGGCTGTCCGGGAGCGATCACGGAAGTCGACGGCTGTGCGGACCAGTTGGGCAAATCCACTTCGTCTTCTTCTTTGATCTCGTCATTCCACAGCGGCGCCGCCACCAGGCCGTCGGCGTCGATCGTGCGCAGCCCCGAGTACGTCCGCAGATCGCCGAGGTCGCCGATGTTCGTCTGCATGAAGATCTGCCGCTGGCCCGCCGCGGTTCGCACGCGGCGGATGCCCGTGATGCCGATGTCGGCTGTGAACGCCTTCACGCCCGTGCCGGCGACGACGGTCGCGTTCCTGATGAGGATGTAGAACCCCTTCGACTCGTTCCGCGGCAGCGCCTCGTAGCGCTTGGGATCCGCCTTGTTCACGGCGCCGGTCGCGAGCGCATCGAGCGCCGACACGATGCCGACGAAGTTCAGCCGCACGAGAAAGGGATCCGGCGTGGCCGACGGGAACGCCCCGGTCTCTATCAGGACGACCGGCGTGCCCCACAGCGTGAGGTTGTCGCCGAACGCACGGACCTCGAAGTCTTCGTCGTAGCGGCCGATCTGCCCCGACGCAAACGGCTCGAGCGCGTCGCGGATCACGGCGCACACCCGTTTCGACAGCCGGCGGTTCGCGTTCTCGGTTTGCGCCTGGTCGTACGCGACGGCGAGCAGCGAGATCGACGCCGGCTTCGGCGGGTCGCCGACCGTCGTGTTCCACGACTGGTTGTGGAGGTTGAAGCCGATCCTCGGCTCGAACCGGTCGCGGAGCAGCTTCAGCAACCGGCCTTCCGGCGTCTGCAGGCTGAGCGCGTCGCGGTTGACGTCGATGTACTGCGCGTTGCGCCGCTGGAACCGCTCGGCGCCGTCCGGGTTCAGCATCGGCACGACGTAGAGCGTGAGCTGCGAGAGGATGCGATCGACGGCCGGCTCCCCGCGATGCCGATGGAAGTAGTCGAACACGTCGAAGAGTGCCGCCGTCGCGGTCGGTTCGTCGCCGTGCATCTGCGACCACAGCATGACGCGGAACGGCCCGGTGCCGACGGTGATCAGGTTGATCGATCGGTGCTCGAGCGACTCGCCGACGCGCTCGAGCGTGAATCGCGGATCCGCTGCCGCCACCGCAGTCAGGCGGCGCTCGACCTCATCGTGATCGAGGAGCGGCGGGAGCGGCGGCGACACGTGTTCCGTGTCCCAGACATGCGCCAGGTCCTCCGGCGCAAGCGGCAAGGACCTGGCGGATTGCGCACCGACCGACACCGACAGACAGATCCCCAGCAGCCCCGCCGCTGACCGCACCCGCATGCGGGCCATAATAGCCGCGATGGACGGCCTGCTGCAGGCGCCGGCGGCGACCGCGTTCGACGCCGCCGCGTCGCTCGTCTCGCTCGTCGTCTATCTTGGCGCCGCGTGCGCAGTTCTCGCGCGCCGCCCACGCGATCCGCGCGCGCACGTGTTCCTCGCCGTCGCGCTGACGAGCGCCGTGCCCTACACACTCTCGGCGTTGCAGTGGTGGAAGGGGACGGCGGTGTACACGCCGGCGACGATTGCGCTCGCGGCGGCCGCGTTCAGCGTCGGCGCCACGGCGCTGTTCCATTTCACGCAGATTTTTCCGGCGCGCCGACCCTGGATCGAGGCGCACGGCCGCTGGCTGATCGCGGCCTATGTCGTCCCGGTCCTGCCGATCGCGCTGGTCGCGTTCGTCGTCAGCCGCCTTGTGAGCCAGCTGACGTCCGACATGGCGAACCTTGGGGACAGCGGCGGCCTCGGCGCGGTCTCGTCCGGAATTGCCGAACCGTTGATCCTCCTCGGCGGCCTTCCCATCATCTTTCTCGTCGGGATCGTCCTGCCGTTCTGCGGCGTGATGTCGCTCGTCAACAGCTGGAAGGACGCGAAGAAGGCCGGCGACGAGCCGGCGCGCGTGACGACGTTCTGGATGCTGATTTCCCAGCTGGCCGGGGGCGTGCTGGCCGTGCTGGTGCTGCCGCTGCTGCACCTGGCGGGCGTGCCGGCGATGCTGTCGGCCGTCTTCGCCGGGTTCGCCTATGTGTTCGCGTTGATCATGCCCGTGGCGTTCCTGGCGTCGGGCGCGCTGAACGGGGACGCGCCCGCGTCAACTCCGCAACTCCACAACGCCGCAACTCCCAATTAACGCCCAATCACCAACTCCCAAGACTCCCAAGTAAAGAAGCCAAGGTCAGAACTTCAGTCTCACAAGCGTCGCTTCGCCGGCTTTGCTCCGAAACACGACGAATAGGTTGTCGTAGTCACCATCGCCAATCGTCACCGTCTCCGTGACACCAAGTCTCTTCAGCAAATCGGGAACGGTGTTCGAGTGGCCGACGATGAGAACGTTGCCTTCCGCAGCACGCACGTCCACGACCGTCGCACCCGGATCCTTCGATGAACGGACCGACGGCTCCAGGCCCAGCTGTTTGGCCAACGGGTCGGCTGTCTGCCGCGTGCGGCGGTACTCGGTGACGAAGATGTGCCGGATGCCGGCCGATGCGAGCATCGTGGCCAGCTGTGCAGCGCGTTGTTCGCCGGCCGGGCTGATCGGCGGGTCGTCGGCCATCATGCCCGGTGCTCCTGCCGCCGTCGCGGGCGCGGCACGCTCGGCATGCCTCACGACGAAAATCGCCTGCTCGGCCGCAACCGGCATCGCGGCAGCAAGCAGCGCCGCCGCGAGAATGATGCTCACGCTCATTCGTTTCGTCATCGTCTTTTCGCCTTCCAGTTCTTACCTTGGGAGTTTTGGGAGTTGGTACTTGGGCGTCAGTTGGACGTTGGGAGTTGCGGAGTTGAGGCGTTGACGCGCGTCGCGACAAAAAACAGCGCGGCGCCCACCAATAGGGCATAGCCTCCGGCGCGCAACTGCGGGCCGCTCGCGCCGAGCAGGATCGTCAGCGCGACGCCGATCGCGATCACCGGAATGACGGGACCCAGCGGCACGCGCAGCGTCGGGCCGGCCACGCGGCCGGCGAACGCGGCGGACCGCAGCCGCAGCGCCGACGCGCAGGTCGCGACGTAGACGACGAGGCGGCTCACGGCGCTGGCCTGCGCCATGGTGGCGAACGATCCGCTGACGGCGAGTACGAGCGACACGGCGGCCGTGAAGAGAATCGCGACGATCGGCGTGCCGAACCGCGCGCTGACGCGCGCGAAGACGCGCGGCAGATCTCCCTGCTCGGCGAGCGCGAACAGGCTGCGGGAGCCCGAGAGCGCCTGCCCCATGTTGTTGCCGAGCGTCGACAGCACCGCGCCGACCGTGATGAGGGCGGCGCCCGCAACGCCCATGACGATCTTCGCGGCGTCGGCGAGCGGCGTCTTCGACGCCGGCAGGTCCGGCAGCGTGCCGAGCGACACCACCTGCGCCAGCGCCAGGACGATCGTCACGACCACGATCGTCATGATGAGCGCGAAGGGGACCGCGCGCCGCGGATCCTTCGATTCTCCCGCCGGCACGGGCACGACTTCGTATCCCCCGAACGCGAAGATGAGCAGCAGGGCGCTGTTCGAGAGATTCGACATGGGCGGCAGCGCACCGGCCGCGAGCCGCGACGGATCGACCGCCGGCAGGCCGAACGCGACGAACAGCGCCAGCGGGACGAGCTTGCCGATCGTCAGCGTGTTCACGACCCACGCGCTCTGGCGGATGCCGAGAACGTTGATGAACGCGAGCGCCGCGATGATCGCCGTCATCAGCGCGGTGCGCGCCGCGCCGGCCGTCACGACCGGCCAGTAGTATCCGAGCGAGGTGACGAGCACGTTGATCACGGACGCCCAACTCGCGACGCGCGTGAACCACTGCATCCAGCCGATCTCGAACGCCGGAAAGCGGCCGAACGCGACCTTCGTGTAGAGATACGGCCCGCCCGTCGCGTCGAAGCGGCTGCCGACTTCCGCGAACGTCGCCGCGATCATCAGCGAGGCGACGCCGACGGCGACGATCAGGTACGGGCTCCAGCCGCCCGCAAGGGCCGCGACGCTCGCCGGCATCGCGAACACGGCGCCCCCGATCACCTGGTTGATGCCGATGGCCGTCAGGTCCCAGCGGCCCAGCTCGCGCCTCAGGGCCGGCGCCGTTCCGCTCGCCTGCTCCGTCACGGGTGGCGGTTGTATCATGAAAACACCAACGCAACCGGCATGGGCGAAGAGGCACTCACTTATTACGGCCGCGACGTGATGCCCGAGAGCGCGCGCACGCTCCCGGCGCGCTACTACACCGATCCGGCGTGCCTCCAGCGCGAGCTCGACGGCCTGTTCGGGAAGATGTGGTTCTACGCCGGCCGATCGGAAGACGCGGCGGCGCCCGGACAGTACTTCATCCGCGAACTCAACGGCTACAACATCGTCGTGTCACGCAACACGGCGGGCGCGGTTCGCGCGTTCCACAACGTCTGCCGGCATCGCGGCACGCGCCTCTGCACCGAGGCGGCGGGACAGCTGCCCGGCAGCATCCAGTGCCCCTATCACGCGTGGACGTACGACCTCGACGGCCGACTGATCGGCGCGCCGCACATGGACGAAGTCCCGCACTTCCGCAAGGCCGACTACCCGCTGCAGCCGGTCCACGCCGGCGAGTGGGACGGCCACATCTTCCTCAACCTCGACGCCGATCCGCAGCCGCTCGCGGCGCAGCTGGGACCGCTCGTCGAGAAGTTCCGCACCTGGCGCATGCAGGATCTGCGGCGCGGCCACCGCATCGTCTACGACGTCAAGGCGAACTGGAAACTCATCATCCAGAACTACAACGAGTGCCTGCACTGCCCGAACCTGCACCCGGCGCTCAACAAACTCTCGCACTACCTCTCCGGCGACAACGAGCCGCTGCAGCCGGCCTACATGGGCGGACGGATGGATCTCCGCCCCGGGATCCAGACGCTGTCGATGGATGGGACGTGTCCGCGCGCAATCTTTCCCGGGCTCTCGCCCGAGGACGCGCGGCGCGTCTACTACTACTGCGTCTTCCCGAACCTGATGCTCAGCCTGCATCCCGACTACATGCTGACGCACACGCTCTGGCCGATCGGGCCCGATCGCACGATCAACGTCTGCGAATGGCATTTCCAGCCGTCCGAACTGGCGCGGCCGGACTTCGATGCATCCGACTGCATCGAGTTCTGGGACATGACGAACAAGCAGGACTGGCACGTCTGCGAGCTCTCGCAAGCCGGCATCGCGTCGCGCGCGTACGTGCCCGGCCCGTACTCGAACCGCGAGGACCTGCTCTACGCGTTCGACCGCTTCATCATGCAGTTCCACAGCGAACCCTGAGACGAGCCGACGATCTTCGTGGCCTTTGTGGACCGCGGCCGTCAGCCCGTCTCAGTCGAATCGAGCTCGGCGCAGCGTCCCAGGCAGCGCTACGAACAGCAGCGCCAGCCACGGCAGCGACACGGCCCACGGCAGCCATGCGGGAATCGCGTCGCCGCCCGGCAGCGTGCGGCGCGCCTGCACGAGATGCAGCGCGAAGAAGTCTGGACCGTTGCCCGCCTGGCGCGCCGGCGACAGCCAGCGGCCGCTCGTGAGCGCGAACCGGAACGGGATGTAGTCGATGCGGTAGCGCAGGTTCGTCGCGCCCGGCTCGGGATCGACGCGCTCGTAGTACGGACTCATCAGGCGCGTGCCGATCTGCACGGGCGCCTGATCTTCGAAGAACGAGACCGTCACGCCCAGCGCCGCCACGACGGCGCCGATGGCCGCGCACGTACGGAGCGTGCGCGACGACACGCCGATACCGGGTACGGCCAGCGGCAACAGCAGAAGGGGCACCAGCGGGACCAGGTGCCGCGGTCCGTGCGAATAGCCGCCGTCGGGAAACAGGAACGCCGCGTAGAACACCAGCGCCGAGACGAGGCCGGCCGCGAGCCCGGCGGCCAGACCGCGCTCGCGCCGCCAGCACGCGCCAAGCGCGAGCAGCGCCGGCAGCGTGGCGGGCGCCCAGACGAACAGCGACTTGCCCGGCGTCAGCAGCTGCACGAAGAGGCCGCGCGGCACCTGCGCGGCGATGAACGGGCGTGCCGGCGGGATCGGAACCATCCCGCCGAGGTTGTAGCCGAAGTCGAGGGCGCTGCCGAAGCGTGTGACGTTCCACGCGGCGTGGATGCCGCCGGCACCTGCGATCGCGGCGCCGATCGCTGCTGCCGCGAGGACCCGTTGCCGAACGTCGCCGCGGCGATCGAGCAGCACGGCGACGACGAACGCCGGGGCGATCACGATCGCAGTGGGCTTGGCGAGAATCGCGGCGGCGATGAGCAGTGCTGCGACGGCCACGTTCCGCCTGAAGGCGGAAACGACGGGACCGGGAGGCGTAGAGGCGGAAGCCAGAGGAGGAGGGGGAATGCCGAGCAACAAGGCCGACGCCCAGGCGAACGCGGCGGCGAGCCACGCCTCGGAATAGAGACACGTCCCGTAGACCCAGAGGATCGTGCCGGCGCCGAGGAGCAGCGACAGGCGGATGGCGCGGCCCCGCGGCGCGCCCAGCGCGAGCGCGGCGCGATGAAAGCCCGCCACCGCGAGCGCCGCCGCACACGCCATCGCCAGCGCCGTGACGCCGCCGACGACGAATTCCCACGCGATCCCGCCGGGCAGCGGCGCACGCGGAACGCCGGCGGCGGCGGCCGCGAGACGTCCCGCGACGTGGAAGGGCAGGATCAGAAACGCGACCCCGGGACCGTACGGAGCGTAGGGCTTGCCGTCGCGACCGAGTTTTCCGAAAAAGATCGGTTCGTTCGCCGCCGTGATGGCGAGCGTCTGCGGGACGCTGATGTCGCCGGCGTCGACGAGATGCTCCGACTGGAAATAGACCTCGAACTCGTCCGGCACGCGGAAGGCGTTGCCCGACGAGGTCAGGGCGTACAGCGCGAAAAAGAACAGAAAGAGACGCGTGTCCGGACGGACCGCGGTCATGCGGGCGGCGTGGCCGTTTTCCGCGGAGGATTGAAGAACGGCGTCTTCACGACCTTTGCGGCGACGCGGTGACGCACGGCTTCGACCGTCATCTCGAACTGGAGCTCGCTGCCCTCGGCGTCGTGCGGCGCGTCGATCGTCGCGAGGGCGATCATCCGCTTGAGGACGGGCGACCACGTGGTGGACGTCGCCTTGCCGACCTGGCGGGCGTTGCGATACACCGGCACGGCCGCGCGTGACGCCGTGGCGGCGACGGCAGGCGGAAGACCGGCGGCGTCGTAGATCTTCTCGACCTCGCTCCAGTCGATCTCGAGCCCGACGATCCGTCTGGCCGCGCCCCTGGCGTGCTCCTCGCGCAGCGCACGCTGCCCGATGAACCGTCCCTTATCCAGGGAGACGAGGCGATCCATGCCGAGCTCGAACGGCGAATACATCTGCGACGGAATCATCGCCTTGCGGCAGCTGAAGAAATCGACCTCGATGAGCAGCAGGCCCGCTTCGACGCGCGCGACGTCGAGCGCGAGCATGCCGGCCGGCTTGATGTCGAACGGCCGGCCGCCGTCCATCAGCGCGTCCCACACGCTCACCGCGCGATCCGCCGGCATCCAGATCTCGTAACCGAGATCGCCGGTGTAGCCCGTGCGCGAGATGTCCACGGCGACGCCCGCGATGGTGCCGCTCGTCACGCGGAAGTACTTCAGGCGATCGATGTCGGCCGTCGCGACGGCGCGCAGCAGCTTCGCGGACGTCGGCCCCTGGAGCGCGACGGCCGCCAGCGACTCCGAGACGTCGTCGATCTGGACCTTCATGCCGGCGGCGTTCTGGCGGAACCAGCGCAGGCTCGGATCCGCGGCCGTCCAGCGGAACGTCTGCTCCCCCAGCCGCGACACCGTTCCGTCGTCGATCACCTTGCCGTGTTCGTCGCACCACGGCGTGTAATAGACCTGCCCCACCGCCAACTTCGTCACGTCGCGCGTGATCAGCCGGTCCACCAGTTTCGCCGCGTCGGGACCCGTCACGAGGTACTTGAACAGCGGCGACACGTCGATGAGCGCGGCCGCGTTCCGGATCGCGTTGTACTCGTGCTCGTGATGGTTCTCGTACGCGCTGACGGTGTAATAGCCGGACCATTCGCGGTAGTTCAGGCTCTCGCAGAGGGCGAACGTCCGCTCGTGAAACGCCGTGCCGATGGGCATGCCTGCATTATAATGAGCGCCTTCATGCAATCGAACGCGCCCGCCGCGCGGCTCCACGCGCTGATTCTCGGGAACCAGACCCGCGCCGCTGGACTTTCGTAGCGGCTCCTCCGTTTCAGATTTCTCCTGTTGGTCTCGTCCCGGCCTGCCGCGGAAGAGAGTGAGTGAGCGCAGCGAACGAACCACGCGAACGGAGCGGGGCAGGGGCCCCGCGAGTGCGCGTGCAGGGGGGTCCGGCGGGGCGAAGCCCCCCGGTTAAAGATGAGCCACTACGACGTCATCGTCATCGGCGGCGGCCACAACGGCCTGGTGAATGCCGCGTATCTCGCGCGCGCGGGGCGCAAGGTGCTCGTGCTCGAGCGGAGGCACGTCCTCGGCGGCGCCGCGGTGACCGAAGAGATCCATCCCGGATTCAAGTATTCCGTCTGCTCCTACGTCGTCTCGCTGCTGCGGCCCGAGATCATCCGCGATCTCGACCTGCCGCGCCACGGCCTCGAGATCCTGCCGCTCGACGGCACGTTCACGCCGATGCCGAACGGCGACTACCTGTGGCGCGTGAACGATCACGCCAAGACGCGGCGCGAGGTCGCGCGCCACTCGAAGGTCGACGCCGAGGCGTACGAGGAGTACGGCAAGGCGATGGTCGAGATGGGCCGCTTCGTGAAGCCCATCCTGAACATGACGCCGCCGGATCCGACGTCGCTCGAGCCGCGCGGGCTGATGGATCTGCTCGCGCTCGGCCGCCGCTTCCGCGCGCTGTCGAACGAGGACAAATACAACCAGGTCCAGCTCATGACGATGAGCGCGGTGGACTTCCTCGACCAGTGGTTCGAGACCGACGTGCTGAAGGCGACGATGTCGGCGTCGGGGATCATCGGGACGTTCCTCGGCGTGCGGTCGCCGGGCACGGCGTACGTGCTCCTGCACCACTACATGGGCGAGATCGACGGCGCGTTCCGCTCGTGGGGACTCTCGCGGGGCGGCACGGGCGCGATCTCGAACGCGATCGCCGGCGCGGCGCGTGAAGCCGGCGTCGAGATCCGGACCGAGACGGCGGTGTCGAAGATCCTCGTGAAGGACGGCGCGGCCGCCGGCGTCGTGCTTCAGAACGGCGACTACTTCACCGCCAACGTCGTGTCGTCGAGCCTCGATCCGCGCCAGACGTTCACGCGGCTCGTCGGCGACGAGCACCTGCCACCCGAGTTCGTCGAGGACGTGAAGCGCTACAAGTACCGCGGATCGTCGGGCAAGGTGAACCTGTCGCTCGACGCGCTGCCCGACTTCACGTGCCTGCGCGGCCCGGGCACGCATCTGCGCGGGGCGATCTCGGTCTCGCCGAGCGTCGAGTACATGGAACGCGCGTACGACGAAGCGAAGTACGGCCGCTACTCGCGGCGCCCGTACATCGACATGGTGATCCCGAGCCTGACCGATCCGTCCGTCGCACCGCCCGGCAAGCACGTCATGTCGTGCTTCGTGCAGTACGCGCCGTACAACCTCAAGGAAGAGGGAGGCTGGGACGCGCACCGCGAGGCGTTCGGCGACACCGTCATCGATACGATCGCGGAGTACGCGCCGAACATCAAGGACATCATCCTGCACCGCCAGGTGCTCACGCCGCTCGACATCGAGCGCGACTTCGGCCTGTCGGAGGGCAACATCTTCCAGGGCGAGTTGACGCTGGAGCAGCTCTTCTTCCTTCGGCCCGCTCCCGGCTGGGCGCAATACCGAACGCCGGTGAAGAACCTCTACATGTGCGGCTCGGCGACGCACCCCGGCGGCGGGATCATGGGGGCGCCGGGACGCAACGCCGCGTTGCGAATACTGAAGGAGACGTCGCGGCGGTGACGCTGAACAGAAGTCAGAAGACCGAAGTCAGAAGACAGAAGAAAGGCAGGTGCATGTGGCGAAGCAGCCGGCTCAAAGTTTTCGGGACCTTAGAAATTCTGGATTCGCGGTTCTAGTCCTGTCTTCTAACGTCTGACTTCTGTCTCTGACATGCACGACACCCTCATCATCGGCGCCGGACACAACGCGCTCGTCGCCGCGTTCTATCTCGCGAAAGCTGGCCGCAAGCCGCTGGTGCTGGAGCGCCGTGCGCTCGTCGGCGGGTGCGCGACGAGCGAGGAGTTCGCTCCCGGCTATCGCGCGGCCACGCTCGCGCACACGCTCGGACCGATCCGGCCGTCCGTCGCGCGCGACATGCAGCTCGAGAAGCGCGGCGTGCGCTTCGTGCACCCCAATCCCCGGCTCGTCGCGCCGGGCACCGACGGCCGCGCGATCGTGTTCTCGGCCGATCCGTCGCGGACGGCCGACGCGATCCGTCCGTTCTCGTCGAAGGACGCCGCGAAGTACATCGAGTTCTGCGCGACCCTCACGCGCGTGGGCGGGTTCCTGTCGGGGCTGCTCGAGATGACGCCGCCCTCGATCGACGCGCCGTCGGCGGGCGAGCTGTGGGAGCTGCTGAAAACGGGGCGCAAGTTCCGCGCGCTCGGCAGGAAGGAGTCGTTCGCGCTGCTCCGCTGGGGCCCGATGGCGGTCGCGGATCTCGTCGCCGAATGGTTCGAGACCGATCTGCTGCAAGCGGCGATCGCGGCGCGCGGCATCCACGGCACGGCGATGGGTCCCTGGTCGGCGGGTACCGGCGCGGTGCTGATGCTGGCGGCGGCGATCGATCCGGTGCCCGGCGGCTCGAGCGTGACGGCCGTCGGGGGCCCTGGCGCGGTCACGCGCGCGATGGC
>Ga0066903_100000393_pt1 | contig 26655 bp, 20 predicted proteins | sample PanSoiMetaGPlot1_FD_67491 | JGI IMG/M metagenome (GOLD analysis project Ga0066903, IMG submission 67491) | Tropical forest soil microbial communities from Panama analyzed to predict greenhouse gas emissions - Panama Soil - Plot 1 (version 2) | ecosystem: Environmental > Terrestrial > Soil >... | reverse complement strand
AGCACGCCGGCGCCGCCACAATATCTCACGTCCTGCAGCTGAATCAGCAGGCCATCGGGATCCGTGAAGTACAACTCGGGCGTGCCTTCCTTCGCTCCGCCACGGTTCTCCATGCGCATGCTGATGTAGTGGACGAGCGGTCCCGCGGGTCCCTGCGCACTTCCCCGAGGCTTGATGCCGTAGCCTTCGAGTGTCTTGATGATGGCGTCGGGGTTGAACGCGTCGAGGCTCATGCACAGGTGGTTGATGCTGCCGGACGGCGCGCCTGGCGCCTGGCCGGCCGCGCGACCGCGTCCTCCGCCGCCGGCAAACATGAGGAACTGAACGCCGCCCACACCGAGCAGCGGCGCGGTCGGTCCCTGGTGCGCCTGCACGCGCAGGCCGAACAGATCCTGGTAGAACGCGTTCGAACGGTTCGCGTCAGATCCGAAGATGGTGCAATGGCTCCAGTCGCGGAGGGCGATCAAGCCGGTTTTCGGCGACGGTTCCGGCGCGGCGCACACGTTGCCCCTCGGACCGCTGCCGCCGCAATAGCGCGAATCCTGCAACTGCATCACGATGCCGTCGGGATCGCTGAAGTACAGCTCCGGAGTGCCTTCGCGCGTCCCGCCCGTGTCGAGCCCGCGCATCCGCACGCGGAACGTGAGCGGCCCGCCGCCCAGTCCGCCTCCGCTCGCGTTGCCCGCGGCGTCCGTTTTGGTGAGCCCGCGCTGCGCGAGCGTGCGCGTGAGCCCGTCGAGATCGAACGTCTCAACACCCAGACAGATGTGGTTGATGTTTGGAGCCGCCGCGCCGGCCGCGCTGATGCCGAGGAACTGCGGCCCGTTCCCGATCCGCAGGTTCGTGGTGGCCCCCTGCCGGCTCACCACCGGCATCCCGAACAGCCCCTGGTAGAAATCAACCGAACGCTTCACGTCGGCCACCGACAGCGTCACGTGGTTGATGCCGCGCACGCGGATCGGCGGCGCCCCTTGCGCGAACGCGCGAGGCGCCATCGCGAGCGCCGGCAGCGTCCGCAACAGGTCACGTCTGGTCATGCGCATGTCTCCTCACGGCTTGTTCGGCGCCTCGGCTCGGCCGCGTTCAGCTGTCCGCGCCGCGCTCAGGATGTGCGGCATCGCGTAGTTGCCTTCATGACAGGCGAACTCGAGCACCGGCTCGCCGTCGTTCATCGTCAGCGGCATTGCAAACGTCCAGCGCAGGGTCCACGTCGACGGATCGTCGACCGTGACGGACCACTCCAGCCGGTCGGGCGCGACGCGCGTGAAGCGCTCGACGAGATGCAGGGTGGCGGCGTTGGCGTCGCGATAGGTGCTGCGGTCCTTGAAGCGCGTTGTGTCGACGACCAGCGTATCGCCTTCCCAGTGGCCGCGCGCATCGCCCATCTCCAGACGCACGCCGCCGCCGACGTGCGGCCGGCCGTCGAGCGGAATCATGCGCGCATCGTGAATCAGCTCGTACCTGATGGCCACCAGGCCGGGCGCCTGGATGAACTGGTACGAGTTGCCCAGAATGTGCGGCATCATCGCGCCGGGCAGGCCGCGCGTAATGCAGCGATCCCACAGGCCGAAATCCTCCGGGCCGTCGAACGGGCCGTCGCCGAAGCTGCTCGGCGTCCGGTGGCGCGCGTTGACGATGCCCTGGATGCCGGTGTCGAGGAACGGATCGGGCGGAGGGATCCGCCGCTGCGCCTCCGCCGTCAGGGCGGGAATCTTTCCGTCGACTGGGTCGGTGATGAGCCACGCGCGACTGCCTCGGGTCACCTCGAGCGGATCGCGGAACTGCAGCGGTCCGACACCCGCCGCCCGTTCGAGCACCTCGCGATTGCGCTTCTCGAGGATGGCGGCCAGCTCGGCGCCTTTCACGTCCTCCAGACGTCGCCCGTCGAACTCGCCGGGTCGCTCGAGCGGTGTGCTCTGCTCGTACTTGTTGGTGTAGGTGCCCTGCAGGTCGGGATCGCCCCACGGCGTCCGCGCCGGCACGTACCGCTTCGCAGCGCGTTGCTCGGCCGCGACCGGCGGCAACGACAGGGCGGCCGCGAGGACGAGGATCGCGAGCGCAGCCTTCTTCATCAGCGCGACCGGCTTTTCCGATCGACGGCGATTATACAGGCGCGGTCGGCCACAATAGGCGGGTGCCACTCGTTGCCCTGGACGGCGTCACGGTTGCCTTCGGTCATCTCCCACTGCTCGACGATGTCGCGCTGCACATCGAACCGCGCGAGCGCATCTCGGTGATCGGCCGCAACGGCGCCGGCAAGTCGACGCTCCTCCAGGTGATCGCCGGCGAGCATGTGCCAGGCCATGGCACTGTGTGGACCCAACCAGGCAGTCGGATCGCGCGCCTCGTCCAGGACGTACCGCTGTCCGCCGATCGCCCCGTCTTCGACGTGGTCGCCGAAGGCCTGGGCGACATCCGCGCGCTCGTCACCGACTATCATCACGCCGCGGTGGAGGTGGCGGAACACGGCACCCCGGCCGCACTCGAACGGCTGGGGCGCCTGCAACACGAGCTCGAGGAGTGCGACGGCTGGCGGCTGGAACAGCGCATCGAAAGCGTCCTGGCACGCCTCGCCCTCCCCGCCGACGCCATCGTCGACACGCTGTCGGGCGGATGGCGGCGACGGGTACTGCTCGCGCGCGCGCTGGTCGGCGAGCCGGACGTGCTGCTGCTCGACGAGCCGACGAATCACCTCGATCTCGACGCGATCGCATGGCTCGAGACGTTCCTCGTCGACTACCCGGGCGCCATCGTCTTCGTCACGCACGACCGCGCGTTTCTTCAGCGGCTCGCCACGCGCATCGTCGAGCTCGATCGCGGGCGGCTGACCTCGTGGCCCGGCGACTACGCCACGTTCCTGCGGCGGAAGGAGGAATGGCTGGCGGCCGAGGCGACGCGCGAGGAGAAGTTCGACAAGCGGCTGGCCGTCGAGGAGGCCTGGCTGCGGCAGGGCATCAAGGCGCGGCGTACGCGGAACGAAGGCCGGGTGCGTGCGCTGATGGCCATGCGCTCCGAGCGCGCGGCGCGGCGCGATCAGCCGGGGCTGGCGCGGCTCGGTATCGAAACCGCCGATCGGTCCGGACAGGTCGTCATCGACGCCCAAGCCGTGAGCAAGTCGTTCGGGGACCGTCCGATCGTCGACAACTTCTCCACGCGCATCATGCGCGGCGACCGCGTCGGCGTCATCGGCCCGAACGGCGCCGGCAAGACCACGCTCCTGCGCCTGCTGCTGAAGGAGCTGGCGCCTGACGCCGGCGAGATCGAGCACGGCACGAACGTGCACGTCGCGTACTACGATCAGCAGCGGGAGCAGCTCGATCCCGAGCGGACGGTCTTCGACAGTGTCGGCGACGGCAACGACACGGTCACTGCGAACGGACGCACGCGTCACGTCAACGCCTACCTGAAGGATTTCTTGTTTTCACCCGAGCGCGCGCAATCGCCGGTGAAGGCGCTCTCGGGCGGCGAGCGCAACCGACTGCTGCTCGCCCGCATTCTCACCAGGCCGGCCAATCTGCTCGTGCTCGACGAACCGACGAACGATCTGGATCTCGAAACGCTGGAGCTGCTCGAAAGCGAACTCGCCGCGTGGGAGGGCACGCTGCTGCTCGTGAGCCACGACCGCGTCTTTCTCGACAACATCGTGACGAGCACCCTCGCCTTCCGCGCCGACGGCCGCATCGAGGAGTTCACCGGCGGCTACACTGACTGGCAGCGCCAGGCCCGTGCTGACACCGACGACGCGGCGCCGGGCGAAGCGCCGGCGAAGAGACGGACCCCCGAAGCCGCCGCCGAGGCTCGGATCGCACCGACGTCGACTGTGGCCCGGAAGCTCTCGTACAAGGAACAGCGCGAGTTCGACGGGCTGCCGGCACGCATCGATACACTCGAGACCGAACAGCGCAGGCTCGCCGAGACGATCGCCGGCCCTGAGTTCTACCGGGAAACCAGCGAGCGTATCGCCGCCACGCTGGCCCGCGCCGATTCGATCGCCCGCGAGCTGGCCGATTGCTACGCGCGGTGGGACGAGCTCGATTCGAGATCCCGATAAACCTGGAGATCAACGTGATGCCACGCGCCGTCCCTCTTGCCGTCCTGCTCGTCGTCGGGCTCTCCACCACCACCACGACCCAGCCCTCACGCATGAAGTTCCACCTGCAGGAAGCGACCATCGCTGACATTCAGCAGGCGATTCAGTCGCGGCAGATCACCACGGTCGGTCTCGTCGAGCTGTACTTGAAGCGCATCAAGGCCTACAACGGGACGTGCGTCAACCAGCCGCAGGGCATCCTCGGGCCCATCACGACAATCCCGAACGCCGGGCAGATCAACGCGCTGTCGACGCTGAACTTGCGTCCCGCCACACGCAAGACGTGGGGATTCGACGACCGGAAAGCGCGGAGCATGACCGATGCCGCGGACGCCGCGCCCGCGATGCCGGACGGCCTGGAAGTGGCCGCCGGGCAGGATCGCCAGTTCAGGCAAACCGGCCGACTGGTGGGTCCGCTGCACGGCGTCGTCATGGCCATCAAGGACCAGTACGACACCTTCGACATGCGGACGACGTCTGGCGCCGACGCCCAGTACGCCAACGACCGCCCGCCCGACGATGCGACGTTCGTGAAGCGGCTGCGCGAGGCCGGCGCCATCATCCTCGCGAAGTCGAATCTCGCGGAGTATGCGACCGACGGCGGCCGCAGCGCCTTCGGCGGCACCTTCTGCAATCCGTACGACACCGAGCGCGTGCCCGGCATGTCGAGCGCAGGATCAGCGACGTCGGTCGCCGCGAACCTGGTCACCTGCGCGATTGCCGAGGAAACCGTCGTCTCCATCCGCTGGCCCTCATCGGTCAACAACATCGTCGGTATCGCGCCCACGCAGGAACTGGTGAGCCGCGACGGGATGATGGGCGCGGGCCTGAACACGCGCACGGGCCCGGTGTGCCGCACGGTGCAGGATGCGGCGAAGGTGCTCGACGTCATCGCCGGCTACGATCCGAAAGACGAGCTCACCGTCTTCAGCGTGGGCCGCACGCCGCCGAAGCCGTACGCCAGCTACGCCACCGCGCGACGACTCGACGGCGTCCGCATCGGCGTCGTGCGTGAATACATGAGCAAGAAGCTGTTTGCGAAGGCCGACGAGCAGAGCATCGACCTCATCGAGCGCGCGATCGGCGACTTGCGCAAGCTGGGGGCAACGATCGTCGATCCGGGCCCTGATGGGGCGTTCTTCCAGGGATGTTTCAACCGCTACGCGCCGCAGTGGTACAACCAGTCGTTCTCCGGCCCGCGGCCGAACCTCTTCCCGCCCCAGTCGGATCAGATCGCCACGCTCCTGCAGATGGATGCGGATCCGGCACGTGTGACCGACGGGTTGTCCATCCGGACGTTCGGCGTCCTGCAGGCGCCGGGCGAATCGAAATACATGATCAATAAGTACCTACGCGAGCGCGGCGACGCGAACATCAAGACGAACGCCGATCTGATCGCCAAGGCCAACTTCTACACCGATCCGAACTTCCCGGATCGCAAGCAACTGCGCGAGGCGATCGAACGTCAGACGACGTTCGATACCGCAGCGCGGATGCAGAGCCGGGCGGCAATGCAGACGATCGTGCTGGAGTGCATGCAGGAGCAGAAGGTCGACGCGCTGGTCAGTCCCACCGCGACGATTCCGGCGCCCAAGCTCAACGCGCCGCGCGAGCCCACGGTGAACGGCCGTCCGAACATCGGCTGGGCGCTCCTCGGCCAGCAGGGATTTCCCGTCATGACGGTCCCGGCGGGCTTCACGACTGAGGTCTGGGATCGCGTGCGCGACGGCGCCGAGACTCGCCTCGTGGGGCCAACGCCGGCGCGGCTGCCGGTGGGGATCGACGTCATCAGCCGGCCGTTCGACGAGCCGGTGCTGCTGAAGATCGCGTCAGCGTATGAGGCGGCGACGAAACATCGATCGCCTCCACCTGCGTTCGGACCACTCGCGGGAGAACCCTAGTCAGCCGTCTTCTTCACGAGGCCGCAAGCCGTATTTGAGGAGTCATCCCGTCTCGTCAGCCTCATCTCCTATAATTCGGCCGGATTCCGCCTTGCCGCTCAGCCCCGGCACACGCCTTGGTCCCTATGAAGTTGCCGTCCAGATCGGCGCTGGCGGTATGGGCGAGGTCTACCGCGCGCGGGACACAAAGCTTGGTCGCGACGTCGCGATCAAGGTGCTGCCAGAGAGCGTGGCCAAAAATCCGGAACACCTCGCCCGCTTCCGCCGCGAGGCCCAGCTCCTCGCCGCCCTGAACCATCCGAGTGTCGCGGCGATTTACGGTATCGAGGACGCGAACGGCAGCCACGCGCTCGTGATGGAGCTGGTCGAGGGGCCGACGCTGGCCGATCGTATCGCGCGGGGCCCGATCCCGCTGGAGGAGGCGCTTTCCATCGCGAGACAGATCGCGGACGCGCTCGAAGCCGCCCACGACCGGGGCATCGTGCATCGCGACCTCAAGCCCGCGAACATCAAGCTTCGGCCGGATGGCACCGTCAAGGTGCTGGACTTCGGGCTCGCGAAGGCGACGGAGTCGCCGGTCGCACTGTCGTCCGATGTGAGCCAATCGCCCACGTTCACCACGCCGGCGATGACGCAAGCCGGCGTGATTCTCGGAACGGCAGCGTATATGTCGCCCGAGCAGGCGCGCGGGCAGCGGGTGGACAAGCGCACCGATGTCTGGGCGTTCGGGTGCGTCGTGTACGAGATGCTGACCGGGCGGGCCGCGTTTGCGGGCGACACGGTGTCGGATCTCATTGCCATGGTGCTCGCCCGCGAGCCCGACCTGACGGCGCTCCCGGCCGCGACGCCTGCGGCGGTCCGGCGGCTACTCCGCCGCTCGCTCGACAAGGACGTGAGACGGCGTCTCCGCGACATCGGGGACGCCCGACTCGAGCTCGACGAGCCACCGGACCAGCCGGTGCCTGCGCGCGACCTGGGCCACCTGCCCGATCGCGACGTGGCATTCAGGCGCCTCACCGATTTCATCGGGTTGAAGGAGTCGCCCGCGATATCTCCGGACGGGAAGATGGTCGCCTTTGTCGCGTTCGTCGCAGGCAACCGGCAGATCTGGATCCGGATGCTGGCGGGGGGAGCCCCGATGCAGCTCACGCGTGATGCGACCGATCACGAGCAGCCCCGCTGGGCGCCCGATTCGAGCACGCTCATCTACTACACGCCGTCGGCGACACATGGCGGAGATGGTACGGTGTGGGAGATCAGTGCGCTCGGCGGCTGGCCGCGCAGGATTGTGTCAGCGGTCAGTGCCGCGGATATCAGCCGCGACGGCCGGCGCATCGCACTCCTTCAAGCCTCGGAGGGCCGTGTGGCGCTCGTGACGGTCGCTCGTGACGGTTCACATCCAACGCTCATCGCCACTCTCCCTGCCGGACAGGGATATGCCTTGCCTCGCTGGTCGCCCGATGGGCGCTTCATCGCGTTTCTGCGGAGCCCCGCCGCCGGCCTCCACATGACCCTGGAGATCGTATCGGTTGCCGATGGCACGCGCCGATCTGCCTGTGACAGTAGCTTTCTCATGGGGTTCTGCTGGCGCTCCGATAGCTCCGGGCTGATCTACAGTTCGTCGCGCGGAAGCACGGTGTTGTACCCTCCGCTCTTGAACCTGCGAACGGTGACACTCGACGGGTCTTCCGACCGGCAGCTGACGTTCGGCGATCAATCGTACGTGGAGCCGGATACCGATGCGGCGGGGCGCCTGATCGCCGGGCGCGTCAGGCGCAGGTCGGACATCTGGAAGATTCCAGTCGACGGGCTCCCTTCCGACAACACCCGGAGCGCGATCCGCATCACGGCCCAGACAGGACAAGTTCGCACGCCGTCGCCCAGCCCCGACGACGCCGAGGTGGTGTATCTCTCGGACAGCGGCGGTCACGGCAACCTGTGGGTTGCACGAACGGACGGGTCTGCCGTCCGCCAGTTGACCTTCGATGATGATCCGGGCGTCAGTGTCGGCGTGCCCAAGTGGTCGCCTGCCGGTGACATGATCGCTTTCGTCATGACGCGAGGTGAGGACATCGGCCTGTGGACCGTCCATCCGGACGGGAGCGGTCTTCGACTACTGGTGCCGGACGGAGCAGCGCCATGCTGGTCTGCCGACGGCAAGTGGCTCTATAACGAATCGGGACGGGCCTCCGTACGCATCGAGAAGATGCCATCCGAAGGCGGCGAACCGGTGCTGGTGCGGACCGCAGACGGCGGCGCGATGCCGTCCATTTCGCCCGACGGCGCGGAATTGTTTTTCAGCCTGAGCTTGCGCTCGAATCTCCTGGGCTGGGTTGGATCCGATCGTGAGATCCGGCGTGCCCGTCCGGAAGACGGAGAGTCTGAGGTGCTCGCCTGCATTGCCAACGAGCGGTTCCCTGGCCTCCCGCCGGTGCTGTACCTGACCATTTCGCCAGACGGAAAATGGCTGGCGATGCCGCTCGTGGACGGATCGACGACGAATCTGTGGCTGCTGCCAACGACTGGCGGCGCGATGAAGCCCGTGACCGATTTTGGCGATCGATCCGTCGAGATCGCTCGCAGCATCTCCTGGTCGCCGGACGGTCACCACCTCTACGCGGCCATCGCCGACATCGAGACGGACATCGTCCTGCTCGACGGACTGATCCAGTGAGGATGCCGATCAGGCGGACGGCGCCTTGGGAAGAGCCACAGGCTCTCGTATCGCGCGAAGTGCAGCGAGTCCAAAGATGATCGCAATCCCGCCGAGCATAGCCTCGCCCATCAGCATGGCGGTGGTGCCCGACCGATCGTGCAGCCACCCGTCGAACGCGGTCATGTACGCGACCGGCAGGTTGCCGACCGAAGACAGGATGGCGTACTTCGCCGACGCCGTACTGCGGCCGATCGCGTACAGCACGATCGCCGAGAAGGCGGCGTTCGCCCAGCCGTACGCGAGCGTGTAGACGAGGATGCCTGTCGTGTACGACGCCGGGGTGCGCGGCGCGAGCGCAAAGGCGACCGCCACGAGCGCGGTAGCCGTTCCGGCGCCGAAGAAGGCCCACCACCGACCGACGCGATCCGCGATCCATCCCCCGGCGACGCATCCGACCGCGCTCACGACCCCGCTCAACACACCGGTCACGAGGGCGACGAGATCCGCGCTCGCGCGCCAGTCCGGCGCAATCGCCGACCACAGGTTGCTCGCAGCGCAGGCGCCAATCGGCGACACCACGAGCGCCATCGTCAGCAGCGGCACCGGCGATCGCACCATCGACAGCAGATCGTGGCCGACGCTGCGAAGCTGGGCCGCGACCGTCTCCGACGTCGGCGGTCGAATGTCGGGAACGAAGACGAGCGCGGCCAGACAGGCGAGCATGGCGACCGCGAGCACGACGCCGGCGACGGCAAGAGAAAAGTGCGTGGCGAGCCAGACGCCCGCGCCGCCGCCGACGCCGCCGCCCCCGAGGTTCCCCGCCTGGTACCAGCCGCCGGCGCGGCCTTTCTCCTCGTCGCGAACGGCCTGCGCCATGAGACCGCCCAGTGGGAGCACGACGAACGTCGCCGCCAACTGAGAGACGAAGGTCACCGCACTCAGCAAGCCGACCGCGTTCGGCCGCAGCGGCATGAGGCTCAGCCACACGAGCGTAGCCGCGCACGCGAGCACGCCGCCGAGATACCAGCGGCGCAGGGTGAAGGTCAGGTCGGCGACCGGTCCCCAAAGGAAACGCCAGACGTTGGACGAGAGGGCGAGCGCGACGATCGCGCCGGACACCGCGACGGGGAATCCGGCGCCGGTCAGCGCGTACGGCAGCGTGACGGTGGCAAAGCCGCCGCTGATGCCGTACGGAAGGACGAGGAAGAAGAACGCGAAGGGGCGGGCCCTTCCTAGCGTCCTGAATCCGCCGTCCATCCGTTCCCCAACCCATAGGGGATCGTCATAAACGGCGCCGCTTCGACGTGGTGGATCAGGCCGCCGCGCACGCCGAACATCTCCATCGTCACGAGGTTCTGCAGCATGCCGGGAGCCGCGATCAGGATCAGCACGAGGCAGGCGATCGTGCCGAGGATCTTCACGCCCTCTGCCCTTTCAGTTCCCGCTCAACCCGCCCCATGGCGAGTTGATGTGATACACCGCCGCCGGACCGATCATCTCGACGCGCCGGATTTTGGCATCCTCGATCAGAAACGCTTCCGTCACGAGAATGCTTCCGGGGCGGTTGAACCCAGGATACCGATACGGTTGTCCGTTCGACAACGTGCCGGCATTCACCGTCCCCTGATCGAACACACAGTGTGCCCACACGACGCCGCGCTCGGCGTCGACCAGCGGATACCGCCGGCCGTGCACCGCCTGGACGACGAAGTAGTAGCCCAACTTGAACGCGCTCAGACAGTCCATGCCGAACGGCCCGGGGTTGTTCGGCACGTTCGTCGTCGGCGAACCGTTTTCGATCCGATGACAGTCGGGCGTGAACGGATACGTCCCCGTGCCGTTGACGCCTTTGCCGTCGTTCTTCTGTACGCCCGAAAAGTAGGCGTCCGCGATTGAAATCATCTGCTGTCGCGGCAGCCGTTTCTCGGGCGGAATCGTACGGAACCAGACGGCGTCGGCGATGCCCTGGTCCTCCACCGACTGAATGCTGTTCGGTCCGCCGCCACCCGGCTTGAAGAACACGGCCTCAGCCTCGGTGATTCGCCCGAGCTGGATGCGCAGGCGCAACGACACCAGAATCAGCGTGTCCGCCTCCCACATCGTCGCCATCGTCGCGACCTGACCGGCGTCCGGGTCGGCGAAGATGTGACGGTAGCCACCCACCGCCTGCGCCGTCTTCCAGAAGCCGTCGCCGATCTTCAGCACCTGGGCGTTCTCGGTGTACTTGATGTCCTCTGAGAACGGCGCGAGCTTGGGATCGTGCTTCACGTTCGCTCTCAGATACTGATCGATGACGTTCTCGAGACACGCGCGATTGCAGTTCAGTGGAATCGGACCCGTCGACGCCTGCACCGATACCAGCAGTCGCCCGCCAACGGCAGCAGTTGCGACCAGTAGTGCCACACGGCGTACGCGCATCGTCAATCTCCTTGTCCCCTGAAGACGGGCACTACCGTTTTTCCGGCAACGCAAACACATACAGGGCGTTTCCGGTTGCCGGCGGATGCAGGTCCGGCGCGATCGTCGCCGGCACGAGGCGCGGACTGCCGCCGCCGTTGCCGGTCGTCACCGCGATGTACTGCCGGCCGTCGATGCTGAACGAGATCGGGAAGCCCTGGACCGATGTTGCGAGCCGCGTTTCCCACAGCACCTTGCCGGTCTTGACGTCGAAGGCATGGAACCGCCGATCGAGATCGCCAGCGAACACAACGCCGCCCGCCGTCGACATCGCGGCGGTCATGAACGGTGCCCGCTGCTCGTGCGACCACATCTCCTTCATCGTCCTGACGTCGAACGCCGCGAGCTTGCCCACGTGGCCGTCCGACCCGGGCATCTCGTAGAAGCGTCGGCCAGCACCGCCGCCGCTGCCGCCGCCTTCCTTCTGCTCCACGCGCTGGGCGGCCATCTCGAGACAGCTCTGGCTGAGCGGGATGATCAGCTGATTGGTGCCTGCGTGGTATGTCGACGCCGGCCAGTTGTGGCCGCCTTCGGTGCTCGGGCAGCCCTGCACCCACTCGCCGAACTTCTGCTCGAGAATGTCGGCCCGGTAGGTGGGACGGCCCGTACGCGGATCGAACGACTCCCACACGTTCTGAAACACCGTTTCCTTGTGTCCGAGATATTTGCCGGTCTTGCGATCGAGCTTCCAGAGGATGCCGTCCTTGCCGACGGTGAACAGCAGGTTCTGGTTGTTGTCGTCGACCAGCAGCCGTTCGAAGACGACGTCGAGATCGAGCGTTTCGGCGGGCGCGTGCTGGAAGAACCAGGCGAGCTTGCCCGTATCGACGTCGAGCGCAAGCGTCGAGCTCGTGTAGAGCGCGTCGTCCTTGATCGACATGCCGCGGCTGATGGGCATCCACGGTTTGGCCTGCGCCGTGCCCCAGAAGGTGAGGTTCAGATCGGGATCGTAGCTGCCCGTGATCCACGATTCGCCGCCGGCGCGGAAGAGCGTCGGCAGCGAGCCCCAGGTCTCGCCGCCCGGCTGTCCCTGCGCCGCGACCGTGTTGAACCGCCACACTTCCTTGCCCGTACTCGCGTCGTAGGCGCTGATGAAGCACTTCTCTTCACGGTAGGTCTGGCAGCCGCCGAGGCCCTGGATGACTTTCCCCTTGGCGACAATGGGTCCGCTGCTCGTGCCGTAGTTGCCCTTCGACCGGTCGCCGATCGTCGTGTCCCACACCGTCTTGCCAGTGCGCGCGTCGAACGCCATCACATGCGCATCGCTCGTGGCGGCAAACAGCTTGTCGCCGAAGATGGCGATGCCACGCATCGCGGCGGCGTTCGCGTTTGACCCGTAACGGTTCTCCCAGATCAGCTCGCCCGTTTTCGCGTCGAGCGCCTGCAGCAGGTTCCCCGGATTATTCAGATAGAGGACGCCGTTGTGGACGAGCGGCGCCGGCTGATTGGCGCCCCCCTCGTTCATCGCCCACACCCACTGAAGCCGCAGATCCTTGACGTTGTCCGCGGTGATCTGCGTGAGCGGGCTGTAGTCCGACGCTTTGTAGTCGTGGCGAATCATGAGCCAGTCGTTCGGATCGGGATTGCGGAGCATCGCCTCGGTCACGGGCACGAAGTTCTTCACTTCCCCCTCGACCGTCAGCCCGACGGGAGGCGCGCCGCGTCCGCGTCCCCCGCCCGCGGCCTGCACGGCGGGCGCCGCGCCGCGTCCTTGTCCCTGCGCCTGTGCTTGTGCCGGCGCTGCCCCGCGTCCACTCGCGATCGATCCGATGGCGACTTCGGTATCAGCCGCGAGCGCCTGCGTGCCGGCGACGGCGCCGTTGGACTGCAGGATGAACGCGGTGACGTCGATGTACTCCTCCTGGCTCAAACCGCCGGGGCGACCGGGCGGCATCGTCAGCTGAATGAACGAGAGCAGCTCGCGCGGCGAGCGCCGTCCCCATGCGTCGATGAACTCTGTGCCGGCCAGCTGCGGCGCGTCGCCCTGTCCCTTCAGATCGGCCTGATGGCAGCCGGCGCATTGCGCCTGATATGCCGTTCGTCCGGCAGCGGCCTGCGCGGCCGTGTATCGGCCGGCGGCCGGCTGCTGTGCCGCGACGAATGCCAGGCCACACGAAACCAGCGCGAGCGCGACGAGAGTGGAGTGACGATGAAGTCGTGTTGATGTGATCATTTGAGGATCCAACCCCACAGATTTCCTTCCGGTGCTTTCTCGCTTGCGATCTGGACGTAGAGCTGACCGTGCCGGAGGCCGTCCACCTGCTGCGGTGTCAGATCGATCGTGCCGCCGACCATTCCCTGGGTCGCCTTCGTCACCGTGAGCTGGCCGATGGCCGCGCCGCGGACACCGCGCGCGCGGCCCAACAGTACCTGCGCTTCTGTGGCCGGCGAACGCAGGCCGTCAAACGTCCCGTTGATCGTCAGCTTCGCACCGGTGAGCGACGCCGTTGCGGAGCCGGAACCGGCCACATTGGCCCGCATCCCGCCGTCCATTGGAACGGTCGTGAGCCGAACCTTGTACTTGTCCTGAGCCTGCGCGGCATGCGGCACGAGACCGACGACCACCGCCAGCGCCAGCATCACTCGACATCGCGTTCGCGTTCCCATGTCGCACCTGTCCGTTGAGGGCTGCATTCTAATCCGGGAAGTCCTCACTACGATGGAGGGCGCGCCCCGCGCCAGTTGAGCATCAGCGTGATCGGCGCCGCGCTGATTATAGAGGCCGCGGCAGCGGGTTCGGGTAGCATGCACACGTGCCGCGCCGCGTCAGCCGCCGCGAATTCATCGGGTCGACCGTCGCGACGACGATGCTCGCGGACCGTGTGGTGCGGGGCGCCGCCCCTCGTCGGCCCAATGTGCTGTTCATCCTCGCCGACGATCTCGGCTACGGCGATTTGAGCTGCTACGGACGGCCCGATTACCGGACGCCGGTGCTCGACAGCCTCGCGCGCCAGGGCGTGAAGTTCACGAGCAACTACGCGGCTGCGCCCGTCTGCACGCCGACACGCTGCGCCTACATCACCGGACGATATCCACAGCGGCTCCCGGTGGGCCTGGCCGAGCCGCTGACGGCCAGCTCGCCCCGCGATCTCGGCTTGCCGCCCGACCACCCCACCGTGGCCTCGCTCCTCAAAGCCAACGGCTACGAGACATCCCTCATCGGCAAATGGCATCTCGGCTGGAAGCCGGAGTTCGGACCGAATCGCCACGGGTTCGACGAGTTCTTCGGCGTGCTGAGCGGTGCCGTCGACTACTTCACGCATCGAGCGGCTGATGCGCCGGGGCCCGAGACAGCGGCGGGCGGCAACACCGACCTCTGGCAGAACCTCACGCCGATCGATCGTGTCGGGTACCTCACCGATCTGCTGTCGGACCAGGCCGTAGAGTTCGTGTCGCGCCCGCATGCGAAACCGTTCTTCCTCAGCCTGCAGTACACGGCACCGCACTCGCCGTGGGAAGGACCCGAAGACGAGGCCATCGGCCACACGACGCACGGCACGGGACCGATGACCAACGGCGGGTCACTCACGATCTTCGCGGCGATGATGAAGCGGATGGATGCCGGCATCGGCCGTGTGCTCAAGGCTCTCGATCGCGCGAACCTCGCGCGGCAGACGCTGGTGATATTCACGAGCGACAACGGCGGCGAACGCTACTCGTTCAACTGGCCGTTCTCGTTCGAGAAAGGCGATCTGCACGAAGGCGGGCTGCGAGTGCCGGCCATCGTGCGCTGGCCCGGCGTGATTCCGGCCGGGCGGGTTACCGAACAGGCGGCCATCACGATGGACTGGACGGCGACCATCCTCGATGCGACGGGGACGCCAGCCGATCCGGCGCTGCCGCTCGACGGCGTCAGCCTGCTGCCCGTCTGCACAGGCGAACGGCCGCCACACGACCGGACACTCTTCTGGCGCGTCACTGGACTGAGCGCCGCACGGGTAGGCTCGTGGAAATATCTGGAAAACCGGACCGGCCCGCACCTGTTCGACCTTGCGAACGACCCGGGCGAGAAATCAGACCTTCGCGCCGCGGAAGCCGATCGGCTCGACGCTATCCGGAAGCAGTATCAGACCTGGGTCGCGCAGATGCTGCCGCTGCCCACCTGAGCCAGAATCAGACCATGCGCAACGCACTTCTCGCTGTCGCCGCGGCCCTGCTGCTGGCGTTCCGCGCGTCTCCCCTCGCACAGCAGCCCGCGACCGGAATCGAGATCCTGCCGGTGCACGGCCAGGTGTATCTCCTGGCCAGTCCGGCGGCGAACGCGCTCGTTCAGGCCGGCGCACAGGGCGTGCTGGTGGTCGACACGATGCGCGACCAGGACGCCGACGCGCTGCTGGCCGCTATCAAGCGCGTCGCCGGCGACCGCCCCATTCGCTACATCGTCAACACGCACGCGCACGCGGACCACACAGGCGGCAACGCGAAGGTCGCCGCCGCAGGGTCGCAGCTCGTCGCCGGTAATTTCCTCCGCGAGCTCGGCGAAGCCGGCGCCAGGAGCGCGTTCATCGTCGCCCACGAGAACGTGCTGAAGACCATGAGTGCGCCGTCGGGCGCGCAGCCGCCCACGCCGTTCGGCGCCTGGCCGACCGACACGTTCTTCCAGGCTGAGAAGGACCTGTACTTCAACAACGAAGGCATCCAGCTGGTGCACGAGCCTGGCGCCCACACCGACGGCGACGTCCTGGTCTTCTTCCGCAGCTCCGACGTGATCGCCGCGGGCGACGTCTTCAACATGAACGGCTACCCGATGATCGACACCGCGCACGGCGGCCACGTCAACGGCGTCATCGAAGCGCTCAATCGCATCATCGACATGGCCATCTCCGAGCAGTTCACCGAGGGCGGGACGCGGATCGTGCCCGGCCACGGACGCATCTCGGACGAGTTCGACGTCGTGGAGTACCGCGACATGGTGACCATCGTCCGCGATCGCGTGCAGACCCTGGCGCGCAAGGGCCTCTCGCTCGATCAGATCAAGGCGGCGCGTCCGACGTTCGACTTCGATCCGCGATACGGCGCCGATCGCGGACCCTGGACCACCACGATGTTCGTCGAGGCCGTCTACGCCACGCTCACCGCGCGAGGCGCGGCGAGGCCAAGCCGATGAGTGCCGTGCGCCGTGCCGCTATCGTCGCCGCCGCGCTCGTGTTTGTCGTCGCCACGTGCACCCGCGCGTCGGCGCAGATCGATCTGACAGGCAACTGGGGCGCCATCTTCCACGAAGATCAGCCCGAACGCGTGCCGGGGCCCTCGCTCGGCGACTACCTGGGCCTGCCGATCAACGACAACGCGCGCGCGTTCGCCGAAGCGTGGGACGCCTCGCGGCTCACCATTCCCGAGCACCAATGCCGCGCGCATTCGTCGCCGTACATCCTTCGCGGCCCGCTCAACATGCGGATATGGGAAGAGCGCGATCCCCAGACGCAGCAGGTCGTCGCCATCCATCAGGACATCAGCAACTTTCAGCAGCGGCGCATCATCTGGATGGACGGGCGGGCGCATCCGTCACAGTACGCCGAGCACACCTGGATGGGCTTTTCGACCGGCCGGTGGGACGGCGACACGCTCGTCGTGACGACGACGCACATCAAGCAGATGTGGCATCGGCGCAACGGCGTGCCGCAAAGCGACCGCGTCAGGCTCACCGAGTATTACTTCCGTCACGGCAACGTGCTGACACAGGTGACCTACACGGAGGATCCGACCTATCTGACCGAGCCGCTCGTCAAGTCGACGAACATGCAGCTCAACCCGCGTCCGCTGACGCCGCAGCAGCTGCTATATCCGTGTCAGAGCGTCGTCGAGGTGGCGGATCGGCCCCGCGGCGCCGTGCCGCACTACATGCCGGGCGAGAATCCGTTTCTCGCGGAATTCAGAGACCAGACACACCTGCCCGCTGCCGCGACGCGAGGCGGCGCGGCCACCATGTATCCGGAATTCAAGGCGACGCTCGAGGCCGCTCAGCCGATCACGACCGCACCGGGCCGAACCGGCGGTAGATGAACAGGATCAGTACGGCCCCGATGATCGACATGATGAAGCCCGCCACATCGCCGGGTCCGTAAAGCCCCAACACGCGTCCGAGAAAGCCTCCCAGGAGGGCGCCCGCAATACCGAGCAGGATGGTGACGATGACCCCGCCAGGGTCGCGGCCCGGCATCAGCACCTTGGCGACGACGCCGACGATGAGACCGAACACGATCCAGCCGATGATGCCGAGCATGCCGCACCTCCCTGTGCCGCCCTACCCTACCATCGGCCGATTCCGGCGAGGGATAAACTTTGGCGCGTGGCGGCAGATCCGGCTGGACGGCTGACTGACGACGAGCTTCTGGCGATCTACGACCAGCGTTACGTCGACATTTACGACCCGCACGCCATCCCACGCATCCGTCGCCTGCTGCCGCTCGTCGAGCTGGCGCCGACCGACGTGATCGCCGATTTCGGATGCGGCAATGGCGTGCTGTTCGAGCTCATCGCCGGCCGCGTGGCGCACTATTTTGGCGTGGACTTCTCGGAGCCGTTCATTCTGGCGGCCGCGCGTCGCGCCGAGGCGAAGGGGCTCGCGAACGGACGGTTCGAACGCGCGGATCTCGTCGACTTCTGCGCACGCAACCCGCACACGTTCGATGCGGCGTTCGCGCTCGACTTCTCCGAGCATGTCTACGACGACCAGTTCGTGCAGATCTTCCGCGCCATCAACGGCGCTCTGAAGCCAGGCGGGCGGCTGTACATCCACACACCGAACGCTGAGTACTTCCTGGAGCGGTTTCACGAATGGGGCGTGCTCCGGCAGGTCGAAGGTCACGTGGGCGTGCGCACGGCGCGGCAACACATCGAGTTGCTGGAGCGGTGCGGCTTCGAACGCATCGACGTGCACTATCTGGCCCACTATCTCTCGTTCGCAGCGAAGTTCCACTTCCTGGGCCGGCTGCCCGTGGTCGGCCGCCTCTTTCGCGCGCGGCTCTTCATCGTGGCGCGAGCAAAAGGTTAAATGCCGTCAGCACAAGAATGGGTGTTCTTCTCACGCCGATCGTCGTCAAGGAAACGCTCGCGCTCGAGGATCTGAGCGGGCGATCGATCGCCATCGACGGCAACGCCGAGCTGTATCAGTTCCTCGCGTTGATCCGACTTCGCGACGGCACGCCGCTGCGCGACTCGAAGAGGCGCATCACGTCCCATCTGTCCGGGCTGTTCTACCGGACCACGCGCCTCATCGCCGACTACCACCTCGTGCTGACGTTCGTGTTCGACGGCGCGCCGCCGGTCCGCAAAGCGGCCGAAATCGAACGGCGGCGTGCGATCCGGCAGCGGTACGAAGAAGAGCGCGAGGCGGCGCTCCGCGCGGGCGACGAAGCCACCGCGTACTCGAAGGCGACGATGACCTCGCGGCTGACGCGCGAGATGGTCAACGAGGCGCGGGAACTGCTGCGCCTGATGGGCATCCCCACCGTGCAGGCGCCGTCGGAAGGCGAAGCCCAGGCGGCGCGGATGGCGCGCGACGGGAAGGTATGGGCCGCAGGGAGCAAGGACTACGACTCGCTGCTCTTCGGCGCGCCAAGGCTGTTGCGGTTCCTGACGATCTCCGGCAAGGAATTTCTGCCCAGCCAGGGGACCTTTCGGCCGATGGTGCCGGAGCTCATCGATCGGGAGGCGTTTCTCGCGGCGCTGTCGATCGACAGCGCGCAACTCGTCGACCTGGCCCTGCTCGTTGGCACGGACTTCAACGACGGCGTCAAGGGGATCGGCCCGAAGAAGGCCCTCAAGCTGGTGCAGCAGCACGGCTGCATCGAGGCGATGCCCGGCGACATCCGCCAGGCAGTCGGCGAGGTCGACGACGTGCGGCGGATTTTTCTCGATCCGCTGACGACGGGCGACTACGACGTGACGCCGCGCGAGCCGGATCTGGCCGGCATCGTCGACTTTCTGTGCGGCGAGCGTGAGTTCGCGAAAGAACGGGTCGCCGCGGCGCTCAACCGGGCGTTTCGTGAGCGAACACTCTGGTAACGACGCGCGCTACACTCCTGACATGTCCCTTTCATCGCTCGTGAGGTCGTCGTTCACGCTGCTCGTCGGCGCCCTGGTGGCGGCGCAAGGCGCCCGTGTTCAGGGACAGCAGCGCGGCGGCACGCCGCAAACCGACAAGGTGGCGCCCGTCAACAGCGGCGCCAATCCCTATCGCGTCGTCCGCGACTGGGCGCAGCTCACGCTCGAGGCGAGGCCATGGGGCGGCTCCAATGGCGTCGCCATCGATCGCGATGGCCAATCGGTGTGGGCCGTCGACAGGTGTTCGCCGGGAACGACACCCGGCTGCCTCGGGACCAAAGTGAACCCGGTTCACCTGTTCGACGAGTCGGGCAAGGAGGTCCGGGCCTTCGGCGGCGGGATGTTCGTCTGGCCGCACGGCATCCACGTTGATCGCGACGGAAACGTCTGGGTCGCCGATGCGCGCGCGCCGGGCCCGGACGATCTCACCAGGTATCCCGGCGAAGGAGCCAAAGGAAGTGTCGTCGTCAAGTTCAGCCCTGAAGGCAAGGTCCTCATGACGCTCGGCAACCCCGGCGTGCGGGGCAATCCTCCCGGGGCGCTGACGGATCCGACCGACATCGTCACGGATTCGGGAAACGGTGACGTCTACGTCGCGGAAAGCCACACCGACGTCAGCGATCCTCGCCTGGTCGGCCGCATCTCCGTATTCGACAGGAACGGGAAATTCCTGAGGACCATCGGGAAGACAGGTACGGGGCCGGGCGAGTTCCGGACGCCGCATGCGCTCGAATTCGATTCGAAGGGCCGGCTGATCGTCGCCGACCGCCACAACCATCGCATCCAGATCCTGACCAAGCAGGGAGCCTTCGTCGCCGAGTACGACGACTTCGGCCGGACGAGCGGCCTCGCGATCGACAGCCACGACGTCATCTACACGGCCGACTCCGAGTCCACCGAGCGCGTTCATCCGGGCTGGCGGCGCGGTATCAGAATCGGAAGCCTCAAGGACGGCAAGGTGACGATCTTCGTGCCGCCACACGCCGCGCCGAACGCTCCCGACGGCGCCATGGGAGAAGGCATCGCGATCGATCGCGCCGGCAACCTGTATACGGCGGAAGCCACACTGCGCGGCGTGACGAAGTACGTGCGGAACTAGACGGTTCACATATGGCAAAGAGACTCGCCACGCTCGTCGCGCCTTGCGTCGTCATCACGTGCGTCGCATGCGGCGGTCAAACGGTGCCTCCGCAGAATGCTGCGCATGAACGGGCGCCGTCAGCGCCTCAGGCCGCGGCGCTGACACCTGGGATAGGCAGTCACCATCACCCGATCGCGGCGACCAGCGCCGACGCGCAGCGCTACTTCGATCAGGGCTTCGATCTCGTTTTCGGCTTCAACCACGAGGAGGCGGCGCGCTCGTTCGCGCGCGCTTCGGAGCTCGATCCGAAGGCCGCGATGCCGTACTGGGGCGTCGCGTGGGCCCTCGGCCCCAATTACAACCTCGACGTCGACGACGCGCGCGGGAAGCAGGCGTACGACGCGATCGCGAAGGCGCTGGCGCTCTCGAGTGCGGGGCCGGACAGCGAGCGCGCGTACGTCGAAGCGATGGCCATCCGTTTCACCGCGGATCCGAAACCCGATCGTGCTGCGCTGGCGCGTAAGTACGCCGACGCCATGCGCGACCTCTCGCGCCGCTTCCCCGACGACCTCGACGCGGCGACACTGTATGCCGAGAGCCTGATGAACCTGCGCGCGTGGAAGCTGTGGTCGCTCGACGGCAAGCCGGCCGATCAGACCGAGGAGATCGTGGCGGTGCTGGAATCGGTGATGGCCCGGGACCCCAGCCATCTCGGCGCGAATCATTACTACATCCACACCGTCGAAGCGTCGCCCACGCCCGCGCGCGGGCTCGCCAGCGCGAAACGCCTCGAAACGCTGGCGCCGTCGGCAGGCCACCTGGTCCACATGCCCGCGCACATCTACGCGCGAACCGGCGATCATGACGCCGCGGCGCGCGCGAACACGGCGGGCGTGATCGCCGACCGCGCCTACCTTCAAGGCAAGCCGGCCGACAACTTCTATGGGATGGCCTACTACTCACACAACCTGCACTTTCTCGCCGACTCCGAGATGATGCGGGGCCGACTCGCCGGCGCGCGACAGGCGGCCGCGGAAATGGCCGAGCGGCTGTCGCCGCACACGAAGATGATGCCGATGCTCGAGTCGATGATCACGATGCGGACGTCCGTGCTGTTGCGCTTCAATCGGCACGACGAAGTACTCGCGATCGCGCAGCCGCCCGCCGATCATCCGGTGGAGGTCGCCTGGTGGCGCTACGCGCGAGGCGTCGCGCTTGCCCGCACCGGCAAGCCCGACGATGCGGCGGCCGAGCGAATGGCGCTGGCGGAGGCCGCCACGAAAGTTCCGGACGACGCCCTGTTCGGGGGCACCGGGCTCGAACGCGCCAGGACCATTCTGGCGCTTGCCGCCGCCGTGCTCGATGCCCGCATTGCGTGGGCGCGCGGAGCGCGGGCCGAGGCCATCCGGTTGTGGACCGGCGCCGTCGCCGCCGCGGACAAGGTGCCGTATGACGAGCCTCCGGTCTGGTACTATCCGGTTCGCGAATCGCTCGGCGCCGCCCACCTGCTCGAGGGCCGCGCCGCGGAAGCCGAGCGGGTGTTTCGCGAGGATCTGGTCCGCCATCCGCGCAGCGCACGATCGCTCTTCGGCCTCCACGAGAGCCTGGTGAAACAGGGCCGGCACGCGGACGCCGGATGGGTGAAGCGCGCCGCCGATGAAGCCTGGAAAAACGCCGACACGATGCTGACACTCGAGGGCCTGTAGAGCAAAGAAGAAGCTGGAGGGTGTTGCGATGCCTGTAAAGGGTCTGTCCTGTGCCGTCGGCCTCGCCGTCGTGACGTCTGTGCTGCCGGCGGCCGTCGCCGCGCAGTGGCTCAACTATCCGACTCCGGGCGTCCCGCGCCTGCCCGACGGGAAGCCCAACCTGTCGGCGCCGGCACCGCGGACCGTCGACGGCAAGCCGGACTTGTCGGGCATCTGGAGCGGCGCGGGGCCGTCGTACCGCTACAACATCGCGCAGGACCTCGAGGACAAGGACGTCCAGCCCTGGGCGGAAGCACTCTTCCTGCAGCGCGTGCGCGATTCGCGGAAGGACAGTCCCCTGGCGAAGTGCCTTCCCGTCAGCGTCCCGTATCACAACTTCTTCAACCTGACGCAGATCACCCAGACGCCGGCGATGATGGTGTGGCTCTACGATTCGCCGAACAACCCGCACCGGCTGATCTTCACGGACGGTCGCGATCTCCCGAAGGACCCCAATCCCACCTATTTCGGCTATTCGATCGGCCGATGGGAGGGCGACACCTTCGTCGTCACGTCCGCGGGCTTCAATGACAAGGGATGGCTCGACAGCGCCGGCCATCCACAAACCGAATCGCTGCGCGTCACCGAGCGCCTGCGGCGGCGCGACTTCGGCCACATGGACTACGAAATCACCATCGACGATCCCAAAGTGTTCACGCGCGCGTTCACCATCAAGCGCGAGCGGGTGCTCTCGGCCGACACGCAGCTGCTCGAAGACGTCTGCGACAACGAGCGCGACCGCACGCATTTCTCTGGCGACAGCGGGTTCCGGCTGACGCCCGCCGTGGCCGCGTCGTACGCGGGCACCTACGAGCTCGGACGCGGCCGCGAGGTCGTGGTCGTCAACAAGGGCGATCTGCTGTTCGTGCAGGGACTCAACGAGCCGAAGCTGCCGCTCCTGGCGACGTCGGAAACGCAGTTCATGTCGACGGCCACGCCCACGGGATTCGAGTTCGTGAAGGACAACCAGGGCAGGGTGACGCAGCTGATCGTCCGCGGCGGCGAACGCGATCAGACGGCCACCCGGAAGTAGGGGCCGGACTTCAGCCCGGCCCGAACGCCATGAGCTTCCTCACCGATCTGCGCTACTCGCTGCGATCGTGCCTCCGCGCCAAGGGCTGGGCCACCGCGGTCATCCTGACGCTCGCGCTGGGCATCGGCGCCAACGCGGCGATCTTCAGCGTCGTTCGCGGCGTGCTGCTGCGCCCGCTCGTCAACCGGGACGAGGATCGGCTGATCTACATCCGTCAGAGCGCGCGGGGCATCGGCACCGACAATGCCACCTTCTCGATGCCCGAAATCGACGATCTCCGCGCGCGCGTCAAGACGGTCGCGTCCTTCGGCGACTTCTCCACGATCGGCTTCACGATGATCGGGCTGGGCGAGCCGCGCGTGGTGCGCGCCGGCGTCGTCAGCGGTTCGTACTTCGAGGTGATGGGGCTGCGGCCCGTCCTCGGCCGGCTCCTCGACGCGCGCGACGATGGGCCGAGCGCGGTGGGCGCAGCGGTGCTGACCTACCGCTTCTGGAGCGGCGGCCTGAAAAGCGATCCGACGGTCATCGGGAAGGTCATCCGGCTGGGCACGCGCTCGGCGACCGTCGTGGGCGTGTTGGAGCCGTCCGTCCCGTATCCGGCGGAAACAGAGCTCATCGCCAACATCGTGACGAGCCCGCACCACTTGTCCGCGACGATGGTGACGGGACGCGAGCACCGGATGACCGAGCTGTTCGGACGCCTCGCGCCGGGCACGGAGCTCGAAGCCGCGCGCGCCGAGCTGAACGGCGTGCATGCGGCGATCCTGAAGGATCATCCCGAGGCCTACTCGACCAAGGCCGACTTCCGGATCGAGGCCGTGCTGCTGCGCGATCAAGTCACCGCGCGCGCGCGAACCGTGCTGCTCGTCCTGCTGGCTTCGTCGGCGCTCATCTTCGTCATCGCGTGCGCGAATGTGGCCAACCTGATCCTCGCGCGGACCGTCCGGCGCGAAAGCGAGCTGGCGGTGCGGGCCGCACTCGGCGCCGGCACCGCTGCACTGCGGCGGACGCTGCTGGCCGACAGCGTGCTCCTGTGCGGCGCCGGCGCGCTGCTGGGGATTGCGAGCGCGCGGCCCTTCGTCGCCGTGTTGTCGCGATACGCGTCGCGCTTCTCCGTACGCGCGCTGGATCTGACCATCGACACCAGCCTGCTGTGGGTGGGCGCCGCGCTTGCCGCGGGCGCGGCCGTCCTGCTCGCCTACGTGCCGCGCCTGCCGTCGGCCGACGCGGCGCATGGATCGAGCCTCTCCAGCGCGGGCACGCGGGTGGCGGGCGGCGCGACGCGACGGCTGCGCGCCTTTGCCGTCGTCCAGACGGGCGCGTCGTTCGTGCTGCTCGCGGGCGCCGGCATGCTCGTTAACACGCTCGTCGCGCTGCAGGCGGCGCAAAGCGGCGTCGACACGCGCAACGTGCTGGCCCTCAACGTGCCGATCGTGGCGTACGGGCGCACGCCTGATCAGATTCTCACCTTCTACCACGAAGTCGTGCGCCGCGTCAGCGAGCTGCCCGGCGTCGATCGGGTCGCCGTCGGAACCGTCGTCCCGTGGCGAGATGCTGGCGGCAACAACGCGGGGATGCAGTTCTCCACCGACGGCCACGTGCGTGCGGCCGGCGAGGAAGATCCTCGCGGGCGATTCCGTGCGGTGTCGCCGGGCTTCTTCGCGGCGCTAGGTCTCCCGCTCATCTCTGGACGCGACTTCACCGACGCGGATCGTCGCGGCGCCGAACCGGTCGTGGTCGTCAGCGCGAGCGTGGCCCGGCGCATGTTTCCCAACCAGGACGCGCTGAACCGGCACCTGACCTGGACCGATCCGATCACGAAGTTCGTCGGCATCAGCCCGGCGCCTCGCCGCATCGTCGGCGTCGTCGCCGACGTGGACGACCAGAACATCGTGCCGGGGCCGGCGCTGACGGTGTATCACCCGTTCGAGCAGGAAACCGGCGGCGGACGGCTCTTCGTTCACACACGTACGGATCCCTACGCCCTGGTGCCGCCTGTGACGCGAATCATCCGCGGCCTTTCCGCGGAACAACCTGTGGAGCGCGCCGCAACACTCGAAGACGTGCGCGCCGAGGTGCTCACCCCCGACCGCTTGAACGCGCTCGTGTTCGGCGGCTTCGCGGCCGTGGCGCTCGCCGTCGCCATCGTCGGCGTGGCCGGCGTGCTGGCGTTCTCGGTCAGCGGCCGCACGCGTGAGTTCGGCATTCGGCTCGCAGTCGGATCGCGGCCGCGCGATCTGGTCGCCGGCGTCCTCGCCGAAGGCGCAGTCATGGCTGCTGCGGGCGTCCTCGCCGGCGCGGCCGGAGGCTGGATGCTGGCGCGCCTCGCGGCCAGCTATCTGTCGGACGTCCGCCTGCCGGGCGTCATCCCGACGGCGCTCGCCGCGGCGCTCCTGCTCGTCGCTGCTCTTGTGGCGTCGCTGCTCCCCGCAGCGCGCGCCGCGCGCGTGGACGTCATGCAGGCGCTCAGGTCGGAATAGCCCCGAGTTCCGAGCCCCGAGTCCGATCGGACCTTGATATGCGATCCTGACGATGGCATCGTCGTCTGGGGAGGTCGGATCAAGTAAGGACCTGTGTACGAGACCCGGACTCGTAAGTTGTCAGGCAACGCAGGTGGCGAAGAACGATGACCGTAGCCGAATATCTGCGCACGCCCGAAACCGTCCTGCCCCAGGAGCTCGTTTTCGGCGCGCTTCGCGTGGCCGACGCGCCGCTGACGCGGCATTAGCGAGCCGTCTGTCACTTGTTCCTCGCGCCTCCTGGTTGTGCAGCAGGACCTGGTTCCTCTCGAACGAGCGCAGTCACATCCTCGCGGACGGGATCCGTGGTGGTCCTGACCTCGTCGAAGTGCTCGCGCTGAGCACGAGCGGCATCGCCGGCCGGCACACGTTCAATCAGTCGACGCCGATCGTGTCTCGCGTGCTGCCGGCGTTTACATCGACGCTCGGCGCGATACTCGGGTACTAGACAGCTAGCCAGGCGAGCCGGCACGTCGGACTGGCGTCGCGTCGGCGCGCAGCGCGTCGACCGCCGCCTGCAGTGAGATGGTCACCGGCTCGCCAGCGCGCCGGCGCAGCGAGACAGTGCCGTCCTGCACCTCGCGCGGCCCGACGGCGACGAAGGCCGGGATCCCGCGATCGAACGCGGTCACAACGCGCCGCGACAGGCGCTCCGACGATTCGTCCACGACCGCTCGAAGCCCTCCGCGCTCGAACGCGTCGGCGACGGCCCGTGCGTACTCCCTCTCGCGCTCGCTTACCGCCGCCACCAACACCTGCTCCGGAGCCAGCCACAGTGGCAACTGGCCGCGATGGTGCTCGAGCAGAATCGCGATGAACCGTTCAAGACTGCCGAAGACCGCGTGGTGGATCATCACCGGCCGCACGCGGCGGCCGTGCGCATCGACGTACTCGGCGTCCAGACGGTCGGGCAGCACGAAATCGAGCTGGATCGTCCCGCACTGCCACTGGCGCCCGTGGCTGTCGCGGAGCAGGAACTCGAGCTTCGGGCCGTAGAAGGCACCGTCGCCGGCCTGCCGCCGGAACGCGAGTGACGACGCCCGGGCCGCCGCCTCGAGCGACGCCTCGGCGTGGTCCCACACGGCGTCGTCGCCGGCCCGCACGGGCGGCCGCGTCGAGAAGCCGAC
>Ga0066903_100000392_pt1 | contig 26684 bp, 23 predicted proteins | sample PanSoiMetaGPlot1_FD_67491 | JGI IMG/M metagenome (GOLD analysis project Ga0066903, IMG submission 67491) | Tropical forest soil microbial communities from Panama analyzed to predict greenhouse gas emissions - Panama Soil - Plot 1 (version 2) | ecosystem: Environmental > Terrestrial > Soil >... | reverse complement strand
ATTGAATTTGACTACTGCTGCTGCCACGCGGCATTCGCCCTGCGCGACGATGGTTACGAAACCATCATGGTGAACTGCAATCCTGAGACGGTCTCGACCGACTACGACACCAGTGATCGGCTCTACTTCGAACCGCTCACGCTCGAAGACGTCTTCGCAGTGTACGAACACGAGGCTCAGTCGAAAGCCCCGATTGGGGTGATTGTGCAGTTTGGCGGACAGACTCCGCTGAATCTTTCACTTCCGCTGAAAGCCGCAGGCGTAAACATCATCGGCACCTCGCCTGAGTCGATCGACCTCGCGGAAGACCGCAAGCGCTTTGGCAAGCTGCTCGATGAACTGGGAATTCCGCAGGCGCCCGGAGTGATGGTTGCCTCAGTCGAAGAAGCCATAGAGGGCGCCAAGAGGGTTGAGTATCCCGTGCTGGTCCGGCCTTCGTACGTACTAGGCGGGCGAGCCATGGTCATCGCGTATGACGAAGAAACCGTCGTGCGCTATATGAAAGAAGCTGTCGAATACTCGCAAGATCGTCCGGTGCTCATTGATCACTTCCTGGAAGACGCGATTGAAGTGGATGTGGACGCGCTTTCAGACGGTGAGGACGTCGTGATTGGCGGCATCATGCAGCACATCGAAGAAGCTGGTATTCATTCCGGCGATTCTTCGTGCGTGCTGCCCGCGGTGGACATCCCGGAGCATCTGCTCAACCGCATGCGTGAGTATACGTTCAAGTTGGCGCGGGCTCTGAAGGTTGTCGGTTTGATGAACATCCAGTTCGCCATACCCCGAACGGGCAGCTCCACGAAAAACAACGGCAAGGAGGCCGGTACCGTCTACGTCCTCGAAGTGAATCCGCGTGCCTCACGGACTGTGCCATACGTCTCGAAGGCTACCGGTGTTCCGATGGCGAAAATCGCGGCGCGCCTCATGACAGGACGCAAGCTACGCGAGTTCTTGCCCGAGTTCATTGAACGCCAGGCTGATCTAGATACCGGGCGTGGTTACTACGTGAAATCGCCTGTCTTCCCCTGGAACAAATTTCCTGGCGTTGATACGGTCCTTGGCCCGGAGATGAAATCGACCGGTGAAGTGATGGGCGTAGGTGATACGTTCGGCGAGGCTTTCGCAAAGGCCCAGATTGCGGCGGGACAAAAGCTTCCGACACAGGGGACAGTTTTCATCAGCGTCACGGATCACGACAAGCCTCACATTGCAGAACTCGCCCGGCGCTTCGTTGATATGGGATTCAAGCTGGTCGCGACTGCGGGTACAGCCGACGTCGTGGAACGGGCGGGGATGAGCGTCGATCGCGTCTACAAGGTGAAAGAGGGCCGCCCCAACGTGGTCGATCTTATCAAGGGCGAGCGTATCCACCTCATCATCAACACGCCAACGGGTCTGGAGCCCTGGTTCGATGAAAAAGCTATTCGTCGCGCAGCGGTGAATGCGCGTATCCCAACGATTACAACGCTGTCCGCTGCGCGCGCAGCCGCCGAGGGCATCGCGGCCCTTCAGCGCGGAGAAATACGTGTCCAGGCCCTGCAGCATCTGCACGCAGAACGTGTAGCCAAGAACCGGCACTAGTCACGTTCAGGAGGTCAGTTTATGGATAACGCAGCGATTCTCCGCCGCTGGTTCGAAGAAGTGTGGAATAAAGGACGTTTGAGCGCGATCGATGAGATGGCATCGCCAGATGTTATCGGCCACGGGCAGGCGCAGCACGGCGTAGATATCGGCTTGAAGGAATTCAGGCCGTTCGTCGAGCGTTTGCGAAACGCCTTTCCCGACATACGAATCACGATTCACCAAACCATCGAACAGGGTGAATATGCGGTGGCGCGGTGGTCGGCAAATATGTCGCATACCGGTGAGTTCCTGAACATTCGGGCGACCGGCCGCCACGTCGTGGTTACCGGCACGACCATGGTACGGATAGCCGGTGGGAAGATCGTGGAAGGATGGGACAACTGGGATCAGTTGGGATTACTCGTGCAACTTGGTGCGTTACCGGCTGCCGCATTTGTCCCAACTGCCGCTTAGACGAAGATCGACAGTCCTTCGTGGGCGGTCGGCAGATACCGGTTTGCGATATGCTCTGAATTGATCGACATCAACTAGGACACAACCAAATGCTTCTGCAAGGAATTTTTCCACCCATCACTACACCCTTTTATCCGGATGGCAACTTCTACCCCAAGAAACTTGAAGCAAACGTCGAGCGATACTCGAAAACGCCTTCAGCTGGTTTAGTCGTGCTCGGATCAACCGGCGAGGCCATTCTGCTCTCGGACGAAGAACGGCGTCTGGCGCTGAAGACTACCCGCGACGCGGCCGCTCCGAATAAAGTTTTGATTGCCGGAACTGGAATTGAATCTGCCAGTGAAACCCTGCACTTGACGGAGTACGCCGCGGAACTCGGATACGACGTTGCGATGGTGCGCACTCCACACTATTACAAGAAGCAGATGCAGCCCGCGAACATGCTGGCCTTCTATAGGTTTGTTGCGGATCGTTCCGCTCTTCCGGTGATTATCTACAACTTTCCGCAGGCGACGGGGTACGACATTTCAGCGGAATTGGTTATTGAACTAGCTGAGCATCCGAATCTGATTGGTATCAAAGAATCGAGCGGAGACGTAGAAAAGGTTCGCAAGATGGTGGAAGGAACCCGCCACATAAAACGCAGTGCCACGGTAACGGAGACCTTCGATGCAGTAACGCCTCGCATGTTGAAAGCAGCTTCGAGTAACTCCGGGAACGACTCAGGTGGGGAACTGGTTACGATCGCCGCGGGCACATCCGCAAAGCCATCTTCCACGGCCGTAAATGTGATCTCCGGTCTGAAGACTCGCCAGAAAGAAGTGGGATTTCAGGTTCTGGTTGGAGCCGCACAAAAGCTGGAGCCCTCGTTGCAAGCCGGCGCGGTTGGGGCCATTCTTGCCTTTGCAGACGCGGCTCCCACCGCATGTTATGAGATTTACGCTGCCTGGAAGGAAGGTGACCATGAGCTTGCGCGGATCAAGCAGGAAAGGATTGCCAAGGCGGCGCAACGCGTGGTCGGTGACCTGGGGATTTCCGGAGTGAAGTACGCAATGGATTACAACGGCTACTTTGGGGGCACGGTGAGATTGCCGCTGCTGCCACTTACTGCGGACCTGAAACAAGAAGTTGAGCAGTTACTGGAGAACATTAGAAACTAGTACTCACTTATTGATTGCGCTCAATTTGTCGGTGTGCTACAACTCACGCACACATGAACATCTCGCGTTGGTTGCTAGTTTGTGCCATCTTAGTTTTTTCCACTACTTCCATAATCGCCAAAGATCAACCTTCTCAGGTTGTCGTGTGGCCGGAGTCCGGTACACCGGTTCTTCGATTTACCTTCGGCAAGTTTAAGGAAGTGTCGGCCATAGGGAACCGCCACAGTTATATGGTGGACACGACAGCGGAAAATCTGTGGAACAAGAAAATCTCTCATGCTGCATTTGCAGTGTACCTCTCAGATAAGAGCAAGGTGCGAATCGCAGATGCCTGGATTACGGTAAACGATGTGGGACCGGGCCAAGCTGTTAAGTTCCAGACGACGTTCGACGCCTCCGGTGCACCAGCAAGTTTACAAATCGTAGCCACCACCATGCCCGAAGGTCTCGGTCCGCCGCCAAAGCCGCGACTCATCTCGATCACCGTGAACTCAGTCCCGCAAGGAGCCTCGATCAAGGTAGACGGCGCCGATGCAGGCACGACTCCCAAGGTCATCGAAGTGGGTGTGGGAAAGCATATTTTGGAATTCAGCAAGCAAGGCTTCAACACCGGCCACTTCCCGATGGAAATCTCTGGCAATGATGTTTCTGGTGGTAGTGTCAGCTACGAACTTGGAACGTCAGCATACGACACGATCGAGTTGCGTGACGGCAGCGTACTCACTGGCGACGTGGAATCTATGTCTGCAACTGAAGTAGTGGTTCGCCTGGCCGGAGCGTTGCAGCACTTGAATCGCAATCAAGTTAAGAGAATTGCGCTTGTGGAGCGAGACTCTCCCGCACAGTAATTGGTGACTTCATTTTGGATGCCTTACGCAGCCAGCAGTGCCACACCGCCAGCTACTAGCAACGCGGCCATCCAGCGTCGACGATCGACTCGTTCATGTAAGAAGAACTTGGCTGCCACAGCGTTAGCTACAAAGGTAAGCGAAGCGGAGGCTGGCGCTACCAGACTCACGTCTCCCCATGAGAGTCCAAACAGCAGGCTGTAGAAGGCGACCGTCATCGCCAAGACACCCAACAAGAAGTTGGGATTGCGAACTACACGCCCGATGACCGTAAGCAATCCGTGATCGCGCCACAGGTCGCCGACGTCGCCTACCTGCTTCATGGCCAGTGATAGAAGGACGTCGCCCGTAGTGGAGGCGAGGACAATCGCCGCAATTGCGCCCCATGCGTAGATTAATCGCATGGTCCCCCCTTGCTTGCAACCGAACCTGCCATACAATTCTCAGGCTCGGACGGAAGGGCTCTGTGGGTGATTTCTGGGCCTCCAGCCACAAGACCGACTCCGGCGGAAATTAAGAGAATTCCGAGCCATCGCGCAGGAGTGACGTTCTCGTGTAGCAGGAATTTGGCAATCAGAGCCAGAACGACATATCCCAACGAAGTGGCGGGGAGAACGTAGGTAAGGTCAGCCCATGACAAAGCTGTCATGTACGCGGCGAAGAAGCAAAGCAAGAAGAGAATTCCGAGAGCGACCCAAGGATTAAGAATCGCAAGGATGATCTGAGGAATTTGCGACAGCGAGATACTGCCTACATCCTTCATGCCCCGAGAAAGCAAGGAGTCGCCGGTGGCGCCACAAATGGTGACGCCGGCTAGAACTAAATACTTTCGCAGGGTCAACTTACTTTCCTAGGCCTTCGCGGGCTCGACCGAAGCTTCCGTCTGCTGGTCGCGCTTCTCTTTTACCCACTTGTGTCGCGACGCTCGCAGCTTGAGAAATTGCTTGGCTTCCTTGTACAAACGCTTGCGGTCATTGCTGTCGAATGCCGCTTTTCGCAGGATCCGATAAACCGCCTTGGGGCGGAAATAGTATTCGTCATAGAAGCGGTGAACCATTTCCATGACGTCATCCGCAGGCAGTCCTGGGTACTGGATATGTACCATCTGATGCCCGCCTTCATCTACCATCCGGGTATCGGCTAGGAATCCGTTCTTTACCACCAGTTCGTGGAGTTCGGTGCCCGGGTAGGCATGTGCCACCGAAACCTGGATCGTTTCTACATCCAGCTCTTTCGCAAAATTGATGGTATTGCGGATCGTCTGGTGCGTCTCGCCTGGAAGCCCAAGGATGAAGTCTCCGTGAATTACCAGGCCGAGCTTATGGCAGTCTTTCGTGAACTGACGAGCACGTTCAACGGTAGCGCCCTTCTTGATGTTCTTAAGGATTTGGGGGTCGCCAGACTCATATCCCACAATCAGAAGCCGGCATCCGGCTTCCTTCATTGCCTTTAAAGTTTCGTAATCGGTTGTGACGCGTGAAGTGCATGACCAAGTCAGGTTTAATGGCTTCAGCTTGGCGCACAACTCGATCGTACGTGCTTTCTGAATATTGAAAGTGTCGTCGTCGAAGAAAAATTCCTTTACCCAAGGCCAGTGTTCTTTAGCCTTGGCCATCTCCCGCGCAACGTCATCTGTGGAGCGCTTACGCCATGGGTGACCACTCAGAGTTTGCGGCCACAGACAGAAGGTGCACTGTGCCGGGCATCCGCGAGTTGTGTACAGGGCTACAAATGGATGCAGCAGAAAGGGCACATTGTAACCGCGCACATCGAGATCACGCTTATACACGTCGGTTACGTGAGGAAGTGCATCGAGATCCTCGATTTGTGGACGGTCCGGATTGTGGACGATCTTACCATCCTGTAGGTAAGAAATCCCCGCGATCTCGGACAGGGGCTTGCCTTCCGCATATTCGACCACGCTGTAGTCGAATTCTTTGCGGCACACGAAGTCGATCGCGGAGCAATCACGCAAAGACTTTTCCGGCAACACCGTCACGTGTGGGCCCACGAACGCGATCTTGATTGACGGGTTGACGGCCTTAATAGCCTGCGCCAAGCCTACGTCGCCGGGGAATCCAGGAGTGCTGGTGAAAAGCACTAGAAACTCATAGGCGCGAGCAATGTTGATGGTCTCTTCCGCGGAGACGTGATGCGCGGGAGCATCCAGCAGACGCGATCCTTCCAGCATTCCCGCCGGGTACGCGAGCCACACCGGATACCAGAACGATTCAATCTCACGGGTTGCGGGCCAACGAGACCCTGCTCCTCCGTCAAAATTCTCAAACGAAGGTGGATTCAGAAGCAGTGTTTTAAAAGGCATATCAGTGAATAAGTAATCTTAACATTTTCCAGGAGATTTCCCGCATTAACGGGAGATATTCGACTGCCACTATTGCCAGTGATTCACTCGTGAATCACGTTGAAATGCAAGGGCATACGCGGAAGCAACAGACACGCCACCCCAAAGTCAAGATCCGAAGCAATGTTCTTTTTGATGCGAAAAGTGGACCGATGGACCTCAACATTTACTTAACCCCCACCCAATCTGCCAGTTCGCCGGTTGCCCGCAACAAGGAAATTCTTGCCCGCGTAAGTTCGAAATTCGTGTCCTGCAGGCTGTTGTATAGCTGGTTTGTCTGTGTGCGCGCGTCTTCGAGATCGTGAATGTTCCCCGAAGCCGTGTCCGCTCGTACTTGGATAGCCTCTAGATTCGATTGAGCGACCTGATATTCAAGATCTGCCACCTGCTGCGCGGCTGCCAATTGCTCGACCGACCGCTGTAGCCGAAGCGTTTCTTCAGAAAGCTGATTCTTGGCATTTTCGGCTTCTTTCTTGGCATGCAGGGCATCGGCATCCGCGGCTTCCGCATGCGCCTTCTGTGTAGGACTGAAGAAGGGAAATCGGATAGAGACTCCGACCGTTGCATTGTGCCTCTGGAACGCCCCCGGCTGGAAAAACTGATCGTAGTTGTTGTAGGTCGAGAGCAGGGCATATTGCGCGGCAAAGTCGAGCGACGGCCACATGGCCTTATGTTCACCGCGCGCTCGGTAATTTTGCGCCGTGGCGCGAATGTCTGCGGCCTGTACAGAAGGATTTTCTTCGAGCGCCCGGGCAGATAGATTCTCATCCTGCTTTACTTCAGGAAGAGTCGGAATCGAGTCGGGAATTGTTTCGATCGATGCCGCCGGAAAGCCGGTGAGGTGGGAGAGTCGATTCCGCAGGACGTCCATGGCTCCCTGTGCCTCCGCCGTCCGCAGTCGCACTCTCGCACTCGTCAGCTTTGCCTTGTTCAGCATCTGCGAATTGTCGACGCCTTCCTGAATGCGGAGGTTGACGACCTGCTCCATCCTTGCCGCGTCTGAGAGTTCCTTGTGCAGGCGATCCATAAGACCTTCCCACTTGGAAAGCTCGGCGTAGCTCAGAACGGTATCCTGGATTACCTGGTTTCGCCGATCTTTGTTGTCCGCCTTCGACGCGTCAAAGTCATTGCGCGCAGCCCGGATGAATTCGCGAAGAGAGGGATTGAGCACTGCTGATTGGGCATTGAGGTTAACCAACGATGGCGCAGAACCCTCGAGGCTCAGCGGGTATCCCCACGACGCGCCCAAGCCTGACCCCACGATGAACTGCGGGATGTATTGATTCCGAGCCTCCCTGTAGGCTGCGAAGGCACGTTGCTGGTCAGCATCCGCCGATTGCGTGGTCGTGCTGTGGCTCAACGCAGCCTCTACGACGCGCTTAAGCGGGATGGGTTCGGACCATAGCTGCGTCGTCAAAGCAACCAAATTGCAAAAAATGATTAGGCGAAGGCCACTGGCAGCAGCTTTCATCGGGTCACCTTCCAGGCGAGATTGCGTGGGAAAACAGAAAGCAGATTCTAAACGACTCAACGAGGGTCACGGGAAGCAGCGGCTCTGCTTCGGAAATCATGAGGCCCTATCGGCCTACCCTGTTCAGCGCCTCTTGAGCCAAGGAATAATGTTTTGCGAATGACAGCGCGGTGCGGTATTCCTGGGCTGCGCCCTGCTTGTCGCCTTGCTTTTCGAGCGCGGTTCCAATCAAGTAATGCGCCTTAAATGCCGGTGCTTCTTCAACGGTGTCGGATGCGAGGTAACGCCTCAGCAATTCGACGGCTAGCGGATAGTTTCGCCCAGCACGGATCAGTGTCTCGGCTGCATCCATGAGGATGACGTTTTGCTTCATGGGTGCGGTACTCGCGCGCTTAACCGCGTCTTCCATCTCGTCAAGTCGGTCTACATGCCGGAAAAACAATGCAAGGTCGAGCCATGCTTCGGCGCTGCCCTTGCTGGCTTCAATTCCAGCTCGATATTCCCGCTCTGCCGTGGCAAAGTCTTTTTTCTTCTCGGCAATGCGAGCAACGACCCAATGACTCTTCACAGCATCCATGGTCGATAGCGTCTGCGCCTGTGCTTCCGCCTTGTCGCGGCCGCCGCCAACGATTCCCGGCGCCTCGAGGTAAAACTCAGCCAGATCTGTTCGGGCACTGACGTCGGTTGGATTGAGGCGCACCGCTGTTTCAAATTCAGCACGCACTTTCTTAGCGAGACCAGCGGCGGTCAAAAAGTTGGAGGCATCCGCCTTTTCGCCGTATATACGTCCAAGCCACAGGTGGTATGCGCCGTTGTTTGGCGATAAGGCCACGGCCTTCTCGCAGGCGGTGACTCCCGGATCCCAGTTTCCCAACGCGAAATAAGCCCGACACAAGAGATTGTAGGAATCAGCGTCGTTCGGCGATGAATTGATCTTGCCCTGCAATGCCGTGATCGCATCGTCAACCCGGCCCGCCGCTAGCAGGCCAGCGGTGTCGAGGGCGATGGCGGAAGCCGATAAGCAAGCAATCAGGGCGATGCACAGCATTTTCTGCAATGAAGTCATCCTTAGCGAATCACCTTAACGGGAAGGCCGGAACGAAGCGGTTTGGAGTTGGTCGAGGCGATTGCCACCAGCGAGTTCTCATCGATACCAGACTCCACCTCTACCTGAGTGAGGTTCGAGATCGATGTCTGCACGTCTCGCCGCTGCAATTCGTCGTTTACGACCTGGTAAACGTAACTTTTTCCTTCGTCCTGCCGCACGGCTTCGCGAGGAACGGCGAGCGCATTCGGATCTTCGAGAGTGACGATGGTGGCACCGATATTGATATTAGGGAGAAGCTTAAGGTCACTGTTCTCTATGACCGAAGTGGCCTCGCCGACGTTGCGCGTTCCGTGCAACTTCACCGCGGAGGGTGTGGCGTTCAGCTGACCTGTCCATACTCGTCCGGGAAGGGCGTCCCATGTGATTTCGATCTTCTGTCCGGGAGCCAAGCGGCCGACATCGGGTTCGTCCACGAAAACCCGCACCAGCACCTTCGAAAGATCAGCTTCCTGCAGAATCAGATCGCCGGGGTTCAGGTAATTTCCTTCGCGAACGGGCAGGGCATAGACGGTGCCGTCAAACGGAGCTTTGAGGTTCAGTTGGCCGAGAACATCTTCGGCCGCTGAGTATGCGGTTTGCGCTTCAGTGTTCTGGGCATCCACACGGGCCACTTCGGGCCGGGAGTAGCGAGCAGCTTGTTTTTGCTCAAGAAGCTTCAGATTCGCGTCGGCAGTGTCGTACTGCGCCTGGGCGTCCTTCAACTCACCGGGTGTGGCTGCGCCGCTCGGTTGCAGCCGTTGTAACGCTGCAAGATTTCGTTGGGCCGCGTCGCGATCAGCACGAGCTTTCACTAGTTGAGCTTGCAGAGTCAAAACTTCTTCGTGTGTTCCACCCGTTTGCACAGCTTGAACATCCGCCTCGGAGTTCTTTACCTGGGAGAGCGCCTTAGCAGCCTGATTGCGCGCCTCAGCGTCATTCAACTGAACCAGCAGTTGTCCCTTCTTGACGTGATCGCCTTCTTTCACCAAGACGCGCTTAACTGTGGTTCCAATCGGCGCGTGCGCCTCGAAGTTGTGAATCGGCTCGATCTTTCCGTTGGTAGAAACAACACTCCGAATCGTCGTTCGCTGCACGGTGGCTGCCCGTACAGGAACGATCTCGTCGCGCGACATGAAAGAAGCAAGCAGGACAACGGCAGCAACAATGCCAACCGCCCAAGCGATCCAGCGATTCCTGCTCAAGAAGCCGGCGCTGTTTTCAAAAGCTGCCATTTATTTAAGCAACAATGTATCACCGGCAGGGATAGGTTTGCCCTTTCGCCGGCTTAACAGGTTAGATGCAGGTCTTCCCCAAAAAACACTAATTCATTGAGGTTTGGATGTTACTGGCAGGCCCGTGTTTAAATGAATTCATGGCTAAACCGCGCTACACGGAAGAACACGCCAAGGCGGGCCTGGATGCCAGCTTTCCAGAGATTGAAACCTGGCCCAACCAATTTCCCGGTTACGAAATTGTGGTTGACGACCCGGAGTTCACCTCCGTTTGCCCAAAAACTGGGCTGCCGGATTTCGGCCTCATAACTATACGTTATGTCCCTGATAAGAGTTGCCTGGAGCTGAAATCCTTAAAGGAATACTTGCAGTCATACCGCAACCTCGGAATTTTTCAGGAAAACATTGTGAACCAGGTGTTGGAAGACGTCGTGAGATGGGCTAAGCCGGTTTGGGCGGAAGTGAAGGGGGAGTTTCGCCCACGCGGCGGCATTTCGACAATCGTGATAGCAAAGTGGCCTCGGGCGAAGCTAAGAAAATAGCCACAAAAGGACACAATCAATCGGCGGCAGTTATCGGTCTTTTTCTTCTGTTGTGATGTGTGTTGTTTTCCATGATGACACTCTTGCTGCTTCACTAACGTTGCGGCTCGAGTGAGGCAGCCGCGTGCTATATTCCCTGCACGTGACCTCAGAAAAACTTTATCCGCGAACAGCGTTAGTGCTGCTCACATCGCTGAATCTGCTGAACTATATCGACCGTTCGGTCTTGTTTGCAGTTCAGCCGCTTATCCAAACTGAGTTTCATCTCACCAACGCGGAGGTGGGATACCTGACGAGCGCATTTCTCGGCTTCTACATGGTAGCTGCGCCTTTTTCAGGCCCACTTGCAGATCGCTATTCTCGAAAATTAATCATCATGCTGGGCGCGGCATTCTGGAGCGGACTTACATTACTCACCGCGGTGACACATACGTATTGGGAGCTTCTTGTCCGGCATACTCTCGTTGGCGTGGGTGAAGCGACCTTCGTCACGATCGCTCCCACATTTGTTGCGGACCTGTTCCCGGAAAGACTTCGCGGGCGCATCTTTGGCATCTTCTACCTTGCGATACCTGTGGGTACGGCGGCTGGCTATCTTTTAGGCGGACATCTGGCGCCCACACATGGATGGCGCTTTCCGTTCTATATCGCAGCATTCCCTGGGTTTCTTCTTGCGTTGGCAGTGTATTTCCTCCCCGAGCCAAAGCGCGGCCAATTTGATTCATTGAAGGAAACACCGGAAAGAGGAACGATTCGTGGCCTGATCAATAATCCTGCCTACTGGACGGTGACGCTCGGGATGGCAGCGAGTACTTTCTCGCTTGGCGGCATTCAAGTCTGGATGCCCACATTCCTGTCCCAAGCGCGTGGATACTCGCTGGAAGAGGCGAATCTCATGTTCGGAGGCATTGTTGTCTTCGATGGCATTGTCGCCTCATTGCTGGGCGGTTGGCTCGGCGACAAGTTGTTGCCGCGTATGAAGGGATCGTACTACTTCGTTTCAGCCTTGAGTATCGGCCTGGGCGTGCCCGTCATGATCGTGGCTCTTTTTGTGAAGGGACCGATCATGCTGCCGGCTATTGGCTTGGCCGCGTTCTTTCTACTGCTCAATACTTCGCCACTGAATACGGCGCTGGTGAATTCTGTTGGCGCCCACATACGGGCTACCGCGATAGCAGCGAATATCTTTGTGTTTCACTTGCTCGGAGACGTTCCTTCCCCAACGCTGATGGGCTATGTCGCTGATTGGCACTCTCTGCAAATGGCGTTCATTCTGCCTGTCATCGCCATGGCTGTGTCTTCTGCCATACTGTTCTACGGAATGCGTTTCGCTCCTCCCGTCAACGTGGAAGATGCTTCCGGAGTATCTGCCTGATGTTTCATTGGATTTTAGGTACCTTCCTGGCCTTGGCCTGGATTTCGCGCCTCATGGCCGCGTTCCGTGGCATGCCCACCATTGCGAACGTCAACTCGCCCGAGTGGGACCGAAAGCCAGAAAGCAACCCCCGCGTAAGCATCATCGTTCCTGCGTGCAATGAGCAAGCAACTGTGCATGCTGCACTTACGACACTGTTGAACCTCGATTACGACAACTACGAAGTCATTTTCGTAAATGATCGTTCGACGGACGCAACGGGCGAGATCGCGGATGCCGTCGCAGCTACGCCAGAAGGGAAGAGTCGTCTTAAGGTGATCCACATTGACAAGTTGCCTTCTGGATGGCTGGGAAAGCCACACGCAATGTGGACTGCAGCCCTCGAAGCGACAGGCGATTGGCTTCTCTTCACCGATGCCGACGTTCTTTTTAAGTCAGACTCGCTGCGACGTGCTCTCTCGTATGCTGAATCCGAGGCCGCAGATCACGTTGTGCTTTTCCCGCGCATCATCCTCAAGACGGTGGGCGAAAAGCTGATGATCGCCTTCTTTCAGACGCTCTTCATCTTTGGGCATCGCCCGTGGAGAGTCGCTGATCCAGACTCGAACGACCACATGGGAGTGGGTGCGTTTAACTTGATTCGCCGGAGTGTCTACGAAGCAGTTGGAACCTACAAGTCTCTTCGCTTCGAAGTGCTCGATGACATGAAACTGGGCAAGGTCGTTAAGAATGCCGGCTACAGGCAGCGCAATGTTTTTGGCGATGATCTGATTTCCCTGCGATGGGCACAGGGCGCGATGGGGGTGGTGAGAAATCTCACCAAGAACTTCTTCGCAATCATGTCATTCCAGTGGCTGAGGGCCGTCGGCTCTTGTCTCATGCTGGTTCTGCTGAATTTTCTTCCGTTCGTGGGACTCTGGTTAGCACCGGGCTGGGCCAAACTTCCTTATGCGGTCGTGCTTGTCTCCATATTTGCAATCTATGTGGGGATGTCGTGGCACTCATCAGTTCCGCCGTACTATTTTTTCTTGCATCCGGTGAGTACGCTTTTGTTCGTCTACACGATGCTTCGCTCGATGGTGGTTACGCTGTGGCGAGGTGGAGTGGTGTGGCGGGGCACGAAGTACGAGTTGGATGAGCTGAAGCGAGGCATGGTGTAGCCTCGTCTCGTTTTGTGCCGAAAAGGGGTCGTTTTCGGGAGCATCGCGCAGAAAGCTCAATCTTCTTGCTGCAGTCGTAAATGTCTTTCCCTGTAAAATGAGTCACATCACGAATGCTGTACATCGGAGAGGCTATGAAAAAGCTGCTGGTGGTATTGCTGGGACTGGCGTTCCTAACAGGGTGTTCGTCTGAATCATCGAAGCCAGCGGAGAAGCCTGAACCTAAACCTCCGGAATTTGTGACGGGCAGAAGTGGCTTCCAGAAGGCTTATGTTGCCGCTCGCGGCTGGGCTCGCGACGCGCAACCCTATCGCCTGGAATCGCAGACCACGGCTGATTCAGATGGCAAGGATGGCAAGTCTGGCGTTTGGCGCGGCTGGTTCGGCTCAAATGCGAACCACGGGGCTAAGCCTTACATCTGGTCTGGGAGCGGTGCGCCGGACGCTCCGGAGCGCGGTGTTACGTTTGGGACCGAAGATTCCTACAATCCGAATAATTCTTCAACCCATGTTTTTGACATGGGATTCCTGAAGGTCGATTCGGATAAGGCGTTTGAGGTGGCCCAGAAGCACGGCGGCGACAAGGTTCTTGAGAAGAATCCCGATGCGAAGGTGTTTTATGTGCTCGACTGGTCGACACCGAACAACGACTTGGAGTGGCACGTGATTTATGGCCCAAGCCGGGACCAGGTAAGGCTGAACGTTGCTGTCAACGCATCGACGGGTGAGTTTCTGAGGGTCGAGAAGTAAGCGTAAAACCAAGGTTTTTCGCGCTACTCGCGAACGTAGTGGGAAATCCCGCAGAATTGTATTTCGCAAAAGCGGGTGCTAACATCCGATTAGCTGAAGAGAGAGGAAAAGCGGAGGTTTAGCATGTCGGATCGAGATGGCAATAATTTCATTTGGTTTCTTGCGGGGTTGGGACTTGGTGCGGTAGTTGGTGTCCTCTATGCCCCCCGCTCAGGTGAAGAAACAAGAGGCGCGTTGCGCTCAAGGGCCGACGAGGGACGCGAATATGTACGTAGCCGCGCGCGTGAAGCCCGAGAACAAGCATCAGATTGGGTTGATCGCGGCCGCGATGTGTTGAACAAGCAGAAAGAGCAGTTCCGCTCCGCTTACGAGGCGGGCCGCCAGGCGTATCAGGAGGCAACCTCCGAAGGAGAGGGTCCGAAGGTTTAGGTCGCTTTAACCGGCGCGAGTTTGCCGGTACACACTATGGAAAATGCAAATCTGCTGACGATTTTCATTGTCATTACCTCAGTCGCAGTAGTGATTCAAGCTGGAATACTCATTTCCATGTATCTGGCGCTGCGCAAAACGGGGGTTCGGGTAGAGGCTGTCGTTGACGAGTTTCGGACCAAAGTCTTGCCGGCTGCCGAAACCGCTCAGTCGATGCTGGTCGAGCTGCGACCGAAGATCGAAACTGCAGTGACGAATGTAAGCGAATTGAGCACCATCACTCGTGCCCAGGTGGAGCGCGTCGACGCCCTGGTGACAGATGTTGTAGATCGTACTCGATTGCATGTAATACGCGCCGATGAGATGGTGAACCGTACGCTGGATAAAGTAGAGGCGACCAGCGACATGGTGCAGAAGACAGTCGTCTTTCCCGTCCGGCAAATATCGGGAATTTTCCATGGCGTGAGAGCAGGATTGGAGTTTCTCGTTGGCAGCAAGCGCCGTACGCGCAAGGGGAGTTCGGTTCCACAAGACGAAATGTTCATCTAGTTCTTTGCGGAAGACGGAAAGGGGGCAGCATGATGGCTGCCCCTTTTCTATTGAATAACGAGCGTGCTAGTTAGCGCGCAGGATGAGTTGGGTACCGCTATCAAGTTTGACATTCTTCTCGGCTGAGCTGATCAATGTTCCCTGTGGCTGGCTGCTTAGCGTGATTCCTTCCATGCCAACAGCGCCTTGGCTTTGGGCGGAAAGCGCCGTACCTGCAGGTTGACCTGAGGGCGATCCGGCAGAGGCATCGCTCGGAGTACTCACCGGACCTTGTGCAGCTCCTTGGGAGGCACCGGTTCGGCCCATGCCTCCGGCTGCGGCACCTGAGGTTCCGCTCGATGGCGACTCAGAAGTGTCAGGCGCGGGACCGGTCATCCCAGGACTCACCAGCATGACGGGCTTTGCCAATGCCTGAATACTCGCCTGAAGTGCAAATGATCCCTTGTCTTTCACGTCGATTTGGTCGAAAGCGATTCCCAGGTTCGAGCTGGGATCGGACTTGTCGTGGGGCTTAGCCGCAGTCACATGTCCCGTGATTTTCGAGCCGCGGGGAATAATGACTTGACCATTCGAGAGGAGATCCTGTGCCACCTTGGCTTCGACCGGATCACCTTGCTTGGCCTTCTTTGCATCGATGGACTTGCTGAGTTCGGCCGGAATTACAGTTCCCGCAGGAATCTTATTTGCCCGGGTTGGAGCGCTGGCTTGGGCGCCGGGCTGCGGCGTACCCGGTTGTGACATAGTTGTACCCGGCTGCGTAGGCTCCTCTTGAGCGGGGACAGGCTGCGCCGAGGTTGTATCCGGCACGGCGGGCGTGCTGGTCTGTGGCTGCTCCGGAGTGGGATTCTGCGCGATCGCCAGTCCAGCGAGCAGGAGAATGCTCAAAAGCCACCCTGAGGATCTGGTCATGGACTGCTCCTTTCCTTGCTTATTCTTGGCAGCAGTTGGATTTCAAAATGAGGCGCAGAGTTGGTTGCGGGGTGATTCTTACTGCCGAGTAGGCTGAAAAAATACAGGATTTTCCGGTGAGCTGAGGGACGATTCAGGCAATCCAGCCGCCGCCGATAACGACGTCTCTGTCGTAGAATACGGCTGCCTGTCCGGGCGTGACTGCGCGCTGCGGGTCATCAAAGGTGACTTGGATTTCCTCTGGGCTGAGCTGCTCGATCGTGGCGGAAGCGGCCTCGTGACGGTGACGGATCTTAACAGTTGCCCGCCTGGGTTCGCGCAATGTCTCAATCGAGATCAGGTTGATGCGCTTGGCACGCAGAGTTCGAGTCAGCAAGTCATCATTCGTCCCGACCACGACCTGACGAGCGTCTCCCTTGATCTGAATTACATACAACGGGGAGCCCGTCGCGACGCCCAGACCCTTGCGCTGTCCAACGGTGAAGTTGTGGATGCCGTTGTGCTCGCCGATTATCTTGCCGTCCGTTGTGACCAGTTCGCCAGAAGTGTCAGGCAGAGACTCGCCTTCCTCAGAGAGGTACGCATTGATGAAGTTCTTGTAATCGCCGCCGGGAACGAAGCAGATTTCCTGGGAGTCCGGCTTCTCTGCCAGAGCAAGACCGTGGCGCTTGGCAAGTTCGCGGACCTCTGGCTTGGTGAGGTTTCCTAACGGAAACACAGTACGGCTAAGCTGCTCCTGGGTTAGCCCGAACAGAAAGTAAGTCTGATCCTTGCTGCGGTCGGTCGGACGCTTGAGCAGCCACCGGCCGCGCGCTTCGTCGAATTCAACCCGAGCGTAATGCCCGGTTGCCAGCTGATCGGCTCCGATCTGCTTGGCAACAATCAAAAGCTGATCAAACTTGAGATGGTTGTTGCAGAGGCTGCAGGGGATCGGAGTCCGGCCGGAAAGGTATTCCTCCACGAACGGACGTACCACATCACGCTCGAAACGGTCCTCGTGATTCACCACGTAGTAGGGAATGCCAATTGTCTCGGCGACACGGCGGGCGTCGTATACGTCGTCAAGCGAGCAGCAGCGTCCGGTGGAGGTCTCCGGCATGCCGGGATGTCCGGCAAGGCGGCGCTGGTTCCACAGCTGCATGGTAAGGCCCACGACATCGTGTCCCTCGGCACGCAGCATGGCCGCTACCGTGGAGGAGTCGACCCCTCCGGACATGGCAACGGCGATGGTGGTGTTAGACATGAAAAAAGCTATCAAGCTCTCAGTCGTCAGCAATCAGCTAAAGCCACGTAACCGGGTAGCTGAAGCCGATAGCTGAGAACTGGAAGCTTTATCTATTGTAAACGGGACTTAGCTCGCGGAGGCGGCTGACGGTCTCAGGAATAAGGCCTAGAGCGAAGTCGATGTCTTCTGGCTTATTTTGCTTGCCCAGGCTGAAGCGCAGGCTGGCGCGGGCCCGGTCCGGTGAAAGGCCCATCGCTGTAAGGACGTGAGATGGCTCAATTGCGCCTGAGGAGCAGGCTGCACCGGTTGAAACCGCCAGGCCCTTCAGATCCAAAGCGATCACCAGGGCTTCCCCCTCGATCCAGTCAAAGTAGACGTTGGCCGTATTCGGCACGCGAGGCGCTCCGCCTCCATTAACGCCTGTGCCTTCAATTGAGCATGTGATCGTGTGCTCCAGGCGATCGCGCATCTCGGCGATTTTTTGAGCGCTACCGTTCTCCAGCCCTGCCTTTGCGAGTTCGGCAGCCTTGCCCAGTCCGACGATCGCAGGAACATTTTCCGTTCCGGCGCGGCGATTACGCTCGTGGCTGCCGCCATAGATCATCGGCTGAAGCAGTGTGCCCTTGCGAACGTACAGGGCACCGACTCCTTGCTGGGCATGCATTTTGTGCCCGGAGATCGAGAGCAGGTCGCACCCGATTTTGTTTACGTCGATAGTTATTTTGCCCGCTGCCTGCACGGCGTCAGTGTGAAAGTACACGTCTGCTTCGCGGGCGATGGCGCCGATCTTCTCGACCGCTTGCACTACGCCGGTTTCGTTGTTCGCCAGCATGATGGTGATGAGCTTGGTCGTCGGCCGCAGGGCGCGCTTCACATCGGAGGGATCGATCTGGCTACGACCGTCCACGGGAATATAGGTGATTTCGCAACCTATGTCTTCAAGCCTCTTGCAGGAATTGAGCACGGCATGATGCTCGATGGTTGAGGTAATGACGTGGTCTCCGGGAGAAACGAGTCCGAAGACGGCGAAGTTGTCGCCCTCCGTCCCGCCACTGGTGAAGACTACCTCTGAACTCCGGCATCCGAACAGCGCTGCCACTGACTCGCGGGCCCGCTCGACCGCGGCACGGGTCTCCTGTCCGTGATGGTGGATAGAAGATGCGTTGCCGAAGTGCTCCGAAAAATAAGGCCGCATGGCCTCGAAGACCTCTGGGAGCACTGGAGTGGTGGCGTTATTGTCGAGGTAGAGGCGGTGCATGAGTCTTCCTACATTTTACGCCTCTGGGAAGACGGGGACCCGCCAGACAAGAACACGTCATGTTGCGACGAGAAAATCGGCAATGACGTAAACGCAGCTGCGGTAGGGATCCTCGGAGTCGCCAACAACGCTCGATCAGTGTCCTAAGAAACGCTCCAGCGCTTCGATATCGCTTTTGGCCAAATCTATGTATCGCTTGGCCCTCTGCGCATCGCCGTGCTCAACCGCACCTTGCGCTTTTGTCAGGTTGTTTCTCATGCTCGCCTGCTTCAGAGCCATATCTGAGCGAAGGCCGTAGCCTGCGGCAGCTTGCTGTTGCTGCAGGCGCTCAAGGCTAGCGTCCACAGCGGCGCCTCTGCTGGAAAGCTGGTCGAACTCGTGCTCCAACGCATCCAAATCGGCGGGAACGTTCGCGCCGTTGTCTGAGGCAGCCGTTTCAGCATTGGCCGATTGTGCGCTGTTCTCAGCATCCCCGACGGCTGCGGGAACGGTCGACCCCACATGGCTGTCTTTGCTAGCAACCTTTCGACGATGAGTATCAGGCGGTGGCACGGCGATCGAATCGGTTTGTGCTGCATTCGCGACAGGGGGAACCGGCGCGGGAACGCTCTGAGGCACTGACGAATTCGAATCAGCAACGCCAGGTGTGGGAACCATTGGAGACGGCGGTTGGGCGGCCTCCTGCTGTCCGGTGCTCACACTCTGCGCGGTACTCGATGGCGGCTCGGATGGGGCGACCTTGGCTTGCGTCTTGCTGCCGCGCGGCATGTAAATTCCCGCGGCAACTAAAACCGCAAGTACGATCAACGCTCCCAGTGTCACATATAACCCCCGATGACCGCCCTGTTGCGGCAGCGGGAGAGGAATGGGGACGACTCCTTGCGCGGCCTGAGATTGAGGCGGTGAAGACGATTGGCTGGGAGGAGTCGCCGTAGCCGCGGACTGCAACGATAGAGGCGGGAGAATCGTCTCGATCGTGGGAGCCTCGGAAGGGACTGCAGCGACGGGTTGCGATGCCGAGGGCGCCAGGCCAGCACTCTTCAAAGCGTTGCGGAAAGCGTCCGCTGTCTGAAGGCGCTGTGCGGGGTCTTTGGCAATGGCCATCAGAATAATTTCATTCAGCGCCGCGGGAATTCCTGGTTGTAGCTCGAGGGGTGGCCTCGGCGTTTCTTTGACATGCGCTGCCATGATGGAGTAGTCGCTGGTCGCCTGGAACGGCCGTTGCCCTGTCACCATTTCGTACAGCGACACGCCGACGGAATACAAATCCGAACGCACATCGGTAGGTTCTCCCTTCACTTGCTCGGGCGACATATAACCCAACGATCCCAGCGTAGCGCCGGTCATAGTTAAACTGCGTTCGTCGCCAGCGCGCGCAATCCCAAAATCCATGAGCTTCACCACCCCTTGTGGAGTCAGCATCATGTTGGAAGGCTTGATGTCACGGTGGATGACATGCAGTTGGTGTGCGTAACTGAGCGCGCTCAATACCTGGTCGATGTAGTTCACCGCCTCGGCGGTAGATATCGGTCCATGCCGCAGCCGTTCCTCGAGGGTAGTGCCTTCCACGTACTCCATGATCATGACCAGTTGGTTGTCAGCAGTGAAGGCGGTTCGCAGTGCGGCAATATTGGGATGATTGAGGGTCGCCATGAGCTTGATCTCGCGCAGGAAACGCGCGGCCAGTTCCTGTCGTCCCGCGAGGTCGGGTAGCAGAACCTTCATGGCCTCAATGCGATCGGAGATGACGTTTCGCACCCGGTACACGCGACCCATGCCCCCGCTGCCCAACTCGTTGAGAATCTGGTAGTCGCCAATTCGCTTGCCGGTTTCTTCGCTCATAGGAAGGATCCTTGTTTACGGAAAATCGGGGTTTCCCAACTCACACCAGAACAACTATCTTCCAGGCGCGCATTATGCGGCGCAATGGGCCTGGGGTCAAGGTTCTCGACAGATATTGCCCGGCCAAATTGCGAGGGGAAGGGCTCAAGTCAGCGGAATTGGCTGGCTCCTGGCCGGGTTCGCGGGCGACTCCGTCATCGTCTCCCAGCGCGTTCGAGCCACGCTCAGTTTATACTTGGCGATGTTTAGACTATTCGTAGCTTTCTCCTGGTTCTGCTTCCACGTTTCAGGCTGCGTCGTGTTCCTGTTTCGCAAGAGTCTGATGTTGGTTTCAGCCTCCCCGACATAGAGCGAGGCTGCACCCATGTTTTCCGCAACAATCTGATCGATAGCATTGGCACGGTGGGTCGCGATGCTGAAGTCGGTAGAGAGAATCCTGATTTCATCCGGCAGTTGCGGATTTTCTAAACCGATCCGCTTAAGCCAGTCCTCAACGGTGTGAATGGCAACCTTGAGCTGCAGCGTTACCGTTGCCAGATCGGAGATTCGCTGTTGGTCCATCTGCTTCTGCAAAATCGACAGCGTGTCCGCCGCAGTTACAGCCTGTCGGCTTGATACCGCTACCTGTTCCCGGCTTGCATCGGCCTGCCGTCTTGCGTGCCACGCGTAGTAGATATTGATCACGGTGAGAACCAGCACCAGCAGCACGTTGGCGACGGCCGCGTAGGCCATCACCTGATTCACGCTCAGTCCGAAGACCTGCTCCGACATGGGTGCCCTCTACGAACGTAGAGTATAGACCGGGAGCGTTTCATCAGAGGCCTATTGACGGCGTCCTGAGCGGAATCCGCCCTGTTCTCAACAATCACTGACGAGGTAAAGCGTAGACGGGGCGCGGTGATACACTTCGTTCGCGAAGACGACGAATCCATGAAACCACCATCGAACGTCAAGACGGCAGCGCAATATGTCGCCTCACTCCCCGCCGATCGCGCGAAGACGATCGCAACGGTCCGCGCACACGTGAACAGGCACATTCCGCGCGGCTATGCTGAGTGCCTCGTCTGGGGCACCATCGGCTGGACGATCCCCCTGTCTCGATATCCAAACACTTACAACAAGCAGCCGATCTGCTACGTCGCGCTCTCGTCACAGAAGAACTACTGTTCGCTCTACCTGATGGGCGCGTTTTGGAGTGCAAGTCAGCTCGAGCAACTGAAGGCGGCGTTCAAGGCGGCGGGGAAGAGGCTCGACATGGGGAAGTGTTGCGTTCACTTCAAGTCGCCGGACGATTTGCCGCTGGAAGCGATTGGCAAGCTGATCTCGGCGATTTCGAGCGAGAAATGGATCGAGATGTACGAAGCATCACGCTTGAGGACCAGAGCGGGGCAGGCGCACAGGGCGAAGAGAAGCGCCCCATCTGCGGGCAAAGCGACCGCCAAGCGCGTCAACCCAAAGCGTCGGCGGTAAACCTTCCAGCTTATTTGGTTCGCCCTGCGCTTGCGATGGTCGTCCATAGCTGGCGAAAATCGCAATTCCATCAACAATCGATGGATTGACTACACCACGAAATACTTCGCCGCCGGATGGTGCACCACGATCGCCGACGTTGACTGCTCCGGCTCAAGCAGGAATCCACTGGTTAGGCGGACGCCTACATTCTCTTCCGGCTTCAGCAGGGCGAAGAGCTTGGTCTGATCTTCGAGGTTGGGGCAGGCCGGATATCCGAAAGAGTAACGCGACCCACGATATTTCTGGTGGAAGAGGTCGCGGATGTGAGGCGAATCGTCTCCGGCGATGCCCAACTCTTCGCGCATTTTCTTGTGAAGATATTCCGCGAGTGCTTCGGCTGTTTCTACGCTCAGCCCGTGCAGGTAAAGGTAGCGTGTGTACTCTCCGGCTTCGAACAGGCGCTGGGTTTCCTGCGATGCTTTGCTGCCCATGGTGACAAGAGACAGCCCGAGGACATCCATCTTGCCGGAGGATTTCGGGGCGAAGAAGTCGGCGATGGAAAGCTTGCGCCCTTCTTTCTGGCGAGGGAAGGTGAAGCGGAGAACTTCGCGGGGAGCTGTCGAGCTTCGCTCTGGATGGAGCAGGACGTCAGCGCCTACTTGCGTGGTTAATGGCTCATAAACAATTACGTCATTGCCTTCGCCCTGGGCAGGGAAGTAGCCGTAGACGGCTTTTGGTTCGAATACGCCTGACGCGATGATTTCTTCTTCCAGCTTCTGCTTGATCGGGCGGAATTTCTGTTCGACTAACCGAACGTAGTCTTCCTGCGAGGCTGTCTTCAGTTGCCACTGGTTCTTGAAAAGGGCCGTGTCGTTGATGTAGTGGAACAACTCGCTCAGGTCGAAGTCTTTTCTGACGCGGACACCCCAGAAGGGGGGCGTGGGAATATTGGGGGCGTCACCGACAACCGGACTGCGCTCGGCGAATTCTGGTCCGCTTTCGGTATCGACGACTGCAGCTTTTGCGTACTCTTTCACCTTGCGGCCCTCAGCCAGACGGGTAACCCGCTTGCCGTTGGAATCGGCCAGGTCTTCCATGATGTGCAGGCCTGCGAAGGCATCATCGGCGTAGAAGACGCCTTGCTCGTATTCGCGACGGAGGTCGTCTTCGACATACTTACGGGTCAGCGCCGCGCCTCCGCAGATGACGGGGAATTCGAGACTCTGGCGCTGCAGGTCCTGTATGACGTACTTCATCTCCAGAGTTGACTTCACGAGTAGCCCGCTGAGGCCAATCGCATCGGCCCTATGTTCTTGCGCGGCTTTGATAATGTTGTCGCCCGGTTGCTTGATGCCGAGGTTTACGACACGATAGCCGTTGTTGGTGAGGATGATGTCGACGAGGTTCTTGCCGATGTCGTGTACGTCGCCCTTGACTGTGGCTAGCACGATAGTGCCTTTTTGCGAGCCCGATTTCTTCTCCATCTTCGGCTCAAGGTAGGCGACCGCCTGCTTCATCACGCCAGCCGAGTCCAGCACGGAAGGCAGCTGCATCTTGCGAGCGCCGAAAAGGTCTCCGACGGTCTTCATGCCGTCCAGGAGCACGGTATTGATAAGTTCGAGGGGCGAGTAGTCGTGCAGAGCTTGTTCAAGCAATTCTTCGAGCGTTTTCTTATTCACTCCTTCGCCCACGGATTTTTCGCCGTTGATGATGGCGAACTTCAGCTTGTCATCCACCGAGAGTGTATCGACGTGGGCAGTGGTCGTTGCCTGGGTTTTTCCCTTAGTTCCGGCGAAGTGCTGCATGTATTTCTGCAGCGGGTCACCGTCGCTCGCATCGCGATAGATCAGCTTGCGGGCTAGCTCAACCTCTTTCTGGGGAATCTTGTACAGCGGATAAATCTTGGTGTAGTTGACGATAGCCATGTCGAGGCCGTTGTCTACGGCTTCATGCATGAAGACGGAGTTCAGCACACGGCGCGGATAGACATCCAGGCCGAAAGAAATGTTGCTGACGCCGAGGATAGTTTTTACCGCGGGCAATTCCTGCTTAATGCGCTTGACTGCGTTCAATGTCTCGAGGCCAGCAGTGCGGTATTCTTCCTGGCCCGTTGAAATCGGAAGGGTGAGGGCATCGAAGATCAAATCGACTGGCCGGATCCCATACTTCTTTGTGGCGAGATCGTAAATACGATGAGCGATGGCAACCTTCTTGTCGGCGGTCAGCGCCATGCCATCTTCATCGATCGTGAGCGCAATCACGGCAGAGCCATAGCGTTTGGCCATCGGCAGGACTTTGGAGGTGCGCTTCTCGCCGTCTTCGAGGTTGATGGAATTGATGATCGCTTTGCCTGGGATTCGCTTCAGGGCTTCGTCCACCACATCGGCTTCGGTCGAGTCGACCAAAATTGGAGCCGGAACGCGGGTAGCGATTTTCTCCAGGATTGAAGTGATATATCCCTTTTCATCTTCGCCGACGATCGCAGTGCACAAGTCGAGCATGTGCGAACCGTCGTTCACGAGCTTCTTGGCGAGGGCAAGGATGTCATCGTACTTGCGTCCGCGAACCAGGTTGCGAAAGTGCTCGACACGCGTAGTGGTGTTTAGCTCCTCGGCCACGATCAGCGGCTTGGGATCGAGATCGAGCGGCACCATGGTGTATGCGCTCGACGCGGCGGCTGTCGGCTTTACCTCGCGCCTTGCCGGCTCAACGTCTGCGACGCCCTCGACTACCGCTTTCAAGTGCTCAGGGCCGGTTCCGCAGCAACCGCCAACGACGCGTACCCCGTAGTCCTGCACAAAATGCTTGTGGTAGCGCGCCAGTTCTTCGGGTGTGAGCTTGTAGACAGCATGTCCGCCTTCGTTCTGCGGCAGGCCGGCATTGGGAAGAACAGAAATCTCTTTGGTGGAATTGATGCCAAGGTAGCGCACGGCATCATTCATTTCGGCGGGGCCTGTGGCGCAGTTCATGCCGATGATGTCAACATCGAGAGATTCGAGCGCGGTCAGCGCAGCACCGATCTCGGTACCAAGCAGCATGGTGCCGGATTCTTGCAAAGTCACTTGAACAGTGACCGGAAGGCGTTTGCCGGATTTCTTGAGAGCCTCGAGTACCCCAATTACCCCGATTTTCGCCTGCAACAAATCCTGCGCGGTTTCCACCAACAGGACATCCACACCGCCCTCGATCAGGGCCAGCGCCTGTTCCTCGTAGGCCGCGATCATTTCGTCGAAGCCTATGTGGCCTAGCGAAGGAAGCTTGGTCGTCGGTCCGAGGGATCCAGCGACAAAACGAGGCCTGTCGTTGGTTGAGAATTGCTGAGCAGCCTCGCGGGCGAGCTTCGCTGCAGCTACGTTGATCTCGTGGACACGATCCGCGAGGCCGAATTCGGCAAGAACCACTCTGGTGCCACCGAATGTGTTGGTTTCAACAACATCGCAACCCACTCTGAGGAAGTCGGCGTGGATGTCACGAATAATGTCTGGCCGGCTCAGATTCAGCACTTCCGAACAGTTTTCCTTACCCCAGAAATCGTCGAGAGTGGGGTTCCGGCGCTGGATGTTGGTCCCCATCGCACCGTCGTAAATCACGACGCGCTCGCGAACGGTTTGTAAGAAGTCAGCCATTAGCTCTTAGCTTTTAGCCATTAGCCCCTGGGCTCTGGCTAAAGGCCAAAAACTAAATGCTAGCCTTTGTATGCACAAACGCCGGCCTCTGGTCGGGCCGGCGTCACGGTCTTTGAAACAATCTTATTGAACTGTTTAGCTCCCCGGTACCGGAAACGTCGGCACGTGGTCCCCACGCACTTCGGCAGTATTGAACACGGCATTTGCGCCCAGATGGGCGGGCACTGGTGCCAGCATCTGTTCTTTTCGGTACACCAGACCACTGGCATTGAAACTGGCAATCTCGAAACCATGTCCGTGGGTGATGGCATCCGTCGGACAGGCTTCTACGCAATAGCCGCAGAAGATGCAGCGGTTGTAATCGATGTTGTAAACCTTGGCGTACCGCTCCGCTCCGCTCACGCGATTCGTCGCAGTGTTCTCCGCGGCTTCGATGTAAATACAATTTGACGGGCAGGCTGCTGCGCAAAGAAAGCAGGCCACACACTTCTCCAGGCCGTTCTCATCGCGCTGCAGCACATGGACGCCTCGAAAGCGCTCCTGAAACTTGGCGCCCTTCAGAGGACCCGGACCATCGGGGTAATTCTCAACGACTGTCGGCGCGAGCATTTCGCGAAAGGTGATGCTCATGCCTTTGGCGATGGCCTTTATGTTCTCCACAATCGGCATACATGATTAGTATAACGGATGAGCAGAGTGCCCGCAGCTAAGGCGTGCTTAGAAAAACTCCTGGTCTTAACCTTATTCCAGTCCCAACTCCTTCCATTTTTTGTCGATCAAGGCTTTGGTCTTCTCGTCCATGCGGATCTCTTCGGGCCAGGGTCGCTGGAACCCTTCACTAGGCCATTTGCGAGTAGCATCGACGCCCATCTTCGATCCATAGTTTGGCAGACGAGAGGCGTGGTCGAGTGAGTCGATCGGACCCAGGATAAATTGGATGTCCCGCTCGGGGTCAATGTGGTTTAGCGCCTTCAGTGTTACTTCACCGATGTCCTGCACATTCACGTCTTCATCTACCACGATGATGCACTTTGTGAACATCGCCTGGCCCAGCGACCAGATAGCGTTCATAACTTTGCGGGCTTGGCCGGGATAAGACTTCTTAATAGAGACGATCATCAAGTTGTGGAACACGCCTTCTAGCGGCAGGTTGATGTCGATGATCTCCGGGATGGTGAGTTTCATGAGCGGCAGGAAAATGCGCTCGACGGCTTTTCCCATCCATCCATCCTCCATCGGGGGTTTGCCAACGATCGTAGTTGCGTAGATCGGATTCTTGCGATGGGTGACGCAGCTTAGGTGAAAGACCGGGTATAGATCTTCGAGGGAGTAGAAGCCGGTGTGATCTCCAAAAGGACCTTCGGTGCG
>Ga0066903_100000391_pt1 | contig 26767 bp, 31 predicted proteins | sample PanSoiMetaGPlot1_FD_67491 | JGI IMG/M metagenome (GOLD analysis project Ga0066903, IMG submission 67491) | Tropical forest soil microbial communities from Panama analyzed to predict greenhouse gas emissions - Panama Soil - Plot 1 (version 2) | ecosystem: Environmental > Terrestrial > Soil >... | reverse complement strand
CTAGCCCACGTTCGAAAAATTCCCGGATCAGCGAAATGAAAACCGGGTTCCGTAGAGCGTCAACCGGAGAACGTGCTACGCAGCACGGGGTGGGTCCGGCGGAGGGGCGTCCTGCGCGGAGTGGTAGACCGGGGGCCGTTTCCAGAACCACGGCTTCTGATCGTGGTACCAGTTCTTCTTGGCCTGGCAGCGTTCGCAGTAGGACAGACCGTAGTAGGTCTTGCAGCGAGGACAGAGGCGTACCGGCATCGGGAACGGAGGGCGGACGAGTCCGAATCCTGTCCAGTGTTCTGGAAAGTCAAGGCCTATGTTACGCTCCGCCGTGAAACAACGAACGGGGATGTTTCACGAGATGCCGGCACATCTGAACGAATTGCTGCTGTTGCAGAAGCAGGTGGGGAGTGAGCTGGCTGGTTCTCGGGACATCAGCGGGCGAGTGTGGGGGCTGCACCTGCTCGAGGACTGGAAGACGCTGTACCTGTGGGTCCAGCGGTCAGAAGGAGAAAGAGAAGACCTGGACGGAAACCCCGGGACAGAGTCCGTTCCCGTCCAGGCTGAAGCGGGTGCTTCGGATCAGAGTGTAGAGCAGTGACCAAGCGCCCATGAGTAAGAGAAGCGATGCGCTGCTCCGCCCGGCCACGGTGCAGGTGGGGCAGACCACGACCGTGGAGGAGCGGCCGTACCAGCCTTTCGGGGCGGCGCTCGAGCTCTTCCGATGTCGGCAGCGAGAAGTGCTCCTGAGCGGGCCGGCCGGGACGGGGAAGTCCAGGGCGTGTTTAGAAAAACTGAACCTGATCGCGATGCAGAAGCCGATCCGCGCGCTGATCGTGCGGAAGACGCGCAAGGCGCTGACCCAGAGCGCCATGGTCACGCTCGAGAACAAGGTGCTGCCGGTGCCCAATCAGGTCAGGTTCCACGAAGGCGACCAGGAGTACCGCTACCCGAGTGGGGCCAGGGTCATCGTCGCCGGGCTGGACGATCCGGACAAGATCGGCTCGACGGAATTCGACCTCGTGTACGTCAACGAGGCGACGGAATTGGACGAGGACGACTGGGGCATGCTGCTGCGTGGACTCAGAAACGGAGTGCTGTCGTACCAGCAGATCATGGCCGACACCAACCCCAGCGCTCCGACGCACTGGCTCAAGCAGCGCTGCAACCGCGGCGACTGTCTGCTGCTGGAGAGCAGGCACGAGGACAACCCCAGTCTGATCGATCCCCACACCGGCGCGTACGTCGACCAGCTCGCCGAGGACTACATGAAAGGCCTGGACAGCCTCAGCGGCTACCAGTACCAGCGCCTCAGGCTCGGGCTGTGGGTGGCCGCCGAGGGCCAGTACTTCACCGAGTTCGACCCGGCGCTGCACGTGGTCAGGCCGTTCGAGATTCCGGAGGAGTGGCCGCGCTGGCTGGCCGTCGACTACGGCTTCGCCGCGCCGTTCTGCTGCCTGTGGCTGGCGAGGGAACCGGAGACGAGAAGGATCTACGTGTACCGCGAGCTCTACGGCGCCGGGCTGCGAGACGAGCAGCAGGTGGACAGGATCCTCGACGCCTCGGGCGACGAAACGCTCCTTTTAAAGGTATTGGACCCGAGCATGTTCAACCTGAGGACGGAGCAGCAGCGGCCGAGCATCGCCGCGGTGTACGCCAGCAACGGGCTGTGGCCGGTGGTGCCCGGCATGAATAGCCGCAAGCAGGGCTGGGCCATCGTGCGCCGAGCGCTGGCGAAGGACACGGAAGGTGGGCCTCGTCTCCAGATCTTCGACGGCAAGTGCCCCAACCTGATCCGCACGCTGCCCACCATGGTCGTTGACCCGCTCGATCCGGAGGACGTCGCCGACAAAGTGGGCAGCCAGAAGACGGAGGACCACGCCGTGGACGCGTTACGCTACGCGCTCGCCGCCGAGGCGCAGCCGCCGCCGGTCACCGACACGGTCAGCCTCAGGTATGGGTAAGTGATCAACGTCGGCTGGGAGCCGGCGTCGACCGGCTCGGAGCTGCACACCGACGGGCTGCGCACCCACACCGGCGTGTTCGTCATCGACGGCGACCTGACCGTGACGCGCTCCGTCAGCTTCCCGGCCGGCTCGATCACCACCAACGAGCTCGCGCCGCAAGCCGCCCAGGCGCTCGTCGGCAGCTTCGTCGACTTCGTCGCCTGGACCCTGCCGCAGGCCTACACGTGGCTCGAGAGTCCGATCCAGGTCACGCTGTCGCTCAGCGGCGCACCGATCCGCATCGAGTTCAACGTGCCGCTGTCGTGCGCCACCAAAGGCCAGCACCTGATGTGGGGCGTGACCATCAACGGTGCGCTCATCGGCCAGGCACTGGGCGCCATCGACGCGCCGGAGGCCGACTTCGGCATGATGGCCGTCGGCATCTACTACTACCAGCCGCCGGGTCCCGGCAGCGGCCGACTCGGCCTGGGCCTGCACGGACCCGCCGGCAGCCAGATCCTGGACGGCCTGCCGAGCACGTTCTACGTCACGGAGCAGAAGCGCTGATGGCCGAGCGGCCGGCGCGCTGCTTACCTATTAAGAAGATCCCCGCCACGACGCCCGTGCCCGAGAACCGGAGCGATCGCGCGTGACGCGCCCGCCCTCGTCCTGGTTCAAGACGACGAAGTCGTCCGACGAGGAGGCCATGGAGCGCGCCACGCTGGAGCTGGCCCAGGATCTGCAGCGCCAGTTCTCCGATCGCGACGAGTTGTACAGGGATATCGACGCGGTGCTCTTCGGCGAGCTGCCCGTGGATATCCCGGAGGCGTACCGCAAGACGGCGATCGAGGTCAGATCGCCGCTGGCGCTGCACATCGCCACCACGGTGACCGCGGCGCTGTCGGTCAACCCGATGTCCATCGTCTTCAAGCCGATCGGTTTCGGCGACGTGTACCAGAGCAACTCGACGCTCAGGGAGCACTTCTTCGAGGCGTCGTGGACCAGACAGGAGCAGGAAGCGCGGCGGCAATTGCTGCGCTTGTTCATGTGGAGCCTGGCCGTCAAGGGCGAGGGCATCATCAAGACCGTCGAACGCACCAGAGCCGCCTGGTCGACCTACGACTCCAAGCAGGAAGCGCTGCAGGCTGCCCAGGACGCCGAGCACGAGCTCGACCAGGACGCCAAAGATCGCATGTACGACCACGCGACGGAGGACTTCAAGCTCGGCCTGCCGTACCCCATCGCCTCCACCGACGTGCCGCCCGAAACCTTCTACTACACCAAGAACGAGAACGGCCTGACGAGCGCCGTCGAGATCAAGGAATTGCCGTACCTCGAGGCGCTCGAGCGCTTCCACACCGGGCTGAACTCGAACGGCGAGGTGGTCAGCCCCAAGACGTGGGGCGACCTCGACCCGGCCGCCGCGGAGCTGGCCCGGGCGGAGTGGAGCGGCATGCTGCACGGTGGACGCCAGAGTGGCACGACCGAGACGATCCGCTGTGTCGAGGCCTGGGACTGGCAGCGTCAGATCATCCTGCTCAGTGGACCGGGCCAGCGTTCGAAGGGCCAGGGCAGCCTGGGCGAGGCGACGCTGTGCAGGGTGCTCAAGCATCCCTACGGCGACCCCGTCCTGAAAACGTTAAAAGGACCCTACTTCCACGCGCTGGGCATCACCACCGCGAGCCGTCTGCCCGAACGGGCCGGCCTGAGCATCCTGTTCGGCTTCCTCAGGCTCTTTCCTTTATTAGATAGCTTGCTGACGATGCAGGGGCAGGCGGCGTACATGACTGCCTACCCGGCGTTCAAGAAGACCACCCCGCCGGGCGTCATCCCCGGGCTGCCGGCGATGCCCTACGGCACCGACGCCAGAGAGCAGGCCAGCGGGGCGCAGACCATCGAGCCGGGCAAGCTGTTCCCGTTCGACGTTTCTCCCATCGACCAGCCGAAGTCGGGCGTGGACGCCGACAAGATCCTGGGCAACATCAAGGACATGCTCGAGTGGGCGCTGCCCAGCGTCGTGCAGGGCATGGTCGCCTCCGACCAGTCGGGCTACGCGCTGAACCAGGCCGCGTATCTGGCCAGATTGGGGTGGGACCCGATCGTCTCAAATGCAGAGGTCGCACTCGGCGAGCGCATCGGTTTCGAGTCGTGGCTGATCCAGAACAGGATCTCGGAGAAGGTCTACGCCTGGGGCGAGATCGAAGCCAAGAAGGGCAAGAAAACGATTGGTGGCCAGAGTAAAGCCACCTGGCTCGGCATCGGTCCCGATGACTTGAAAGGCGTCCACCGCTACGAAGTGAAGCTCGCACCCTCCACACCCTCGAACGAAATCATCGAGACGCGCGCCATCGGTGAGAAGATGCAGCTCAAGCTCATCACCTACGAGGACGCGGTCGAGCGCGCCGGAGCCAACCCCGACGAGGTCGAAAAGAGCTGGCTGCTGCACGATTTGAAGAATAGCCAGGAGATCCAGCAGGAGCTCAAGAACGCCATCTTCCAGAAGATCGCCACCATCCGCTCCGCGCGCATGGAAGCGCTCGGCCTGCCCCAGCAGATGCCCGGCGCCCCGCCACCCGGCATGCCCCCTCCCGGAGCTGCGGGTGTCCAAGGCGGGACGCCGGGTGCGCCGCCCATGCCCGGACCCGGCGGCATGCCGCCTAACCCGGTGCCCAGCCCCGGCCAGGGCCTGCCCCTCGCTCCGCCGCCGCCCGGCGGAGGTGGCGGCATCCCCGGCACGCCGGTGGTGCCCGGCCCACCCGCGCGGGCGCTGCCCATGCCCGGAGGCTGAGCGTGGCCGGCACGATGATGGACGAGGTCGCCAACGACCTCGCGCTGTGGATCGACCAGACCGCCAACGACATCGCGCTGGCCTTCGCCCCGACGCGGGCGCCGTTCGCCGCGCAGACCACCGAGGCGCAGAAGGTCGAGTACTACCGCCAGAAGCTGTTCAACCCGGACGGCTCACCCAATGCGCAGGGACGCAACGAGGAGTTGCAGCGGCTGGGCGTGGAGGGCTTCGGGCTGGTCTACAAGGCCATCATTCGGGCGCATCCGGAGCTGAAGATTCCGACTCCAGCTGAGATCGCAGTCCCGAACCAGTGGCCGACTCGCGCTCCGAGCGGACCCGCAGGCGGGCCTCCAGGACCTCCAGGCGCGCCGCCAGGTCCTCCAGGCGGTTCGTTGCCAGGCCCAGGCGCCGCAGGGCCACCGTTAGCTGGTCCGCGAATGCCCGTTCCGCCACGCCCACCCATGATGCCACCTCCCGGCGTCCGCCCGATGGCCTCCGGTGGCGTCGTCACCGAGCCGACTGTGGCCCTGATCGGTGAGCAAGGGCCTGAAGCGGTGGTGCCGCTGACCAACTCCCAGATGCCTGATCCTGACCTGGCCGCGCGCCTTGGCGGCCAGCCATCCGCCCCTGGACTGATCGCTGGTGGGAATATCGACCTCAATACCCGCCCGGTGGTGAACAACCCGGATGGCAGCATCAGTACGGTGCGCTCGATCTCTTTCGAGGACGAGAACGGTCGCGAGATCCTGGTGCCTACGGTCAGCGATGACGGCCGCATCCTGACCAACCAGCAAGCTATCGACCAGTACTACGACACCGGCCGGCACCTCGGCATCTTCACCTCGCCGGAGGCCGCAACGGACTACGCCCTGCGCCTGCATCAGCAGCAGGAGCGGCAATACATCCCGAGGAGGGCCTGATGGATCCGGAATCGATGAACTATCTCGACACCAGCCTGGCCGACTCCGAAGCCAAGAATGCCTACTACCAGGCGCTGGCGCAGGGGCAGTCGCAGTCCGACGCGCTGGCGTGGGCCAAGTTCCGCTGGCAGCAGAAGCTGGACGAGGCCGGCCAGACGGGCATGTGGAACGGCCAGTGGAACAATCCCCAGGAGCAGTGGTTCACCGGCCAGTTCGGCACGTGGTTCGGGGCCGGCGGCGAGCCGACCACCGGCCAGCAGACGCTGACCGCCGCGCAGCAGCAGTACCAGCAGGCCTATAACCAGAGCCAGCTCTACGGCCAGTACATCGCGCCCGGTGGCCAGATGCCGTACCAGGGCTACCAGACCGAGCAGGCCCAGCAGCAGGCCCAGGCGCTCGCCGCGCAACAGGCCGGGCTGACCGGCTGGTATACGCCGGCACGTCAGGCCAACGTCAACCCCAACGACTTCTGGGCGCAGGACAAGGGCACCCAGGACACGTACATCCAGTACAACCAGAACGACCCGCAGAAGGCGGCCATGTCCTGGGCCAGGGATGCCTCGGCCGGCCTCAACCAGTTCTACAACGCCAATCCCGACTACGGGAAAACGCAGACGCTCCAGGGCCAGCAGCAGCAATGGAGTCAGGGTTTCCAGCAGCAGCAGTTCGAGGCGCAGCAGCGTCAGCTCGCGCAACAGAACACGCTCGCGTACCTGCAGCAGCTCGCCAGTCTCAGAGGTCCGGCCGATTGGGCCAAGTACCAGCAGGTGCTGGGTTCTACCCCGCAGGGCATGCGCGACCTGTACGCCGCGGCCATGGGCCAGTACGTGCCCGGCGGCGGAGCAACCACCGGCGTGCAGCCCCAGGCCGTCGATCTGTACACCATGCAGCAACAGATCGCCGGCTACAACCCGCAGGCCCAGGCCTCGGGCGGCCAAGTGTGGGGTTCGGGCATCGGTGTCGGCGGCCAGGGCGCCACGCCGGACCAGCAGGCGCAGGCCACCGGCAACGGCACCAACATGTACGGTGGCCAGCAGCAGCAGTACAACCTGCCGGCCCCCAACCAGATCTCCGCACAGGCGTGGAACAACTTCACCCCGTCGCAGAAACAGTTGATGCTCGGCCAGTACGAAGCTGCGGGCTGGAACAAGGACGACGTCACGGCGCTCTACAACCAGGCGCTTCCTCAATATGGCAGCAACAACGCGACGGCCGGGACGTGGCGCTTGCAGTGAGGCCGCGCTTCTGGAAACGCCGCAGTTGGTGGTGGTCGCCTCGAGCGCCGCTGTACTGGACCACCTTCGACGGCTGTCCCGGTTATAGCCGCCACCCCACCTGGCGTTTCGCGTGAGCGATGACCAGTTCCGCATCTTCGTCGCGTGGGGCACGCTGGTGGCGTTGATCGTCATCATCGCCATGCGGAGCATGAACCCGTGACGATGCTGCCGGACATCGACCAGCAGGACTGGGACGCCTACCAGCAGCAGCAACTCCAGCAGCAGCTCCAGCAGAAGATCGACGGCTTCGGCCTGGACCAGATGCTCGGCGATCGCAGCGCCACCGTGGGCGCCGTCGCGACCCCGCCACCGCCCACGCCGCCGAGCATCGAGCAGAGCCTGGCCAATATCGGCGGCTGGGCCGCGCCGCCGCCGACGCTCCCTCCTGAGCCTACGCCGCCGCCCGAGACTGCTCCGTCAGGGCCATCTCCGGAGCAGCCGGAGGCCGCGGCGCCGGCACCCCCCGAACCGTCGCCAGCACCTCCAGCACCCACGCCACCACAGCCGGGGGGTGGGGGCCTGTCCTCGTCGTGGCTCGCCGACGTGTTCGGCAACGGGCTGAACGCCGTGCAGCAGGCCGGCGGCGACGTCGACGCCTTTGCCCAGAGCTTCGGCTCGAGCATCAACCAGGCCGGTCAGGGCATGCACGACGTGGTCGGCAACGCGCTCACGGCGGCGCAGGGCAGCGGCGCCGACCTCGACCAGTTCGCCTCGAGCTTTCAGCTGCCCACTCCCCCCTCACCAGCGGGCACGTCGGCTCCCGTCTCCGGCGTGCCCGACTGGCTGGGACAGTTGATCAGCCGCAACGCGCCGGGCGAGCTCGCCAACGATCCCGACTTCATTCGCACGGTCGCGGCCGGAGCCAAGGCGGAGAGCGGCTGGAACATCAACGCCGTCCAGCAGGGTGGCGGTGGCCGCGGCCTGTTCCAGTTCGACCTGGGCGGCATGGGCGCCGGCATCCCCGAGGCGCAGCTCCTCGGCTCCGAGGGCGCCGAGATGCAGGCGAGCAGGATCATCCCGCTGTACGCAAAGGCGTACCAGTCGGCGCCGCAGGGCCTCACCGGCGCGGAGAAGGCCTCGTGGGTGGCCGCCCAGGCGGAGCGGCCGGCCGGTTTCACCGACCCTGCCTCCGCCGCTCGGCGCAACTACGCCAGCGCTTTCAACGAGCTCAGCGCGGGACCGGGCCTGACGCCCCAGGATCTGCTGGCCAGGACCGGTGGCTGGGCGCAGCAGGCAGCCGCGCAGCCGGCCAGCCAGGTCAGCCAGTTCGGCCAGCCGCAGCTCTCCAACGACGAGGCGTATGCTGCGTGCGGCCCGGCCGCGGCGGTGCGCTTCGCCCAGATGTACGGCCGCAACCCGACGCTCAGGGAAGCCACCGACCTGGCTGCCACGGTGGGCTGGACGAGTGCCGGCGGCATGGCCGGGCTGGGGTCCGAAAAAGCGCTGATGGACAAACTCGGCGTGGCCACGCGAGCAGTGGGACCGGACGTGAACGCCATGGCCCGCGAGGCGCAGACCGGCAACCCGGTGACCATCAGCACCCCTGGCCACTACTTCTTTGCCGACGGCTACGACCCGCAGAGTGGCGCGTTCCACGTCGGCCAGTCCGGGCTGGACCTCAGGGGCGGCTCTGAGTGGATGACCGCCGACCAGATGCAGCAGCGCATGGGCCGCATCCAGGGTGCGCTATTTGCCGACAACCCGCAGGTACCGGCCACCAGCACCGCTGATCGTGGCGTTGCTCAAGGTTTCGGTGACTTCTTCTCGAACGTGGGCGCGACCTTCCACGACGCGTTCCAGCCAGCGACGCCGACCGAGTCGATCCTGCCGGACTCGACGTCGACGACCACATCCACCAGCCCTCCCGCGATCGTGGAGGACCAGACTCCGGCGGAGCGGCTCAAGAGCGCCTTCGGTGACTTCATCGACTCCGTCGGCCAGAACGCCATGCCTCAGTCGCAGCGCGACGTGCTCGGCCAGGCCGGCGAAAATTTCGACCAGGCGCCTGTGCTGGGCGGCGTCAAGCAGGCGGTGGGCGGCGCCCTCGGTAACCTCGGCGAGCAGGAGCAGTCCAGGGTCGGCCAGGTGCTCGAGAACCTGACCCCACAGGGCGTGATTAGCGCGGAGCTCAATCCCGGCGTGGCCGGGAGCCAGCTCGCGATGCAGCTCGCGCCCAACCTAGGCGAGGCAGCCACGGCCGGCCTCGAGCGCGCCGGCGTGCCCGGCCACGAGGACTTCGGGTTCGAGGTCGGGCCGCTACAGGTCGGTCCTCGCGAGGTCGCCGGCCAGATCGCCAACTTGCTGATCCCGATGGGTGGCGAGGAACAGGGTGCCAGGCTGGCGCGGGAGGCAGCCGGCGAACTTGCCGGACGGGGGCTGGGCGCGCTCGACGTGCTCTCGCCGCCGGAGGTCGCTTACGCCGCGACGCGCAAGCCCAGCACCACCGGCAACGCCGTGCGCGACGCGACGATCAAGATGTTCCGTGACCAGGACACGCAGCCGTCGCTGCCCGACCGCGTCGCCGAAGGCGTGGCCAACGCGATCGGGCTGGGCGGGCGCACCGGCACGCTCGACACGGCAGCCGCCGACAAGTGGGCGCAGATCAACCAGATGTCCGGCCGCGCCAGGGAAGCGCTCGGGTCGGCGTTCACGCCGGAGATGGATGCCGAATCATTGCTGGCGACGTACGCCGGCCGCGGCGCACGGGCCAAGCTGCTGGTGGATGACGAGATCACGCCGGCGCTGCGTGGCGTGCGCGAGGTACTGGGTCAGAAAGAAGGCGACGAGTACCTGAACGAGTTCCGCAAGTACCAGCGCGATCTGGAAGTCGCCAACCTGTACGGCGGCGCACGCGAGGCTTCGGGCGGGGTCAAGACCGCCGCGGACGCCCAGGCCGCGCTCGACTCGCTCGAGCAGGAGGTGGGTCCCAAAGGCTGGGCCGCGCTGCAACAGGGCGACAAGATGCTGAACGACGCGACCACCCGTCTACTCCAGGCGCGTGTGGACGCGGGCATGATCGACCCCGACCTGGCGCAGCGGCTGATGACGGAGCAGCCCCACTACAACCCCACCGTGCTGATGAAGTATCTGGACGAGGAAGCCGGCGGGGTGAGCGGCGGCGGCAATCGGCTGGTTACCACCGACAACTTGCTGCGGCGGCTGGCCGGCGAGGGTTCAGAGGACGCGACCGAGCAGCCGCTGCGCTCGCTGGTGCGCCACTTCATGCAGAGTGACGTGCTCAACAACCGCAACGGGGTCGCCAGCGCGATCCTCGACGCGGCGATGAACGACCCCACCCTGGTGGATGCCGCCGGTGCGCCGCTCGTCAAACGCATCAACCCGATGCAGCTCGTCACCGGTCCGGAGGTGGCCGGCCCCGGCGGCGCACCGATGAGCCAGCTGCTGGGTGCGCCGTCGAACATCGCCACCGTGCTCAGGCGCATGAGCGGCGACGTGCCGGGCCGCGTCAGCAAATACGAGAACGGCAAGCGCGTCTACTACGACGTCAGCCAGGTGCCGGGCCTCGAGTCGCTGATGAAGAACCTCGAGGGCACCGACCCCGGTGCGCTCGGCAAGGTGCTCCAGGCGCTGAACGCGCCCCTGCGCTGGGGCGCGACCGCAGCGAGTCCCTCGTTCCTGGCCACCAACGCGATCCGCGACTTCATCACTACCTTTGTGCGCGAGGGCGGCACGACGGCGAAGAACATCCCCCGCGGCATGCTCTCGGCTGCCAGGCAGGACGATCTGTGGCGCCAGTACATCCAGGCCGGTGGCGGCATGGAGTCGCTCTATCAGCGTTCGCCACAGGACATCGACAAGCTCATTGCCGACACCGGTGGCCTCGTGCTGCACGACCAGAGCGACCTGGCGCGGCTGGCCATGGACGCGCTCAAGCTCAAGTTCATCACCCGCGCCGGCGAAGTCATCGAGCAGGGACCCCACCTGGCCGCCTTCGAGCAGCACCTGCTCGCCGGCGAGTCGCCGGCGGAAGCGGCTACCTCCGGACGTCGCGCCACCGTCGACTTCCAGCGCAGCGGCGACATCCTGCAGCAGCTGAACATGGCCTCGCTGTTCCTGAACGCCCGCAGCCAGGGCCTGCTGAACATCGGCCGTAGCCTGCGCGACGATCCCATCGCCAGGCTGAGGCTGGGCGGCCTGGCTGCTGCCGTGGCGGCCAACAACGAGCGCAACCAGCAGGACCCGGCGTTCTACGACATCCCCGAGTACGAACGTCGCCAGAACGCCATCATCATGCTGCCGGGGTCGGAGAAGAACGCCAACGGCATCGGCTACAAGACGATCAACCGTCTCAGCATCCCGCTGGGCGAGTTGTCCGCGTTTACCGATCCTGTCAACTGGATCTCGAGCCACGCCGACCCCGACCAGTCGCACTGGGACCCGCGTTCGCCACAGGACGTGGGACTCGGCGCGCTCAGCACGATCTCGCCCATTTCGGGTGATTCGCCCAGCTCCGTGGCCGGCTCGTTCTTTCCGGCACCGCTGCGGACGCCCTCGGAGCTCGCGGCCAACCGCCGTTTCTACACCGGGCTGCCGATCGTGCCCCAGGCGTATCAGGATCTGCCGCCGTCGGCCCAGGCCAACGACCGCACCAGTCTGCTGGCGCGGCGTCTGGGCGAAGCCTACGGCGTGTCGCCGATGCAGATCGACTTCCTTATTAATGAGAACCTGGGCACGCTCGGCCGCTACGGCCTGGGCGTGACCGACGCGGCCATGGGCAAGGAAGGCACGTCGCTGCCGGGCGCCATCATCGGCGGGCTGACCTCCGGCGTCGTTCGCAACTACGGTGGCCAGATGGCCGCCGACAAGTACGACCGCCTGGACCAGCTCATGGGCGAGTTCCAGGAACCGGTGGTGGCCAAGACCGTGCGCCAGCTGCCGGAATACAACGACCCGAACACGACCGATGACCGCAAACTCAGCATGATGCGGACCGCGCAGCTGCACCTGCGCGACACGCTGCGCGATCAGGTGGGTATTCCCAACTCGGCGGCGGACACCGGCCTGCCGCAGAAATACCCGGGCGTGACCGACGCGCAGGAGGAGGCGCACATCGACCGCGCCGTGGCGCGCTGGAACGCCTACAAGGCCGACCCCACCCACGCGCCGCCGCCGACGAACGAGGAGGTCCAGCTTGCGTCGCTCTACGGCGGCATCGTCAGCCCGGTGTATCGCGTCTCCGAACAGATTCAGCAGCAGCAGAATCGAGCGATCGACAAACTGATCGAAGACCACCTCGCCGCGGCGCAAGGGAGATAACGCATGGATCCGGATCAGACTCAGCAGCCTCAACTCCCGACCGATACCGCCAGTTTCAACCAGGTGGTCCTGGCGCAGTGGCAGCGGCTTCAGCAGGACAAGGCGCGTCAGCAAGCCATCATCGACTCAGGTGGCGTCGACCCCGTTCTGAATCCAGACGGCAAGAACAACGTTGCTGCGATGCAGGTTGCCCGAAACAACCTCGACAAGTTGAACAGCGACGAGCGGTCGATGCTGCCGTATCTCAAGCCGCCTGCTGCCTCGACGTCGCAGGCCGCGCCGACAACCAAGACGATCGACATGCCGCAGCCGGACGGCTCGGTCAAGACGTACACCTACCGCTGGAATCCGAAGGGCACGCCACCGGGCGGCACGGGCGCCACCGGCGCGTTCGAGCTCGACACCAGCATCCCGCCCGAGAGCAAAGCCGCTCCAGCCGGTAGCCGCCCACCCAGCGACCCGGCGTCGTGGGTGCAGATCCACGCCAATCCGGCGGACCCCACCAGCAAGGTCATCGCGCTCCAGGACCCCAGCAACTCGAGCAATCGCGTCACCGTGCCGGCCGACGCCAACGCCCAGAAGCCGACCGTCGTCGACGGCCAGCGCGGCCAGAAGTTCTCGTGGGACGGCACGACGCTCAAGGAGCTCCGCCCGGCCGAGCCGGACAAGCGTCAGATCGTGCAGGGCCAGGGCGGCTCGATGTTCGCCTGGGACGGCCAGAACCTGACCACGCTACAGCCCGGTTCGCAGCCCAAGAACGGCGACACGATGACCGACGTCGTCCAGGGCCGCTACGTCACCAAGACGTACCAGAACGGGAACTGGGGCACCACCCAGGTGGGTGCCTCAGCCATTCCCGGCGCGCCGCAGCCGGGCGACACGCGGCCGGCGATCGAGAACAACTACCACGTCACCCAGACGTACGAGGGTGGGGAGTGGAAGACGACCGACATCGGTGCGCGGGCCGTGCCCGAGAAGCCGACCCAGGTCACGGCCGGTGCCGATCAGCCGTACATCACCACCATGGACGCCTCCGGCAAGCTGACCTCGCAGGCGAACCCGTCGTTCCAGCCCAAGACGCTGGCCGACGTCCAGGCGCGCATCGGCCAGATCCAGACGCTGATGCAGCAGAAGAGCGACGAGGTCCAGGCCCGAGCCGCCAAAGGCGACCCGTCGTACACCGCTGAGAACGCGCTCAAGGACTACAACACGTGGTACGACGCCAACGTCGCGCCGCAGCTGGGCCAACTCGACGCGGTCAAGCAGCAGGCCTACCAGCAGCAGGCGCTCGACCAGATGAAGGCGCGCACCTCCGCGGCCTCCGCGGCGGAGCCGTACGGCACCGGCGCGGTCAACGCCTTCAAGGCGCTGCAGGCCGCGCACCCGGTCACCAACCCGGAGTTCTACGCTGCCTCGGCCCAGCTCGCCAAAGGCCAGACGCCGACCAACCCGAGCGCCCTGACGTGGAAGGGTCCCAACCCGGTCGACCTGTACCAGAAGGGCACGATGAACGCGCTCAAGTACATCGACCCCACCGCGGCGCAGGCCAACGGGCTGCCGGCCCCCAACTTCCAGAACGTCGACGTGGCGACGGCACTGGGCCGCAACCAGTACGCCCCGCCCGGCGCGCCCGCGCCGCCTCCGTCACCACCGCTGCCGCCCGGCGCGCCTAACCCGCCGGGCACGCGCACGTCGGTGCCCACGCCGGAGCTGCCCACCTCCGACTGGTTCAGCGAGTGGCAGAACCGCCAGGCTGCCGACGTGCTGGCCCAGCGCCAGCAAGCGCTGGTGCCCAACATGCAGCCCACGCCGCCGGCGGCGCCCAACTTCGGGGCGATCCCCACGGGCAATCCGTGGGATCAGTACGCGCCGGACTACGCGTATCCGTAGAAAGGTTCTATGATGGCCGACGAACAAGCAGAAAACACTCCTTCCCAGGAGGCGCAGTCGCCCGATGCACCCGCTTCGGAGCCGACTTCGGAGCCGACTCAGGAGGAGTCTTCACCAGGCTGGTGGCAGCGGCTGTTCAACCGCAGGCCAGCCCCGGAGACTCAGACTGAGACGCAGGAGTCAGGCGAGCCGGACGGAGCGTCGAAGACGCTGACGCTGACCGAGGACGAGTTACAGCGTCGGGTTCAGGCCGAAACCGATCGCCGCGAGGCGAAACGGGCCGCCGACCAGCGAGCGCAAGACCGTCGCAAACTCCGCGACGACGATCCGTGGGCATACGCGCAACAGGAGCGCGAGGCCGAGCAACAGCAGCAGCAGAGCGCTGGCCTGACGGACTTCTTCGCCACCGTGGGCAGCCAGCACGATCGGATCTCGATCGACCCCCTGATGGAGGTGCTGCCGCCCCGCGAACGTCAGCGGATCATGCAGCTCGAGGGCGCGGGCAAGGGACTGGACGGACGCAAGCTGGTGGTCGCCGAGGCGCTGAAGAGCCTGGAAAAGCACTGGAAGGCCGAGGGCGAAAAAGAAGCCGAAGGCAAGCTCAGGCGCAACCAGGCGTTCAGGAAACAGATCCTGAGCGAGGCGCGCGGCGGCACCACCGAACCGGATCTGCTGCCCGCCTCGAGCGGCTCAGCCGCTGACAAGCAGATGTCGGACATCTTTCGCGAGTACTACGGCGTCGGCAATCGACACAACAGCGCGGGCTAGTTTTCGGACTGGCCCCGTTCCATAGAGGGCCACTCCCATTCCGTACAGCTCTATCGCCACCCGTGCGACCCCAGGTTCGGGGCCGCTCATTCCCGAGGACGTTCAGCGCGACATCGTCCAGTCAATCGAGGTCAAGAGCGCCGCGCTCCAGTTGATGCCTCACGTGAGGATGAAGCGAGCGCAGCAGCGCATCCCGGTTATGAGCCAGCTGCCGACCGCGTACTGGATCACCGGCGCGAGCCTGGACGCGCGCGACATCGGCATGAAGCAGACCACCTCGCTCCAGTGGGACAACGTGTATCTCAACGCTGAAGAGATGGCCGTCATCGTGCCGATCGCCAAGAACCTGCTCGATGACATGGACTACGACTTCTGGAGCCAGGTCAAGCCCAAAGTCACCGAGGCGTTTGGCGTGGCGCTCGATGACGCCGTGTTCTTCGGCACCAACGCGCCCACCACCTTCCCGCCAGCGATCGTCACCGGCGCGAACTCCGCGGGCAACCTCGTGGTTGTCTCCAGCGCCGTCGACTACCTGGACGACATCAACAACGCCATGGCCACGGTGGAAGCCGACGGCTTCGACGTGACCGGCTTCTGGGCACGCCGCCAGGTCAAGGCCAAGCTGCGTGGTCTGCGCGATGCACAGAAAGGTCTGCTCTTCCTGGGCGACAACGCCACGCCGAATGCGTCGATCAACACCGGCAGCCTGTTCGGCGAGCCGATCATTTTCTCCAACGCGGGCCTGACCAGCTTCAACACCGGCGCCTCGGGCTATTCCATGATTGGTGGCCAGTGGGACCAGAGCATGCTGGCGATCCGCGACGACATCAGCATGGAGATGTTCGACACCGGCGTGATCACCGACAACGGTAGCCCGCCCGTCATTCAGTACAACCTGATGCAGCAGGACATGGTCGCGTTGCGCGTGACCGCTCGCTTCGCGTGGGCGATCCCCAACCCGGTCAACCGCCAGCAATCGACCAAGGCGTCCCGCTATCCCTTCTTTGCGCTGCAGCAGAAGGCCGCCACCGGTGGTGAGGGCTAGCACGATGTACGAAGATCCGAAGCCTCCGCAGCCGCCCGATCCCGAGCCCGAGCCAGAGCCTGAACCGGAGCCGGTGCCCCCGACTCCGGCGTAGTCCGATGGCCAAGAAGAACTGGATCTCCGGCGCGATCTCGAAGCCCGGTGCGCTGCGAAAGACGCTGGGTGCCTCCGGCGACAAGCCCATCCCACGCGCCAGGCTGGAGGCCGCGGCGAAGCAGAAGGGCAAGACCGGCCAACGAGCTCGACTCGCGCTCACGCTGCGGAAGATGCGCTGATGCCGCTCAAGAAAGGCTCGAGCCGCGCCACGATCAGTCAGAACATTCGAGAGATGGTCAAGGCCGGCCACCCACAGAAGCAGGCCGTCGCCGCGGCGCTGCGCCAGGCGCGGCAGGGCAGGAAAGGCAAGAAGTAATGCCGAAAGTACGAACGCTGGTGCCGCTCACCCATCCCAAGACGGGTGAGAACTTCGCGGCCGGCACGGAGGTGGACGTCGACGACGAGGTATTTGCCGCCTGGCGCGCCGACGGCAAGGTGTCGGACCTCGCCGCGGAACAGGCCGAGCCAGAACCCACCCACTATGCCGAGCGCACCGCCAGAGAAGACACGGTCCAGACAAAGCCGAGTAGCCGGAGCAAGGGCTGATGCCGCGCATCCGCTTCCTGGCTCCGGCGACGGACCCGCGTCCTGACCACCCGGCCACCACCTACGGGCCGGGGCACGAGACGGACTACGTCGAGGCCGACTACGACTACATCAAGAGCCTCTTGCTCGAGGGCAAGGCGGAGCTCCTCGACGGGCCGCCGCCACCTGCGCTGTTCTCGGCACCGGCAGCCTGATGTCCAACATTGTCTTCCTCGCCCCGGCGGTGGACTCGGTCACGCCGACCACCATTCACGGGGCCGGGCACGCCGCCAGCATCACCGACGAGGCGTACGTGCGCGACCTGATCAATTCGGGCAAGGCGGCCATGCAGGGCGCCAACATCCGCGGCATCTACGTGGCGCCGATCGCTACCACCACGGCGACCGTCAACTGGACCGTGGACGTGGCCTGCACGGGCATGGTGGTCAACTACGGCACGACCACGGCCTACGGCAGCAACCAGAACGCCACGCCAGCGGCTGGCACGGGCGCGATCGTGGCCAACCTGACAGCGCTGACCACGGGCACCACCTATCACTACCGCATCTCGGTGACCGTGGGCAGCTATACCTCGCTCACGCCGGATCTTACCTTCAGGACGCTGTGATCACGCTCGCGCAACTGGAGCAGGAGGTGGCCCGCAGGACCGGGCCTTTTTTCCAGGCTGCCCAGGACGCTCAGGTGCCGACCACCTCGACGGCGACCTCGGCGTACATGCCCACGCTGCGCTCGTCCTCGATCCTGGGCGGCCCTGAGAACCTGTGGCTGCTGCGCCGCGGCGTCAAAGCGGACGGCAGTACGGTGGCCTACAACGCCCAGGACCGCACGCGCCAGGTGCAGAGTTTCGACTCGGCCTCAGGCCGCGTGGTCATCGATCGCAACTGGTACGCGCCGATGGTGCCCGGCGAGCTCGCCGACTTCACCCATCTGCACCCCGAGCAGGAGCTGCGCCAGGCGGTGCTGGCCGGACTGCGGCGCTGCTTCACCAGCGAGCTGGTGCCTGCTGGCCTCACCAACGGGTACGGCGACATCGACCTGACTTATCAGTTCCCGTGGCTGACGAACCCGGATCAGGTCACGGGCGCACAGTACGGCTGGCTGAAACCGTGGGCTGAGGCTCCCTTCCACGCGTACGTGCAGCAGGGGCACGTCCTGCTTGGCGGGACCAGCGGCAGTTACGCGCCGGCCAGCTTGTGGGTGACCGCCTCGCGGCCGGCCTGGTCCTGGGTGAATAGCGCTGAGTCCAGCACGGGTCCAACCCAGGACACCGACCAGTTAGCCGTGGACCTCGACTACGCCGCGAGCGCAGGCCACATCGAGGCCTGGCACCTGTTCCCGAGTCATATGTTCGCGGCAGCGGCTGGCAATCTCCAGGCGACCCAGGAGATGGCCGCACGCGAGTTCACGCGCCAGAGCCTGATCTGGGGTCCACCGCCTGCTCGTCGCATCGGTTTCGGTGAAGTGGTCGGCACCGCAGGCCAGGGCGTGGTGTTGTGACGGTCAACTGGAATCCGGTTAGCGGCACGCCGCTGCCGCCCGAGTGGGGCTACCCCGGCCCACCCGGTCCGCCGGGACCACCAGGCCCACCCGGTCCGCCGGGGCCGCAAGGGCCACCCGGTGAGGGTGGCAGCGGGTCCGTCGAGGAGGTGTGGATCGATCCTGCCGCGCCCTCGCCACGCGACACACTCGTGTTGTGGGTGGACGTTGACGCGCCGGCTGGCGGCGGCACGGGTGGCGGCGACCTGAACTACGTGCATAACCAGTCGGCGCCGGCAGCGACATGGACGGTCGCGCACGCCCTGGGCAAGTACCCCGCCGTGGACGTGGTCGATACGGGCGGGTCTACCGTGCTGCCCGACATCCACTACGACAGTACTTCTCAGGTGACGCTCTCGTTCGGTAGCGCAACCAGCGGAAAGGCGTACTTCAACTAGCCATGCCAACGCTTGCCAACGCCCTGGACTTCTCCAAGTACGAGGCGCGCAACCTGCGCGGCCACCAGCTTGGCACCGCGCCCTCCAGCCCTGTCACCGGGCAGCTCTACTACAACACCGTTGACAACACCCTGTGGTGGTGGGACGGCAGCGTCTGGCAATCGGCCAAGGGCGGCGCGGGTGGAACCCCACCGGCGACCACCACGACGCAAGGCACCATCCAGCTTGCCGGCGACATCACCGGTACGGCTACCAGCGTCCAGATCGCCACGGGCGTCATCGTGGATACCGATGTCGCGGCGGCCAACAAGGACGGCACGGCCGGCACGCCCAGCCTGCGGACGCTGGGTACAGGCGGGACCCAGGCAGCGGCGGGCAATGACAGCCGTTTCACTGACGCTCGCACGCCGACGGCGCACGCCACCACCCACCAGCCAGGTGGCTCAGACCCAATGGCCGTGGATGCGGTGGTGGCTACCGGCAGCCTCCGCACGCTGGGAGCCGGTGCCCAGCAAGCCATGCCTGGCAACCGCACCCTGGACGCTATTACGGCACCGGTTGCGGCGGTGTCACTCAACAACCAGCGCATCAGCAATCTGGCGACACCCATAGGCGTCCTTGACGCGGCGAGCAAGGGCTACGTCGATGGCATCGCGCAGGGGCTGGATGTCAAGAACTCTTGCCGCGCCGCCTCGACGGCGAACGTCAACACGTCTTCCCCCGGCGCGACCCTCGACGGCGTGACCCTGGTCGTCGGTGACCGCATTCTGCTGAAGGATCAAACGACTGGCTCCCAGAACGGCATCTGGGTCTGGAACGGGGCTGCCGTCGGCGTGACTCGCGCTACCGATGCGGACGTGAGTGCCGAGATGACGGCCGGCATGTTCACCTTCATCGAGGAGGGCACGGCCAACGCTGACAGCGGGTGGGTACTGACCACCAATCAGCCGATCACGCTCGATACCACCCCACTGGTGTTCGCTCAGTTCTCGGGCGCGGGCATGATCACCGCTGGTGCGGGCCTGACCAAGACCGGCAACAGCCTGGACGTAGGGGCTGGCTCGGGGATCACCGTCAACGCCGATTCGATTCAGATCACCACGGGTGGCGTGACCCAGGCGATGCTCGCCTTCCAGTCGGTGGTCTACTACTCGTCAGCTACCCACGGCGCAGGCGCCACTATCACTATCACTCAGGCAACCCACGGCTGCCGCGCCTCGCGAGGTTTGCTGGTGCAGTGCCAGATCGACGCGACCGGCGCCGTCATCCTGCCCGACATCAGCGTGGCGGCAAACGGCGACGTGACGATTACCTTCGGCGCGAGCCAGACGGCCAACACCATCCGGACCACGATCATTGGCTGATGCCTGAGATCTACGGACGGCTCCGCAACGTTCGGCTGGCAGCAGCTCCAGCCACGCCCCAGGTGGGCGAGATGTACTACGACACCAGCACCAACGTTATGTACTGGTGGAACGGCACGGCCTGGCAATCCTGGCAGGTGTACGTCGGTACGACCGCGCCCTCGCCTCGCACCTCGCAGATTCTGTGGGTAGACACCTCGTAGATGGCTGTTCTGAAGTACTGGGATGGCGCGGCCTGGCAGCCGCTGAGCAGTGGCGGTATCACGCTGCCGCTGAGCCAGAACCTGACGTTTGCGCCTGATGCGACCTATGACATCGGGGCGTCGGGGGCGAGCAGGCCACGCGACCTGAACCTGAGCCGCCAGATCAAGATCGGCCCGAGCGCGATCATCCGCAACCCTGCGACCGCAGCAGGTTGCTTGAGTCTCGAAGCTCCAGGCGCGAGTAATTTCGCCATTCTGAGCGCTGAGCAAGGCTCTAATCTCACCTGCAACCTGTACTACGACGGCACAAACTGGCAGCGATACAACGTGGCGAACCAGGGGTCGCTGTACACCTCGACCGTAGGCGGCGCCCACCAGTGGTACATGGCTGCCTCTGGTGCGAATCCGGCTTCTCTGGTGCAGACCATGAGCCTGGACAGTGGCGGCAGCCTGACCATCAAGGGTCAGACCCTGACGTTCAATGGCGCGCTTATCTCCAGTGATGGCAACGTGAGCTTCTACCAACTGGCCAATCAGGGTGGCCAGCACTGGTTCCGGACACAAGGCGGCTCGGCCTGGGCGACTTGCCTCGGGCAAGCCTTTACTCCGCAATCGGCACGCAGATCAAAATCCGACATCGCTACCCTGGCCGACCCGCTCGGTGTGGTCATGGACGAGCGTGTTCACGGCGTCAGCTATACGGAAATCGCCACGGGTAATCGAAAGGTGGGGTTTGTGGCCGACGATTGGCTCTCAGTCCTGCCGAATGTCGTGGTACTGGACGCCATCGGCGACGTGATAGCCCTCGACTATGACCGCATCTCGGCGGTCACGTTTGAGGCCCTCAAGCAGTACATCGCCAAGACCGAGGCAAGGTTCGCAGCATTGGAGAACCGATGACCATTCCCACTGATCCTCCCGCGCCACCAGCCACTATCGGCACCCAGCCCAGGAGCGCCGACGAGGTCAATGGCCTGATCGGCCTCCACCTCAGAGGCTTTTCGGCCAGCAAGATCACCATCAATCAGGATGCCGCGTGGTTGGCAGTCACCGATCTGAAGGGTGCGCCGTACTACTTCGACGCTAGCCAGGAGGCGACCATCAAAAGCGCCATCGCCGATCTGGACACCGCCCTGGACGCCGTGGACATGACCTTCATCTCAAGGATCATCGGCATCTAGTGAGCCTGCTCAGCAGTCGCCGACGCCCCTGGCCGTGGCACCTCCGCATGGGCAGCATCCTGGGCGATCCCATCGATCGCATCGGCCTGATGCTGGTGGTCGGGCAGGACGGCACGCTGATGCTGGCGCGCAAGCAGCAGATGCTCGATAGCGTGGTGCCCTCGGTGCAAGAATATGGCTCCGCGCCCGTCTATAGAGAGAGGACGTTTCCGCTGCGGCCGACGGCAGGCTACGGCGAGCGCGTGCAGATCAGCTTCGGCGATCGGCGCTACTACTGGGGCAACAACATTCAGGTGGACGGCGGGCTGTTCGGCAAGGGGCCGCTGCCGCACCCGATCACCCCCAACACGGCCGCCGGCGGCCAGGTGTACGAGTTCATCGACGCGCCCAACGCCAGCGGTTCGCCGGTGCAGTTCATCCTGGCCGGCACCAAGGTCTACCGCAGGACGGACGACACCAACCTCCAGCCCGTCGATCGCGATTTCAGCCCGGCTCTGCCCCTGGATGCCGTCGTCTTCCAGGGTGGGTTCGCCGGGGCTGGTGCGAGCATATATGTGGCGTTCAACAACGGGGCGTTATGGGAGCGCACGCCCGGCGGGACATGGACAAACTGCGCGTTGCCGAGCGGCTTTCTGGCCAATCGCCTGGAGGTGGTCGGGCCTGAGCTGTGGGCCGCGGACACCGCCAACAGCGTGGTGCGCAAGGTCACCAGCGACCCCAAGGTGGCCGGCAACTGGAGTGGGCCATACCTGATCGGTACGCCAGCGAACTACATCACGGCCATCAAGCAGACCGCCAACCGCCTGCACATCTTCAAGGCTGATGGCAGCGTCTACACGCTGAACTCGGACGGCACCACCAACGACCTGTTCCCCGGCTTGCGCGGGCCAGCCAGTTTCGAGAACGGGCGCACCGTCGCAGCCTGGTTAGGCTCGCTCTGGTTCCGCGTGGGGCCGAGTTTCTATCGCCTGGACGTGCCGGCCGAGTCGCTCAACCCGAGCGGCCCCGGCATGCTGCTGGACAATGCCTCGCCGGTACGGGGCGACGTGCAGGCGTTCACCGGTTGGGGCGGCTACCGCGCCTACCTGTGCGTGTACAACACGGCGACCACCAGCAGCTACCTGCTCAGCTACGGCAACTGGGAGCCGCACGAGACGGACCAGGGCACCACCTTCTCGTTTGACGATCAGTTCGACGGCGCCCTGGCGACCTGGGCCAGCGTGCGGGTCACGGCGATGGGCATCTCCGGCGCGAGCGGCCAGGACCGTCTGTACATCGGCTTCGACAACGGCACGTGGACGTGGATCAAGCTGGTGCGCTCGCCGCTGGCGGCCGACTCGGGCGCCGAGTTCATCACCGGCCCCAGCGAGATCGTCTTCCCACTGCATCACGCCATGTTCCAGGCGGATCTCAAGCACTGGCTGGGCTTTTCCGTCTTCGGACCGGTGATGCGCCCGGGCGACGAGGTGCTGCTCTACTACCGCATCATGGCCTCGGCTGGAGCTCCGCCGACGGACCCCACGGGCAACTGGTTGTACCTCGGCGAGTTCGTCAGCAATGGCCAGCGCATCGACACGCCGCCCAATCTGGTGGGTAACGCTCTGTCGCTCAAGGCCTCGCTCCAGAACACCACCACGGCCGACACGCCGGTGTTGGAGATCGTGGCTTTCCACGAGCGCGTGGTGCCGGCCTTCAAACGCGACGTGCAGATGACCATCGACGCCAACGGGTTTCACACGCGCCTGGACGGTGCGGTGCAGCGGCTCAATTCGGACCAGCTCCACGCCGACATGCTGGACTTCGCCGCATCGCCCGGCAGCCTGGCGATCGAGCTGCCCGACGAGACGATCAACGAGGTAGCCGTCTTTGGTTATCAGGAGCGCATGCTGCCCATGCAAGCGGGTGGTGGCCGCTCGTGGGGCATCGATATCCAGGCCACCCAGTTCCGCATCCTGACCGTGTACGGCATCGTGAAGCGTCTGCGCGGCACCAGGGTGGGTGATTTGCGTGGCTATAAAGTCTCCAGCTTGAGGGCCTTATGAGCGATCTGACTGCTGAACTCAACCTCGCGTTATGCGTCGATAACGACGACACGGCCGACTATCTGACGCAGACCGCCGGGCTGCGCGGCTCGCTCAACACTATCGACGGTTTGTTCAACACCACCACCGGCCACAACCACTCCGGTGCACACCAGGGAGGTGGGTTTCAGGATCTGTCGCCCAGTCGCGACCTGACCGTAGGCCGCAACCTGCTGGTCAACGGCACTGCCACGGTGCTGGGCAACACCCACCTGGCCACGCTTCAGGTGGATAGCACGCTCACCGTCGGCGGTGCGGCCAGCATGAGCAGCACGCTGACCGTGACCGGCAACCTGGTGGCTAACGGCGGGGTGAACGCCACCTACGTGTGGGCGAGCAGCTACGTTACGGCCGGGCCGGCCATCAGTGCCGCAGCCGGTGACCTGAACGCCAACCGCAGCAACGGCACGGGCTACGTGTTCCTGGGCAACGGCTCACATTACCTCGGCTTCGACGGCAGCAACTACGTGTTGCCCACCAGCCCCCTGGTTGCGGGCGGCAGCATCTCGATTCCCACCAACGCCACGTTCGGCAGCGGCGGCGGGATGCTGTGGTTCGATGGCGCCAATACTGTGCTGCAAGCGCACGCCTCGGGGCTGCGCTTCGTGAACGCGGCCAACAGCGTCCAGTTCGCGGGCTTCGACGCGAGCGGCAACTACACCCAGAACACGGGTAGCTCGGCCCTTGGGCAGACGACGGCCGGCGGCTACGCCGCCGTGGTCGCGGCCAACGCAACGCAGCAGCCGCACATCGAGTCGGGCAGTGTCACGCTTTCGCCCACGGGCGGTGCGAGCAGCACTTTCGGCAGCGTGGCCGCGCAGACGATCACTTACGCCAGGGCATTCGCGAGCGTGCCGGTGATCATCGTCAACGGACCGGCCAATAGCGTCGGCGGCGACGTGGCCAACTACGCCTGCGGCGCGACGGCTGCCAGCAATACGCAAGCAGTCATTCGGTGCCAGACCAACCAGAGTGGCACCCAGACGGTTCAGGTCCAGTGGATAGCTTTCGGAGTGTGAACATGCAAGAGATCATCGAAAACGGTCACGTCGAATCACTCGCCGAGACGCAGATCGTGCAGGACCAGCCCCGTCTGGCGGCCGGTCCGCTGCGCCGTCTGTCGCGACTGGGTGCGGGTGTGGAGGGTAGTGCTGAGGTTGCCCAGGCCGCGGTCAACGCCCACCAGACACGGCGCATGATCTACCAGCAGGCGTTCGAGGCGGCGTGTGAGGACGCGGGCATCCAGATCCCGGCAGGCGAGCACGACGTGGACATCGACTGGAACACCGGCGACGTGCGGTTCAAAGCGAGGCAGCAGGCATGACCCCCGAAGAGATCGAAGCCGCCATCCAGCAGCTCCAGGCGCAGCAGTCGCTTCAGTCTGCGGCGCTGAAGGCTGCGCTCGAGGCGCGCTGGACGGGCGAGGACTCCGTCGACGCCTACGTCAAGGCGCTGACGCCCGATATCCAGACGCAGCCTGAGACACCTCTATATGCAGACGGCTGAGGGCGCGACGCTCGAGCAGCTGCTCAACCAGCTCAGCGAGCAGCAGGCGGCCATCTCGGCCGGCATCAACGCCATGAACGAGGCCAGGTGGCTGGCCCAGGACTTCGGCGCCAACTCGCTCGAGGCGATCCTGTACGGCCTGAATCCGACCTGGCAGGGGCAGATCTCGGCCAAGGAGCCACTGTACGTGCTGCCGCCCGAGCCGCCCCAGGTGGACGTCGTCTGGATCGGCAGCCCGAACCATTACAACGGGCGCGCTGGCTGGCCGGTGGTGGCGATCGTGGTCCACACCATGGCCGGCACGCTCAGCAGCTGCGACTCGTGGTTCGGCAACCCGGCCAGCCAGGTCAGCTCGCACTATGGCATCGGACTGAAGGGCGAGCAGCACCAGTACGTGAAGCTCGCCGACGGAAGCTGGGCGAATGGAATCCTTGAGCCGGGCAACGAGTGGGTCGGCATCGTCGGCAACTCGGCCAATCCGAACTACCAGACGGTCAGCATCGAGACTGAGGACAACGGTTCGGGTGTCACACCGGTGACCGAGGAGCAGTATCAGAGCACACTGGCCGTGGCGCGGCTGGCGATGCAGACGTATCCAAGCATTAAATCGCTCATGGGCCACAACATCATCTCGCCATCCTCGCGCTCACAGTGTTGCGGCAACCGCTGGTGGGACAGTGGGCGTTTCGCGCAGCTCGCCGCGGACCTGGGGCTGGCGGCGTACGAGTGAGGCATGACCGATCAGCAGATCGTCTTGGTCAAGACGCTGAGCACCGTGGTGGTGGCGATCGTGCTGATTGTCGCCATGACGTGGATCGTGGTCAGTCCATCGACGGACGAGGCGGCGTCTAAGGCGGCGCTGCTGGTGGTCGGCTCAGCAGTGGGGTTCATGTTCGGAAGGGAGACGGCCTGATGCGTTTCGAGATGAACACGCCGGTGATCACGATCGGCTGGCTGATCGCCCTGGTGGTGCTGTTGTTGAGCATCATCTTCTTTGTGATTGGCATGCCGGACCCGAAGACCATGCTGGTGCTGGTCGGCGCCCTGGCGGTAGCCCGGTTGCTGTGAGCTGCCGATGCTGCCGGACCCGGACGACCTCGATCCGGTCCCGCCGCGCTCCTCGGCGTTCAAGCTCGAGGTGACGCTGTCGGTCGGCTACACCCGCGAGCGCGCCGGCCACACGGTGACCGGCAAGTGGGAAAGCACGGCCGTTTCGGTCCTGCTGCTGGTCGGCGGCATCGCGCTCGTGCTGCTGTTCATCTACGAGATCTTCCAGCGCATTCTCTAAACTGACATCGTCTGGCGGCTGAGTTCTTGCGGGGCCGTCAGGCAGGGGGTTGGCCGGCTGCGGAACGTTCGGCCAACCCTATTCCGGTACTAGCGCAGCCAATGCGTCCCAGTTCGCCTGCGAATCGTTTTCGAGATAGGCGCGGATGGCCGCCCGCAGCCGCACGACCTCGCTCATCGCCGTTTCCACCTCTTCGGTCTTGCGCTGGACAGCGACCTTCAGCCACTCGTTGTCGGCGCGGAGTGCGTCGCGCTCGTGGGTTACTTCGCGCAACACGCTCGACACGCCTGAGACGGCCCGCACAGCATGCTCAGTCTTGTCAGACACAATAGTTCTTATCGCTATCAAACCCCGTGCTTCGCCCACGCATCGAATATCGCCTTGTGGACGGGGCAGCCGCAGACCGGGTGGTCGCCTTCCGCGTTGTAGATCATGTCCAACGCTGCTCGCAGTGCGTCCCGGTCCTGGCACGCCTTGAGGTAAGCCTCATTGATGTCTCGTTGGACTCGCTGTCCGATTCGGCTCACTAACACCATCTCTTTTGTAGACATATCACTCCGTATCTCTACCAAGGTAGTCGAGAGCACACGTCCGGCAGACATCCCCAGGTTCATCCGATAGCAGATCGTGATGCTTCTCTAGCGCCGCCCGCAGCCGCTCGTTCTC
>Ga0066903_100000390_pt1 | contig 26770 bp, 23 predicted proteins | sample PanSoiMetaGPlot1_FD_67491 | JGI IMG/M metagenome (GOLD analysis project Ga0066903, IMG submission 67491) | Tropical forest soil microbial communities from Panama analyzed to predict greenhouse gas emissions - Panama Soil - Plot 1 (version 2) | ecosystem: Environmental > Terrestrial > Soil >... | reverse complement strand
CCGACTGGGACAAGAAAGGCGTCGGCACGCCGCAACTCATGGGACAGCTCCTGCACTACTTCGAGAGCCCGAATCGCTTCGGCCTCCCGGCGTTCTATACGCTGCACGTCTGGGCGTGGAAAGAGAACCCGACCGGTACCTTCGTGAACTGGCATTCGAACGTGTCGTGCGACGGGTTCGGCCGTCAGAAGCCCTGAGACGCTATTTCAACCTGGCGACGAGCGTCTTGAATCGGGGATCGTCGCGCAGGATGCCGTAGTCGGGATCGCGCTCCACCCAGTCGCGCTTCCCCCAGCCGCGGGCGAACAGGCGCTCGAGGAACTCGAGCGCCCGTTCCTTGTCGCCTGCGATCGAGTAGAGGCAGGCCGCGTTCACGATCGTGGTCATGTGATCGGGATAGAGCTCGAGCGATCGGCGGGACCACTCCATCGCACGCTCGCGTTGGCCGTCGAGGAGCAGGTTGACCGAGCCCATCGACAGCGCGCGGGCATCCACCGGGTTCAGCGCCAGCACGCGCTCGGCCCGGCGGATGCCTTCGCGGACGGCCTTCTCGGCCTCGCGGGTTCGTCCGATCGTCCGCAGCGAGAGCGCCAGCAGGAACGGGCTCTGGAAGTCCTCCCGTCGGACGTCTGCCGCCTTGCGAAACAGATCCACCGAGCGCTCCGTGTCGCCGGCCGCGAAGCTGGATCGCCCGAAGTAGTAATACGCGTCGAAGAGAGAGGGATTCAGGCGGATCGCCTCTTCGAACGCCCGCGCCGCCTCGTCGTATCGACCGGACAACGACAGGACGAACCCGCGGGCGGCGTGCGGCTCCGCCAGGGCCGGCGCCAGTTCCATGGCGCGCTCGGTCATGCGATCGGCCTTGATCAGATCCTCCGCTCTTGCACCGAACCATTCGTACACGGTCGCGTGAACCGTGCCGAGGCAGGCCATCGCCGGGCCGTAGTCGGGATCGAGGGCGATCGCACGCTCGAACAGCTCGGCGCTCTTCGCCAGATCCGGTTCCGTCATGCGCGGAAGATACTGGCGTCCCCGCAGGTAGTACTCGTAGGCCTCCACTCCCGATGGCGGATCCGCCTGGGCGGGTTTGTCGCGCAGCTGCGCGACGCTTCCCCGAAGGGACGTCGCCACGCTTTCCGCGATCTCGTCCTCGATCGCGAACACGTCGTCCAGCGTGCGATCGAAGCGCTGCGACCAGCGGTGATATCCGCTCGCGACTTCGATCAGCTGCACCGTGACGCGCAGGCGGTTGTCCGCCTTGCGCACGCTGCCTTCGAGCAGCGTGCCCACGCACAGCCGCCGGCCGATCTCGCGCACGTCGGCGCCGGCGGCGCGAAACTGAAAGGACGCCATCCGTGCCGCGACCTGGAGCCCTTCCACCTGGGTCAGGGCGTTGATCAGCTCGTCAGCCAGCCCCTCGCACAGGTAGTCCTGATCGCGATCGGGACTCATGTCCGCGAACGGCAGCACGGCGATCGACGTGATGTCGGGAGACGCCGCAGGCATCGCATCCGTCACCGCATCACTGGAGGCGCCGTCCGACAGCGGAGCGACGAACAGGTATCCGCGGCGATGACGGGTCTCGATGAAGCGCGGCTGCTTCGCGTTGTCCTCGAGCGCGCGCCGCAGTTCCTGAATGCAGGACGTCAGCGCGTCGTCGCTGACGATCGTGCCGGCCCAGACCGACGCCAGGAGTTCCTCCTTCGAGACGGGCTGGCCCGCCCGAGTCACGAGCACGGAGAGCACGGCGGACGCCTTCGGCGTGAGGTGCAGCTCGTTCGTACCGCGCCAGAGGCGGCCGGCCTCGACGTCGAAATGATAGTCGCCGAAACCCACGCCGCATACCTTGCCACCTCCCGCTCGGGTCGTCGTTTCGGCGAGCGGCGCCACGACTTCCAATGGCGTGGCGGCGGATGACGCGGGCGTCTGAGCCCAGTTGAGAAACCGTCCGACCTCCTCGAGCAACATCGGCCAGGCCGGCTCTGTTTCCAGGATCAGGTGATTGGAGCTGGGGAGCGAGACGTACCGGGCGGCGGGAATGCGTGCCGCGAGCAACCGTCCGTCCTCAGGCGGTACGGCCTGATCGCGGTCGCAATGAATGACCAGCGCGGGAATCGCGACCCGGGTCAGGAGAGGCCGGATGTCGATGAGATCGCAGAGATCCATGAGCCGTGCGGCGTTTTCCTGGGACGTGGACACGCGCTGCAACTCGTCGAACCATCGCTCGTGCTCAGCCGTCGCGTCAGGAATGAATCGAGAGGTGAATATCCTGCGGAAAGCAGGGTTGTTGAGCCCCCACCCGAGCCGTGTCAGGCTCCGGAGGGCGCGCCGTGCCTCGAGTTCCTGGGGCGAGCCCACGTGCCGCAGTCCGACTGCGACGGCACCGTACAGCACGAGTTGCGTCACGCGTTCCGGATGCTTCGCGGCGTAGGCCAGCGCAATCGCCCCGCCGCGCGAGATGCCCAGCAACGGAAAGCGCTCGAGGCCCGCCGCGTCGACGACCGTCTCGAGGTCGTGGACCATCGTGTCGAAACTGACGTCGGGCACGTCGCGCTGCGACATGCCGTTGCCCCGCTCGTCATAGCGAATGAGACGATGGTGCGCCGACAGCGCGGTCCACCAGTGTCGCCAGATCGGACTGTCCCACTCGAAGTCGAGGTGCGTGAGCCAGTTCGACACTTTCACCAGCGGCGGACCGGAGCCGCTCGTGGCATAGCCGAGTCGGACGCCGTCGCTCGTCGTGCAGTACCGGACTTCCTGCCGCGCGCTCGCGCCCGGCGGCATCGCGCGCGGAGACGTCATCGGCCGGACGTCTGGGTCGCCACCATGGACGGGACTCGCGAACCGATAGCCCACGCGCGGCACCGTTTCGATGTACTGCTGAGCCGTCGCCTCGTCGCCCAGCGCCTTTCGCAGCACCGACACGTTGTGGTTGAGGTTGCTTTCCTCGACCGTCGCCTCGGGCCACACCGCGTCGAGGAGCTCCTGTTTGGTGACGAGCCGGCCGGCGTTTTCGACGAGCACCGAGAGCGTGTCGAACACCTTGCCCCGCAGCGGGACGACCTCGCCGCCGCGCCAGAGCCGGCGCTCGCGGACTTCGAGCCGAAACGGACCGAACTGGTAGGTCACCAAGATTCAGGAATGTTCCAGAAATATCCCGGGCTTCCTAAGGGACGGCCGCGGGGGTCTGATTTTAGCCTCTGGATGTCGCAGGCCGACACTCAAAAGGAGGGACGTCACGTGATCACACGACGATTCGTCCGGGCAGGGGTCATCGTCTTCGTCACGCTCGAGGCGCTGGCGATCGCGGTGAACGCCGGGAACGGTCCGAACATGTTCGCCTTTGCCGATCCGAGCGGCATCGTCCGCACGTTCAACGTGAACGGCGCGATTGATTTCGACAACCCCTTCTTCCAGTCGCTCGGTACCAACGGCCGCTCGTGCGGCTCGTGTCATCAGGCCGCCGACGGCTGGACGATCGTGCCGTCGCACGTCCGGGCACGCTTCGACGCAACCGGCGGCGAGGATCCGATCTTCCGCACCAACGACGGTTCGAATTCACCGGCAGCCGACGTGTCGACGATCGAGGCGCGGCGATCCGCGTACAGCATGCTGCTGAGCAAGGGGCTGATTCGCGTCGGGATCGGCGTGCCGGCGAACGCCGAGTTCGAGCTCATCGACGCGGACGATCCGTACGGCTACGCGTCGGCCGCCGAGCTGTCGCTGTTCCGCCGGCCGCTGCCGGCCGCCAACCTGGCGTTTCTCGCCACGGTCATGTGGGACGGCCGCGAAACGTTCCCCGATCGATCGATCCATTTCGATCTCAGGGACCAGGCCAACAGCGCGACGCTGGGTCATGCGGCGGCAAGCGTCCCGCTGACCGAGGACCAGCGGAACGCGATCGTGAGGTTCGAGACCGGTCTCTTCACAGCCCAGTCCGCAGACAACGACGCCGGGGTGCTCCATGCACACGGCGCGGATGGCGGTCCCGTGGAATTGTCACGGCAGCCGTTCTTCATCGGCATCAACGACGTGTTGCGCCCCGGATTCAATCCGCGTGCGTTCACGCTGTTCGACGCCTGGCGTCGCCTGCGGAGCAACGAACGGGATCCGTACACCGACGCGCGCGAAGCGGTCGCGCGAGGGCAGGAGCTGTTCAACACGCGCAGCTTCACGATTGCCGGCGTCCGGGGCGTGAACGACGTGCTTGGCGTCGCCGCGTTCTCCGGCACGTGCACGACGTGTCACAACACGCCGAACGTCGGCAATCATTCGACGTCGCTGCCGCTCGATCTCGGCCTCACGACCGCCGCCGTTCGCACGCCTGATCTTCCGCTCTACACGTTCCGCAACAAGACGACCGGCGAAGTGGTGCAGACCACGGATCCCGGACGGGCGCTGATCACGGGCAAGTGGAGCCACATGTCGCTCTTCAAGGGGCCGATTCTGCGGGGCCTCGCGGCGCGCGCACCGTATTTCCACAACGGATTCGCCGCGACGCTGGCGGACGTGGTCGAGTTCTACAACGGCCGGTTCACCATCGGGCTGAGCGCGCGGGAGAAGTCCGATCTGGTGGCGTTCTTGAGGGCGCTGTAGATCGTCGGCCGGCCGGCGATCGTCCGCCGCTAGATCGATCCCGCCTCCACCATGTAGTTGTTCGCCGTGCACATGGCGGAGTCGTCCGAGGCCAGGAACAGCGCCATGCGGGCGACGTAGACCGGCTCGATCGGATCGGGGAGGCACTGCGCGGCGAGCTGCGCGCGCAGCTTCTCCGGCGTCACCCACAGCCGCTTCTGCCGCTCGGTCATCGTCCAGCCGGGCACGAGCGTGTTGACGCGGATCCGGTGCGGCCCCAGATCGCGCGCCATGCCTCGCGTCAGCCCGTGCACCGCGGCCTTCGCGGTCGTGTAGGCCGGAAAGCCGCCGCCGGCGCGCCACCAGGAGTCCGATCCGAGATTGACGATGGATCCGCCGCCGGCCGCGATCATGCCGGGCGCGACCGCCTGGATCGCGAAGAACATGTGGCGGAGGTTCGTCGCGATGCGCTCGTCGAAGTACTCGGGCGTCACGTCCTCCCAGCGATGGCGATCGTCCCGCGCGGCGTTGTTGACGAGGACGCGCGCCGGGCCGTGCGCGGCCGCGAGCGCGGCAACCGCGCGTTTCAGTTCCCCGACGTCGCGCAGGTCGCACGCTTCGAAGCGCACCTGCGAGCCGCCGGCTCGCAGTTCAGCCGCCAGCGCTGCGCCATGTTCGACGTCGAAGTCCAGGATGCCGACGCGTGACTGCTGTCCGGCAAAGGCTCGGGCGATCTCCATGCCGATCCCCGAGGCGCCGCCGGTGACGATGACGGCGGCGTCCTGCAGGCTGGGATAGACGGCGAATGCGGGCGTTGGAGTGTCGGACATGGGGAGACTGTATGATATGCACGCCCCCCATATAATCCGTACCCTCGGCGATGCCAGCCGTTCGACGTCACGCACTTCAGCTCGCCGAGCCTGGTCGTCTCGCCGCAGCTCGATCGGACCGAAATCGGCATCGCCGCGCATCGCGCGATGCTGACCATGGTGTCGTCGACCGGCAGCATCTGGATGCTGGACAACGTCGACAAGTGAAAGCTTCTGCGGTGAGGTGCTAGGTCGGCGTCGTTCGATCACGCACCGTGGACGTAGACGCCCCACCCGAGATAGTTCTCCCACGCCTCCGCCAGAATCGCGGCTGAATGCGAGCCGTTCATCGCGGCATGATGCTCGAAACCGCGCCGGCAGATCGTCCGCATCAATCCTTGCAGATCGGGCACGCGCACGACGGCGCGGTTGCCGAACGTCTTCAGTGCGTCGTCGGTGAACTCGCCTTCGCCTACGTACGCCGCTATGCGGCCGCTCCTGTCGTCAGTTGAAATGCGTCCGTAGGTGACCGGCCCGCTGGGCGTGCGTCCGGCGAGGGCACCCCATGTGTTCTGGACGCCGAGCGTGGTGCCCAGAATCGGCGCGGTGCTGATCTCGATGTCCGGCAGGAACGCCTTCGCCCAGTTGCCGCAGTGGAAAAAAACGCACTTGTCGGGATCGTCGCCGTAGTTGTTGTTCCAGTCGACGAGAGCGCTCGGTTTACCGGATGCGAGCTGCAGCGCATACATCGTGACCGTGCCGGCGATGTCCACCTCGCACGCGCTCGGCATCAGCTTCTCGCTCATCATGCTCATGATCGTGCAGCAGTTGACGCCGTAGTTCTGCTGCAGCGAGCTCCAACACTGGATCGCGGTGGCGTCGAGGTCGAGCCGGTCCATCCACTCGGACACGATGACGCCGAGCTTTGCCATCAGTACCAGGGACGGCGCCGGTGCGCCGGGCGCGGGCGCGTATGCGCTGATGTCGGCCAGCTTGCCGCGCACGCGAGGATCGTCGTCTCCCAGTTTGCGCGCGCCCTCGAGCACTTCGGAGAGATCCAGCGTGCTCACGCTGACGCCGGTCGCCTCGAGCAGCTTCTCGCTGTACCGCGTCGTGTTGAACGCGTTGGGTCGGGCGCCGATGGCACCCACCCGCGCCCGCCGAAGGCCGTTCACGACCCGGCAGACGCCGAGGAACGCCAGCAGTTCCTTGCGGAACTCCGACGACCCGATGGCCAACGTGTGACGGTTGGTCAGGGAATACGTGATGCCGTACTGCCGCAGGTTGTTGCAGACCGAGATCTTGCCGCAGAAGGCGTCGCGGCGGCGCTCGACGTGCAACTGGTCGAGATCGTCCGGACAGGCCTGCACCAGCACGGGCACGTCGAGTGCCGAGAGCTTCAGCGCATCCGCGACCCCCTTTTCGTCGCCGAAGTTCGGCAGGCAGACGAGCACGCCGTCGATGCGGTCCCGGTGCTGTCGAAACAGATCGCCGCACGCCTTGGCATGCGCCCACGTCTCCACCGCGCCGAGTTTAGTGGTCTGCTCGTCGAGCAGCACCGCGCCGATACCCAGCTCGGCGAAGAGCGCCAGCAGATCACGCCGGGCCTCGGAGACGAGGACATCCGGAAAGAAGTCGCGGTTGCCGATGATGATGCCGAGGGTGGCCTGCGCCATGGTCTCTCCTGCCTGCACTGAGCGACGTCGACGGGCTACTTTCGCGCGAACACGCCGAACTGGCCGGCGTTGGCCGGCGTGATCAACTCGCATTCGATCGCCTGCTTCTCCGGCTTGGCGGTCGATTTCGTCGTGATGAACTGATGCGCCTGGTCGATGGCCGCGCGCGCGATCGCGGACGCGGGCTGCAAGACGGTCGCCTTCATCTCGCCGGCCTTGATCGACGCAATCGCGTCGGGACTCCCGTCGAAGCCGACCACGACGACGCTGCCGAGGCGAGCGGCTTTCAGCGCCGCCGCCGCGCCGAGGGCCATCGTGTCGTTTCCCGCGATGACGCCTCTGATCGAATGGCTCCCCTGAATGATCGTCTCCATTTTCTGAAACGCTTCACTCTGACTCCAGTTTGCGCTCTGGCGACCCGCCACGTGCATGTCCGGGTAGCGATCGAGCACGCTGTGGAAGCCCTGACTGCGCACCCCGGCGTTGGTGTCCGACTCCTTGCCGACGAGCTCGATGTAGTCCCCTTTCTCACCCATCAGCCGCACGAACTCTTCGGCGCCGAGCACCGCGCCCTGATAGTTGTTGGCGACGATCTGCGCGGCAGCGATGCCGGTGGCGTTGATCTCGCGATCGATGAGGAACGAGGGGATGCCCGCCTCTTTGGCCTTACGCACGGCGGCCACCGATGCGTCGGCGCCTGCGTTGTCCAGGACGATGGCGCCGACGTGCTGCGCGATGGCGACGTCGATCAGCTGATCCTGCTTGAGCGCATCGTCGTCATGCGCATTGACGAGCACCTGGTAGCCCAGTTCACGCGCGCGCGCCGTCGCAGCTTCCGCTTCAGCCTTGAAGAAGGGATTGTCGTGCGATGGGGTGATGATGGCGATCGTCTTGGGTCCGCCCTGCTGCGGCGTCGACGAGCAGCCCACCATGCATGCGAGCGCGACCAGCGCAAGGGAACGCTTCACGTCAGGACCTCCTCTGAAACTGATCCAGGATGACGGCCACCACGATGACCGACCCCTTGACGATCATCTGCCAGAATTCCGAAACGCCCAGCAACACCAGGCCGTCGGCAAGCACACCGATCACGAACGCACCGATCAGCGTGCCGACGATGCTGCCGCGGCCGCCCATCAGGGATGTTCCGCCGAGCACGACGGCGGCGATGGCGTTCAATTCGAACGTCTCGCCCGTTGCCGGATGTGCGGCGCCAAGCTGCGCGGCGATGAGCACGCCCACGAGCGCAGCACAGAACCCCGAGATCATGTAGACGCGGATCTTGACGCGGCGAACGCGAACACCGGCGAGCAGCGCGGCTCGCTCGTTCCCGCCGATCGCGTAGACCTGGCGTCCGAACGGGGTCCGTCTCGAGACGAACATGGCGATTGCCGCTCCGGCAGCCATCAGCCAGATCGGCACGGGGAGCCCTGCGAGCGTGCCCGCGCCAATCCAGGTGAAGCCGGTGTTTCCGATCGAAGGATCTCCGGTCAGGTTCGGATACGTCGCTCCTCCGGACAGCAGCAGTGCCGAGCCTCGCGCGACATACAGGGCGCCCAGCGTCGCGATGAATGGGGCCACGCTGAGCCGCGAGACGAGCAGTCCATTGAAGGCGCCGATCGCCATACCCGCGGCGACTGCGGTGACGATCGCGAGCGACGCGTGCGGATAGAAGACGACGCCGGCGCTGGAAAAGACGATGCCTTTGCTGATGAGCGCTCCAGCGATCATGCCGGCGAGGCCGGCGATGGAACCGACCGACAGGTCGATGCCGCCGCTCAGAATGACGAACGTCATCCCGATCGCGAGAATGGCATTGATGGCGACGTGCTTGACCAGGATGGTCATGTTCGCCGCCGTCAGGAATTCCGGCGACAGGACCGAGAACACGATCGTCACCGCGACGAGCGCGATCACCGCACGCAGCCGCACCAGCACCTCAGTGAACCGCATCGCGCTGTGCCGGATCGGAAGAGGCGGCCGCCGTCAGTTTCTCCTCCGTCACGTCGCCGCCGCTGTACTCGGCGCGTACGCGCCCTCGCGACATGACGAGGACGCGATCGGCCGCTTCCACGACCTCCGCGAGGTCGGAAGACGCAAAGGCTACGGCCATGCCGCCTGCCGCGAGCGTTCGCATCGTCGCCAGGATCTCGGCCTTCGCGGCGACGTCCACGCCGCGGGTCGGGTCGTCGAGGAGCAGCACGCGAGGCCGCGTCATGATGCCGCGTCCGATCACGACTTTTTGCTGGTTGCCGCCGCTCAATACCACGACCGGCGAGTCGAGGCTGGGCGCCCGGACCCGAAGAGTGGCGGCCACACGTTCGCTGGCCTGCCGCTCGGCAGCAGTATCCAGAACGCCGCGTGGGGCCAGTGCCGCAAGGTGCGCCAGCGTCAGATTCTCTTGAACGGACATCGACTGGACGAGGCCGGCGGCCTGGCGATCTTCCGGCACCATCGCGATGCCCGCCTCGACACGGGCCGTGACGTCGCTGCGATCCAGCGAACGTTTGTCGATCGAGACGTGTCCCTCCGCGTCGTCGTGGACACCCAGCAGCGTTTCAAAGAGTTCCGTGCGGCCGGCACCGAGCAGGCCGTAGATGCCGCAGACCTCGCCGCGCCGCAGCTGCAGCGACACGCGGTCGAGCGCCGTTCGTCCGGACCGCGGCGGCAGAGACAGATCCCGCGCCTCGAGCACGACGGAACCCGCCGCCGCCGTCGGCAGCTCCCGCGTGGCGTGCGGCGGCCGCCCCGTCATCCGCTCGACGATCCACGGGACATCCACGTCGGCAGCCGCCGCAGCACCGACGACCGCGCCGTCGCGCAGGACGGTGATCCGATTGGCGATAGCGAGGAGTTCGTGCAGATGATGCGAGATGTAGACGATGGCCACGCGGTGTGACGCCAGATCCCGAATCACCCGAAACAACGCGTCCACCTCGCCGGCCGTCAGCGCCGACGTCGGCTCGTCCATCATCAGGACGCGCACCTCGGCGACCAGCGCGCGCGCAATCTCCACGATCTGCCGGAGGCCGAGCGGCAGTCTCCGTACCAGCGTGCGTGGATCGACGTCCTGCCCGAGACGGCCGAGCGCGCCACGCGCCTGACTTTCCTGTGCGCCCATGTCGACGCTGCCCCAGCGGGTCAGACACTCGCGCCCGATGAAGAGGTTCTCGGCGACCGAGAGGTCGGGAAAGAGCTGCAGTTCCTGATGAATGACGCCGATTCCGGCGGCCGACGCATCGCGGACCGAGGTAAGCGTCACCTGCCGGCCGTCGAGCTCGAGCCTGCCGCTCGTCGGAGACTCGATGCCTGCCAGGATCTTGACCAGCGTCGACTTGCCGGCGCCGTTCTCGCCGATGAGCGCGTGGACTTCACCCGGTCGCGTCGAGAACGACACGCCCCGCAACGCCGTCGTGCCGGGGTACACCTTCGTGATGTCGTGCGCGTCGTACGTCCACGCGTCGGGCGAGCTCATCGACGCCCTCCGATCGACAGCTGCACCGGCACGATGAACGGCAGCGTGCCGGACGGGCTCGATTCGCGCCACGCCACGCCAAGCACGTGCACGGGGCGGCCCTTGAGGGCGGCCGGATCGACAGGCTCGAGCGCCGCGGCGAGCGCGCGGTCGTTGAGCGCATTCGCTACCTCGGCGAACTGGATCTGGTTCGTGAAGTCCGAGAACTGGATGAAGTCGAGCGCGTCGCGAAGGGCAGTGCCGCGGATGACGGGCCCGATCATCAGCAGCACGTCCGGGCGGCCGTCTGTGGGCGCCACGTCGATCGCCGCGGTTCCGACGCGGGAACTCGTGTTCACCTCGACGACAATCCCGTCGAGCGACACGGGCGTCGGCTGGCTGGTCGGCCGGCCCAGGAGATCGGGCAGGCCGACGGCACGCGATTGCAGCGCCGGGACGGCTCGCACGTCCCAGATCTTTGCGACGTACTCCTTGGCGTCGAACGGACGGTGGGACTCGTCGGCGATGGGCCGAATCGTCCACGGCCGGAAGATCGCGAGCCAGGCGATCGCCATCACGGCCGTGATCAGCCACGCGCGCGGGGGTTTCATCGTTTACCTCGAGAACGCGCGTTGACGGTGTTGAGGCGTGCGGCCGCAGGCTTCAGCAGCCGTTCCGCGGTCATGCGATCGGTAATCAGCACGTTAATCCAGCGCCCGGCGAGTGCGCCGCGAATCGCCGCCGTCTTCCGTCGGCCTCCGGCGATGCCGACGACGCGCGGCACCTTTCGCAGCATCTCCAGCTCCATGCTGATCACGCGGTCGTTGAGCGGCGTCGACACGGCGTCGCCGCGTTCGTCGAAGAACCGCAGGCAGATGTCGCCGACCGCGCCGCGCCGGCTCAATTGGCGCAGTTCGTGCGGCGAAAAGACATTGCCGCTCGTGGCCAGCAGCTTCGAGGGCTCGATCGCTCCGATGCCGACGAGCGCCACCGTCACCGACCTGAACAGCTCGACCGCCGTCTGGACGTAGCGATCCTTCAGCATGACGCGGCGTGCCTCGGGCGACCCGACGACTCCGGGCGCAGGCAGCAGCGTGGCCGGACCCGACAGCAGCTGCGCCAGGCGACGGGTGAGCTGCGTCGCGTGGACCTCGGCGCCAGGATTGCCGATACCGCCGAGGATCTGTACCACCGTCGCTCCGGCCGCCCGCGGGTTCGGGTGCATCGACTCGACCATCGCGAGCAGCGCCGCGCTCCACGACGATATCCCGACGACATCCGCCGGCTTGAGCGTAGTTTCCAGGTAGAACGCCGCCGCCGCGCCGAGGTCCTTGACCAGTTGATCTTCGTCTTCGATCGAGTCGACGACGATCGCCTCGCGCAGCGTATACGCTGCCTGCAGCGCGTCCTCGAGATCGGTGTGCAGCCCCTTCGGCGCGGTGAACGAGATGCGGACGATGCCTTCCTTCTCGGCGCGCTTGAGCAGGCGTGAAACCGTCGACTGATGAATCTGCAGCCGTTCAGTGATCTCCACCTGCCGCAGTCCCTGCACGTAGTAAAGTCGCGCGACTCTTGCCATGAGCCGGAGCTCGTCGATCCGCGCCATCAGTGGTCGCTCCTCGAGCGCGCACGCCGGACCGCGTCGCTCCATCCCTCGAGCAGCCGCGCCCGCTCGGCCGCGGCCATGCGCGGTTCGAACCGGTCGATTGCGCGGGGCAGGTGCTCCAGCTGTTCGAGCGAATTCCACATGCCGATCGCGAGGCCCGCGAGCCAGGCGGCGCCGGCGGCGGAGAGCTCCGTGGAGCGATTGCGAACTACCGGACAGCCCAGCACGTCGGCCTGGAACTGCATCAGTTGATCGTTGCGGCTCGCACCGCCGTCGGCCAGGAGCGTCGGTGAGGCCGCACCAATCGCCTGCGTCATCACGTCGAAGACATCGCGAACCTGATAGGCGATCGACTCCAGCGCCGCGCGTGCGACGTGCGCGGGGCCGGCGCCGCGGGTGAGCCCGCAGAGCATGCCTCTGGCGCGATCGTCCCAGTGCGGCGCGCCAAGGCCGGCAAACGCCGGCACGAGATACAGACCGCCGTTGTCGGCGACGCTCGAGGCCAATGAGGCGACGACGGCGTCGGGCTCGCCGCCGCCGAGCAGGCGCCCGGCCCAGTCGACCGCGCCTCCCGTGTCGGTGATGTTGCCTTCGAGCGCGTATTGCACGGCGCCGGGGAACGCCCATCCGATCGTGCTGGAGAGGCCGGCGGCGCGGGCGAGTGACGAGGTCGGCGTCATCAGCGACGAGCCGGTGCCGTAGGTGGCCTTCACGGCGCCCGGCACGAACGCCGCGTGGCCGAAGAGCGCCGCATGCGAATCGCCGACGAGCGACGCGATCGGAATGTCCCCGGCAATGCCGTCGAGGGAGCGCGTGACGCCGACGACCTCGGATGACGGGCGAATCGCCGGCAGGGCCGCACGCGGAACACCGAACATGTCGAGCAGCCGATCGTCCCAGGCCGCCGCATGCACGTCGCAGAGCTGCGTGCGCGACGCGTTGGTCGCATCGCACACGTGCATGACGCCGCCAGTGAGGTTCCAGACGATCCAGCTGTCGACGGTGCCGACGCAGAGGTCGCCGTTTGTGGCCCGCGCCAGGCCGTCGTCGATGTGATCGAGCAGCCAGCGTGCTTTGGTCGCCGAGAACAGCGGATCGATGGTGAGACCGGTCTTCTCCGCGATCACGGCCTCGGCGCCGTCGGCACGCAGGCGGTCGCAGATGTCGACCGTCCGGCGGCATTGCCAGGTGATGCAGGGACCCAGCGGTCGACCCGTCGCGCGCTCCCAGACGAGCACCGACTCGCGCTGATTCGTGACGGCGATGGCCGACGGCCCGGTACCACCCACGGCCGCGACGCACTCGCCGGCGGCCTCGAGCGCGCATCGCCAGAGCTGCTCCGCGTTCTGCTCGACCCAGCCGGGACGAGGAAAGACGACGTCGACCGGACGCGAGGCGCGAGCCACGATGGCGCCGTCGGCCGTCATCGCCAACGCCTTGGCATTGGTCGTCCCTTCGTCGATCGCGAGGATGTAGCGCACTTCAGTCCCGCAAGAGAAGCGTGCGTGCGGCGGCAGCGATGCCCTCCGCGGTCAACCCGAAGTGCTCGAGCAGGAACTCGGCCGAGCCCGTCGGCGCGAAGACGCCTGGAACGCCCAGCATCTTCATCCGTACCGGGCGGGTCTCGACGACGACTTCCGCGACGGCGCTGCCGAGTCCCCCGACCACCGTGTGTTCCTCGATCGTCACGATCGGTCCGCGTTCGGCGGCGGTGACGATCGCCTCGCGATCGATCGGGCGGACCGTCGGCATGTTCACGACGGCGGCGCGGATGCCGTCACGAGCGAGCAGGTCGGCCGCCTCGAGCGCCCGATGCACCAGCACGCCGTTGGCGATCAGGGTGACGTCGGTTCCGGGACGGAGTTCCGCGGCGCGGCCGATCGCGAACGCGTAGCCCGCGTCGTGGATTGCAGGGACGGGCAGACGGCTCAGACGGATGAAGAACGGTCCCGGTTTGGCCGCGGCCAGCCGAACCGCATGTGCCGTCTCCATGGGATCGGCTGGGACGATCACCGTCATCCCGGCAATCGCGCGCGTCCAGGCGAGGTCCTCGATCGAGTGATGCGTGGGTCCCAGCTCGCCATAGGCCATCCCGCTCGACATGCCGCACAGCTTCACGTCGCGTTCGCTGTAGGCGAGGTCGGCCTTGATCTGCTCGAGCGCGCGACCGGTGAGAAAGCACGACGCGCCGCACACGAACGGGAGCAGGCCGGCGTTCGCGAGACCCGACGCCACGCCGACCATATTCTGCTCGGCGATGCCGACGTTGATCAGCCGTTCGGGGAACTGCGCCCGGAACTGCTTGAGGTTCGACGAGCCGACCGAGTCGTTCACGACGGCCACGACGCGGGGGTCTTCGGCGGCCAACGCGGTGAGCGTCTCCGCAAACGCCGTCCGGCAATCGTGACGGACCGTCATGACGGATCCTCGAGTTCCATGATCGCGTCGTTCAATTCCGCAGTGGTGGGAACGCGGTGATGCCAGTCGGCGCGGTCCTGGATGAACGACACGCCGCGCCCCTTCTGCGTCCGCGCGATGATGCACGTGGGCCGCGCCGGGCCGAGCGGCAGCCGCCCGAACACGCTGACGAGCGCGCCGATGTCGTGGCCGTCGACCTCGACGACCTCGAAGCCGAACGACCGCCAGCGATCGACGAGCGGCTCCAGCGCGACGGTCTCTTCGGTGCCGGCCCCCTGCTGCAGCCCGTTGCGATCGACGATGACGGTCAACTGTTCCAGACGGAACTGCGAGGCGGCCATCGCGGCTTCCCAGTTGCTGCCTTCCTGGAGCTCGCCGTCGCCGGTGAGCACGAAGGTGCGCCACGGCGCGCGCTGCAGGCGCGCCCCGAGCGCCGCGCCCACGGCAATCGGCAGCCCGTGGCCGAGCGGACCGGTGTTGGCTTCGACCCCGGGAACCTTCACGCGATTGGGGTGGCCGTTGAGCGCCGACAGCGGCTTCATGAAGTCGTCGAGGCTGTCCGCCGCGAGGAACCCCGCTTCGGCCAGCGTCGCGTAGAGCGCCGCCGAGGCGTGTCCCTTGCTGAGGATGAAGCGATCGCGATCCGGGTGCGTCGGCGCGCCCGGATCGACGCGCAAGACGTGAAAGTAGAGCGTGGCAAGGATGTCGGCGCACGACAGGTCGCCGCCCGGATGGCCGAGCCCGGCGGCGTGCACCATGCGCAGGCTGTTGCGGCGGATGCTGCGCGCGCGCCCGGCGATCGCCGCCGCCGGTTCGCGGCGGGCGTTCAGCATCGCGCGCGCCGGTGCGTGCGGGGCCGATGCATAAATATGCTCGATTGACATCTCATGCAGTAACCCGCAAAGTCTACCACCGAAATGACGCACTGGCACTCGCGCCCTCTGCGGCGAAGGCTCGCCGTCGCCGTGTTCGCAGCCGCCGCGCTCGTGACGCCGCACGCGGCATACGCGCAGCAGACTCCTGGCGCGCCGCCGTTCGGTCCGGCCCCCTCACGCCCGCGCGTCGTCGTGACCAGCGACGGCGAGATCGACGATCGGGACTCGATGATCCGGTTCCTGCTGTACTCGAACGAGTTCGAGGTCGAGGCCGTGATCTACAACTCGTCGAGATTCCACTGGCTGGGACACGCCTGGGCGGGCACCGAGTGGATCAGCGACGAGATCGACCTGTATTCACGGGTGTATCCGTTCCTGCGGCAGAATGCCGACGGCTATCCCACGCCGGAATTCCTGCGCTCGCGCACCTACGTCGGCAACATCACCAACGTCGGCGAAATGGAGCAAGACACCCCCGGCGCCGACCGCATCGTCGACGTCCTGCTCGACGATCGTCCCGGGCCGGTCTATCTGCAGGCGTGGGGCGGGACGAACACCATCGCCAAGGCGTTGTCGACGATCCAGAAGCAACATCCCGATCAGGTGGAGCGGGTGAGCCAGAAGGCGGTCATCTACATCATCCTCGACCAGGACGACACCCTCCGGAAGTACGTCGAGCCGAACTGGCCGAAGCTGCAAGTGCTCGGCAGTTTTCGCCAGTTCGGCGTGCTCGCCTTCGGCTGGCGTAACCTCATTCCTCCGGCGTATCGGGCGTTCTTCGAGCGACCGTGGCTCGAAGGCCACATCTCCAACCTGCATGGCGTGCTGGCCGGCGCCTACCAGTCACAGGACGGCGCGTTCCGATCGGAAGGAGACTCGCCGTCGTTCATGCACCAGATCGAGGTCGGGCTGCGCAGCCGCGAACACCCGTCCTACGGCGGATGGGGCGGACGGTTCGTCGAGGAGAAACCGGGGCAGACCAGCGTCTGGAAGGACGCCGAAGACGATGGCAGTCTCGGGAAGCCGATCTGGCGATGGGCCGAAGCGTTCCAGAACGACTTCGCGGCGCGTGCGGACTGGTGCGTGAAATCCTACGCGGACGCGAATCATCCGCCGGTCGTCTGGCTGAAGACGACGCCAGATGTCGAGGCGGCGCCCGGTGCGACCGTGACGCTCGACGTCAGCGGGTCGGCCGATCCGGACGGCGACAAACTGTCGTTCCGGTGGTGGCAGTACAAAGATGCCGGAAAGTACAAGGGCGACGTGGCGATCAAAGACGCGGATCGCGCCGCCGCGTCCGTCACGATTCCGGCCGACGCCAAGCCGGGAGACACGATTCATCTGATCGCAGAGGTCACCGACGGCGGCAAGCCGCCGCTGACGCGCTACGCACGCGTGATCGTGACGGTGAACCCGGCCAGGCGATAGGAGAACGATGATGCGAGTGGTGCTCTATGCCGTGGCGTTCTCGGCCGCGATCGCCGCGCAGACCGGCGCGAACGTGTCCGGCAAGTGGATCATCCAGGGCGCCGGGCGGGGCGGCGGCCGCGGCGGGAGTCAGACCCTGACGCTCAACCAAGTCGGCCGCGAGGTGACCGGAGAGCTGCTGGGCGGCGGCGGCGGTGGCGGCGGCAGCGCTGCACCGATCAACAACGAACTGTATGACGGCAAGATGGAGAACGGGACCGTCTCGTTCTATGTCTGGCGGGGCACGGACCAGCCCTACAAGGTGACCTACAAGGGAACCCTGAATGCCGCGGGCGACGAGATCGCGCTCACGGTGACCGGCTTGCCGGGTCGCGGCGGCGCGCCGCCGGCGCCGCAGTCGGTCACCGCGAAGCGCGCGAAATGATCGGCGTCGTTCCAAACCATCAAGAGCTTGATCGGGGCGAAGTGCAGTTCACGGTCCCGGACTACGTGCGAATGCCGCACATGGAGTCCGACCCAGCACATCGTGACGCGCCGCTTGTGGTGACGGAACCGCCGGCGAAGATCATCGTTGAAGCGCACCGTGCGGTTCACCATTCCACAACGGGGCCAGTGACACAGCATGTCGTCGCGAGTTATCGCCCCCGCACGTCCCTGCTCCTCTTTTCTCGCTTACTGGCGGAGACGTTCGCCGGTACTGCCGTTGCCAAGCACTTTGCCGCCAGCGAGTCTTCACGCTGAGCGAAACGGGCGGATCGCGCGAGATCTCGATGCGAAGGTCGAGGCGCTTCTCGAGGCAGCCGCGCTATGACGCCAGCAGTGCCGAAAAGTCGTCGCGTCAGCCGGACGGATCGCGCGGAATGATGATTTCGCGTCGGCCGAAGAGACGCGCATCACACGACACCGCGCCGGGACCGAGCAAGGCCAACGCGACGGCGTCAACGAACAGGATCAGCGCCGCAAGTCGGCCGATCAGCACGGACCCCATCGTGGGCGTCCACGTCGCGACGATGAACAACAGGCTGAGACCGGCGACGGCGCCCGATGCCGGGGTCAGGAATCCCGCCACGAGCGCCACGCCACTGACGACCGCCAACCCGCCCGTGAACCAGGTCAGCGCGGCCGGTTCGCCGACGTGCGTCAGGTAAACGGCGCCCTGGATCGATGCTGCGCCACCCACCAGGATTCGCAGCAGCAACAGAGCCACACCTGGCCAGCTCCCGGGGAATGTCGAAAAGTACCGCTGCACGCCCGGCCAGCGTAGCCCGGGACCGTTCTGCGCGAATCCCCCACGGTTGGAATCCGCGCCTACCACTTTCTGGTTATGGCTATAGCTGAATGATCCCGCGGCGGACCGCGATGGCGACGGCCGCAGTGCGATCGGAGGCGCCCAGCTTCTCCATGATGTGCTTGACGTGAACCTTGACCGTTTCCTCGGAGATGGCGAGCTGCTCCGCGATGTCGCGGTTGCGGTTGCCGCCGGCGACACACTGCAGTACGTCGATCTCGCGCCCGGTCAGGCGCTCGTCCGCGATGTGCTCGGCCAGCTGCGCCGCGACCTCGCGCGGAATCCGCTTGCGTCCGGCGTGCACCTGGCGAATCGCATCGACCAGCTCCTTCGGGGGCAGGTTCTTCAGCAGGTACCCCCGCGCGCCGGCGGCCAGCGACCGCTCGATCTCGACGTCTCCTTCGAATGTCGTCAACATCACGATGCGCGCTGCGGGGAACTCCGCCAGAATGGCGATCAACGCATCGATGCCGCTGATGTCCGGCATGCGGAGGTCCATCAAGGTCACGTCGGGCACGTGTTCGCGGAAGAGTTGAATCGCCTCGCGGCCGCTCGACGCCTGCGCCACCATCGTCATGTCGGGCTGACCGTTGATGACGGTCGCGATCCCCTCGCGCAGAAGGGCATGGTCGTCGGCGCTGAGCACGCGGATCGGATGCTGGTCGCTCATGAATGCTCCGGCTGCGGGACGGCACGAGTGAACGCGGCGCGACCCGGGACCCGCAACTCGACCTCGGTGCCCGCGGACGCGCGGCTGCGGATCGTGAGATTCCCGCCGATCCGCGCGGCGCGCTCCCGCATGCCTGCGATGCCCCAGTGGCCCGTGGTGCCCGTGCGGGCGATCTGCGGATCGATCCCGCGGCCGTCGTCGCGAACGAACACCCGCAGCTCACTCGAGGTGTATTCGATCTCGATCTCGACCGCCGTGGCGCCCGCATGGCGGAAGGCGTTCACCAGCCCCTCGCGGCCGATCCGGTACACGTCGTCTCTCACCGCGGGATTGAGCGGGCGAGGCTTGCCTTCCACGATGACACGATACGCCGTCGACTGGCCGGTCGCCAGCTCGCTCTGGATCCCGGAAAACGCGTGCTCCAGGTCGTGCGCGTCGCTGCCCGACGAACGCAGACCGCGGACGGCGTTGCGGCCTTCCTCGATGACGCGGCGCATCAGATCGAGCGCGCGGCCGAACGCGGGCCTGGCCGGAGAGTCCTCCGGCAGCCGATCCACCGCGACGTGCAGCTGCATCGACGCGCTGACGAACCCCTGCAGCAGGGTGTCGTGCAATTCCTGGGCGATGCGGGTCCGCTCCGCGAGGCGCTCCTCGAATCTGACGGTCAGCTGCTTCGAGAGCCGCCGCAGGCGGAGACGATACAGACCAAGCCCGCCGGCAAAGCCGATCACGATCGCCGCCGCCTGGATCCACCGGACCTGCCAGAGCATGGGCTGGATCTCGAACGCCAGCAACGCCTCCGACCCATTCCACAGACCATCGCCGTTCGACGCCATGACGTGAAACGTGTATTGGCCGTGGCCCAGGTTCGTGTAGACGGTCTGACGATCCGCGGTGGGCTCGCTCCAGTCGTGATCGAATCCGTCGAGCCGATAGCGGTAGCGCACGCGCTCCGGCGTCGACAGGCTGAGACCCGTGTAGGCGAACGCTATTCGCCGGCGGCCGGCCGGAATCTGGATCGCGCCGTCGAGATCGACCGGACCGCCGTCGGCCGACATCGACTCGACGTGAACGAGCGCCGGCTGCGTCCGTGCGTCGGCACGCGCGGGGTCGGCGACGGAGATCCCGCGGCTGAGCGCGAGCCAGACGCGGCCGCGCGCGTCGGTGACCAGCGTCCGGTGGCGCTTCATCGCGTCGACCGCGAGGAGTCCGTCGGCGACGCCGTACTCGCGCACCTGCGGTTCGCCAGCCTCGCAGCGGAGCAGCGGCTCGCGATCGACACGCAGCAGCCGGTCCACCGTCTGCAGCCACAGCGATCCCGAGGGGTCCATGGCGAGTCCAAGGATCGATCCGCGCAGCGCCGCGGGCATCGCGCGACACGCGTGCAGCCGGCCGTCCTGCACGAACGCGAGCCCGTCCGTCGTGCCGGCCCAGACAATGCCGCGCGGTCCGACGAAGACGGTGTTGACGTCGTTCGACGGCAGCCCGTCGCGCGTCGTGAACGTGCGCCAGCTGCCGCCCGAGTACGCGCTGAGCCCGTCCGGTGTCGCGAACCAGATCGTGCCGTCGAGTCCTTCGGCGATCGACGTAATGGTGTTGGACGGCAGGCCGCTCGCCGTCGTGAACGTCGTGATGGCGCCGTTCACGATCCGGCTCGTGCCCGCGCTCAGCGTGCCCGCCCAGAGCGCGCCGTCGCGCGCGAGTGACACGGCGTAGACACTATTCTGCGGAAGCCCTTCGGCCTCGGTGAGGCTCATGGCCGACCAGCGGTCTGCCCCACGACGGAGGCGCGTGACGCCGCCGCGCTGTCTCCCGACCCACACGTCGTCGCCTGCCCCGGCTATCGAGTACACGACGTCGCGATCGAGCCCGCCATCGGTGACGCGGCCGACCACGCCGTCCTCGACCCAGAACAGGCCGCCGGTGGTCGGCGCGAACCACGCGCGTCCGCGATCGTCGACGTACAGCGGTCCAATCGCCGCCGGCGGCAGGCCTTGTGCCGTCGAGAACGACGTGAACGGCGGATCGCGCCACCGCTCGACACCGCGATCCGTCCCGACCCAGATGTTGCCGTCGCGATCCTCGAACACGGAGGACACGTTGGGACCGGGCGCGTCCCTGGGCTCGGCGCGGCTGGCGCGTCCCTGCTGGTCGACGCGCACGAGGCCGTCGGATCCGGCCGCGACCCAGACGTTGCCTGCGCGATCGCGCATCATCGCGAGCGCCTGAAGCCGCGTGAGTACGTCAGGAATCCCGGAGCGGGTGATCTCCGTTCCGGTCCACCGCACGACACCCTTGTCGGTGCCGATCCACACGTTCCGGTCGTCCAGCGCGAGCAGGCAGTTGACTTTCAGATCGGGGAATCCGTCGGTGAGGCGCATGAGGTGCGTGCCCTGCATGCGAACGACACCAGCGCCTCGCGTCCCGAGCCAGAACTCGCCGTTCGGCGTCTCGGCGATCGAAATCACGAACGACGAGCCCGGCAGCGCAGTCGTGTCCACGATGGGATCGACGCGTCCGTCGTGCGCGATCATGGCGCCGCGGCCGAGCGTCGCGGCAAGGATCGAGTTGCCGGGACCGCGTTCCATCGCGGTCACGACCGATTCCGGGTTGCCGAGCGTCGCGATGATGTTCTCGAAGGCCGCGTGCCGATACCGCAGCAGCGCGATGCCGCGCAGCCGCGCCCACACCGATCCGTCAGGTCCGGGCACGACGCCGAGGACGGCTGGCGCGGTGTTGGGCGTCCCTTTCGGCTCGAGCAGGCGGAACGTCTGGCCGTCGAAGCGGACGAGACCCTTCTCGGCGCCGATCCAGAGATAGCCGTCGGCCGTCTGCGTCACGGCATACACCGGTCCGCCGGGAAAACCGCGTTCGCCCGTCCACTCGTCGCGCACGTACTGCGACATCGCGCGCTGCGCGTGGACGCTCGCGCCCGTCGCCGCGACGAAGCACAGCGTCAGGGTCGCGGCCGCTCTACGGGACGTAGAGGAATCGCTCAATAACGACCTCGACGTTTTTCAACGGGGGCGCGGACGCGTAGCGGAAATAGTACAGGTTCATGCGCACGCGTTCGCCGCCGGGCGTCGGCACGCCGGAGGTGAATTCATGCGTCGCCACCTCCGGTCCGCCGGGGCGCGCACCGCGGACCGTCCGGAAGACGACGCGTCCCGGTTCCCATCGGAACGAATAGGTCAGCGTGCCGGCGGGCGCCGTGAACCGCGCGACGTTCGCGGGGACGTAGAACGGCTGCACGACGTATTGCGCATTCGGGATTCTCGGATCGCCCCAGCGGCTGATCTCGACGTCCAGCTCGCGATGATTGTGTTCGACGCCTTCGGTGTCCCACGTCAGCAGGCCGACCGCCGCGGCGGGATCGAGACCCGAGACGTCGCGAACCGTGAAGTTGTACGTGCCGTGGCCGAGCCCTCGCTTGAGGATGACCTCTGCGCTCGTCCAGCGGTCCTCGCGGCGCGCGAGCATGAGGTGCAGCAACCCTTCCGCGTCGGTCCACGCGTTGTCGGGGTCGTACTCGTTCGGGCCACCGCGATCGCTCGGAATGTCGCGCACGTCCCACTCGTAACCGCTGAACGTCAGCACCTTGGGCGGCCGCGTCAACACAATGCCCGTGCCCTTGACGCTGGCGATCGCGACCACGCCTCCGCCGAGCGGCGGCAGCGCGTCTCTCGTGTTCGCGGGCTGATAGCCCTCGTCCACGAGCAGCGCGGCGTACTCCAATCCGAGATGGATCGTGTTCTGCCACGTCGAGTCGGGCCCGACGGTTGTGAACGGCTGCGACGTCAGCGGCTGTATCCACCAGACCCCCGCCTTCGTGTAGATCACGATCCGCTGACCGGCGCGGAGCCCGGTGGCGCGGCCGGCGATCGGTGCGACGCGGTCGGATCCACCAGCCGCCGCGGGAGGAATCGCCGTGAAGTGGATTGACGGCACTTCTCTCGGGACTTCGCGGCGGCAGCTGGTAACGAGCATGCAGCTCAGCGCGAGCACCGAAAGGGCTGGCCTGAGGACTCGGCAAACGACACGCATGTGTGAGCGAAGAATAACCCGTTCGAGTGATCGATTCGTCAACGAATTCGGGAAGGAGCCTATTACTCGTTGTCGTGATGCCCGGACCGGCCTCGCTCGCATATCTTCTCGCTCCAGCAGCGGCGCGAAGGCAAGGAGGACGACATGACTACGCTGACGACCCAACCGATCGTATTCGTCGTGGACGACGACATCAGCGTGCGGGAATCGCTGAAGGCGCTGATTCAGGCATCAGGCTGGCGGGCCGAGACATTCTCGTCGCCGCAGGCGTTCCTGGGTCGTCCGCAGGCCCTGGTTCCGAGCTGCCTGGTACTGGACGTCCTGCCGGACTTCAGCGGCCTCGATCTTCAGAAGCGGGTCGCTGCCGATCGGCCCGAGATGCCGGTGATCTTCATCACGGGCTGCGACGATGTGTCGACGACTGTGCAAGCGATGAAGGCGGGCGCCAGCGAGTTCTTCACGAAGCCCGTCTGCAACGACGTGCTGGTGGACGCCATCCGGCAGGCCCACGATCGCAGCCGCCGCGCGCTCGAGCACGACGCGCGCATGAAGACGCTGCACGAGAGCCTCGCGTCGCTTACCCCGCGCGAGCGCGAGGTCATGGTGCTCGTGGCGGCGGGGCTCCTGAACAAGCAGGTGGGAGGCGAGCTCGGGATCAGCGAGATCACGGTGAAGGCGCACCGCGGCCAGGTGATGCGGAAGATGAAGGCCGACTCGCTGCCCGCGCTCGTCGGCATGGCCGCCTGGCTGGGTCTCGGCCCGCAGTTCCCGGCGCTCTCGCTCGCATCATGAGCGCGCGGGAGCGCACTCCCGCTTCGCTGTGGGCACCGCTTCGCGTGCCGATGTTCCGCAGTCTGCTGATGGCGGACGGCCTGTCCGACATCGGTACCTTCATGCAGAGTGTCGGCGCCGCGTGGTTGATGGTGACGTTCGGGGCCGGACCTGTGTACGTCGCGCTCACGCAGACCGCGTCCTCCTTGCCCTTCTTCGTGTTCGCGCTGCCGGCCGGCGCGATCGGCGACGTGGTCGATCGCCGCAAGCTGATTCTGTTCACCGAAGCGTGGATGGTCGGCGTCGCGGTACTGCTCGCCGCGTTCACGATCGCCGGCTTGATGACGCCCTGGCTGCTGTTGGCGTTCACGTTCGCGATTTCCGCCGGAGACGCACTCGAGGCGCCTGCCTGGCGGGCCATCCTGCCCGAGGTGGTACCCAGATCCGATCTCGCCGCGGCGTCGGCACTGAGCGGCATCGAGTTCAATCTCGCGCGCGCGGTCGGCCCGGCACTCGCCGGCGCGCTCATCGCGGTGGCCGGCGTCGGCGCGGCTTTCGTCGTCAATGCGGCGTCGTTTGCCGGCGTCATCTGGGTCGTCGCGCGATGGAAGCGGCGTTCGTCGTCCCTCGCGGTTCCGGCCGAAACGATTGCCGGCGCCACGGTCGCGGCGCTGCGCTACGTGCGCCACTCGCCGGGAATCAGAGGAATCACGGCGCGATCCGGGCTGGTGATGTTCTTCGGCAGCGCGATCCTGGCCCTGCTCCCTGCGGTCGCCGAAGCCGAAGGGAAGGGATCCGCCGCGTACGGGTTGCTGCTCGGCTGTTTCGGGGCCGGCGCGATCGCCGGTGCGCTGCTCAGCCAGCGTGCCCGCGCGCGCTGGTCGGCGGACGCCGTGGTGGCCACCGCAATCGTGCTGCTGGGCGTGACCATCGCGATGACCGGCATGACGCACGGGCTCGGTGCGCTCGCGGCGTTGATGCTCGTCTCCGGCGGCGCGTGGATTACGTTCATCTCGTTGTTCACGGCGCTTGTCCAGACCATGGCGCCGGACTGGGTCCGCGCACGCGTCGTGGCGGTCTTCATGCTCGTCTTCCAGGGCGGGCTCGCCGCGGGCAGCGCGCTGTGGGGATTCGCCGGTGCGCGCGCAGGCATCGGGATGGCCCTCGTCTTCGCCGGCGTCAGCTGCATCGTCGTCGGCGCCGCCGGCTACTTCTGGCGTCTCCCCGCTGCACCCGCCGACGTCAGCCCCTGGAACCATTGGCGCATGCCGGCGCTGGTGTCGGACCTCCGCCTCGAGCTCGACGATGGTCCGGTGCTCGTGACGATCGAGTATCTCGTCGATCCGCACCAGGCCAGCGCCTTCGTACAGGCGATGCAGGAGTACGACCACGTCCGCCGCCGCGACGGCGCATCGCGCTGGGGCCTGTATCGCGATACCGAAGTTCGCGATCGCTACGTCGAGACCTTCGTCGTCGGCTCGTGGGCGGAGCACCTGCGTCAACATGCGCGCGTGACACGCGCCGACCGCGAGCTCGAGGAGCGCGTACAAGAACTGGTTCGCGGTGAGCCGATCGTCAAACACCTCATCGACGCGCGACGGTGATCACTCCCGGTCGGCGAACATCTGCGCCTGCGTCTTTCCGTAGGGATAGAACTGGCCTTTCTCGCCGTTCGCCCAGGCGGCTCGTTGCCCGGCGCTGGTGATATTCCAATCGGGACGGCAGCGTTGCAGCACGGCCCGTAAGTCGAGACGCAACTCCTCCACCGTCGGCCGTCCGAAGAACCAGTAGCCGTTATAGATCTTGTAGACGCGCAGGCCGGGCTCGAGCACCAGCGTGTGCGGGATCATCGGATTGTGCGTGGGGTCGGTGTATTCCGCGATGTCGAGATCCTTCTGCAGCTTGCGCCCTGGGTCCGAGAGAAACGTCCAGTGGGCACCGACGCCGGCGCGGAATTCATTCGTCTCCAGCAGGTTATCGGTCGAGATGGTCACGAGACGACAATAGCCGACCTGCATCTCCCGGTGGAGTTGCAGGAGCCCTTCGTGTTGGCGCCGCTCCTTCGGACAGAAGCCGCCGCGGGAGAGCACCAGCACGAGCGGGTCGCTTTCCTGCAACGCCGACAGCGTGCGCCGCATCCCGCGGTGGTCCGACAACTCGTAGTCCGGGAATGCGGCGCCGGGGACGATGTCGTCCCTCATCGAAGAATGGTGTCCATGTGCCGCGTCGCATCCTGCGCTGCCTCGTCGGAGGTTCTTCCCTGCTCGCGCGCGACGATGTAGGCGCCGTACCAGTCCGACCAGTGATGCTTCGGCGCGGTCGGCTCGTACGACCCGTGACGCAGCTCCGCCTCCTTCAGAAGCTCGGTCAGTGACGCCACGTCCGGACTGCTGAGGCCGCGTCCGGGAAGCCGCGTCTTGATTTCCTGGAGCAGCCAGCTGTTGCCGTCCGGGTCGCTGAACGTGGCGAGTGACGAGTACGAGCGGCCGCCAGGGTCCGGGCCCGGCACCGGCGATCCGCCAAAGCCGTCGAAATGGAACGTCCCGCTGACATCGGCCCCGCGGCTGATGAGCTCTTTGCGCGCCGCTTCGATGTCAGTAACGACGAGATATAGATTCTTGACCGAGCCAGGCGCCGCCGGCGTCAGGCCCCGTCCAAAGTGGATCGAACACGGCGACCCGGGAGGCGTCATCTGCACCACGCGAAAGTTACCTGCGCCCGGAAAGTCGGCGTCCAGCCGCCAGCCGAGCCCCTCGTAGAAGCGCTTCGCGCGATCGGCGTCGGACACGGGAAGGACGACGACTTCGAGTTTCAGATCGACAGCCGCCGCGCTCGGGATCGTGGTGTGTTCAGGGCTCGTCTGTGTGCTGCTCATGGTGATCTCCTCTACGTCTGCTGCGCCGCCTTTGCCGCGAGCTCTTCCAGGCTGGCGCCCAGCACGCGGTTGAACGCGGGGAACGGATGGATGACGTCGGCGAGCGACGCCAGCGGCGTGGCCAGCTTGATCGCCAGCACGAGCTCGCCGATGATTTCGCCCGCGCGCGGCGTCACGAGCGTCGCGCCGACGAGCACGCCGCGCTGGCGGTCGCCGACGAGCTTGAGCGCGCCGCGATGGAAGTCGTGGATGTAGCCGCGCGCGGTTTCCGCCGGATCGGC
>Ga0066903_100000388_pt1 | contig 26792 bp, 19 predicted proteins | sample PanSoiMetaGPlot1_FD_67491 | JGI IMG/M metagenome (GOLD analysis project Ga0066903, IMG submission 67491) | Tropical forest soil microbial communities from Panama analyzed to predict greenhouse gas emissions - Panama Soil - Plot 1 (version 2) | ecosystem: Environmental > Terrestrial > Soil >... | reverse complement strand
GAACGGGTTACCTGATAATAAAGCGTCGTAAATCAGATTGACGCTGGCGACCAAAATGAATCCAGTCGCAAAAACCGAGATACAAGCGAGCCGCTTCTCCCGTAGCAGACAAATACCGATCCAAATCGCCAACGGAATCCAATCCACATACCGGGTCAGACTTGAACAGCCAAGAAGGGCGCCGGCTGTAAGCAACCAATGCCTAGCACGATGTGGACTGCTTTCGCCAAAATCGTGAAATAGGAAGGCGGCAAAAACGAAGAAAGTGGTCGCAATGTGAGCACGGGAGGAGGCTGCATAATAGCAGAAAAAAAAACAAAGCGTGACCAGCAGGGCCACAATTCTTGAATGTTCTTTCCCTAGCCGTCGGTCGGCGTAATCCAACATTAGAAAGACCAGAACAGCTCCGAGCATCGGATCAACAAGCCAGGGGACGTGCAGCTTCACGCCTGCTGCAAGAATAAGCGGCCAGCCCGGCGCGTATTTTGAAAATCTGTGGCCCTGATCGTCCCGGAGACAAAAGGTTTCCAGGCAATCGTAGAATTGGAGTGATGGATCGTAGAGAGAATCTTGAGCCCATAGTTTCCCATTCGCGAACAACTTTGCCTGATAGATGTATGAATAATCGTCGCATGAAATCGGGTATCGTTGCATGACGACAAAGTGGACGAACAGTGCCTCGGCCAGGAATATTGCGGCGATGATTACCTTCTGTTTTTTGGACATCGGCGACGTAGCGTGCGTAATAAGACATCAGCGTTGATGGCGCGTTAGAATTGTCTCAGCCTCGGTGCCAGGATTTGCCGAATTTTAATGAGATTGTCGGGTTACGCCTGTCAGTTAATCTTTCTTTAGTTAACTCAACCAATTGCTTCGGATAAAGGGATATCGATTATGTATGAGCATTGATGTGATTCACGCGCCTCTCGTTGAACCTTCTGTTCAAAATGTCGGTCGCGATCGTGGTCAGGCGCTTTCTGTCGCCGCCATGGTGATAGTTTTTTTTGCGCTCTGGTTGGGGATGGAAGCGCCACATGGAACCATGTGCGGTACCGACGAACTGCTAACCGCCGAGCGTACACGGGAGATGCTGATGACCGGCCGCTGGGTTGTTCATTATAATTTTCACCGTTCGTTCGAGAAACCGCCGCTGCAGTACTGGCTGACGAGTCTGACTTTGCCGCGATTTCAAAATCGTGCGCTGGCAGTGCGGGTGTGGCCGTTATTTTATGGGATTCTCACAGCTGCTGCCTTGGCCTGGCTAGTTCTCTTGATCGAACCGAATCGACCGTGGCTCGTGCCGCTCAGTCTCGCGATCTTGGTGTCTGCTCCGCTCTTCTCGACCGAATGTGCCCGCGGACTACTCGACGTCGGCCTGGCACTCTTTACCACGTTGACGATCATCTTTACTGAGCTTGCCCGAAAGAAGCCGGTATGGTGGATAGGCGTCGCGCTCGCATGCGGGTTGAGCAGTTTGCAAAAATTCCCACTACCATTCTTGATTTGGGTTTTGATTGTTCTCGTACGACTCACGTCCCGCGACGAACGGGCTGAGCTGCGGAAAGGAATGGGTTGGCTCGCTGGCAGCATGCTGTTAGCCATCGCGCTGATGTCGATCTGGACGCTGCTCCAGATCAGGGACTATGGGATGTCGTTAAATCTTTTTTATCATGACGAAATCCTTGTGTGGCTCGGCCCACAGTATCTTGGCGGGAAGCCTTATTTTGAAATCCCGATCGCGATGAGTCTGGAGGGTGGCCTGTGCGGTTTTCTCTCATTAATTGGGTTGTTCGTGATTCTGTTTTCAAAAAGAGAACGAGAATCACGGACGGCCTGGGAACTCGCCTGGGTTACGTTGGCCTTCCTCCTTTTATTGATCGTTTCAAACTTTCGCCATGTCCGTTACGCGATTCCCGTGGTGCCGGTGCTCTGTTTCCTTCTCGCGTTCGTTTTCTATCGGTTTCTGAGGGGAGCACCGCCAGTTCGGAAGCGAGCAACGGTAGCGCTGTTCGTGCTACTGGCCGCGGGATTTATTCATGCGGGAATTCACATTCACCTTCGCCGCAGAGATGTCGATGATGAAAAGGCCGTCGCGGAAAAGCTGGGACAGCTGCAACAGGGAGGAACGGAGACCGTGCTGATCAAGGCGATCGTTCCCGGGAACGATTTGTTGTGGGATTCCTTTTACCTTTTTCACGGCAACCTGCAGTTCCCGGTGACTAAACTTACGACTGATGAAATCCGTCGCCAACAGCCGAAGCCGCCACTGATTGGAGCAAGTATCGCCAGAGATTTTCCAGTCGTACAAGAGCTTTATCCGAATGTTGAGGTTGAGCTGACTCGCGCTCAATTCATTTGCTGGCGAGTACCTCGTCAATGAAGGTCTTCGTTGACGTCACCAGCGCGTGTCGTTCTCCCCAAAACACCGGGATGCAGCGGATGACACGCAAAATTTTCGCCGAGCTGAATGAGCGTTTAAACGTACAGCCGATTTCCTGGAACAAAGTCGGAAACATCTATACCGAACTCGGCGAGCAGGAGTTTCGTTTTCTCACCCGACCGTTTGAATCGCACTCACACGGCGCGTCCCGGCCGGAATGGCGGGGCGAAGATCCGTTGACCGAGTTTTATCGCATGCTGCGGCGTCGCCGTGTGCAGCTCGAAAAGACAATTGCTTCCGATGACATTTTTCTCGTTCCAGACATTTTCCGAGACCGTCGCCGGGATGCCCTGCCGTTTTTGTTCAAGCAAACTGCCGCTCGAACAATCGCGATTTTTCACGATGCGACCGATTTGCGTCTAACGGACGTTTATCCAGAGCGGGAGAAGAAGACGCGCCCGTACGTTGAAACGCTCGCGCTCTTTGATCTCGTGATTTGCGTTTCCGAGGAGGCCCGTAAGGACCTGCATCACTTTTGGGAAAAGTATGGTTGTCGCGCGGCGAAAACGTATGTCGAACCGTGGCCGGGTGAACTCGAAGGCGCTAAAGCAGTAGACGAGGATAGTGCAACGGCGTCGGTGATTTACGTCAGCTCTTTTCACGGGCGCAAGAATCACCTCAAGCTGCTTGCCGCCGCGGAAAAGCTCTGGACCGAGGGAGTGCGGTTCGGCCTGACCCTGATCGGTCGGAACGTTGGCGCACCATTCAACAAGATCGTGCGGCAGATTTGGAAACTTCGGATGCGCGGACGGCCCTTGCGTTGGTTACGTCATGTGGACGACCAAACGCTATTGCTCGCCTACCGTGAATGCCGTTTCACGGTTTACCCTTCCTTGATGGAAGGTTTCGGACTGCCAATCGCCGAAAGTCTTCTTCACGGAAAACCGTGCGTATGCGGCGGCAATGGCGCGCTTGAAGAGGTCGCGCGCGGTGGTGGCTGTTTAATTGTCGATCAAACGAGTACGGACGCGCTCGCGGGCGGGATTAAAACTCTGCTGCAGGATGATCGACTATATTCGCGACTCGCGGCTGAAGCCCGCGCCCGAAAATTTCGTTCGTGGTCCGATTATATCGATAACCTTCTGACCCACTTAAAGCCAGGCGTTGCCGAAACAGCAACCTCACACTGAAATTCGCTGACCTCGGGGATGACTGGCAATAATGCGGCCGTCCTGCATTTCGTGGACCCAGTCGCACGCGTCGGCGATGAAACGATTATGCGTTACGAGCAAGAGCGCTTTCTCGCGTTCGCGGACAATATTGGCCAGCAATTCAAAAGCGCGTTGTGAGTTGTTCGTGTCCAGATTTCCGGTCGGCTCATCCGCAAGAATGACCTGAGGATCATTGGCGAGAGAACGAGCAATGGCCACGCGCTGCTGCTCACCTCCGGAAAGATGACGGCTTGGCCGTCGGCGTTTATTGCCGAGACCGACCGCTTCCAGCAACACTCCGGCGCGCTCGCGCATTTGGCTTTCGCTCAATTGGCCCCGCCGGCGCATTGGGATCATCACGTTTTCCTCCGCGCTGAAGTCCTCCATCAGGAAATGAAATTGAAAAATGAATCCAATCAGCTCATTCCGTCGCCGTGCGAGTTCTTCATCAGCCAGATGGGAGATCGACGTTGAGCCAATGATCACCGATCCGGCATCCGGTTTGTCGAGCAGGCCAAGGATGTAAAGCAGGGTGCTCTTCCCGCAGCCGGACGGGCCAACGACGGCGTGCAGGCTGCCCGCCTCCACATCGATCGACACGCCCCGCAGTGCGTGAACGCGCTCTTCTTCTTCGCCGAGATGACGCTCGATGTCGCGGCAGCTGAGTGAAAGATCGCCCTTCATAAACTCGAGCCGCGCAATGTATCGACTGGCTGGAGTCGCGCCGCGCGCTGCGCTGGGACATAACTCGCGATAAACACAGCAACAATCGCGAGAGCCGTTCCTTCGAGATAATGCCGCCAATCCCACACGACCAGGAAGTAGTTCGTGTAGAGCAGGCCGTGGATGTGGATTGGAACGTGCGACACGCCCCAGGTCAGGAGCGCTCCAAGAATGCAACCAATGAGCGAACCGACGCCGGCAATAAACGCACCCTGCCAGAGAAAGATCGCGGATATGTCGCCTCGCCGATAACCCATTGAGCGCAAAATAGCGATTTCGCGGACTTTCGAGAGAACGGACATCGTCAGCACATTAAAAATTCCGAAACCAGCCAGCAGAATGATGAGCGAGACCGTGATTGCGGTGGAGATGCTCAATGTTGAAAAAATTTGGAGGGTTCCTTCTTCGCGTTCCTGCCAGCTTTGCGCGGTGTGTTGGAAGAGGTTTTCGAAATGATCCGCCAAAGCCGGGGCGCGGTCGCGGTCGCGCAGTTTATAAATGATCATCGATGCTTCGTACGGCTTCTTCAGCAGCCGTCCGGCAACGCGAGAGTGCGCGTAAACGCGGCTCGTGTCGATCGTGCTCACACCGCTGCGCGCAGTCGCCGCGACGGTGAATCGCCAGTACTCACCGCCCGGTGAGAGCAACTGAATTGCGTCGCCGTCGCCGACCTCGAGCTGTTCCGCTAGCCGATAGCCGACAATCACGCTCATCGGGTTATTGCGGAAATCATCGAATCGACCGCTTATGATTTGTTTGGCCAGGTCTGTCGTGCGCAAATGCGCGGTCGGATCAATCCCGAAGAGATCAATTGTCGTCGTTTGAAATCCCGCGCGTGCGCCGACCGTACCGCGGAGGACGGGCGAACAGGCAACGACATTGGAGAACTGCCGGCTGATCCGCATGATTTCACTGACGTTATTGATTCCTTCGAAGAAATTACGTCGCGTGGTGGCGCCGGTTGATTTCGAGGAAACGACCATTCCCTGGTAGCGTGGTTGAAAGCGCGAGCGCACAATCAAAGCCCCGTTGCTGCCGATCGTCGAATCGATGAAGTATTGTGCAAAGCCCTGCGTTTGCGCCTGTGTGCAGATAAAAATAGAAACGCCGAATACGATACCGATGAGGCTGAGCAGCAACGCGCGTTTGCGATGCGTCGCGAAACGCACCGCAATGTAGAGCGGTGCGGTCATTTCTTGGAAACGTCGACTCGGCGCTGGCGAACAGGCTCTCCGGGTTTTAGCCGGTCCTGATCCGCAACCACCACGCGATCGCCTTGGGAAACACCGCTCAGCGTTTCGGTGAAATCGAGGGTGCGAAATCCAGGCTTGATCGTGCGCTTTTGAATAATACCGCGTTTCACGACCAGCGCCTGATCGACAAGTAACGCGCGCGTCGGAACGAGGAGGGCATTGTCATGTGTTCCGGTGATGATGTTCATTTCGCCGGTCATTCCCGACATCAAATTATCCGGCGGCTTCTCCATCTCCAGGATCACCGTGTAGCGCTGAGTGTCGGGATCGGCGGCCGGTTGAATCGATGAAACCTTCGCCTCGAAAACGTCGCTGCGATAGGCGTAAAGCTGGACCTTTGCTTTCATTGCTGGCTTCACCGCCCCGACGTCTTCCTCGTTCACTTCGCCGCGGACGTAGGTTTTCTTCGATGAAACGGTGAAGAGCTGATTCCCTTCGGCCACGAGCTCGCCGTCGATCGTTCCTACGGCGGTGAGCAAGCCATCCATCGGGGCGCGGATTTCCGAATTGCTCATCTGTGCTTCCAGTTTCTTTTGAGTTTCCTGGAGCGATTGAAGATTGCGATCCCGCTCGATCCGTTCATTTTCGACCGCGCCACGGAGGCGGTTCACTTCGCTTTTGGATTTTTCGTACTCGACCGCGGGAACGTTTCCGGAAGCAACCACCTGCTCGAGGCGGCGCAGGTTATCCTCCGCCGTTTTCAGCAATTCTTCGGATGGCAATGGCAGCTTTGCCCGCTCCGCTGCGGCCTGAACATCGGCGCGAGCCTGTTTCAATTGTCGCGCGGTTGTTTCGTCCGCAATCGTTGCGAGGACCTGACCTTTTGTCACACTCTTGCCAATCGCACCGCGGCCGGCGGAAAATTCATCCGCAAGCTGAATGAATCCGGCGTTTTGAGCGCGCACATGCACGACAAAAGCGGGCTCGATTCGGACTGTCCCATAGACCGCCGAGATGGCAGTCCCGCGCCGGACGAGCGCAACCTCGGCCACCGGCATGAAGTAGTAATAGCCAACGCCGCAAATGAGCACGAGCAGCCCGCCTAAGACCCACAAAACCCGCCTGGATTCCGGTAATTTCAAGGAGTGCAACTAATGCACATCTTCGGCGAATTGGAAATAACGCCCCGTGGCGCGGTCCCATTCCGCGCGCGCGACGTTGTTGAGATAACTCGCATCGAGCAAGCCGGTTTGGGTCTTCAAATGGCTGTCTTCGGCAACCCGGTATTCCAGCTGCGTGGCCAGACCGCTTCCGAGATTTTGCTGGACCGCGGCCGCGGTTTGCTCCGCATTTTGGGTGCCGGCCGCGAATGATTGATAGCGCGCTTGGATTCCATAAAGATCATTTCGGATCTTGGACAGCTCACGACCGACGCCCGCCTCCAGTTTGTGCAATTCCACCTCGTTGATTTCACGCGCCTTCCTCGCTCTAATCACCGCCCCGGTCACTTTCCCATTGTCGATGACCTGCCAGGTGTAAGCCGCGCCTTCGCGAATCTCCGAACCGAGAAAGTCGTTTGTGCGGCTTGTAGAACCTTCACGGTGGATTCCGGTCACCGGAATGTAATCGGCGGTGATGATGCCGGTCGCGCTCGGATAATATCCGGCGGCAATGATTCGTTCGTCTTCATTCGCGGCACGAACGATCAGACGCGCGAGCTTGATGTCGGTTCGGTGCTCCAACGCGGTTGTGGTTTCCGCATTCAGGTCGACGCTTACCGGAGCGAAGGAGAGTTCGCCGTCCGGAGCGGGGAGCACAATGTCCGAGCTCAACGAGACCCCCATCAGTTGCGAAAGTTGCAGTTGCGCCGCGCCATAATTCCGACGGGCGTCTTCGACCAAGGGATCGAGCGCGCGCGCTTCGACAGTCGCAGCTGTAAATGCGCTGCGATCGACTAGCCCGGCACGATAACGATCACTCTGGCTGGCGACATTTTCATCCAAGTGCGCGCGCTGTTTGTCGCGCAGCGAGATCAATTGCCGGTTGTAGAGGGCCGAATAATAGCTCAGCCGCGCCGCGTGCAATTGCTGTTCGACCGCCAGATTCAATTGTTGCTCCGCAATCAGGACTTCAACGTCACCGCGTCGGAATGAGGGCGGGATGGCCGCGTTGATTAGAGGTTGTGTCAACGAGCCGCGAACAAAGCCGAATAATTTCGTGTCGGTGCTGCCGCCTCGGTCTCCGCCCTGGACGCCGGCGGGCGCATTTAAACGCACGCTTGGCCACGCGATTGAGCGGAGCACGATTCGGTGTCCCGTAGCCGCTTCCAATTTCGCTTTTGCCTGCTGAATCGCCGGATTCTTTTCCAAAGTTGTATTCAAGACCGCGTCGAGAGAGACCGCGTGGACGGCGCTCGAGATCGAGAGGAGCAGGACTAGAATCGCGATTTTCGATTTCATCGCTGGCTGAGCTTCGCCGGTGGCTGCGCCATGTCCGACGCTTGCTTTTCGTTGCGCGGCTTCACGCGATTGGCGGCGAAGTTCAGTTCGTCCGGGGTACTGGCGCAGGCACGCGCCAAGCGTGCGAGCGCGACATTATGAAGGTAAATCGCGCTCAATCGTGTTGTGCGCGTGCGCGTGACGTCGGCCGCGGCCTGCAGAATATCAAGCTGCGTTCCTAGACCGGCGGCCAGATTTGTTTTGGCAATCTCCAACGACTCGTCCGCGGTCTGCACACTTTTGGTTTCCGTTTGGATAATGCTTTCGCCCTGCTCGAGATCCAGAAACGCGCTTCGGACTTCTGATGCCACCGACCGGCGTGCTGCTTCAAGCGCCGCGACCGCGGCTTCACGGCGTGCCTTCGTTGCCTGCATCCGGCCTTTGGTCGCAAAGCCGTCGAAAATGTGCCAGGTGCCGCTCACCCCAACCAGGTAACCATGATTGAATTCAGGTCCGACGGTTGGGTCGCGCTCATTATAAACTTCGTAGCCAGAGAAAGCCTGAAGGTGCGGACGTAGCTCTGCTCGATCGACTTCGTATTGTTTATCTTCGATTTCGACGTCGATCTCGCGGGCACGGATCTCGGGCCGCTTCGTGTCCGCGCGGGCGAGACATTGATTTAAGTCGGGATGGATGGCTGCATATTGCAGTTGTCCGGCGACCTCAAACTGCGACTGGCCGGGATTCGATCGGTAATCGGCGCCAAAAAGTTCGCCAAGCCGGAGGTAGGAATTCGTGAGCTGCGTTTTGGCATTCGCCAATTCCGGTTGTTCGTTGGAAAGCGCGACCTGTGCGCGACCCACGTTTAAGTTTCCAACAATTCCGGCGCGAAACCGCTCCTGCTGCGATTTCAATTCTTCGTTGAACACGCGCACCGAATTCTCGCGGACGTTCACCTTTGCCCGATTCAGCAAGAGATCGTAAAAGCCGACGCGAACGTCCATTGCCACCTTGTTCCTTACCTCCTGAAGCTCGCACTCCTGTTTCTCGATCAGGAGCTCGGCGATCGCGACCTGGTTCTTGACGGCTCCGCCGGTATAAAGATTTTGAAGAGCCCGGACCGAGGCGTTGTAGTCCTCGTCCCGCAAACGCGTATCGTTTTGCGTTTGCCGTTTGTCTGCGAAACCGGAGGAGATCACCGAGGGCAGATAGCCTGAGCGCGCTTCGATCAAACCACCGCGCGTCGCCTCGACCTTTTTCCGCGCAATAACAATTTCGGGGTTCTGTCCGTCCGCCAGGGTGACGCCGGCTTCAATTCCGTAGGTCGGCGTTCCAGCCCGCGCCGGAGCGGAAATAGCGATGGCGCTGATCGTTACGAACAGGGCTAAAATCCCGCCGAAACTTGGGTAGTTAGGCATCCTCAAAAATGCTTGCATGGTAGCGTTGGTTGCGTCAGTTTCCACGCTCAAATCGCAGGGGGGGTTCGCCCTCGGACGAAATCTTACATGTCATTGGCTGCCTTAACCTTAACTTTCCAACCCAACCACTTTGTATCTTGCCCCAAGGGCGCGGCTGCGGGTAGGATTTCTTTTTTCTAATGAGAAAAATCCGAATCGCCATCGTCGGAGTCGGCAATTGTGCCAGTTCGCTTGTCCAGGGGATCAATTTCTACCGTGGTTCCAATGTTAATGGCAGTGCCGTCGGTCTGATGCATCGCGACATCGGTTCTTACCGGCCGGGGGATATTGAAGTCGTGTCTGCCTTTGATATCGATCGCCGCAAGGTGGGCCTCGATGTGAGCAAGGCTATCTTTTCGCCTCCCAATTGCACCCACGTTTTCTGCGATAGAGTCGCTCTCACAGGCGCGATCGTAAAGATGGGCGTGGTCATGGACAGTTTCGCCGAGCACATGTCCGAGCACGACCCGTTGCGCACTTTCTTGCCGCTCGAAAAAGAATCCACCCGCGAACAAGTCGTTTCCGAGTTGAAGGATTCGGCGGCGGAGATCATGGTCAATTATTTGCCGGTCGGTTCGGAAGAAGCGGCCAAGTTCTACGCGAGTTGCGCGCTCGAAGCCGGAATCGGCTTCGTCAACAACATCCCGGTTTTTATTGCGAGCGACCCAGTCTGGGCGAAACGCTTTGCCGACAAAAACCTCCCGATCATTGGCGACGACATCAAATCGCAGCTTGGTGCAACCGTGCTTCATCGTACGATTGTTGATCTTTTCCGCAAACGCGGCGTCAAAGTTGAGCGCACTTATCAGCTTAATACCGGCGGCAACACCGATTTTCTCAATATGCTGAGCCGGACCCGGCTCAGTTCGAAGAAAACATCCAAGACCGAAGCCGTGCAATCGGTCATGAAAGAACGCCTCGCCGACGAAAACATTCACATCGGTCCGAGCGATTATGTTCCGTGGCAGCTCGATAATAAGATCGCGTTCATTCGCGTCGAAGGTCGCTTGTTCGGCGACGTACCGATGGAAATGGACATCAAGCTTTCAGTCGAGGATTCGCCGAATTCGGCAGGCATCGCGATCGACGCCATCCGCTGCTGCAAACTGGCACTCGACCGCGGCATCGGCGGCGTCCTGAACTCGCCCTCCGCTTATTTTGCCAAACATCCGCCGGTTCAAATGACCGACGATGAAGCCTACCGCTGCGTCGAACAGTTCATCCGCGGCGAAAGAGATCGGTAGCGCGACTACTGCCTAACCAAGCGATCAGCCAACCCAGGGCTCGACGCGACTATTGACGTTTTGCAACGTTGAGCAGGTCAGGTAAGAATTTTCCCAATGCAAAGCCCTGACTTCGCGGGACGCATCGCGATAATTACGGGCGCGTGGCGCGGCCTCGGACGAGCTGCCGCCGAGCGCCTGCATGAACGCGGCGCATCGGTTGCGGTCAACGTGCGCGATCACAAGCGGGCCGAGACGTTGGCGAAGCAAATCGGCGAGCGGGCGTTTGCCGTGCCGGGCGATATCGCGGCGGAGGGCGTGCCCAACGAGATCGCGCGCCGAACGCTCGAACGGTTTGGACGAATCGACATTCTCGTCAACAATGCCGCACTTCCGTTGTCGACCCGATTCGCCGATCTCGACGCTGACGAATGGCGCAAAGCAATCGAAGTCAACCTGACCGCGCCGTTCCTAATGTCGAAAGCGGTTCTCCCGGCGATGCGTGCGCAAAACTATGGCCGCATCATTAACGTATCGTCCTCGGCCGGACGCATGGTAAGCACGCTCGGCGGCGCGCACTACACGGCGTCAAAAGCCGGACTCCTCGGATTGACTCGCGCCGCTGCGAAGGAGCTCGGCAAATTCGGCATCACAGTGAATGCCGTGTGTCCAGGCATGATCGATACCGAGCTAACGCGCGAACATGCCTCGGACGAGGCGCTTGAACGTCTCGCCGCGAATTACCCCGTGCCGCGTCTCGGCGCCGCGCTCGAAGTCGCCGATTTAATTTGCTTCGCCGCCTCCGAGGCCGCCGGTTACATCACCGGCGCGTCGCTCGATATTAACGGGGGCGATTTAATGATGTAATGGAGTTGAGAGGTTGAGCGGTTGAGATGAACTTAAGCGATTACGTAGATCATGCTGACTAGCGCGCTCATTCTCATCGCTCTTTTCGTAGTGTTGATGGTTTCGCAGTTCGCCAGTGAGGGGATCATCAAACCATACGTCGAGTACCGGAAAGTGCTCTCCGAGATTTCTTACACGCTGATCTTTTTCGCGAACATCATTATCAGTGCGCCTGCAAATTCGAAGCGGCTGGAGCAAGCCGAAATTTCAGAGCGACTTCGTCAGATTTCCGCCCGATTGCGGGCCGCGATCACGGCGTTGCCGTTTCACGAATTAATGCGGTTATTGCGCCTCATTCCTTCTCAGGAACGCATTCAGGATGCCGCGAATCGGTTGGTTCGCATCTCGAACCTCTTGCTCGAAACAGAGCAGAAACGACACGACGAGATCCGACAGGACATGGTCGCAATCGGGCAACTCCTGCAGATCGATGTTGCCAAGGAGAAGTAGAAGAAATGCGCGCGACGCTACAGCCAGAAGAAATTCGTCTCGAAAAATCCGGAAATCAGGAAGTTGAAGCCAAAGTGACGATTCTGAATCGGGGAAACTAGAACTGTTTCGCAAGCCGCTCCCATTCGCCGGCAAGCTCCTCTCGATTGTAGATCACGAGCTGGCCGGTGGCGGTGGAATAGATTGCCGCGCTGACGCGCTTGTCCGTCAGGTTCGAAATTGCCTGCCAGTAAGCCGCCATTTGTGGACGATAGAGATCGCGAAGAACATCGATCTTGTCCGCCGCGATCCGGTTCGTTTTCCAATCGAGAATGAAAACTTCTTTTTCGCCGAGCAAGGCAAGATCGACAATTCCTTCCAAACTCTTCCCACTGGTGCGCCAAAAGAACGGCATTTCCTGTCGAACCAGACTCGCCGCCTGCAAATGAGTTGCGAGTCCCGCGTTCGACTCCATTTGTTTTTGTAATAACTGCCATTCGCGCTTCGACCGCGCCTGGTCTGGTGAATACGCGAGGTTTTGCGTGAAGAGCTCGTTGTAGCCAGGAGATGCAATCGCGGGGCGACTACAGGCCCAGGGGATCTGTTCCACGAAATCGTGCCACCAAACACCATAACGAGTGGCGGGATTGTCGATCCGCGGCGGACGCAGCTCCGGCTCGACCTCCATCCACTCTTCGGTGCTTGGTGTCTCGGCCGAGGCTGCTTCTTCAGGTGCAAACTGGCTCGGACTGACCGTCTCTATAATAGCACGCGCCTTTTGCTGGGCGATATCGATCCAGCCTGTCTCGATCTGAAGCGTCCTCAGGCTCTCGGGCACCGGTTCGGGCTCTCGCTGTTTATGATGTTCGGTCGTTTCATCGCAAGCGCCCGGCTTTTCTAAAGCGGCCTTAAGAGCCGGCGCATTCGGCTCACCTGCGTCTGCCTTCAGCCACTTTAACTGGGTGTCGCTGTGAACTTGACCTTTGGAACCACGAAAGAACTCAGGATCGAGCGCGAACACGAGCGTGTGACGCGCCCGGGTCAGCGCAACATAAAGCAGGCGCTCCATTTCCTGACGCTGAATCAGTTCAAGCTGCTCCTGCACATCTGCGACGTCGGAACGGTCGAAAGCAATCTGGGGCGGCTCGCCGGGAATGATTCTCGGATACGCGCTGTTTGGGGCGAGCCGCGTTTCGCGCGCCAGAAATGGAACGATCACCGCGTCCCATTCCGATCCTTTTGCCTTGTGCGCGGTGATCAGTTGTATCGCATCAGCTTCCGCCGGTTCGGTTTCGCGGATTTTGTCGAAGTTGCGCCGGAGGGTGAGCGAGAAATCGGCCAGGGAATTCTCCTGCGCTTCCGCGGCGGCTGCTACGCTAAGCAGCTTTTCGAGTTCGTTGACGGAATCTCCAAATTCCTCGCGGGGTAGTGAACGCAGTCGCTCGCGCAACTGCGTCACTCGAACGATTTCGCGAACGGAGCTAAACAACGGTTGATGCGGTAATGTTTCACGAAGCCGCGTTAGCAGATTGAGCGTGTCAGGGACGATACCGCGTCCTTTTGTCCGACGCTCGATCTGAAATCGGTAGCCGTCGCCCTCAGAAAATCGCGCGAGCTCGTCATCTGAAATTCCGAACACTTCGCGAAGCACGCCGACGATTTCGTAGCTCGCGTTCGGGTCGGCCACGATCGCGAGCAGAGCGCTGAGCCATGCATAGGCGGGTTGTTCACCCTGTCGATCGTTTTCGGATTGGACTTCGACCGGAATTTTCTCGGCCAGCAATGCGTTGCGCAATTGTCCCAGCCACGCTTTTCGCGGACAGAGGATCGCAACTTCACGCCACGCCCTGGCTCGCAATTTTTCCAAACCAGTTTCATGAATCCATTTAGCCAAACGTTTCGCTTCAATGTTCGCGCGCTGCGTTTCGGTCAGCTTTAAATCGACGTCGCTACCCAGATCGAACCGGACCACTTGCCCGGGAAGTACTTCCGGTCGCGGACTTAGTTCCACGAATTTAACCTGACCGCGCTCATTATTGAGAATCTGACGAAACGTCTCATTGACGAACTGGAGCTGTGCGCGATCGAGCCGAAACGAGACTGAAAAGGTCAACTCCTCGGCGGAGCCGGTGTCGATTAAAGCGTGGTGGAGCTCGCGATAATGATTGAGATCATGCGGATCGCGATAAATCGATTGCTGGAAGTCTCCGACCATTGAAAAGTGGCCCGGCCGTGGAGGAAGTTTTCGATCTTCAAGCCATTCACCAACCGCGGCAGGCGGTCGCGCCATTTCCAACAAGACAAAGAACTGTTGCGGATCGGTGTCCTGTGCCTCATCCAGAATGACGCGGTAGTTTTTTGCACGAATGCGTTCCCCGACATCAGGAATGCGCAGCAACTCCGCGGCGAGCGCGATTTGGTCGGCGTAGGTCATTGCACCACGGGCAAGACGAAAATCTCGGTAGTCGCGCTGGATCTCAGCCGCGACGCAGGATGCGCACGCGCTTGCCCACTCCCGCAGCGGCCGAAACGCTTCGCGCCAGCGACGGACAAATTCCTTTTCTGCCGTGACGCAGGCGGGCCATGGCGCGAACTCATCGCCCTTTCGCCAGCGCTTGATCCAGTCGCGCAGTTGCTCCTTCGCTTTCGGAATATTTCTCGCCTGCGCAGTTTCAATTGCCGCTTCGACTCTGCTGAAATCGCATTCCGGGCAGCATTTGTCTGTCGGCGTCGCGCGGAAGGTGTGATCCTGATTTCGCGCGAGCTCCATTAGCTTTTGCGCCTGGACCAGACGCAAAAGCGCGCGGCGATTCTCCTCGCTCAGGGAACGGCCAATTGTGGTTTGCTGTTGGACGAACTCGCTCCAGAGGTCGTCATCGTCGGTAATCAGTTCCAGTCTTGCTGGCAGTCCAAGCCGATGGCCGTGTGTGGTGAGAAGTTTGATGCAAAAGGCATGGATCGTTCCAAAGAACGCACGTCCGAAGGCTTCTACCGCTTCGAGCGGCAGTCCGGCCTCAAGAATTCTCTGGCGGGTGCGTTGCTGCATTTCATCCGCAGCGCGGTTCGTGTAGGTGACGACGACCAGCTGCGGTAACCATTCGAGCGCGCGTTGTCGATCTTTCGCGATCTCAACAATGCGATCAGTAATCGCACGCGTTTTGCCCGAGCCGGCTGAAGCAATGACGGAAAAGTTGCGATCGAGTTCGGATGCGAATTGCCGTCGCGCTTCCTGATCGGCAATCGCGCTCATTTTGCCTCCTCCTCCGATGGGATCGAAAAAGCCGGGTGTGTCAGTGCCCACTTTGCCTTAAGCAATTCCGGATCGATCGAAAGTGTGGCGAGCGGATAGCTTCTGACAAACCCGAAATCGCGATGGACCGGGCCGAGCATTCCGAAGACGCCGCTTTCCTGCATTTGGTGCATCTGACGCCAGAAATCGTTTTGGGCGAGAACGTGCGCGAGTTGAAACTGCGATTTCAATTCTTCGGTCGGCGAAAGCAACGTGAGCTGACAATCCTTCGCGCCGAGGGAATGGATCGCCAACGCGTAGAGAGCCAGCTGCACGCCACGACCTTCAACTAATTGCCGCCGAAACTTCCGTTCGGGCGTGTCTCGTCGGCGCAATTCCTTCAAGTTGAAGCCACGCTGGCGGCCCGTCTTGTAATCGACGACCCAAAAGTCATCGTAACCAATTTTCGAGTCCTCCGATTTGCCGCGCGCGAGAATGAGATCGATTCGTCCGCGCACCCGCAGCGTTTCGTTCTCGCCTAACGAAATTGCAGCTGGCGATCCAAGCGACCATTCAACCGCCATCTGGGACCAGTCGTTCAATCCGGAGACTTTTGCCGCCAGACAATCGGCAATGTAGAGAGCGTTACTCCAACCGGACGTCCACCAATCGGGGACCGGTTTGCCGCGCGACGCGCAAAGCGCATTGATTCCACGTCGAAAATCCTGCGCCTGGTCGCTGAGTCGTGATCGGAGCTCGTCGGCGCGGCTCACGCCAACAAACGCGTGTTCGTCGCTGTCGCGAACACTATTGGCAAGCCAACGATGGACCCATTGGCCGGTCGCAACCGGCCATGCGTCAGCGCTGCTGTCGTTACTTTCGACGCCGAGAAAAATTTCCATCCAAACAAGAGCGGGCCAGCGGAGCGCCTGCTCCCATTGCGTTACTCGAAGCTCGACGGATTTCCCGGGCTCGCTCTTGAGTGCAAATTCGTACTCACCGGCTGATCGCTCTTGTCGGCGCGCGTCGAATGCGTAGCGCGTGCGGCCAACACTGATGGAATCGATTTTTTGTGCGTCGACGGGCGACCAATCTCGCAACCAATCACGCGTTTGCCGCTCCAGCGTCTGCAATGTTGCCTGTGAAATACCGCGGTCCCGCGCCGTGAAATAGAGCCAGGAAAAGAACTCGCTCGGATTTGCGATCCGTCCCGGCTGGGCAGCGGAATAAAGACTCGCGCTGGCACCGAGTCCAACGGTCGCCGACTCGACGAGATTTAGAAGTTGGCGGCGCCGGATTTGCCGGCATTCGTTTGGTCCGAGGAGCAAGGTCTTACCGTCGCGCACGCTCCAGTGCCCTTCACCCTGGCGACCGCGTTCCGATGCGCGCCGGTTGAGCGTCTTATTCTGTCGATTGAGCTCATCGATTTGTTCTTCGCGAACAAATCCGAGGTTGTCATCCGGGGATGGCCACGATTCATCGTTCAATCCAGCAAAGATCAAGTGCGACCATGGCTGACCCTGCGCTTCCGAATAAGGCACCAAATGCACACGGGCGTAGGGATGCGCGCCGAAATCGTCCCGCCGCAAAGATGGCGCACCCAGCACCTCGCGCAGCCATCGCAGAAAAGTATTTCGCGAAAAAGTTCCACCGAGATGACTGTTCCAGCCACGGCTTAAGCGCTCGACTTCGCTCCATCGTTCCTTCCAGCTTAATTGCGAGAAAATCTTGCGAGTTTGAGCGAGAAAATCAGACAGTGACGCGCGCGGCCGTAAGAATTGAATCTTCTCGAGACCGGCGGCAATAGTTCTACCATCGCGCAGCGTGTCGCTGTTCGCGCAAAAATCGCGCAACAGCTCGATATCATCGATTAATACCTCGTTGTAAGCGCGACGGAGCGTATCTTCGATTTGCAGGAGCGACATTTCATCGAAGTGATCAACCCGGCTGGCGCGCAAGAATTGAAACAGCGATTTTAGACGCGGCGCCTGTTGCAATTCCAGCCAGCCGCGCCAAGCGTCGTCATCGAAGGCGCTTGGTCCAAGATGGGCAATGCCGTCATTGTGCGCGATTTGTGTGGATTCCAGAAAAGTGGCGACCTGACGGGGTAGCGCCCCGGATCCGGCAAAGACAATTCCGAGGCGCTCGCACTCGCTCTGCGCTAAAAACTGCGCCGCGAGCGCAACGATCGCTCGCGCTTGTTGAGTCGTGTCGCGGCCAACGACAAAGTGAATGTTCGATTTCGTAACTGAGAGGCCACCAAAAGTGGAGGATGTCGATTTTGTCACAGGCGGAATGATCTGCGCCTCACCAAACTCTTCTTCCCACGTCCCTACCCATGTCTCGTCTGTCTCGCGTGCCTCATCGCGCGGATCGCTCAGCACGACTGTGGCACTCGTAGCAGCCGAAGCGGCCGTCCGAAGCAGCGGCCAAAGCGGCCAGTGCCCGCCGTCGAAGCCGCAAAGAAGCAAATCGCTGAATAGCGGCGAGGATTTCTCCAGGTCGCGAAGGACGATGCGATCCGCCTCGTGGAGAAACGTAAAACCGCACACACGGGCCTGGTTTTGGAAACGACCCGCAATTTCGCGCAGGATGGTGGAATCGATTTCGTCAACGCTCCAACCGGCCGCGCCAAGTCGATCCAGCGCGCGAAGAAAGTGATCAGGATCTCTCACGATGGATTTCGCGGTCAGCGTTGCTGCTTCGTTTTCGACCTTTTCGTTCGCAAATTCCTCCGCAGTTGCGGCAAGCAGCAGGCGAAGGTGCTCACGCAAGGGAACCCGCAAGCCTCTCGCTCGCAGCAAGTATTCCCGCAATTGCGCGGGCGAAAGAAACTTTACACCGACAAGCGATTTGCCCGCGCTCAAGAGTTGATTGCGAAAAAAATATGCCTGGCTTCGGGAGGGCGTTACGACGGCGGCGACGCGCTCCGTCGCCAGCCCGTGGTCTTGAACCTTCTCAAACCACGGGAGGACGACGTTTTCCCACGCTGCTTCCGGCGACGGACCAAGATGAAGGCAAACGCCGGTCAAACGCGGCTCGAGGTCACGGCGCGGCTGCTGCATCCGTTACTTTAGCGGCCGATGCTTTCTGCGCGAGCAGGCGTTGATCGCCGACACGCCGAGTAACCCCCGCGCGATCGAGGTATTCAAGAAACGGTATGATGACCCGCCGCGATGTCCCCAGTTTCTCGCGTAGCTGACTCGCAGTGGACGGCCCATTCGACGAGATGAAATCGGAAACGACGGACTGCATTTGGTCGAAAGCCGCGCGAAGCAAGACAACCTCCGTACTGATCTCGATGACCTCAGCTTGCTCGATCAAGAATCGCAAGGCCTGTCGAAGTTCTTTATCTTGCGACAAGTCTTTCCGGGCCGGCGGGTCGAATGGTTTTGCCGAAAGGGCGACGTGGATCTTTTCCGCGGCGGATTTTAACTGCAGGGGCAAGGTGGCGCGGTGCGATTTCTTTGCGATTACTGATCCTGTCCGTACAAAATCGTTCCGGCAGAGGTCGATGATCAGTTCGTCGAAGACAAGCGGAGGCAGCCAGCTGAACTCAGCACGCAATGCGTTCAGTTCAACTCCGCGGCGTTCAGGCTGTTTTTTGTGGGTGGCGTCGACCGTTGCCCCGATCTGCTCTCGCAATTCACGCCAAACGAGCATTTTTGCGCCGACCTTTTCACTCAGAAAAATCTCGCCGTGATCAGATAGTCGCTGCAAAGCCTGCGCGATTTCTTCAGCGCTGAAGTGCGAGCGGTCGAGCAATCGAGAAGGTTCCATTATTCCTTTACTGGAGACCTCGGTCCAGACGGCGAGTGCGACGTCGTCCGGGGCCACGGACCGTGTCGCAAGCAGCGCGCGCTCGTGATTTGATCGAGCCGCATCCGAACCGACATTGAAGATGACACCGCCCGCGACAGTGCGTTGTCCGGACGCGTCCCGCACGATCAAACGATCGCCGACAAAAGCGAGAAGCGGCGCGCTTAGTCTTAGCTGAGCGACTGCGCTCTGCCCGACTGCGAGCGAATCGTTCTCTGTGAATATGATTTTTGCCAGAGCACGCGTCGTTCCGTGATGAACCCATGCCGAGACGCGCGATTTTATTTGCGTGCCGCCCGGCAAGCGAGCGGAAGCGGTCAGGAGAACGTCCAAAGTTGAGCTCGGTTCGAAAAGGCGGGTCGTAATCACATCGGCTCGGTCAACATCGGTTCCGGCTTGAAGATCCGGCAGATTGAGTGCCGTCCGCGTCCCCGGCTGAACGAGAGGGATATTTCGGCCGTGCGACTGCAGCGATCGAACGCGGGTGGAGAGACCTTTCGGTTGAACGAAAACCGTCTCACCTTCGCGGAGCGAGCCACCACTTAACGTTCCCGTAACAACCGTGCCGATTCCTTTTAGGGTGAACGAGCGGTCAATAAACAATCTCGGCTTCCCCGCGTCGCGCGACGGGGACAGCGTCGAGAATTCGGAAGCCAACGCGGACCTTAGTTTCTCGATGCCATCGCTGCTCCGAACCGAAGTAGGAACGATGGGCGCGTCTGCAAATGGAGTTCCTTTCAGGTTTTCGCGTACTTGCTCGGAGACGAAATCGACTTTTCCGAGGTCGCTCTTTGACAAAGCGACGACAATCCGATTAACGCCGAGATAGGTGAGGATCTGGAGATGCTCCTCCGTTTGCGGCATCCAGCCGTCATCCGACGCGACCACGAGGAGAGCGAGATCGATCGAACCGACACCGGCGATCATGTTGCGGACGAAATCTTCGTGGCCCGGAACATCAACAATCCCGACCTGAAATTGTTCATCGCTCGGTCCGGCTAAGTTGAGCTCGGCGAATCCGAGATCGATCGTGATGCCGCGTGCTTTTTCTTCCGGTAACCGGTCCGGATCGGTTCCAGTGAGCGCTTTGACTAGTGCGCTCTTGCCATGATCGACGTGACCTGCGGTGGCGAGAATGAAGTGTTTTTCCATTAATGCGAGGTCGAAACAGAGCGGATCGCATCAACAAGAAGGTCATCTTGATGCGAGAAAACGGTGCGCAGGTCGAGCTTGATGCGCCCGTTGCCAAGATAGGAGACGATTGGCGGATTTGAGCTGCGAAGCGCGCGGGCAAATTCCTCCAGCGAACAATTCTCCGGCAAAAGGTCGAGGGTGATCGATGGGACGATTGATTTCGGGAGCGTGCCGCCTCCCGCTTTTCCGGTTCCGCTTCCGATGGTGATCTTTAGGGGCAAGCCTTGCAGCCGGGTCACAATCGCGGCCGCGCGCGCGCGAAGCTCGTCTTTCGGAATCTGCAAAAGCGCAAGCGAGGGGAGTTCAGTCGTCACTTGATTCAAATGAAGATCGACGGTGGTCTGGAGCGCGGCGAAAGTGAGCTTATCGCAACGCAGCGCGCGGAAGAGCGGCTCGCGCTTCAATGCTTCAATCAGTTGCCTTCGTCCGACAATGATTCCAGCCTGTGGCCCGCCAAATAATTTATCGCCACTGAAACAAACGAGATCGGCACCAGCTTGGAGGGATTCGGCCGGCGTCGGTTCGTGATAATGCAGGCCGGCCTGGTCGGTCGCGATCATTGCTCCGCTGCCGAGATCTTCAACCAATGGCGTGCGCTTTTTGCGGGAGACTGCGGCCAGCTCTGTGGTGGTTGGTGATTCAACAAAACCACTCATAAAAAAGTTGCTGCGATGGACCTTTAGGATCAAGCCGGTTTGTTTGCCGATCGCGCGCGCGTAATCCATTGGCGTCGTTTTGTTGGTGGCACCGACTTCGAGGAGTTTGGCGCCGCTCGCTTCCAGAATTTCGCCGATTCGAAACCCGCCGCCGATCTGCACCAGTTCGCCCCGCGAGATAACGACTTCATTTTTTTCCAGGGTGAAGTGCCGGACGATCAGGACCAGAGCAGCAGCGCAGTTGTTGACCACGGTGGCGGCTTCGGCCTGGCAAAGGACAGCGAGCGCGCGCTCCAAGTAGGCGCCGCGGTGGCCCCTCTCCCCGGTCGCGAGGTCGGCCTCGATATTATTATAAGCGGAAGCGACATTACGGAGCACCTCCCCAGCGCCCTGTGGCAGGGGCGAACGGCCGAGATTGGTGTGGATGACTACTCCCGTTCCGTTTATCACCGGTTGAATTCGACTTGCGCGAAGCTGTTCCGCCGCCGCGCGGATTAGATCGACGATCGCGTTGGGCTCGGGGATCTTCCTTGCCCGGCGCAGCTGCGACAGAGTGCGGCGAACAAGGTCGACCACTAGCGGGCGCGGCAGATCGATTGGGCCTAACGAATCAAGGATTACGTGCACCGCCGGAATTGCGCGACGTGGCCGCGGCTTCATTTCGTCGTGCATATCAACGTGGGACGTCGGGGCACGATCCGCCCGATTACTGCAGCGCACGGCGTACGATATTTTTTCAGGACCGCGCAGACCTGTTTAAGAGATCGTTCGGGCACACAAAGCAACAAACCGCCGCTGGTTTGCGCGTCTGCCAATAAAACTCGCTGGGCGGGTGTTGCGTTCTTAAGATCGGCGAGGCGCCTGGCGGCTTTCAAATTGTCACGAGTTCCTCCCGGAATGCAGTTACGATCGATCAGCCGGAAGACTTCATCGCTGATCGCCGGAGTTTCATAGGGAAAGATTTCAGCGCTGACTTTGCTGCCTCGACAAAGATTCGCGAGATGACCGAGCAAGCCGAAACCGGTGATGTCGGTCGCGGCGCGAACAAGCTTTTTCTCAGCGAGTGCGGCGCCGGCGGAATTTGTTTGCGACATCAGCGTGATCACCTGTTTCTCAAGCCTGCGGGAAGCGAAACCGCGCTTGATTGCAGTGGTGGCAATCCCAGTGCCGAGCGGTTTCGTAAGAACGAGCAAGTCTCCAGGGCGCGCGTGCGCATTGCTCAGCAGATTTCGAAGATCGACAATGCCGGTGACGGCGAGACCGTAAATCGGTTCCGGATTGCGAATTGAGTGTCCACCGATGATTGCGCACCCGGCCTCGGCTGCTTTTTTCAAGCCGCCTCGCAAAATTGCGGCAATCGTTACGGGTGAAACCAGGTCCTGCGGAAAGCCCATCAGATTCAACGCGGTAATGGGACGACCTCCCATGGCAAAGACATCCGAAAGGGCATTTGCGGCCGCGATTTGCCCGTAGGCAAATGGGTCATCAACGATTGGAGTAAAAAAATCCACGGTTTGGACAAGGGCGCGATGTCGATCCAGTCGATAAACGCCGGCGTCGTCAAACGTGCTCGAGTTGACGAGAACGTTGCGATTTCGAAACGTCGGTAGCTGCCGCAAAACTTGCGTCAGGGCCTGTTGGCTCAACTTGGCTGCTCAACCGGCGCAGGACGAAAGCGATGTCAGTTTACGGATCTGTTCGCGCGACAAGGCTGCTCACCTCCTTTTGGGCGAAGATTAAGAACGAGAGGACGACAAAATAGCGGAGAGGACAGGAATCGAACCTGCCCCGGCTCTTGCGAACCGACCACGGTTTTGAAGACCGCGAGGGCCACCAGGCACCCTTCACTCTCCGAATTGCAAATTGCCGATCGCGGTTTCCCAATTGGGAAAAGATCGGGAATCGGCGCGCCGCCTGAACGCGAATTGCTATTTAGCTTTTTTGATTGCGGCGACGACTTTGTCGAAGTCGGGCCAATCTCCGGAATCGAGCTTGGAGTGGACGAGTTTCCCGTTGGCGCGGATTTCAAAAGCGCCGCCGCCCGAAGGGATAAGGGTGAGCGATTTAATGCGTTCGCCAAGTTCAAGAATTTGGGTCGCCAAACTGACGGCCTTAGGCGTGTAGTTTCAAACCACGCAGTATTCGATCGATACTTCCGTCTTCACGCGAGGCACTCCTTTCCCAGGAAAAATGGTAGGAAGCTGGACTCAGCCGGTCAAGCGTGGTACAACTGAACGGGTAAAAAAGAGCGCCCCGCGCGCACGCGTCTCGGTAAACTCGTAAAACCTCGACACGTACGACGCGGAGCGCCATTCCCTAACTGCAATTCTAAAAGGCGAAGTTCACTCCGGTTCGAATCATCCCGAAATTATTTCGCGGGCCTTCGATCACGCTAAAGCTGAGATCAGTCAGCCAGCCTACATGGGGCGTGATGCGCGTCTCGAGGCCGGCCCCAAATTGTCCGACCGCTGTGGTGTAGTCGCCATAGTGGACAGTGTGTGCGACCGAATCAAAGGCGTCTGGCGGGTCCGCAAACGAGGTAGCGTGGAGACTGTCTCTCTCTCCGCCCCCGAAGATCGCACCGACGCCTGCCCAGGCATAGGGCGCGAAGCGCGTGCACGGAACGGGATAACGGAGGGTAAACGTGCCTAGCACCGAACCAATTGCGCGGTGATGGGTCAATCGTTCCCGGTCGAAGACTTCGAGCTCAGGGTCGGCAGAAATATCGAACCCGCCTTTGCGCGCGTTAACGATGTAGCCTTCAACGCCGACGCCGAAATAGCGGTAAAAGAAATATTTTAAATCAATGCCGCCACCCCACGCGTGATCATCGCCGACGTAGCGATCGTATGTGCCGAGAACGCCCGCTCCCTCGACCGTGCTTTGCACGACATCGACCAGCCAGAGATTTCGATTGTAGTCGGTGTTGGTGAAGAGGTAGGTCCCCCAAAGGCTGACGTTCCATTCGTTGTCGGCGTACCATTGCGGACAAGGCGTTGGCGCCGCCTGTTTCATTTCCTTGAAGTCACCGGCAAATGCTTTTCCGGCGAGAACCAGGACCATCGCTGCGGTAGGGAATAAACGAGTCATAAATTCAGGCCTCATTGTTAGCGGTTTCGGGTTGAGACTGGTGCTTCGCCTTGCTCTCCCGGCCCAGGCGGCCCGAGCAGCCATGAAAACACGCCGAAGACTTGCACGTGCGGAGAATCATTCGTGCAGCCAAAAAGCGTCGATACTTCGAAGCGCGTATTCGTGCTCGTGCGATAAGCAGCGGATGGACCGACAACAAAAATATTATCAGCGTTACCGCGCGTGTCTTTCACGCTGAAATTTTTATACTCCATTTCAACGCCGACCTTGAGTTTCTCGTTAGGCAAGACAATCGGCGTCATCAAACTCTGAGCGAATCCGATCTCGCGGCCGCGATCTCCGGTATTTTCTTTTTCGAAGAAGGCATTGAACGCCCACTCCCAGCGTTGGCAAAATTCCTCGGCAAGGAGTAGCCGGACCTCATACGCATCGGGATGTTGTGGTGGGCCGCTTTCCTCTTCTGCTCCAGCTCCCGGAGGCGGCATTGTTTCCTCATGACGAATTACCCCGACGCCGAACTTGTATTCGACGAAGAGAGTTGGATTGAGCGGAATCTTGTCCCAATCAGCCAGGGCGTAGCGGCCTTCGAGGCTCACGGTGTCAAAACCGCCGCCGCCGTTGAAGCGTTCGAGCTGTGTTTCCGCGGCGACACCGAATCGGCTAGGCAAGCCCATTTCGAGTTCCTGGGTAAAGAGATGATCGGGCGGGCCGTGTTGGAATGCGTCGCCCTCGTAGATCGTCGCGAGCAAAAATTGCCAGGGCGGCAGCACGTAGGCGGTGGTTGTCGGAGAGAAGCGGGTTCGGGAAAACGTTCCGGGTGCGCCATAGGCGCTCCGAATATCGTTTTCGCCGGTGACGACGACGCTTTCAGCATTGGAGACCGCGTCCTGCGCGTAGGCACGTGAGCAGGTGAGAGCGCCGGCAATGCAGGAGCAGGCTAGGGCGAGTTTTCGGTTCATGAAAGTTTCTCCTCTATTCGGGTTTGGTTAGGAACCCGAATGCCAATTATTACAAAATTGTAATGAATTTGCAACCGATTGTTAAAGCTCGATGCCCGGCTGGGTCAAGGGGCTGCGGCAACGGCGGAATTACCAGGGAATGTGAGGGTTACGGTCGTTCCGTTACTCGGCTGACTCTCGATCGCGGCCGAGCCGCCGTGCAGATCGACAATAGATTTTACGAGAGCGAGGCCGAGGCCCGTTCCTTCCGAGCTGCGCGACGAGTCGACCCGGTAAAACCGGTCGAAGACGCGCGCCAGATGTTCGGCGGCGATGCCCGGACCGTTATCCGTGACTGAAATCTGAACTTCATGCCCTAGCGCACCAATCTTGATGTGAATTCGACCCCGGTCCGGCGTGAAGCGCAGCGCATTATCGAGCAAGTTTCCAATCGCGCGGTTGAAAAGAACGGGGTCCGCGAAAATGTCTGCGTCACCACTACAACTGGTCTGAATGTGTCGATCTTCAGCGAAAGCCTGATAGAAGCTGACAATTTTTTCGACCGCGGCACGGCCGTTAAACATCGAACGATTAACTTGCTCTTCGGCCGAGTCGGCGCGGGCGAGAAAGAGAAGATTATCAATGATGCCGGAAAGGCGTTCACATTCGGCCGCAGTCGACTCGATGACATTGCGATATTCATCCGGTTTGCGCTCACGGGCGAGGGCGACTTGGGCTTCGCCCAACATGTTTCCGACCGGTGTGCGCAGTTCGTGCGCAAGGTCGGCAGAGAATTGGGAAAGCCGGTTAAAGGAATCTTCCAGGCGGGCGAGCATCGCGTCGAAGGAAGCGGCCAAAGGCCGAAGCTCGATCGGCCAGCTCGCCGGCTCCACACGTTCGCTCAAATGCGCCGGTTGGACTCGCTCAAACATGCGCCGCATTTTTGCGAGCGGACTGAGTCCCCGACGAGTTACGGTGATTGCGACCAAAGCCGAAGCGATGAACCCTAGTGCCAGCACAAGCGCGAGCAACGCGCCAAATTCCCTTCGGAAACGCTCGTCGGCGGAGCGATCTTGCGCGACTTGAACAACGAAGGGGCGCCCTTCGATGCTTTCCGTCGTTGCGACAAGAGAAAATAATTTCTTTCCCGCTCGAAAATCTTTTGGTGGTCTCAACGAGGATGTGGATTCCGGGGACAGGACGAAAACGTTCGCGGGAAGCAATTCATTCATTCCCGGCGTTTCTGCCACGGCGTTGCCGTCCGAATCGAGCAACCGAACCCAATAGACGGCTGGCTCGCCGCTTCGACGATTTTTCAGGTCGCGGTCGACAACGCTGACTCCGTCCGGCTGCCGCAACTCGGTGCGGACAGCGGCAACTTTGTCGGCGAGAACGGCATTGTCTTCTTCAAAGGCGTGACGAACAACGATCCAGTAAAAGACACCGAGACTGCAGGTGAGAAGAAGCGCGGCGCAGAGCGTGAAAAGAAACACGAGCCGTGTCGCGATCGAGCGCGGCTCACTTCGCTTTGAGAACATAACCAACGCCGCGAATCGTGTGGACGAGCTTTTTCCGGAAAGGGTCATCGACCTTTGCCCGCAACCGCCGGACAACGACATCGACAACATTCGTGTCAGTCTCGAAGTCGATGTCCCAGACATGCTCGGCGATTTCCTTGCGTGATACGGCTGCGCCGGCCGAGCGCGCCAATTGCGCGAGCAGGAGAAACTCTTTCGGCGTGAGATCGAGTGCGACGCCGCGTCGTGTGGCACGATTTCGACTGGTGTCGATGATCAGGTCGTCGACTTGTAATTCTCCGCTCGCGCGTTGAGGAACCCGGCGCAAAAGCGAGCGAATGCGCGCGAGCAATTCGGAGAAAGCGAAAGGTTTTGCCAGATAATCGTCC
>Ga0066903_100000387_pt1 | contig 26842 bp, 25 predicted proteins | sample PanSoiMetaGPlot1_FD_67491 | JGI IMG/M metagenome (GOLD analysis project Ga0066903, IMG submission 67491) | Tropical forest soil microbial communities from Panama analyzed to predict greenhouse gas emissions - Panama Soil - Plot 1 (version 2) | ecosystem: Environmental > Terrestrial > Soil >... | reverse complement strand
CCGGATCCGGCGAATCCCTCGTGGACGCTTCGCGCGGTCGCGCAGCCGTCCGTGGACTGGTATCGCGAGCTCTTTCACCGCATCGGCGACGACTGGCTCTGGTTCTCGCGCCATCAACTCTCGGACGAGAGCCTTCGCGCCATCATTCGCGATCCGCGCGTCGTCATCCACGCGCTCGAGGACGGCGGGCGCGACGAAGGCCTGCTGGAACTCGATTTCCGCGCCGACGGCAACTGCGAGCTCGCGTTCCTCGGATTGACGAAGGCGATGCTCGGACGTGGAGCCGGGCGATGGTTGATCAATCGCGCGTTCGACCTCGCGTGGTCGCGTCCCATCAGGCGGCTCTGGCTTCACACCTGCACGCTGGACCATCCGGACGCCGTGGCGTTCTACATGCGATCCGGATTCGTCGCGTTCAGGCGCCAGATTGAAATCTTCGCGGATCCGCGCCTGGCCGGACACGTCCCGCGAACGGCGGCTCCGCAGATCCCGCTCGTCTGAGTCGTCTTCGCGCGCATCCAGGCCGGGGACGCCAGCGTTCGCCGCCTGCTGGACGCGGCAATGCTCTGCATTGTAAAGTTCTTCGCAGTTATGCTGCGGAGGATCGGGCGCGCGTTGTTCCTCGTGACGGCTGCTGGCCTGGCTCTGGTCGTCGGCCTGTCGATCGCGCTGGCGGTCGACCGCAGATCCGACGTCGAACTGCCGCCTCCGACAGGTCCCTTCACGGTTGGCCGCGTCATCTACGACTGGCGTGACACGTCGCACGAAGTCCTGGCCTGGGTGTGGTACCCCGCCGATAGCGCGGGACCGCCCGACGACTACATGCCGGCGGAAATGCGTGCGCACCAAACACCCCCGGTCGCGCCGATCCGATGGGTGGCACGCGACCGATCGAAGGTGAAGGCACACAGCATGGCGGACGCACGCATGCCGCCCGACGGCGGCCCGTATCCCGTGGCGATTCTCAGGGGTGGCGGATCGACGTCCGCGTCGTCGTACACCTCGCTCGCTGAGGATCTTGCCAGCCACGGATACGTCGTGATGGGCGTCGACGTGCCGACACTCACGAACGAAGTGATCTTTCCGGATGGCCGCGTCAGTCGCAGGCGCCCCGAAAACGATCTCGAGGAGTACTCCGACGACGAACGGCCTAACATGGCCGGCAGACTCTTGACGATCTGGACGTCGCACATGTCGTTCGCGCTGGATCGTCTCGCTGCGCTGAATGCTTCCGATCCGTCGGGCCGATTCACCGGCCGCCTCGACCTGACGCGCGTCGGCGCGTTCGGCCACTCATTCGGCGGCGCCCAGTCGGCGCAGTTCTGTCACGACGACGCACGATGCGTGGCGGCGATCGACATCGACGGCATGCTGTTCGGCAGCGTGATCACCGAAGGCATGCCCAAGCCGTTCATGTTCCTGATGGAGGGACGAGCCCGCACGACCACCCCGGACAGCGAGGTGCGTGCGCTGCTGACCGACATGCGGTCGCTCTACGACCACCTGCCGTCGGAGACGAGGCTGTCTCTCTCGATCGCCGGCGCCAATCACTTCATGTTCAGTGATGACGGTTCGGCCGTCTGGAGCCGCGTGCTCTTGCGAGGACTGCAGCTGACTCGCATACTCAAGCTCGACGGACGACGCCAGGTGGCCATCACCCGATATACGGCCCGCGGCTTCTTCGACGCGTATCTGAAACAGAAGTCCACGGGGCGACTGAACCTGCTGTCTGCGCAGTATCCCGAGCTCGAAGTTCTCGACTTGCCATGAAGCGACGCGGTGTAGGATGAGCGCGTTCGATCCATGGCGAACGTGCATTTCGTCGGCAGCGTTGCGCTCGATTCGCCCGAAGACGTCTTTGAGGCGATTGGCCGGGCCTGTGGTCCGTACCTCAAACGGATCCCGGATGGCGAGCCCGGAGGCCGTCGGCTCTGGATCAGCTGGCAGATTCCCGTCCTCCGCTCGAATCCATCGCTCGTGCAGGTCGGCGACGGGCAGGTTCCGCTGAAACTCGCGGAAGGCGTGTCACCCGACCAGATCCATTTTGGCGAGCTGGGCTACGCCCGCGAGGCGCGGCCGTCGTACGAGGACTTCGTGGCCGCCCGTACGGCGGGCCGGATTCCACAGCACGTGAAGTTTCAGGTCTCCTTGCCGACGCCCTGGGCCGTCGTCATGCCCTTCTGCCAGCAGCCCGACGCGCAGCAGATCTATCCCGCCTACGAACGCGCGATGATCCGCGAGATCGATCGCCTCGCCAGAGCGATTCCGCATCACGACCTGGCGATGCAATGGGATGTCTGCGTCGAAATGCTGGCCTGGGATGGCCGGTGGGATCGGGCGCGGTCGTTTCCGGGGATGGAACAGGTCTTCGGGGATACCTTCGCTCGACTCGGAGCGGCAGTGCCTCCGGACATCGAGCTCGGATTTCATCTCTGCTACGGCGATCTCGACGGCAAGCACTTCATCGAGCCGATCGACGCGACGAAGATGACGGAGCTGGCCAACCTGATCGCACGCAGCGTCCGGCGGCCCATCGCGTGGATGCACATGCCGGTGCCCATCAATCGCACAGACGACGCGTTTTTCGCGCCGCTCGAGAAGCTGCAGCTCGCGCCATCCACGGAGCTGTACCTCGGTCTCGTTCACGCGAAGGATGGCGCGGAGGGCGCGCGCACGCGCATCGCTGCCGCCAGGCGGCACGTCGAGCGGTTCGGCGTCGCGTCCGAGTGCGGCATCTCGCGCGGCCGCGATCCGAACCTGGCCCTCGAGTTCATCAAGGCGTACGCGGCGGCCGCGGCTTCTTTTTAGGGCTTCAGTTCGGACGGCCAGTTCACCACGACTGCGAACGGTGTCGCCGCAGCGCTGCCGACGAGGAAGCGCTGGCCATCGGGGGCGGCATCCCAGTCGACATAGAAAGGCGAATCGCTCTGGAACAGCGCGACGGGCCGGTCGAATTCGAAGCTGTCGCCGGTCCTCGTCGCCGCGGCCATCGCGTGGTTGTCCGCGCTGAGAAAGAAGAGTTCCTTCCCATCACGCCGCCAGCGAGGGCCTCTGCCGCCGTCAATCGACACGCGCGACTTCTCGTTCGGCCGATCGAACCGCGCCACGTAGATCTCGTCGCGATTGGTTTCGTTCGACGTGTACGCAACCCAGCGGCCGTCGGGAGAGAATCGTGCGTCTGACTCCCTGAACGGCGTCTGCAGAAACGGCTTTGCCTTGCGATCCTCGACCGAGAGGACCCAGATGTCCGTCGGCTTGTTGGACGACTCGGCCCGTTCGAACAGGATGAAGCGGCCGTCGAGTGACCAGTCGGTCGGGCCGTGAAAACCCGGCTCGAGCGGCGATGCGCCCGGTCCCGGATCGCCGACGTCCTTAATCCGCAACGTCGACTGGACCGAAGAAAGCGGTACACAGCAGGAAAAGAAGGCGATTCGCTTGCCATCCGGAGCCCACACCGGATTGCCGTTGTCTGCCGGTCCAAGCGCGAACAGTGTGTCCGTGCCGCGGGCCAGCTCGTGAATCCAGACATTTCCGGATAGGCGAGCCGGATCGATCTGAACGATGGCGACGCGCCGACCGTCCGGCGCAATGCGCATGTTCCACGCGCCCGGCTTGCCGATCGACCCGGCCTCCCGGCCGGAGCGATCGCGCCACACAAGGCGCTCCGACTGGAAGTTCGTCAGGTGGACGAGCACGCCGTTTCGCGAGATCGAGTACCCCGCCCAGCCGGTGTTCTCGAAGAACGGCACCCGCTCGACAACAGTGATCGGATCACCTGAAATCTGAAGGGACCGCTCGTCGAACCGTTGTGCGACAAGACTGCCCTCACGCGCGTAGACGAGATATCCGTTCCCATATTCAACACGCGTGAACTTCGTGGGCACCACCAGCTTCGTATCCGTCGAGTCGAGCGACGCGACAACGATGCCCTGCTTGGACGGATCCTGGTTGAAGCGGTAGACGAGGTAATGCCGGCCGTCGGGAAGGAAATGCGGCCACCACGGAAAGTCTCCCTTGACGAAGAGCGTGGCGGTGCCGCCCGCTGCGGTAACCCTGAACAACGTCTGCTCTGTTTCGTTGAGCACGTTGAAGAGGATGACGCCGTCCTGTCCCCAGGCGCCGGTCGTCGACACGATGCCTCCTGGCAGATCGCAGATGGTCTGCAGCGACGTGCCTGCCGGCTCAATCCGTTTGAGCTTGCCGCCGGCGAAAAACGCGACGTATCGACCGTCCGGCGACCAGAACGGCGAATACGCGTCTTCGGTACCGGGTATCGCACGCGCGACGACCTGGTCGAGCGGGCGCAGCCAGAGCTGACGCTGTCCGTCGGCCACCCCGACGAAGATAAGCTGTCGGCCGTCTGGCGACACGCTCAGGCCCGTCGCCTGAACGTCGAAATACGACGACATCCTGGCGGGCAGCGGAATCTGGAAACGGATCGCGGCAGGCGGAGGTGCCGGCCGCCGCAGCACGACCACGCCCGCCAGCGCCGCAGCGAGACCGAGTGTGGCCACACCTGCGATTGCCCACGCCATCCGCTCGCGCCGCGCGAGCTTCGTCGGCGGGACCGCGTCGCTCACCGCGGCGATGGTTCCGCTCGTCGTCGACCCCGACAGCGCTTCGAGCGCGAACGCCAGATCGTGCGCCGACTGGAATCGCTGGGCGGGACTCTTCTCGAGGCAGTGATCGACGACGCGCTGGAGGCCAGGCGCGATCGCCTGCCCGCTCTCGACGAGCGGCGGCGCGTCCTGCTTTCAGGATCGCGTGCATCGTCTCGACCGATGAATCGCCGCTGAAGAGACGCTTGCCCGAAAGCATCTCGTAGAGGACGGCGCCCATCGAGAAGATGTCCGACCGGTGATCGCTCGCCTGGCCTCGCACCTGCTCGGGCGACATGTAACCCACGGTGCCGAGCACCGTGCCGGGGTCGGTGTTCACACGCGGCGCCGCGAGCGCCGTCGGCGCACCGGCATCGCTCACCGTTTCGGCCAGCTTCGCGAGACCGAAATCGAGAACCTTCACGCGCCCGTCGCTCGTGATGAAGACGTTCTCCGGCTTCAGATCGCGATGGACGATGCCTTTCTCGTGCGCGGCCGCGAGTCCGTGCGCGAGCTGCAAGGCGTACTCGGTGGCCCGCCGCGTCGACAGCGCGCCGCCAGCGAGGCGCTCGCGAAGCGTCTCGCCCTCGAGGAGCTCCGAGACGACGTACGGCGTGCCCTCGTGCGTGCCGACGTCGTACACGCCGAGGATGTTCGGATGGTTCAGCGCACCCGCGGCCCGCGCCTCCTGCTCGAATCGCCGCAGTCGATCGGAGTCCGCGGTGAGTCCGACGGGCAGCACTTTGACGGCGACATCGCGATCGAGCCGTGGATCGCGCGCTCGATAGACTTCGCCCATTCCGCCGCTGCCGAGCGGCGCAATGATTTGATAGGGACCGAGGTGAACGCCAGTCGCCAACGGCATGCGACGTGCGCGGATTATAGGTCGGGGCGCTGTCCGCCCTACGGTTCGGGCGTCGGATTGAACGGGACGCGCGCCTCGATGGTCGTCCCACGGCCGGGCGCCGAGTCGATCGACAGCTGCCCGCCGACGAGCGTCAGTCGCTCCCGCATGCTGGTCAGCCCGAGCCCGTTCCGCCAGCGCGCCTCTTCGGGATCGAAGCCAATCCCCGCGTCACGGATGGTGAGGTCGATGCGGTCGGTCCCGTTTCGGAGCGCGACTCCGACGTGACGCGACCCACTGTGCTTGACGGCGTTCTGAAGCGCTTCCTGGAGGACGCGAAACAGACACAACGAGATCTCCGGCGGCAGATACCGGGCGATATGCCCGGCGTCGAAGTCGATCGTGATCGCCTGCTGCTCCGCCAAGTCCCGGCAGAGCGCCGCCGCCGCGCGCTCGAGACCGAGCAGCTCCAGCTGCGACGAGTGCAGGCGGTGTGACAGCGACTGCACGTCCCTGGCGAGATCCGCGATCTGGTTGACGGCTTCGTCGACCTCCTGACGAAGCCGGGGGGCGTCAGCCACATCCTGCGTCGCGCGATCGAGGCGCGTGGCCACGAGCGCCAGCCGTTGATTGATGTCGTCGTGCAGCTCCCGCGCGAGCCGCATGCGCTCTTCCTCCTGGGCCTGGATCAGGCGGCGGCTCACCATCCGCAGCGCTTGCTGCGAGCGTTCGATCTGAATCGCGATGAGCACCATGTCGGCGACGGTCTCGATCAGTTCGAGATCGGCGGGCTCGGGCACTCGAGGCTCCGCGTAGTACAGGGCGAAAGTGCCGAGGATCGCGCCGTCGCCCGTGATGAGCGGCTGTGACCACGATGCACGCAGCCCGTGTTCGACGGCCAGCGCCCGATATTCATCCGGCCATCTCGGATCGGTCGTCACGTCCGAGATGATCACGCGCTCTTTGAGGAACGCCGCCGTGCCGCAGGCGCCGCGGTCGGGGCCGATCGGCCAGGGATTGATCGTGGGCCGCAACGCCTCAGGAAAGCGGGGGCCGGCTCCAGGCCGCAACTGTGTCCCGTCGGGATCCATCAACAGGACGGTCGACACCACGCCGGGCATCAGCTCGTCGATTGCACGGCACAGGCTGTCCAGCACCTCGGGAAGCGCGACGCCGTTGGAGATCATCGCGATCGTCCGCCTCTCCGCCGTCCGGAGCGCCTTCGCCCACTCGAGCGCTGTGCTCATCGCGCGTTCACCCCGAGGTTACGGTTTAGCCCTGCGCAGATTATGCCCAAGCACTGCACGGGTGCAAAGACGAGGCAGCGAGGCTCTTCGCTGTTCAGGTTGTCCGATGTCCTCAACCGGCGGTACAGTCCGGACTGCGAGGTGCCTTACGGACTTTGACATCCGGCCGGAGCCATGGGATCCGGAGTTTCGCCGTCCCGGTGACGGCTCCTCGCTCGACCCAGCCACGTCCGAGCGGACGATCAAAATGTGGATCGCCGCCGCATTGCTGATCCTCGCGCTGGCTGTTCTGGCCTATGTGCTCATCAAGGTTCGGACGCCGCAGCGCGCGGCCACGGCGCCGATCGCGGCCCCGGTCAAGGCTCCCGAGTCGACCAAGCCACTAGGCGGCGAGGCTTCCCCCATGACGCTCCCGCCGCTCGACCAAAGCGACGCGCTCGTCGCCGACCTGGTGCGGAAGCTGTCGTCGCATCCCCAAGTCGTCGCATGGCTGACGACGTCCGGCCTCATCCGCAACTTCGTCGTGGTCGTCTCGAACATCGCCGAAGGCAAGACTCCGGCAAAACTGCTGCAGCCTCTTCGGCCGTCCGCGCCGTTTCTCGTCGTTCAGCGAAACAGCGACATCTACCTGGATGAACGGAGTTACCAGCGCTACCGCCCGCTTGCCCAGGCGGTCGTCTCCATCGATGCCGCGGGAAGCGCGTCGTTGTACAGCACCCTCAAGCCGCGAATAGAGGAGGCCTACCGTGAGTTGGGGGAACCAGACGCAACGTTCGACCGGACGCTCGAGCGCGCCATCGTCTCGCTCGTGAGCACGCCCGTTCGCGAGGGCCGGACACGCCTGCGCATGCAGGGAATCGGCTACGCCCTGGCCGACACGCGCGAAGACAGGCTGACCGGGGCGCAGAAGCAGCTGCTGCGCATGGGGCCGGACAACGCCCTCGTCGTCCAGGCGAAGCTGCGCGAAATCGCGATGGCGCTCGGTATTCCGTCCTCGCGTCTGCCGCCGAAGGACGACGCACGATGACACGCCTGTCGACTTCCCTTACACTCTGTCCTTGATCTCAGAGCCTCAATTGGGGGGTTGATTGTGAATCTTCAGAAGCTCGCCGTGCTGGCCATCGTGGGCGTCGTGCTCGCCGGTACGCCGGCGCGGGCGCATCACTCCTTCGCCGCCGAGTTCGACATCAGCAAGCCGGTCACGCTGCAGGGGGTCGTCACGAAAGTGGAGTGGGTGAACCCGCACGTGTACATCTTCCTCGACGTGAAAGAGGCGAGCGGAAAAGTGACGCCGTGGTCGCTGTCGACTCTTGGGCCGGCCGGCATCCGGCGCGCGGGCGTCACGCGCGCGAGCTTCGGCCAGGGTCAGCAGGTCACGGTGCTCGCGTACCATGCAAAGGACGGATCCAACTTCGGCTTCATGCGCCGGATGACATTCGCCGACGGCCACACCGTCGAGCTCTGGCTCGGCGACGACGAGGCCAAGAAGTAGATCATGAAGAAGGTGCTGATCGCCTCATTGCTGGCGGCGCTCCCGTCGATGACGGCGGCGCAACAGACGTCGGTCGATTTCAACGGCATCTGGGGCGCCGCACCGCTGCCGCCGGCGACCAAGCCCGGACAGTCGATCCGCTGGCTGCTCCCGCTCAAGGGTGTCGACCCCGATGGCACGGACGTGTTCAAGGGGCTCGATCGATGGCAGGTGAACAACCGCGCGGCGGCGCCCAACAAACCTGAATACAAGCCCGAGCTGCTCGCGAAGGTGCAGGAACTGTCGGAGAAGCAGGGCGTTCTCGATCCGGCCTTCTATTGCAAACCTCAAGGCGTTCCGCGGATGGGCCCGCCGAGTCAAATCGTCCAGACGCCGGGCCAGGTCGTGTTTCTCTACGGGGCATCGAACCTGTTCCGCGTCATTCCGACCGACGGTCGGCCGCATCGTGCCGACGCCGACCCGTCCTACATGGGCGATTCGATTGGCCGCTTCGAAGGCAACACGCTCGTCGTCGACGTCACGACCTTCAACGACGACACATGGCTGGGCAGCGACGGCTATTTCCACACGGAGAAGATGCACGTCGTCGAACGGCTCACACGCAGCGGCGACACGCTGTCGTACACGGCGACGGTGGAGGATCCGGACGTTCTCGCGAAGCCGTGGACGACGACGCCGCGCCAATTGAAGCTCTCAACCAGCCAGGCGGACGCGCTGCTCGAGGCTCCGCCGTGCGTCGAACACGACGCGCCGCACATCGTGACGCTGGATCACCACTAAAGCCTTCTTCCGTTTGAAGATCGAATGCGTCCTCGCCTGCGGTAACCACCTCGGGGAAGGTCCCGTGTGGGACGTCGAGACCGGCTGTCTGTACTGGCTGGACGGCACCGGCCGTCGCGTGGGTAACCCGTCGATCTGGTGGATGGATCCGCGGACGGGCCAGACGAGGAACTGGTCGCTCACGCACGACGTCGGCGCGATGGCGCTGCGGCGCGGCGGCGGCGCCGTGCTGGCGAACGACGACGGCTTCTACTTCTTCGATTTCGACAGCGGCCGGCTCGACCTCATCACGCACGTGGATGCCGACCAGCCGCGCACGCGGCTCAACGACGGGAAGTGCGATCGACGCGGGCGTTTCTTCGCCGGCGGCATGGACGACAAGGAGGAGCTGACGATCTGCGGGCTCTATCGGCTCGATCCGGATCTGTGCGTGACGAAGGTCGACGAAGGCATCATCTGTACGAATGGACCGTGCTGGAGCCCCGACGACAGGACGTTCTACCTCGCGGACACGTTCCAGGGTGAGTACTGGGCGTACGACTACGATGCCCACACCGGCTCGCTGGCGAACAAGCGCGTGTTCGCGTCGTTCAAAGACGATGCAGGCGTCGCGGACGGCTCGACGATCGACGCCGAAGGGTGTCTCTGGAACGCGCAGCTGATTTCGGGCGAGCTGGTCCGCTACGCGCCCGACGGCAGCGTCGATCGCCGGATCGGCATGCCGGTGCGGAACATCACCAGCTGCATGTTCGGCGGCGAAAACCTCGACGAGCTCTACGTCACCTCGATGGCGCGTGTGAAGCATCCGGCGGTTCACGATCGGTTCGCGAAGGAAGTGAAGCCGCAGCATCTCGCCGGCAGCCTGTTCCGCGTGACGGGGCTTGGAGTGCGCGGCCTGCCGGAGCCTCGCTTTGCCGGATAAGAGCGACAAGAGACGCGTGATCGTCACCTGCGCGGTGACCGGCGCGATTCACACGCCGAGCATGTCGCCGCACCTGCCGGTGACGCCCGAGCAGATTGCGGAAAGCGCCATCGGTGCGGCGCGCGCCGGCGCCGCCATCGTCCACCTGCACGCGCGCGATCCACGGGACGGCCGCCCGACACAGGATCCCGATCTGTTCCGGCAGTTCCTGCCGACGATTGCCGCCGCATGCGACGCGGTCGTCAACATCACGACCGGCGGATCGCAGACGATGACTGTGGAGCATCGCCTGCAGCCGGCGCTGCAGCTGCGTCCGGAGCTGGCGTCGCTCAACATGGGCACGATGAACTTCGGCCTCTACGAGATGCTGCCTCGCCAGAAATCGTGGCAGCACGAGTGGGAACCGCAGTATCTGGCCGCGAGCGAAGCCGGGATGTTCAAGAACACGCTCAAGGACATCGCCGACATCCTGCGCCTGTGCTCGCCGAACGGCACGCGCTTCGAGCTGGAGTGCTACGACATCGGTCATCTCTATACCGCCGCCCACTTCCTCGACCGCGGCCTGCTGACGCCGCCGCTGTTCATCCAGTCGGTGTTCGGCATCCGCGGCGGCATCGGCGCGCATCCGGACGACGTCGACTACATGCGCAGGACGGCGGATCGCCTGTTCGGCGACGCGTATCAGTGGTCGGTGCTCGGCGCGGGGCGCAATCAGATGACGATTGCGCGTCAGGCCGCGCAGCTCGGCGGTCACGCGCGCGTCGGGCTCGAAGACAGCTTGTGGATTGACAAGGGCCAGCTCGCCACGTCGAACGCGCAGCAGGTGGAGAAGGTGCGAGGCATCCTCAGCGACCTGGGTCTCGAGATCGCCACGCCCGACGAGGCGCGCGCGATTCTCCGGTTGAAGGGCCGGCAGTCGTTTGTCGACTGACTATTTCTTGGGGGCCTCTTCCGGCGGCGTGCCGAAACGCGAGGACGTGTCGACGGAGTACTTGCGATAGCCGGAAAACTCTGATGTCCCGCTTCGCCGAAGCGTGACGAGCAGACCGACTCGGGCGCTGCCGCTGTAGCTGGCGACGGCCGGAAGCCACACCTCGCCGTTGACCCTGCGGCGGAGGAAGGACAACCGCGCGCCCTGGTGCACCTTGGCGAGCAGACCCAGGCCGAACGAGACGTTGTCGATCGCCTCGGCGTCCAGCTTCACCAACTCGTGATCATCCTCGCTGACCCAGGCGTGCACGCGAAAGTGCCGCATCAGGTCACCCTCGCGACTCTTCGGCTTGGGATCACGCTTGGGCGTCAGCGCGAATGCGATCGTGTCATGGCCTTCGACGGTTTCGCGTCCGATCATCCGGATGTCGAAGACATTGTCGATGTCGCCCACCGCCTGGTCGCGCTGACGGCGAGCCTGTTCGTACTCGCGCTGCTGGCGCGCGCGCTCCTTCGCCGCGTCTTCCGCGAGCCGCTGCACCATCTGGCTCGCCTTCTTCTCGCGCTCGCGATCCTGTTTCGCCAACGTGTCGGCGGGCACCGGCTGGCCATCCTCGGAGATGAGCCGCACCCAGCGTTCTTCGCCGGGCAGGCCGGGATAGCTCTCGAACACTTTGACCGACTCCCCGCTGATCCGCCCAGCCTTGTCGAGCTTCGACTCTCGGCGGGTCTCGACGTACACGTAGCTGTTCTGAAGCGTGCTGTCGGTCTGAAGATGTTTGCGCGCTTCGCTGAGGAAGGTCGCCTGATCGGGCAGGGGGCGTTGCTGCGCGCCCGGCGTGCCGACCGCAGTGAGGAACCCGAGGACGACCAGGACCGGTGGCACCCGAAGGTTCATGATGTCTCTACTGTAGAACGCTCCGCCGGCCGTGTGTTCAGCTGAACACGCGCACCGGAAGCCTGGCTGGACCGCGGCCGATGGTCGTCATCCACGGCTCCGCATCGCCGGCGGCCTCGAAGCGGCGAATCCTCGGCAGCATCGCGCCGAGCATCGCCTCGGCCTCGAGCTGCGCGAGCGCTCTGCCGACGCACATGTGCACGCCGGCACCCCAACCGACCTGCCCGCGAAGGTCGCGGGTGATATCGAATCGATCCGGGTCGGTCCACTTGCGCGGGTCACGGTTGGCCGCCGCGAACAGCAGGCCGCAGCGCGTGCCGGATGGAATGGTGTAGCCCTCGATCTCGACGTCGCGTGTCGTGATGCGTCCCGCCATCCGCGACGGCGAATCCCATCGCAGGCTCTCGTCGAACGCGGTTCGCGCCATCGACGGATTCTGTCTCAACGCCTGGTACTGATCGGGAAACTCGCAGAACGCGCGAATCGCGGTGCCGAGCGTCATCACGGTCGTGTCGGCCGCGGCAGACAGAAGGATCTGCACCAGCAGCTTGGCTTCGGCCTCCGTGATGTCGCCGCGATCCGCGGCGTGAAACATCGCCATCCCGAGACCATCCGCACTGAGATTCTCTCGATTGCAGCATTCTTCGACCCACGCCAGCACCGGCTCGCTGCCCACCATCGCCTCGTTGAACAGCTCGTTCATCGGCCCCATCGTCGCCCACACCATGTGACCGAACGCCTCCATGTGCTCGCGACCGGCCTCGGGCAGACCCAGCAGATCGGGCAGTACCGTGTAAACGAACGGGCGGCAGATGGCCGAGACCGCCTCGATCTCGCTGCCGGCGCTGAGCGCGCGTTCGACGACTCGTGCGGCTTCCTTCGCGAACGCCTGAGCCATGCGATTGAGCGCCGTGGGCGACAGGGCATTCGCGATCACCACGCGAACCTCGGTGTGGCGAGGCGGGTCGTCGGTCAGCAGGATCTCGGGCCTCACAGAAGACGGATCGTGCCAGGGTCGCGATCGGCTCGAGAACGAGCGCCAGTCTGACAGCGCGGCAGAGACGTGACTGAAACGGCCGATGACGACGATGTCTTCGCGGCCGAGGCGCACGACCGGAGCGAGCTCGCGGACGCGATCGTCGACGGCCCGTGCGTTTCTGACTGATTCACGGCTGAAGATGTCGTGGTCGAGGACCGGGATCGGATTTGCCATGGATGACCTTTGCCGAAGTGCGTAGCATGATAGTGCGTCGACGGAGGAGTTATGGCCCGTGCTCTGGTGATCGGCGGAACCCTGTTCATCGGGCGTGCGCTTGTCGAGCAGCTGCTTGCGCGCGGCGACGAGGTCGTCATCATGCACCGCGGCACAGGCACGCCGTACGGCAGCCGCGTCGGAGAACTGCGGTGCGACCGCAACGATGTGGACGCGGTGCGAGCGGGATTGCGAGACAGCCGATTCGACGTCGTCTACGACAACGTCTACGACTGGCAACGGGGGACGACCGCCGATCAGGTGAGCGCCGCCGCGGTCGCGACTTCCGCCGGCGGCAGCGTGCGTCGATATGTCTTCACCTCGAGCGTCGCCGTGTACGACGCTGCCGGCGAGTACGACGAGAATGGTCCCCTGGCGGCAGCGGATCATCCGAATCCCTACGCCGCGCAAAAGGCCGAGAGCGAACGCGCGTTGTTCGAGCTGCATCGGCGCAACGGCCTTCCCGTCACAACCCTGCGTCCGACATTCATCTACGGGCCGCACAATCCGTTCGATCGCGAAGCGTTCTTCTGGGATCGCCTGATCGCCGGCCGGCCCATCGTCGTACCGGAAGACGGCTCGCGGATGATGCAGTGGGTCCACGTCCGCGACGTGGCTCGCGCCGCCGTTCGCGCGGCCGACGAGCCACGTGCGATCGGACGCGCGTACAACGTCACCAACTATCCGCCGATCACGCAGATCGCGTACGTGCGGCTGCTCGCGGACATCGCCCGAAAGCACGCGAATACCGTTCACATCCCTCGCGAGCAGATCGAACGGCTCGGCGGTCAGCTGCTCGCGCCGCCCGTCTACTTTGGCGTCTATCTCGACGTCCCGTTCACCGTGTCGCGCAACGATCGTGCGCGTTCAGAGCTTGCCCTCGATCTAACACCGTTCGAAGATGGCCTGCGCGAAACCTGGGCGTGGTATCAGCAACAGCCGCGGCCCAAGCCGGACTTCTCATGGGAAGATCGCCTTCTCACCGCGTGAGATGCGGCTGGGTCAGCCTCGCGAGCCCGCTGATGGTCGACTATCACGATCGGGAATGGGGCGTCCCGGTCCATGACGATCGTCGGCACTTCGAGTTCCTCATCCTCGAAGCCGCCCAGGCCGGTCTCAGCTGGGCGATCGTCCTGAACAAACGCGAGGGGTACCGCCGCGCCTTCAGCGAGTTCGATCCCCAACGCGTGGCGCGGTACACGGCGAAGCGGGTCGAGACGCTCGTGGCAGACCCGGGGATCGTGCGGAACCGGATGAAGATCGAAGCCGCGATCCGCAACGCGCGCGCGTTTCTCACGGTCAAGGACGAGTTCGGCACCTTCGACGCCTACTGCTGGCGGTTCGTCGACGGACGACCGCGCCAGAACCGGTGGAAGCGGATGCAACAGATTCCCGCGACCTCTCCCGAGTCGGACGCGTTCAGCAAGGATCTGAAGAAGCGCGGGTTCAGCTTCGTCGGCTCGACCGTGATCTACGCGCACATGCAGGCGGTCGGCATGGTGAACGATCACATGGTCGGCTGTTTCCGCTATCGCGACATTCAGAAGCTCGCCTGAACGACGACGCACATCACCGTGCTGAAAGAGCCTTACTCGGCTCTCAGCGCCGATGCGGGATCGATGGCCATGGCCCGCCGTGCGGGAAGCCAGCAGGCCACGGCCGCCACAATCAGGAGCCCGGCGGAAACGGTCGCGAAGCTCACCGCGTCGTACGGGCTCACTTCGAATAACAGTGTCGTCAACGTCCGCGACAGCGCGGCCGCGCCGCCGAGACCGAGACCGATGCCGATGAGCACGAACGCCATGACGCGCGTCATCACCAGACGCAGAATGTCGCGTCTTTCGGCGCCGAGCGCCACGCGGATGCCGATCTCGCGTGTGCGGCGAGCCACAATGTGCGTGATCACCGCAAAGAGACCAGCCGCCGCCAGCGCCACGGCCACCGCCGAGAAGACGCTCATGAGCGCCACGACGAGGAACTGGGGTGCGAACGTCCGGTTCCACACGTCCTGCAGGAGCTCGATCTGCTCCACCGGCAGCGTCTTGTCCAGGGCCCACGCCTCCTGCTTGAGAGCCGGCACGAGCGCCGATGGATCAGCGGCTCGCATCACGATCCGGCGGGAAACAAACGTGCGGCGTGTTGAAGGCACAGACCGTCCTTCCACCGGCACAACGTCCAGCGGCGTGTAGATCTGGAGCGGCGTACGGGCGTTGCTGATGTCCTGCCGCATTTCCACACTGCCGACCACCCCGACGACGGTACGCCACGGCGCCTTTTCATATGCGCGGATTCGTCGTCCGATCACGCTCGCGCCCGGCCAGAGACGGTCCGCCAGGGCCGCATTGATGATTGCGACATTTCCCGGCTCTCGCGGTGCGAAGGTGCGTCCCTGCACGAACGGAATCTTCAGCACCTCGAAAAACTGCGGCGTCACCATCAGGCCGCCCGACATGCCGTCCGGCTCGGCGCGAACGATGGGCGTGTCTTCTCCCTCGACCGTTCCGAAGTTGGTGTCGTGCTCCACCGGAGGCAGCCCGTCCGCCATGGCGACGCCCGAAACGCCCGGCAATCGAGACAAGGCGCTGGACCACGCATCGAAAAATTCCTGGCGGGATGCCGCGGTGGCATAGCGGTCGGACGGCACGCTGATTCTCGCGGCCAGCACGTGGCCGGGATCAAAGCCCGGTTCGAGGGCACTCAGTCGCAGAAACGTCCGAACCATCAGCGCGGAGCCAACGAGCAGGACGATGGAGAACGCCACCTCCGCGAGCACGAGCTCGCCGGACATCCGCCCGGATGAAGATCCGGAGCCGCGGCGCTCGATGTTCAGGTCGGCCCCCGACGATCGCACGGCAGGGATGAGACCGAACACGAACGCGGTCAGGCACGACAACGCGGCGGCGAACGACAGAATGCGTCCATCCATGGCCAGGTCGATCGCGCTGAGATCGATGAACGGCACCATCGGCAGCGCCGCCACGGCGCCGCGGATGCCGGCCCAGGCGAGCCCCACGCCCAACGCGCCACCACCGAACGACAGGAGCACACTTTCGGTGAGGCTCTGTCGGATGAGGCGCGCTCGGCTCGCGCCGAGCGCCGAGCGCATCGCCAGTTCGCGCTCGCGGACAACGCCGCGCGCGAGCAGGAGGTTGGCGACATTCGCGCAGGCGATCAGCAACACGAATCCGACGGCGCCAAGGAGGATGAGCAGGGCGTCGCGCGCCATCTCGCTCAGATACACGATTCGCCACGGCTGGACGCGCAAATACCAGCTGCGCGGCTGCGGCTGCGGGTCGCGTCGATCGAGCGCGGCGGCCAGCACGTCCGTCCTGGCTTGCGCGCTGCGTGCGGTAATGCCCCTGGCCAGCCGGCCCAGGCCGACGAGATTGCCGACCGCCGAATCGCCGTCGCGGCTGGCAACGTCCCACGGCACCAGGATCCCATCGTCCCGGAAGAAATGCGCCGGCATCACTCCGACGATGCGATGCGGTTCGTTATTGAGCACGATCGTTGCGCCAACGGCATCAGGCGAGCCGCCGAACCGCCGGAGCCACACGCTGTGTCCCAGGATCGCGACGCGTTCGTCGCCCGGGCGGCCATCGCTGGGCCCGAAGACACGGCCGCGCTCGGGCTGGGTGCCCAGCATCGAGAACAAGCCCGTTGTGACGATGTAGCCGAAGATGCGTTCAGGCTCGCCGGCGCCGCCGACTTCGAATGGCTGCGGGCCGTAGCCCTCGAAGCGCTCGAACACGCCCTGCGCCTGCCAGCCGCGAATGAGATGCGCGTTCAGAATGTTGCCGCCCCCGCCGCGCGGACCGTCGAGGCCGGCAATCTGCACCAGGCGATCGCCGTCAAGATATGGCGGCGGCCGGAAGACAACGCGGTCGACGACTGTGAACACCGTGGTGGTGGCGCCGATGCCGAGCGCGAGGGTGGCCAGCACCATGGCCGTGAACCAACGGTTGATGCGAAACAGCCGCAGCGCGAACCGAATGTCCTGGAACAACCGATCGAACCACCTGCCAGCCCACATGTGTTAGGCCCCGAATAGGGCAATTCTGGCCGGTTTCGGGTGATGCGTGAACGCTTTCGCGAACTCGTACGTGAGCACGCTCGCGAACGGCGCGAAGAGCCATACGACGGCAGCCTCGATCGGAAAGATCGCATCGCCGCGCGACCAGGCCGCAATTGTCACCCCGACCATCCCTGAGGGTTGATAGCCCCACCACAGCCGCGGGATGGCGAGCGTCACTTCCCAGATCACCGAAGTCAGGATGACGTAGAGCGTCGTAACGCCGAATGCCGGCCAGTTCGTCAGCGGGCCCACGGAGCGGTAGAGAAACATCGCCGGCAGCGCCGCGCCCGCCGCAATGAACAGGAAGTACGTCGGGAAGGTTCCGTTGACGCGCCAAAGGATCAACGACGCGACCAGCGCAGCCGCGCCAACCCACGCGATGCGTGGCGAGATCTGGATCAGCTTCAGGTCCACGAGGTTGTCAGGCGGGTTGTATCGGCTCAACCAGCGCTCGTCAGCGCACGCATAGAGCAGCACCATCGCGACCGGACCCATCGCGTAAAAGAACAGTTCCTCGATCGGGATCCGGCCACGGACCGCTGGCAGGCACACCAGATAGCGTCCGGTCGGCGGCACCGTCGGATCGATGCAGCCTGGAAATCGCAGTGTGAGGAAGCCAATCACGAAGTCGAGCACGATGCCGAGACCGACGATCGTCGCGACCGTCCACCCGAGCGCGCGGCGACGTCTTCCTGTGCCGGCCGCCGTGAGCGAGGCGAACGTGGGCCACAAATACAGAATCGGGATCAACCACATCGTCAGGCTGGTGAAGTAGGTGAGTTGCGCGACCGCGTCCAGCGCCAACGGTGCGGCGAACGTCACCACCAGCGCGACGAGCCAGCCGAGGGAAGAGAGTTCGCGGAGGATAGTACGCATGAGCGCGGCCGCGTCAGCCCGGCGCGTCGATCGACGTGCGTTTGCGAAGCCGGACCAGCTGTTTCTGGTGGTGCCGTCCGTGCACCAGATGGAGCGTCCTCCACTCTGCAGACGTCAGCGGTCCCGGAATCGGATGGTCGAGCAGCTTCACGACGCGCCCGAACCGGGCTTCACACTGCGCGATCATCGCATCCATTGCCGCGAGCGTTGCGGAAATCTCGTTCCGCACCTGCTCCACGGGCAGCCCTCGTGGTTTCACCATGGCGGGGGCCTCCAGTCCGGGTGGGATGTACCTCAATCTCATGACCACGAAGGTCATCACGCGTTGCTTCAAGCATGGCCTCGAGGCGAGCGGTCTGCCACGGGTCATCACTTTCTCGAAGCCTCGAATGGTCTCAACGTAGGTCAGATACAGGTGCTCCAGCACCTCCGCCGCAGACCACTTTCCCGGCGGGTGCCAGCTCAATTGCTCGCTCGACATTCCCGCGAGAGCCGACTCGAGCGATTGCTTCAACGCGTCCAGTTGGGAGTCCATTGGTCCGATACGTCCACGCACCTACGACGAACCAGTATCGACCGTTGTGACAGCGCTGTCGCGTGCGCCCATCCGCGTTTGCGCTAGGGTACAAGCGATGCGGATCACGATACTCGACGACTACTTCGACACCCTTCGCACGCTTCCGAGCTTCGGGAAGCTCGATGGCCACGACGTGACGATCTGGACCGATCACGTCCAGGACACCGACACGCTCGCCCGGCGCCTCGCCGGCACGGAAGCGCTCGTGCTCATTCGCGAGCGGACCCAGATTCGCGCGCCGCTGCTCGATCGCCTCGACGGGCTCAAGTTGATCAGCCAGCGAAGCGTGTACCCGCACATCGACGTCGACGCGTGCACGCGCCGCGGCGTGATCGTGTCGTCGAACATGCACGCGGACACGCCGTCGTACGCGGCGGCGGAGCTGACATGGGCGCTGATACTCGCCGCAGCGCGCCAGATTCCGCAGCAGGTGCACGCACTGCGCTCCGGGAACTGGCAGATGGGCATCGGCCAGACGCTGCGCGGTCGCACGCTCGGCATTCACGGCTACGGACGAATCGGACGGACCGTCGCAGGTTATGGCAAGGCGTTCGGGATGAACGTGCTGATCTGGGCGCGTGACGCCTCCCGGCAGCAGGCGCGCGCCGACGGCTATGCCACCGCAGAGAGCCAACAGGCGTTCTACGAGACCTGCGACGTGGTGTCGCTGCACATGCGGCTGGTGAACGCCACGCGCGGCATCGTCACGGCGGCGGATCTCCAGCGCATGAAGCCGACGGCGATTCTGGTCAACACCAGCCGCGCCGGCCTCATCGAACCGTCTGCCCTCGTCGCTGCGCTGTCCACCGGACGTCCCGGCATGGCCGCCGTCGACGTCTACGAGGAGGAGCCGCTGCGAGATCGCTCGCATCCGCTGCTCGCCATGCCCAACGTTGTCTGCACGCCGCACATCGGCTACGTGACGTGGGACGAGTACGAGCTGCAGTTCTCAGATGTCTTCGATCAAATCGTCGCGTACGGCAACGGCACGCCGATCAATGTGATCAACCCCGACGTTCTGCGCTCATGAACCACCGCGAGGCGGCGACGGACCCGGCCGCTTTGTCGCAGGGCTGCCGAAGACGGCTTCCTCGACCGTGAACCACCAGTCGACGTCGGCCGACGCCACGGATATCTGAAAGACGCGGGGATCGTCGGCGACATACGCCGTGTCCTCGCCCTGCCCCATCTCGTCGACAACCTCCTGCAGATCGCGGCCGCTGATGGCGCTCTGGAGGACGATCCGGAACCGTCCGGCCCCTGCGCGCGCCTCGTTCTTCGTCCGCCAGTGCACCCTGAGGGCGCCGGTCAGGCCGATAAAGGATTCGGTCTGGGAGTTCCCCCGCCCCGACCACTCACCCAGGCTCTTCCAGACGACTACCTCTTCAGAGGGAGGCCGTTGCTCGGGTTGGGCCGTTCCCCTGCAGGCGCCGGCCAGAACGCAGAGGACCGCCGCCACGCTGAGCCGCTTCACGCCGGCATTGTAGGCTGTACCAATTCCTTGCGCTGTCACCACGATGGCGCTATCGTCTGCCAGCACTGTCCGTCTCTCTCACCGCTGAGCCTGTTTCAGAGAAGGCAAGACGATGAACGAAGACACTCCCAAAAACGTCTCGCGGCGCAAATTCATCAAGGGCGTCGTCGCCTCGGGCGCGGCCGTGTCGTCCGCTGCCTACCTGTGGCGTTCGGCGACGCTGTCCGGCCAGCAGCCGTCGGCGCCCGGCAGCGTCGAGCGACTGATCACGCTGAACGTCAACGGCCAGGAACGGCGCGTCGACGTGCTGAAGCAGGAGACGCTCGCGACGACGCTGCGCTACAAGCTGGGGCTCACCGGCACGAAGCTGGGATGCGACCGCGCCGAGTGCGGCGCGTGCACCGTGCTCGTGGACGGCGTGCCGCGCTATTCCTGCTCGGTGCTCACGCACTCGGTGCGAGGCCGGACGATCACGACCATCGAGGGGCTGGCGGCGCCGGACGGCACGCTGCATCCGGTGCAACAGGGCGTGATCGACGAGCAGGGCTTCCAGTGCGCGTTCTGCATGTCGGGATTCATCATGGCCACCGTCGGCTATCTCAAGACGAATCCCAAACCGACGCGCGCGGAGCTGGCGCACGGCATCTCCGGGAACCTGTGCCGCTGTCAGGACTACGACAAGATCCTCACCGCGATGATGTGCGGTGCGGAAAACATGCGGAAGGCGTGATCTATGGCTGAACAGAAGCTCGTGGGACGGAACTACACGGTTCCCGATCTGGTCGCGAAGGTCACCGGAAAGTCCAAGTACGCCGAAGACTTTCGTGCAGAGGGGATGCTTTTCGCGAAGGTTCTCCTCAGCCCGCTGCCGCACGCGCGCGTGACGCGGATCGACGTGAGCAAGGCGATGGCGATGCCGGGCGTGAAAGCGATTGTGACCGCGGATGATCTGCCCGCGCCGTCGGACTCCATCAACGACAACGGCCAGGTGATTCTCGCGAATCTCGACGGCGAAGTCGCGATGACGAAGGAGCCGGTCTATCAGGGGCAGCCCATTCTCGCGGTCGCCGCGGTCGACGAAGTGACGGCCGCCGATGCGATCGAACAGATCGACATCGAGTTCGAGCCGCTGCCGTTCGTGGTCGATCCGCTGGTCAGCCTGCGTCCCGGCGGCCCGAACGCCCGGACCAAGGGCAACTACTGGTTCATTCCGCCTCCACCGCCGCCCGGTCAGGGCCGTGGCGGACAGCCGCAGAATCCGCCGCGGCCGGAAATCAAAGAGCTGAAATGGACGCCCAAGGAACTGGCCGACGCAGATGCCGGCAAGCTGCCCATGCTGGAGGACGCCCCGGAGAAATGGTCGTACGGCGACGTCGAGGCGGGCTTCAAGGACGCGGCGCTCGTGCTCGACGAGACGTTCGTGACGCCCGACACCAGCCATCAGACGCTCGAGACGCGGACGGCGATGGCGTACTGGCAGAACGGCAAGGTCCACGTGTACACCGGCACGCAGAGCACGGCGCAGACCGTCCTCGGCGTCGCGCGCTGGGTCGGCATCGATCCCGACAACGTGATCGTCGTCAGCGAGTACACGGGCGGCGGGTTCGGCAGCCGGATCACCGGCGCGATCTCGCTCGTCATCCCCGTGCTGCTCTCGAAGAAGGCGAACGCGCCGGTGATGATGCGCATCAGCCGCGAGGAAGAGCACTACATCGGGCGGGCGCGTCCGGGCGTGCGCGGGCGGATGAAGGTCGGCTTCGCGAAGGACGGCCGCATCACGGCGATCGACATGTGTTCGGTCAGCGACAACGGCCCGTTCGAGCGCCAGGGCGATTGCAACAACACCGGCGTGATCGCGTCGCTGATGTATCAGCCCCCGGCGATGCGCTTCCGCGGGATCAGCGTGCTGACGAATACGCCGCCGCGCGGCCCGCAGAGTCAGCCCGGCGGCACGCAGTCGCACATGCTGATGGAGCCGGTGATTTCGAAAGCCGCGCGCAAGCTCGGGATCGATCAGGTGGCCATCCGGCGGATCAACGCCCCGGAAGGCAAAGCGAAGTTTGGACCGCCGGCTGGTCCCCGCAACCTGCAGCAATACGTCACGAGCGCGTTCGTCAAGGAGGCGCTGGACAAAGGCGCCGAGATGTTCAGGTGGGACGAGCGCAAGGCCAGCAGCGGGAAGAAGAACGGCTCGAAGGTGCGCGGCGTCGGCGTGGCGCTGAGCACCTACAGCGCCGGATCGACCGGCTACGACGGGCTCATCATCCTGAAGCCGGACGGCCGCCTGTACATCCAGTCGGGGATTGGGAATCACGGCACCGGTTCGGTGAGCGACTGCCATCGCGTGTCGGCGGAGATTCTCGGCGTCCCGTGGGAAAAGTGCGTCATCACGTCGGGCGATACGTCGAAGAATCTGCCCTGGACCTGCCCGAGCGGCGGCAGCCAGACCATTCACGCGATGACGCGCGCTGCGCACGCGGCCGGGATGGACGCGAAGAAGAAGCTGCAGGAGATCGCGGCCAAAGATCTCGGCGGCAAACCTGAGGATTACGAGGTCGCCAACGAGCGCGTGTTCCGCAAGGGCGGCGGCGCCGGCCTGACGCTGGCCAAGGCCGCGCAGCGCGCCATCGAGCTCGGCGGCGCGTACGACGGCCACGAGCTGCCGAAGGATCTCTACAAGTTCACGACCGCCTCGGCGACCGCGCTCGCGGGACAGGGGCTGATGGGCGTCGCGAAGGACAAGTACCCGCGCGACGGCCAGTCGCGGTCGTACGTCGCAGGGTTTGCCGAAGTCGAGATCGACGTCGAAACCGGCAAGTACTACATCCTCGACTACCTGGCCGTGGCGGACGTGGGCACGGTGATTCATCCGAAGAACATCGGCGGCCAGATTCTCGGCCGCTCGATGCTCGGCATCGGCCACGCCATCTCCCAGAAGTGGGTCTACGACCAGCACTACGGCGTGACGCTGGCCCGCCGCTTCCATCACAACCGGCCGCCGACGATTCTGGACGCGCCGCAGCATATGGAGTGGGCCACCGTCGATCTGCCCGATCCGGAAACGCCGGTCGGCGCGCGCGGCATCGGCGAGCCGCCGGTCGGAGCCGGCGCCTGCGCCGTGCTGAACGCGATCAGCGACGCGCTGGGCGACAGCATCTACCAGCGCGCGCCGGTGACGCTCGACATGATTCTGACGGCGCTCGAAGCAGGGCATCCGACCATCGAGCCCCTGACGGCGCACATTTGAGTCGTACGTAGGGCGGACCTTCAGGTCCGCCTGGCCTGCCGGAGCTGAAGCTCCGGCCTCCGTACGAGTGGTGAGCAAGGAGATTGGCAATGGCCGTTATTCACGACGTGATGCCGGCATTCGAGCTCTTTCAGCCGGCCAGCATCGGCGACGCGGTGGCTCTCCTGAACAAGCACGGCGCCGATGCGTGGATCATGGCGGGCGGGATGGACTCGTTCGACTGGCTGAAGGACCGCATCAAGCGACCCAAGGTAGTCGTCGATCTCAGTCAGGTGCAGGCGCTGCGCGGCATCAAGTCGCTCAACGGCGGCCTCGAGATCGGCGCCGGCACGACGCTGACCGACGTCGTGCGCGACGCGACCGTGCAGCAGAACTTCCGTTTGTTGAAGGATGCCGCCGAGCTCGTCGCCTCGCCGCAGATTCGCAATCAGGGCACGCTCGGCGGCAACGTCTCGCAGGACACGCGATGCTGGTACTACCGCGCGGGGTGGAGCTGCTATCGCGCCGGCGGCAACATCTGCTACGCGGACACGCCGTCGGCCATCAATCGCGAGCACGCGATTCTCGGCGCCGATCGGTGCGTCGCCGTCAACCCGTCCGACACGGCGCCCGCGCTGGTCGCGCTCGACGCCCAGATGGTGATGCAGAGCGCGCGCGGCGAACGGATTGTGAGCGCCGAGGACTACTTCATCGGCCCCGATATCGACATCACGCGCATGACCGTGCTCCAGCCGGGCGAGCTCCTGACGGCGATTCGCATTCCCTCGACGTGGGCGGGCGCCGACTTCTACTTCGAGAAGGTGCGCGACCGCAACGTGTGGGACTTCCCGCTGTTGAACGTGGCGTCGGCCTCCGTGCGCCGTGGCGACACCATCGAGCGCATCCGCCTGGTGATCAACGCCGCCGCGGCGCGTCCGCTGCGGCTGCACGCCGTGGAAGCCGCCGTCACCGGCAAGCCGCGCAACGAGGAGACGGCCAAGCTCGCCGGCGAGATGGCGGTCCAGGGCGCGCAGCCGCTCCGCTACAACGGCTACAAGATTCCGCTCATGCGCAACCTCGTGAAACGCGCGATTCGGGGGAACGTCTGATGGACCTCGTCAAGTGGGGGCTGAACCCGTGGGGTCAGAACATCCTGACCCACGTCTCGTGGACGCTCTTCTGGGCGTCGCTCTTCGCGGGCGTGATGTTTTTCGTGGCCCACGGCGGCTACATGCTGCTGTCGGCGCATCGCAAGCGGCCCGAGACGGAAACCGACAGGCTCGAGGCGGCGCACGCGAGCCTTCCGCAGCGCATCGAGCGGCACTCCCTGATGGCCCGGCTGTTCCACTGGGTGATGGCCGCCTCCATGTTCGTGCTGCTCTTCACGGCGTTCCTGCCGGTCGTCGGGGTGAAGTTCGCATGGGTCACCTGGCACTGGATGGCCGGCCTCGTGCTCACCGGATCAATCATCTTCCACATTGTCCACGCGTCGGTCTGGCTGGACTTCTGGTCGATCTGGGTGGGACCGAAGGACATTCCCGAGCTGAAAGCTGAAATCCTGCGCGAGCTCGGACACGACGTGCCCGGACCGAAATCCGGCAAGTACCCGCTCGGCAACCGGCTCTATCACACCGTCATCGTCCTCGCCGGCCTGACCGCGGTGCTCTCGGGCGTGCTGATGATGTCGCGCGTCCGCACGCCGCTCTTCACGCGCAACCCGTACCTGTTTGGCGACAGCGCCTGGGGCGTCACCTACGTGATGCACGGCCTCGCCGGCGTCGGTCTGGTCGGCCTCGTCATCGCTCACGTGTACTTCGCGATTCGACCCGAGAAGTGGTGGATCACCAAGTCGATGCTGCTCGGCTGGATCACGCGCCGGCAGTACCTCGAACACCACGAACCCGATCGGTGGCGCATCGGCTCGACGACCAGAACATAGTGGCGACGCCGATCGACGCAAGCGTGGCCGACTTCGCCGCGCGGTGCGATGCCATCGAGGAAGCGTACGAGTTCATGCTCGCGTACGCGGCACAGGGTCTGCCCAACGAGCAGGGCAGCGAGTCGGGCAGCCAGATTCGGGGTTTTCTGCGCAAGTGCGACGCTGCGCTCGACGGGCTCGCCGACGTCCTTCGCCGCTGCCGTCCACTCTCGGATGCACTGTCGCCAGAGGCAGCCTCAGCGGCAGCCAATAAGTACGCAGCGTTCGTACGCGTCGTCGAACGCGACATCGAGGCGGCGCAAGCGACCGTGCAGCTCGTCCTCGCGCAGCCGTCCATCGGCTCCGAGCTCGTGGACAACCTGAACGCCTCGATTCACCTGCGCGCGATCCTCACCGATCTGTTTCTGCTCGATGATGTGCTGAGAGGCTGACTCACCGTCGGCGACGTGACGTGTCCACCAGATCAACGAGCCTCGTCGAGCTCCTCGCGGCCGTCGTCGCCGACGAAACCCAGGCGGTGCGGCTCGTTCGAGCGACACCCGAACTCGCGCAGGCGCGCGTCGCCGACGAGCGTCTCGTCGAGGAGGTCCCGCACCAGCTCTACGTCGGAGACACAGCGCTCCACCTGGCGGCGGCCGCGCTCAGGCCGCTCGCCGTCCGGGCGCTGCTCGACGCTGGAGCTCACGCGAACGCCGAGAATCGGCGTGGAGCAACGGCACTCCACTATGCGTGCGATGCGCGGCCCAAGGCGGGAGGGGCGTGGGACCCCTTCAAACAGCGGTCGGTGATCGAGCTCCTGCTCGACGCCGGGTGGGACATCGAGCACAAGGACAAGGCGGGCGCCACCGCACTACATCGTGCAGTCCGCGCCCGGAGTCCCCAGGCCGTTCGCTGTCTCCTGGAGCACGGCGCTCGTGTGAACGCGACGCACGGCAGGCGGCGCACGACCGCGCTCCACATCGGCACGCGTTCGACCGGCGCGAGCGGCACGAAAGGAGCGCGCGGCGAGCAGCAGGAGATCGTGGAACTCCTTCTCCGATACGGCGCCGATTCCTGATCTAGTTCTTCCGGTTGGCCCGAAAATCGCCCTCGGCGATCTTGACCGTGAAGTGCGTCACCTCGCCCTTGTCGTTCTTCCCGAACTCGATGCGCCCGCCGAAGCCCGTGAACGTCGTCTCCGAGATCGGCGTCATCGGCTGCCCGGGAGCGTCGCCCATGCCCAGCTTGAGGACGCCGTCCTCCAGCGTGACCTTCAACAGCATCTTCTCCGGCCCGGGGATGCCGAGTTCCTTGGCGTTGAACTCGTAACTTCCCGCGTACCGGCTCAGGACGTCGTGACCGAGCACGACCGCATGCTTGGTATCGTCCGAGTTCTTCCCCACCAGGTGCACGCGATCCCGTTCGTTCTCCGCGCACACGTATTCGAGCAGCTCGGTATCCGGCGCGAGGACGCCGCCGACCTTGGTCGTCCAGGTCTTGGGGTAGATGCCGGGATCGCTCCACGTCGCTTCGATGGCGAGGTGCCCGAAGTCGGTCCGTCGGAATCGTTCCGTGAGCCGCAGGCTTTCCGTGTGCGGATACCCGTTTTCCAGCCAGGTTCGTTCGTTGTAGCCGCTGCTCTCCACGACCAGCGTGTCGCCCTCCCAGCAGCCGACGGAATACCCCATCCAAGCGGGGTTCGGACTCTTGGGCAACTCTCGCCCGTCCAGGAA
>Ga0066903_100000386_pt1 | contig 26901 bp, 27 predicted proteins | sample PanSoiMetaGPlot1_FD_67491 | JGI IMG/M metagenome (GOLD analysis project Ga0066903, IMG submission 67491) | Tropical forest soil microbial communities from Panama analyzed to predict greenhouse gas emissions - Panama Soil - Plot 1 (version 2) | ecosystem: Environmental > Terrestrial > Soil >... | reverse complement strand
ATGCAGACCGGTCCGCGAACGGCTTCGACCGCGCGGCGCTGCTCGGGATTCAGCCCCTCGAAGATCACCCGTCCACCCTACGGACGGCGTTGGACGGAACTGTGCCGGCCTAGTGGAGCGTGTCTTCCAAAACAGCGGAGCCGGCACGGCGCGGGTCGCGCAGCATCGACGCGAGCTTCGACACGACGTCGAGGGTGTCTCCCCTCTGCACCATCTCCTCGAGCTCGGCGAGCTCCTCGTCGAGCCACTCGACGTCGATCGGCGATCGCGCCGCCCGCAGGATCTTCGAATGCGACGTCGGCCCGACCGTCTCGCCGTCGGTCCACAGCTCCTCGTGGAGCTTCTCACCGGGACGGACGCCGACGAACGCGATCGGGATCTGTGTCTCGGGCTCCTTCCCGGACAGCCGGATCATGTTCCGCGCGAGGTCGAGGATCTTGACCGGCTCGCCCATGTCGAGGACGTAGACCTGGCCGCGGCCGCCGATCGAGCCCGCCTGCACGATCAGCGACACCGACTCGGGGATCGTCATGAAGTACCGCGTCATCTCCGGGTGCGTGACGGTCACCGGGCCGCCCTTCTCGATCTGCCGCCGGAAGATCGGGATCACGCTGCCCGACGAGTTCAGGACGTTGCCGAAGCGCACGGCGACGAAGCGCGTCTTCACCTCGTCGCGGTGGCCGTACGACTCGACGATCCACTCGCACAGCGCCTTCGACTGGCCGAGCAGGTTCTTCGGGTTCGCCGCCTTGTCCGTCGAGACGAGCACGAACCGTGCGGCGCCATACTCCACCGCCACGTCGGCGAGCACGCGGGTGGCGAGCGTGTTGTTCCGCACAGCCTCGAGCGGGTTCGCCTCGAGCAGCGCGACGTGCTTGTACGCCGCTGCGTGGAACACGACCTTCGGCCGGTAGCGCTCGAAGACCTGGCTCATCTTCGCGCGGTCGCCGCAGTCGCCGAGCACCGTAGCTGCGGCAGGAAAGCCGCGGTCGTCGATCAGCTCACGCTCGATGTTGAACAGCGCCGACTCCGACTGCTCGACGAGCACGAGCCGCGCCGGGCCGACCCGCGCGATCTGGCGGCAAAGCTCTGCGCCGATCGACCCGCCGGCCCCCGTGACGAGCACCGTCTCACCGGCGAGGTACTTCGCGACCGCGCGGAGATCGACCTCGATCTGCTCGCGTCCGAGCACGTCCTCCACCTGGACGGCACGGATCTGGCCGGCAAGGTTGTGGTCACCCGAGATCAGCTCGTAGATCCCGGGCAGCGTCTTGACGGGCACGCCCGCCGCCTGGGAAACCTCGACGATCCGCTGGCGCGTCCCGCCGGACGCCGACGGAATCGCGATCAGCACCTCGTCGGGAAGGTTGTCGCGCAGGATGTGCGACAGCTCGGCCGAAGTGCCGAGCACACGGATGCCGTGCAGCCGGAGATTCTTCTTGCGCGGGTCGTCGTCGATCAGGCCGATCGGCGTGTAGCCGAGCGCCGGGCTCTTCAGCATCTCGCGGATCACGAGCTGCGCCGCGTCGCCGGCGCCGACGACGATGACCTCCTTGCCGCGTGCGACGAGCGACGCCGCGCCCGGCCGCTCGATCAGGCTGCGTGCGATCAGGCGGGTGCCCGCGACGAACGCGAGCAACAGCAGCCAGTCGAGCACGGCGATCGAGCGCGGCAGCGGGAAGCCCTTGACCGGATGCGCGAAGTAGACGACGAGGTCGGCGACGACGCACGCGACGGTGACGCCGCGCGCCGCGCCCCACATGTCCCGGGTGGAGACATACCGCCACCAGCGGTTGTAGAAGCCGAACACGATGAAGACCGCGAGCTTGATCGCGACAACGACGGCGAGGGTGTCCACGAAGAGCCGGTGGTAAGGGCCCGGGACGCCGTGGTCGAAGCGCAGCCAGAACGCGAGCCACCAGGCGAGCGCGATCAGCGCCGCGTCGGCGAGCAGCTGCCAGATGCGATGTCGGTTGACCGGCACTACGACGCCACCGGCGCGGCCGCCTGCACGACGGAGACGACGCGCTCCTGCGTCTCCGCGTCGAGCCCTGCCCACAGCGGCAGCGAGAAGTTCTCGCGCGCGAGCTGCTCGGTCGCCGGGAGCGACCGCGGCGAATAGCCGAGGAAGGCGAGCGCGGGTTGCAGGTGCAGGGGCGTCGTGTAGTACACGGCGCTTCCGATGCCCGCCTCCGCCAGCGCCGCACGGATGCGATCGCGTTCGGGGGAGCGGCAGACGAACAGGTGGTACGCGTGCCCCGGCTCGTCCTCGGGAAGCTCGCAGGCCGCGCCGAGCCCGAGCTCGGCGTACCGCCCTGCCGCCTCGCGCCGCTGGACGATCCACATTTCGAGCTCAGCGAGAAAGACGCGGAGCACGGCCGCCTGGAGCTCGTCGAGCCGCGAGTTGTAGCCGATCAGCTCGAAGTCCACCTTGTCGCGTGATCCATGGAAGCGAAGCTTCCGGACGCGGCCGGCGAGCTCGGGGTCGTCGGTCGAGACGAGGCCGCCGTCGCCGAGCGCGAAGAGGTTCTTGGTCGGGTAGAAGCTGAACGTCGAGGCGACGCCCGTGCGGCCGATCTCGGGCGAGCCGAAGGCCTGGGCGGCGTCCTCGATCACCGGCACCCCGAGCTCCGCGAGCTCCGCCGTGGGCGCAGGGCGGCCGAAGAGGTGCACGGCGATGATCGCCTTCGTGCGTGGCGTGACCCGGGCTGCGACGTCCTCGACATCCAGGTTCATGGTCGCCGTATCGACCTCTGCGAAAACCGGGGTCGCACCGCGCCGGGCAACCGCCTCGGCGGTGGCGTAGAACGTGAACGCCGGGCAGATCACCTCGTCGCCCGGGCCGATGCCGAGGGCGTCGAGCACGAGCACGATCGCATCGGTGCCGTTCGCCACACCGACGGCCTCCTCGACGCCGAGATAGGCGGCCGCCTCGCGCTCGAACGCCGCGACGTTGGGGCCGAGGATGAAGGCCGAGCTCTCGAGCACACCGTCGATCGCCGCGCGAATGCGCGGGAGCAGCGGCTCGTACTGCGCCTTTACGTCAACCAGCGGGATCGGACGCACGGCTCGAAAGTCTAGAGGTCCGTACTCGACGGTAGATCCAGAGCGCCAGCAGGATCAGGACTACGACGACAACGGCGTACTCGACGTAGCCGAAGTCGTGGTGGAAGCGCTCGTAGCTGCGTCCCGCGGCCCAGCCGATCCCCGCGAAGGCGAACGCCCAGATCGCCGAGCCGATCGCGGTCAGGAGCGTGTACCGCACGAACGGCGTCTCGAACACACCGGCCGGGATGGAGATGAACGAGCGGACGACCGGAGTCACTCGCCCGACCAGCACGGCCAGGTCCTGCCAGCGGTCGAACCAGCGTTCCGCGCGGTCGAGGTTCTCGTGCGAGAGGTGGAACCAGCGGCCGCGCCGCTCGAGCAGCGGCCGCCCGCCGTAGATCCCGATTGCCCAGCCAACGATCGCGCCGGCCAGGTAGCCGAGCGTCCCGGCGAGCGCGACTGCGATGTAAGCCCAGAAGTGGGAGTCGATACGGTGGCCGAAGACGACCACGTGCTGTCCGCTGAACGCGCCTGCGGCGAGCGCGCCCCCGTAGACCATCACCAGCTCGCTCGCGGCCGGGAACACGGCGTCGATCGCCATCAGCAGGAAGATCGCGTAGACGCCGTGATCACCGATCAGCGACGTGAGCGTGCTCGTGACGCCGGCGACCGGCACGAAGGAGAGGCTACTTCAAGGTGAAGTCGCGATCGGCAGTCGACTGACGCCCCTGGGCATCGGTCGCGGCGACCCGGAAGGTCCAGTCGCCCGTCGGGTGGGAGCCGGGCGTCCAGGTGAAGCGATACAGGCCGGGCCCTCGCTGGCCCGAGTCGATCGCTACCACGGCGCTGCCGGGGCCGTCGAGCTCCGCCGTAACCGTCCCCGAACGGACGAGCTTGTACGAGAGCGGCACCGTCGCGTTCGTCGAAAACGTCCTGCCGGCGAGCGGCGGAACGTACGCGCCGTAGTACGCGAGGGTGAGTGCGGAGCCCGCCGGGCGCTCGGCGCGTGCTGACGGACGGCTCAGCAGCTTCCCGTCGAAGGCGAGGGCGGCGGTCGGGCCAGTCGCAAGGGCGGAGGCCGTCACGCACCCGAGCCTCATCATCTCCAGCGCGAGCTCGAAGTTCGTCAGTCCGGTGCTGTAGCCCGGCTGCTTTCCGTCTGCGACGAGAAACACGATCCGGCCGTCGGCAGTCTGGCCGACCGCGCTGCGGGCGGTTCGGAATACGAGCTGCTCCGACGCGAACGTCTCGAACGACCGGTAGACCGGCTTGCCGCTGCGGACGATCACCGGGCCGCCGCCGACGCCGTCCGGCACATTCGCCCACGGAGGCGTGAGCGTCAGCAGGATGCTGACCTTCGAGCCGACGGGCGCCTCAGCTGTGAGGAAGCCGGCCTGGGACCCTCGCGCGGCGAGGATGGCGCCGTCGGCCGGGATCGGCTGATTGCCACCCTGGACGTAGCCGGTGACGGTCGCTGTCAGAGCCGAGTTCGGCGCCGAGGCCGGGAACGGCTGCAGGACGGCGTACGAGCCCCCGCTCTCGGCCGGTGTGCGCGCGCCCCAATCGCGCGTGTACAGAGTTGTCCTGTTCGCCCGCGGGGCCTCATTGATCCCGAGGATCCGGCGCTGCCCGGATCCCTGCCACGTCCCGGCGAGGGAGACGCGGTCGACGTGCAGCGTGCCGTCGGTGTCGATGCCCGCCGAAGAGCGTCCGTCGGCAGGAGCGACGTTGAGCGCGCCGCCGCGTAGCACGAGGCCGCTGCCGGCGTTGATGCCGGCCACCGTCGCGTCGCCGGAGACGCGCTTCTCCATCGACGTCAGCCGCTCGGTGCCCTGCACCGCGTCGTTGGAGAGGACCGTCTTGAGCGCGTAGAGGCCTGTCGGCCGCGGCGCGACCACGACGTGCTCGACGACGGGACCGTGCGCCGTGAACTCCAGCTGGCGCGAGTAGACGACGTTCGGCATCAGCGTCTGGCCGCGAATGGGAGTCGCGGCGCGCAGGGAGCCGGGCGCCATGACGGCACTGGCGCACAGCACAGCAATGACTACCCGACGCACCACGACCCCGCCCGAGGGTAGCGGAACCATCGATGCGAATTGTTAGGACTTGGTCGCCGCAGGACGCCCGAGTCGGGAACGCTCGAAGCCCGGCCCGATCAAGGCCTGGGCGTAAGCCGCAGGTTTACGCCCAGGCGGACTGATGCGACCCGCGCACGCAGAGCCTGCGCGCGCCGCACGGAAGAGAACAATCGCCCAACGGAAGGAGCGCGCGGGCTTTGCCTGCGCGCGTTCACCGCGAAGCGGCGTAACCAAGATCTGGGTCTGGCCCAGCGGGCCAGACCCCAGCCGTCAGTTCCAGATCTTTACGTCTCGATAAAGGGTGTCGCGCTGAACCGGCGTCTTGCCGAGGGCCTTGATCAGGTGCACGAGCTCCTCGGTGGAGGTCCGATGCGTCGTTCCTGCGGCGGACACGACGTTCTCCTCGATCATCACGCTGCCCATGTCGTCGGCGCCGAAGCCGAGCGCGACCTGGCCGATCTTCATCCCCTGGGTCACCCACGACGACTGGATGTGCGGCACGTTGTCGAGGTAGATGCGCGACACGGCTTGCGTGAGCAGGTAGTCGAACGATGTCGGCATGTCCTCGCGCGCGACCTTGCCGGCGAGACGGTTGCCGTCGTTCTGGAACGTCCACGAGATGAATGCGCGGAAGCCGCCGGTCTCGTCCTGCAGCTCGCGAATGCGGCGCATGTGCTCGACGCGCTCGGCGACCGTCTCGACGTGGCCGTACATCATCGTCGCCGTCGTCGACATGCCGAGCCGGTGCGCGTGGCGCATGACGGCGAGCCACTCGTCGGTCTTCGTCTTCTTCGGCGCGATCTCGTCGCGGACGCGGTCGACGAGGATCTCGCCGCCGCCGCCCGGAATCGAGTCGAGCCCCGCGTCGCGCAGACGCGAGATCGTCTCCCACAGCGTCAGCTTGCTCCTGCGCGCGATGTGCTGCACCTCGGGCGGCGAGAGCGCGTGCAGATGGATCTTGTAGCGCGCCTTGATCGCGCGGAAGAGATCCTCGTAGTACGCGATGTCGAGGTCGGGGTGGTGTCCGCCCTGCATCAGCAGCCCTGTGCCGCCGAGCGCGAGCGTCTCCTCGATCTTCTTGAAGATGACCGCATTCGGCAGGAGGTAGCCCTCGCGCGTATCGCCGGGCCGGCGGTAGAAGGCACAGAACTCGCAGTCCGTGTAGCAGATGTTCGTGTAGTTGAGGTTGCGGTCGATGATGAACGTGATCCGCGTCGGATCCGCTTTGCGGTTGCGGATGTCGTTTGCGGCGCGGCCGACCGAGACGAGGTCGCGCGATTCGAGCAGCGTCAGCGCTTCGTCGTCCGAGATGCGTTCGCCGTCGTGCGCCTTCTCGAGGATCGGCGGGACGGCGCTCATGCCACCACCGCCTCTCGGACGAAGCGGAGCTCCGGCACCTCGTCGAGCTCGCCGGCGTCGCGCGCGAGCTCGAGGAACGTCATCAACCCGGCGCGCTCGCGCGGGCCGAACCGGTAGCGCAGCTTCTCGAAGTAGCGCGCGAGGAACCCCGCGGGATAGCCGTAGCGCTCGCTCGCCTCGTGCGCGAGCTGCTCCGGCTCGGCACGCGCGAGCCGGACGGACGAAACCAGCGCGTCCTCGAGCTCGCCGAGCCCGGCGCACACCGGTTCCGGGCACGCCCACACGGCGAAGACCATCGGGAGCCCGGTGCGCTCGAGCCACAGCCGACCGAGGTCGTGGTGCGGCGTCGGGTCCTCGAACGCCGACTTCAGCGCCGCGTCACCGATCAGCAGCTTCGCGTCCGCCTCTTTCCCGAGGGGGACGTGCGTCGCCTCGGGCAGCAGCACTTTCGTCAGCACCACGGAGGTGGCGGACTCCGGCGTGATCGCCACCGTCCGCACCTGCTCGAGCGGCTTGCGCGAGACGAGCTGGATCGAGTCGACCGCGCCCTCTGAGCCGACGCAGAGCCTCGGCAGCAGCCGCAGGCGATCGGCATTGCGCGCGTACTCGATCGACGAGATCGGCGCGACGTCGAGGTCGCCGGCCAGGAGTCGCCCGTTGAGGTCGGTCGGCACGCCCTGCACCTCTTCGACGTCGGCGTCGAGCCGGTAGAAGACCGGCGCCATGTTCACATAGGAGATGCGCCCGAGCCTGATCACATCTCGCTCCGCCACTTGAAGAACGTGAGCAGGTTCCCGTCGAGGTCGAGCGCCGCGAACTCGCGCGTGCCGAAGTCGGTGTCCTGCGCACCGCGGCGGGAGACGGGGTGCAGGACCTCGCGGGCGCTCAGCTCGCCGTAGAGCTCGTCGACACCGTCGGTTGCGATGCGGCAGCTCGCCGTGCCGGCGATGAACGACTCCGCGCCCGAGTGGACGGGCTTCTCGTCGGGTGAGCGCTCGCGCCAGCTCTCGTCGAACGCCTCCCAGAGATGCACCTCGGCGCCGTCTCGCCTGAGCACTGCGAAGCCGCCCTCGTGGTGCACGACGTCGAACCCGAGCTTGTCCCGGTAGAAGTCGACCGCCTGCGCGGCATCGCGGACGGGCAGAGCGGGAATCGTCTGGGTGAGCGTCATTCCCACCGCTGCAGCTCGTTGTAGAGCGTGTCGCGCTGGACGGGAAGGCGCCCTGCCTCGCGGACGAAGCGCACGAGCTCGGGGATCTTCTGCTCGGTCTCCGTCCGCGCGCCTGCCGCATGGAAGATCTGCTCGCGGACGACCGTCCCCTGCACGTCGTTCGCGCCGAAGTGCAAGGCCACCTGCGCGAGCGGCAGGCCCATCATGATCCAGTAGGCCTTGATGTTCGGGATGTTGTCGAGCAGCAGCCGCGACACCGCGACCAGCTTCAGATCGTCCGCGCCCGTCGTGTGACGCCAGCCGCGCCGCTCGAACACGGTGTTTTCCGGATGGAAGGCGAGTGGGATGAATGCGAGGAAGCCACCGGTCTCGTCCTGCTGGTTGCGGAGACGGAGGAGGTGGTCGACGCGCTCCTCGTACGTCTCGACGTGCCCGTAGAGCATCGTGCAGTGCGTCGGCAGGCCGAGCCGGTGCGCGGTGTCGTGGGTGTGGAACCAGAAGTCCGGGTGCTCCTTGCCCGGCGCGATCAGCTTGCGCACGCGCTCGGCGAACACCTCGGCGCCGCCACCCGGCAGCGAGCCGAGCCCGGCATCGCGCAGCGTTCGCAGTACCTCTTCGTGCGTCAGCCCCGACAGCTTCGTCATGTGATGGATCTCGCTCGCGGTGAAGAGCTTGAGGTGCACGTCCGGGAGCGCCTCGTGCAGCGAGCGCACGATCCCGACGTAGTAGTCGAAGTCGACGTGCGGGCTCTCGCCGCCGACCATGTGAATCTCGGTGAAGCCGCTGAGCTCGTGCTGGTGCACTGCGTCCTCGACGAGCTGCTCCGGCGTGAACGTGTACGCGTCCTCCTGCTTCTGCGTAACCGCGAACGCGCAGAACTTGCACTTCACGCGGCACACGTTCGTCTGGTTCAAGTACAGGTTCTGGACGAAGAAAACCTTGTTGTCGCCCCCCCGTTGGCGGCGCGCGAGGTCGGCGAGCTCGCCGAGTCCGAGCAGGTCGTCGGACTCCATCAGCGCGACGCCGTCGTCGAAATCGAGCCGCTCGCCCGCCTCGACCTTCTCGCGGATGCCGGCCAGCGTGTCGGTGCGCTCGAGAAGGGCCATCAGCGCTCCCGGTCCACGACGGCGTAGGTCAGGGACTCGAGCTCCTCGCGATGCGGCTCGCCGTTGAGACACGCCCGCGCGCTGCGCGCGTAGGCGAGCGCGACCTCGCGGCTCTCCTCGAGCGCGCCGGTGGAGGCGACGCGAAGCAGCGCACCCTCGACCTGGACTCCGCCCGCGAGCGCCTCCCGGATCGCCTCGTCGCGCTGAGCCGCGAGCAGGAGCGGCAGCGTCGGCGTGCCCTCGCGCAGGTCGGTGCCGGCGATCTTCCCGGTCTCGATCGTCACGCCCGAGCAATCGAGGATGTCGTCGGTGATCTGGAACGCAACACCGAGCGCGAGCCCGAACGCGCCCGGTCCGCCGGCGAGCCGGCAAGCCGCCTCGAACAGCTTCCCGGTCTTGAGCGTGCAGCGCTCGAGGTAGGCGTCGATGGACGTGCCGGGGTCGAACCGCTGCCGGCGCTGCATCGCCTCGCCGCGCGCGAGGCAGAGGGTCGCGTTCGCAAGGACAGCGACCGACGCGGCGTCGCGCGTCGTCGACAGCTCTGCGAATGCGCGCGCGAACAGGTAGTCGCCGGCCGCGCGTGCGGCGCCGGAACCGTGCGCAGACCAGGCCGACGCGCGACCGCGCCGCAGCTTCGCGCCGTCGATCAGGTCGTCGTGCATCAGCGTCGCGAGGTGGACGAGCTCGACGGCCACGCCCGCGACCACCGGCGGCTCGGCCGCGCGCGGGGTCGACAGGTAGACGAGCAGCGGCCGCAGCCGCTTGCCGCCCGCTGCGAGCGCCTCGCCGCCGACCTCGGCGACGACGCCGTTGTAGCGGCCCACCGCGGCCTCGAGCCGGTCCTCCAGCTCGGCCAGGTACGCCTCGAGCCCAGGAGCCTCGCGCAGCTCGGCGAGCGCCGTCACGCAGCGGCCGCCGTGTGCAGCGCCACGATCCCGCCGGCGAACGTCCGAAAGCGCACGTCGCTGAAGCCCGCCGCGGAGATCAGCGCCGCCAGCTCGTCGGGGCCCGGGAAGCGCCGCACGCTCGCGGGGAGATAGGTGTATGCGGATCCACCCGGTAGCAGCTTGCCGAGAAGGGGCACCACTCCGTCGAACCAAAGCCGATAGAAGGGTGAGAGGAGGCCGTGAGGGCGGGTGATTTCGAGGATGCCCAGCCTCCCGCCGGGACGCAGGACGCGACGTAGCTCGGCCAGTGCACGCTCCAGATCGTCGACGTTGCGAACGCCGAAGCCGACAGTTGCCGCGTCGAAACTCTGGTCCCCGAACGGAAGCGCCAGCAGGTCCCCGTTCACCCATTCGAGCTCGGGAGCCTTGCGACGCGCCCGCTCCAGCATCGGCTCGGAGAAGTCGAGCCCCATGACGCGCCCGCCGGCGCGCACGTCGGCGAGGGCTAGATCGCCGGTCCCGCAGCACGCGTCGAGCACGACGTCACCCGGACGGACGACTGCCGCCGCGGTCGCGCGCCGCCAGCGGCGGTCCAGGCCGGCGGTCATGGTGCGGTTCATCGCGTCGTAGACGGGCGCGATGCGATCGAACATCGCGCGGACGCTCTCGGCGGGCAGGCGTCCGGATGCGGCGCTCATTCACCCCACCTCTTCACCAGGTCGACGTCCAGCCCGATCAGATCGACCGCACGGCCGACGACGAAGTTCACGAGGTCGCCGACCGACTCGGCACCGTGGTAGAAGCCCGGCGCGAGGAAGAGGACAGTCGCGCCGGCTTCCTTCACGGTCAGCATGTTGCGCAGGTGGATCGTCGAGAGCGGCGTCTCTCGAGGCATCAGGACAAGCTTCCGCTCCTCCTTCAGCGCGACCGAGGCGGCCCGGTGGATCAGGTTCGACATCGCGCCCGAGGCGATCGTCCCGAGCGTCCCCATCGAGCATGGACAGATGACGTACGCGTCGACCTTCGCCGAGCCGCTTGCGTACGGCGCCTTCCAGTCATTCGGGTCGTAGACGGTCACGTTGCCGCCGCGCGCCCCCTCCAGCAGCCGCTCGAGCGTCTCGTCGCGGGACAGTCGGGCGTTGCCGTAGAGCTCCGTCGCAAGCACCTCGATCGCGGCGCCGGACGCGCAGATGCCGAGGTCGACGTCGGCCTGTGCGAGCACCTCGACGAGCCGTGCCGCATACGGCGCGCCGGAGGCGCCGGTTATGCCGAGGAAGACGCGCACGGCCCGATTATTTCGGGCCTTTGGAAGCGTTCAGGAACTCGCCGAGCTGTTGCAGCTTCTGCTGTCCGAGCCCGCCGAACTTCGGCATGACGTTGTTGCCGAACTTCGAGGGGTCCGTGACGTAGGTGGAGAAGAACTTCGCGCCCTGTCCGCCCTTTCCGATCGCTGACAGGTCCGGCGCACCGAGATTGGAGCTGCCCGTGCCCAGGTACGTGTGGCAGGCCGTGCAGCCCGAGCTGGCGAAGACCTTCGCCCCGGCGACCGCCGCGGCGTTGTTCGCGAAGCCTTGTCGTTGCGCCCAGGTCGGCACGGCCTGGACGACCTCGCTGGCGAGCGCCTCCTTCGCGATCGCACCTTTGTACGTCAGCACGCCCATCGAGACGACGACGAGCACTGCAGCGATGATCGCCACCGGGCGGCGGTAGAGCCGCCGTTCGCGCCGCTTGTCGAGGAACGGCAGCACGATCAGGATGATCAGCAGGATGGTCGGAATGCCGACGGTGCCGAGAATGACGGTGTTCGGCCACTTGAAGATCCGGAGCAGGTAGAAGAGGAAGTAGAAGTACCAGTCCGGCCGCGGCACGAAATTCGTCGTGCCTGGATCTGCAGGCTCCGAGTAGCGCGGCCCGAGCGTGCACGAGCTCCAGCTCGGCTTGCAGGCGTTCGGGTCCTCGTGGCTCGTGAAGTACCAGACGCAGGCAAGCCCGATGATCACGCACACGACGACCAGGCTCATCACCGTGTCGTGGAACATCGCGTACGGGAAGAACGGCTTCCCGCGGCGCTTGACGTCCTCCTTGTACTGCTTGAACCCGGCGCGGCGGTCTTCGATGCTCGCCACTACTCGTCTCCGTTCCGGCGGAACGTGCTGCGCGCGGTGGGCTGCGTGAGCCCGACACGCCCGTCCCCGTCCTGCGCCTCGTAGTCGGCGCCGGCGCCCAGGCCGCCGGCCGCCTCACGCGACCACGGCGGCGAAGTGACGCCGAGGCGCACGACGAGATAGAGGTGCAGGCCGATCAGCGCGAAGATCGCGCCGGGGATCAGCAGCATGTGGAGTGAGTAGAAGCGACTGAGGGTGTCGGGGCCGATCTCGGCGCCGCTCCGTAGGAAGTCCGCCAGGAACGGTCCGAGGATCGGCGCCGTCCCGTTCAGGTTGATGCCGACGACGGTCGCCCAGTACGCCGTCTGGTCCCACGGCAGCAGGTAGCCCGTGAAGCCCTCGAGCATCCCGAAGACGAGCAAGAAGACGCCGACGATCCAGTTCAGCTCGCGCGGGTACTTGTAGGCGCCGAACAGGAAGACGCGTGCCATGTGGAAGAAGAGCAGGATGATGAAGACGCTGGCGCCCCACTTGTGCATGCCGCGGACGAGCCAGCCGAGCGTGAGGTCGTTCGTGATGTGGTTGACCGACTGGTAAGCGCTGTTCGGGTCCGGCTTGTAGTACATGGCCAGGATCACGCCGGTGATCGCCTGCACGAGGAATGCCGTCAGCGTCGCCGAGCCGAGCGTGTGGAACCAGTTCGTGTCACCCGGGACCTTGCGGAAGAGGAAATAGCGGAGCCCGCCGACGAGGCCCGAGCGCTCCTCGAGCCAGTCGAGCGGGTAGTTGACGGCGGCCTCCATCTTCTGGCGGCGCGCCGACTTCTTGGTGCGTGTCGGTGCGACGGCCATCAGTGCGGCGGCTGCACCGGGTAGAAGATCTGTTCCCAGCCGTCGACGTGCATCCCGGGGCCGGCGAGCTTGTACGCGTGGATCTTCGCGTTCTTCCCGGTACCGTCGACGTGCGACACGCTGTACGGCTGGCCGAGGACGAGCCTGCCGTTGACGATCGAGTACTCGTACCGGTTGAGCGCACGTACGGGCGGGCCTGCGGTGCGGTTGCCCTCGGGGTCGTACTGCCCGCCGTGGCAGGGGCAGCCGAAGCCGCCGGCCGGGAGCGCGGGGGTCAGGGAGACCTGCTGGCCCTCCGCGACACGCACGACTTTCTTCTGGTTCGTCTGCACGGGGCCGTTCGGCTGGACCGGGCACCCGAGGTGCACGCACCGGTTCCAGATGATCGTGAAGCTCGGCTCGTTGTTAAGCAGCCCGTTGTTGCGGATATAGGCGGTCCTGCGCGAGACGGTGCCGTCCTGGGGGCGCTCGTAGAAGGTCGTGATGAGCCACTTCCCCTCGGGGAAGTTCTCGAGCGGGCCGAGGTCGACGGTCGGGTAGCCCTGGCCCTTGAACGGCGGCACGACCATGAAGCCGATCACCGGGACGGTGATGAGGCCGCCGATCACGGCGCCCAGGCCGAGGGTCGAGGCCTCGAGAAAGCGGCTGCGCGGGAAGCGCTCGCCGGGTTCGGGCTCCGCCGTCGCCGCTTCGCCGACGTTCGCGGGGACCGGCGCAGCGGTCGGCGTCCCCGGCTCCACCCCCTCGGGCTCGATCGGCTCGGGCACGCCCCGGTATTCCTTCGTCGCGTCGCGCGCCCAGAGGTAGCCGAAGAAGACCGCGATCCCGGCACCGATCGGGGCGATCAGCAGCGGGCTGACGATCAGTCCGACGAGGATGCACGCGACGCCCGCCGCGAATGCGATCGGGTAGAGCGACGGCCCTGGAAGGTGCGGCCGGTCCCCGTGCTGGGGCTCCATCATCCTGGATTCAACTCCCGCCCTCTTTCGCGTGTCAACGACGTAACAAACGGCGCAACGGCCCGGGACTCTGACTGATTCGGCCGTTTCCTGCAGCGGGGTCGAGCGGAATGCCGTACTCGGACCAGCGGCGCTCGACCAGCTCCTGCACTTCATGCGTCATCTCGATCTCCGGCGGCCACTCCCGCGTCCCTTCCTGCGGGCCCTTGTGCGTGGCATCGATCCCCATCTTTCCACCGTAGAACTGGCGCGTCGGCGCGTGGTCGAGGTGGTCGAGTGGGCCTTCCGTGATCAGCACGTCGCGCTGCGGGTCGACGTTGGCGCCGACGCGGAAGAGCACCTCCTCGTAGTCGTGGACGTCGACCCACTCGTCGACGACGACGATCGCCTTCGTCAGGCTCAGCATCCCGAGCCCCCAGATCGCGTGCATGACCTTCTGTGCGTGACCGGGGAACGCCTTGCGGATCGAGACGATGCAGCAGTTGTGGAACGCACCTGCGACCGGCAGGTCATAGTCGACGATCTCGGGAACGGTCATCCGGATCGCCGGCAGGAAGATCCGCTCGGTCGCCTTGCCGAGCCATGCGTCCTCCTGGGGTGGCTTGCCGACGACGATCGACGGATAGATCGCGTCGCGGCGCATCGTGATCGCCGTCAGGTGGAAGACGGGAAACGGCTCGGGCGGCGTGTAGTAGCCGGTGTGGTCGCCGAACGGGCCCTCCTCGGTCAGCTCGTCCTTGGCGATGTAGCCCTCCAGGACAATCTCGGCGTTGGCCGGCACGTCGATGCCGACCGTCTTCGCGCGTACGACCTCGACCGGCTCGCCGCGCAGGAAGCCGGCGAGCATCAGCTCGTCGATGTGCTTCGGCAGCGGCGCGCTCGCCGAATAGGTCGTGACGGGGTCGAGGCCGAGGGCGACTGCGACCTCGATCTTCCCGTCGGTCGCGAGGTAGTCGGCACGTCCGTCCTTGTGGATCTGCCAGTGCATCGCGGTCGCGCGCGGGCCCAGCTTTTGCATGCGATACATGCCGACGTTGCGCGTCCCGGAGCGCGGGTCGTGAGTGATGACGGCGGGGAGCGTGATGAACGGCGCAGCGTCGCCGGGCCAGCACGTCTGGATCGGGAGCAGGTCGAGGGACGCGTCGTCGCCCTCGAGGACGACGTCCTGGCACGGCCCGCTGCGAACGGTCTTCGGGCGCGAGTCGGCGATCGACTTCAGCTTCTGCAGCCCGCGAACCTTCTCCACGAGGCCCTGCGGCGGCTGCATCTCGAGCACATCGCCCAACTTCTCGGCTACTGCATCGAGCGACGGCGCGTCGAACGCCATCGACATTCGCCGCTCGGTGCCGAACTGGTTGATCAGCAGCGAGTGCGCGAAGCCTTTGACGTTCTCGAACAGCAGCGCCGGGCCGCCGCTCTTGACGACACGGTCGTTGATCTCCGTGACCTCGAGCTCGGGATCGACCTCGGCGTCGACGCGAACGAGCTCACCCTCGCCTTCGAGGCGCGCGATCCAGTCGCGCAGGTCACGCGGCGGGGCCATTGCGATTCAGTCTACGGCGACGGCGCGTACTGTCGCGCCTCGGCGACGGCTTGCTCGAGCGTCAGCCCCACCTTCTCGCCGGGCGCTTCGTCGTAGGCCGATCCGAGCCGCTCGTAGGCCCAGCCACCAGGTGCTCGTAGCGCTGCCGCCCCTCTTCTTCGGCCGCGAGGCCGCTCTAATTGCGGCGGTGGCGCAACCAGTGCAGCGTCTGCCCGATCGCAATCACGCTGATGAAGATCAGGCCGACGACGAGCATGCCGGTGATGACCTTCTTGCCCTCCGTGGCCGCGTCCTCGGCGGCGACGAGCATGTGCAGCGCGGCGAGCATCGCGGGCGACTCTACCGCAGTCGTGCCCGGTGGGCAGCAAACGCGGCATCGACCTTGGCGTCACCGGCGCCGGTGCGCGCGAGCCGCTCGAGCGGTGCCGGATCGTTGTCGAGCCTGAGCGACGAGCGCGGCTCGTCGAGGGTGCCCGTAGCGAGCGCGGACGCCGTTGCCGCCCACGCTGCGCCGTCGCCGGAGATCTCCTCGGCCCGCAGGTATGAGCAGAGGGCGATCAACTCGGCGAGGTCGTTCACCGCCTCGACAGTCCCGGCTTGCTCGATGCGCACGAGCCCGTGGGCGTACAGGTAGTCGCCGAGGAGCAGGGCAGTGTCGCCGTCCTCCGGTGCGAACAGCCGCGAGCCACCGTAGTGCAGGAGATAGCCCTCGTAGATCGTCTCGATCCCCAGCGCGTACCGCTCCTCGCCGAGCGGAGAGAAGACCGGCTCGCGCTGCTGGTCCCCGCGCGGACGCAGCGCAGCCGTCCAGAGCTGACTCTCGCGGCCGGCATCGTCCGCGATCGTGTCCCAGAGGTCAGCCGTCGAAGTCGCCAACAGCCTGGATCGTACGGTCGATCTCCTCGTCCCCGTGCGCGAGCGACAGGAACATGCACTCGAACTGGCTCGGCGCGAGGTAGACGCCCTGCGCGAGCAGATGACGGAACAGTGCGCCGTAGCGATCCCTGTCGCTCTGCTGCGCGTCGTCGAAATTCCGCACCGGCCCGTCGCGCACGAACAGCGTGGCCATCGCGCCGACCCGCTGCACGCGTCCTTGCTGCGCCAGGCCGTCCTCGAGCCGCGCCCCCTTGCCCTCGAGCTCCCGGTAGACGTTCTCGTCGCGCAGCCGCCGCAGCACCGACAGGCCGGCCGCGGTTGCGAGCGGGTTTCCCGACAGCGTCCCCGCCTGGTACACGTCACCTCGCGGCGCGAGCCGGTCCATCACGTCGGCGCGCCCGCCGAACGCGGCGAGCGGCAGACCGCCGCCCACGATCTTGCCGAGGATCGTCAGATCGGGCGTGACCCCGTACAGCTCCTGCGCGCCGCCGCGCGCGACGCGAAAGCCGGTGATCACCTCGTCGAAGACCAGCAGCGCGCCGGAGCCGTCGCACAACCGGCGCAGCGCCGTCAGGAATCCGCGCTCGGGCGGAACGACGCCCATGTTGCCGGCGACCGGCTCCACGATGATCGCCGCGAGGCCTTCGCCGTAGCGGGCGACGGCCTCCGCCGCAGCGTCGACGTCGTTGTACGGCGCGACGATCGTGTGCTCGGTCACCCGCGCGGGAACTCCCGGCGTTGACGGAATGCCGAGGGTGGCGAAGCCCGAGCCGGCGTTCGCGAGCAGCACGTCGACGTGACCGTGGTAGCAACCCGAGAACTTGAGGATCCGGTCGCGCGACGTGAACGCACGGCTCAGGCGCACCGCGCTCATCGCCGCCTCGGTGCCCGACGACACGAGCCGCACCCTCTCCACGGAGGGAACTGCGTCGACGATCTCGGCTGCCAGCTCGACCTCGGCCTCCGTCGGCGCGCCGAAGCTCGTGCCGCGCTCGGCAGCCTCGACCACTGCGTCGACCGTCTCGCGGTCGGCGTGGCCGAACAGGAGCGGGCCCCAGGACATGACCCAGTCGACGTACCGGTTGCCGTCGACGTCCTCGATGTACCCGCCCTCGCCACGCCGCATGAAGACGGGCTCGTCCAGCCCGACCGCGCGCATGGCGCGTACCGGTGAGTTGACGCCGCCCGGAATCAGCTCGAGCGCGCGGCGATACAGCTCGCCCCGCGTGTTCAGAGCCAGCGTGCGAGCTCCTTGGTCCAGTACGAGATGACGAGGTCCGCGCCGGCGCGCTTGATCGCGGTCAGCGACTCGAGCGCGGCCTCCCGCTCGTCGAGGAAGCCCTTTGCTGCCGCCGTCTTGACCATCGCGTACTCGCCCGAGACGTTGTAGGCCGCGAGCGGCAAGTCGAAGCGCTCGCGGACGGCGCGGATCACGTCGAGGTACGGAAGCGCGGGTTTGACCATCAGGACGTCGGCGCCCTCGGCGACGTCCTGCTCGCACTCGCGCAGCGCCTCGCGCACGTTGGCCGGATCCATCTGATAGCCACGACGGTCGCCGAACGCCGGCGCCGACTCGGCGGCTTCGCGGAACGGCCCGTAGAACGCCGAGGCGTACTTGGCGGAGTATGCGACGATCGGAGTCTCCGGAAGCTCGTCGCGGATCGCTGCCACGCGGCCGTCCATCATGTCGCTCGGACAGACGACGTCCGCGCCCGCCTCGACGTGGCCGACAGCGGTGCGCACGATCAGCTCGAGCGTCTCGTCGTTCGCGACCTCGCCGTCCCGGATGACGCCGCAATGTCCGTGCGACGTGTACTCGCAGAGGCACACGTCGGTGAGCCGCACGAGGCTCGTCCCGTCGAGCGCACGCAGCGCGCGCTGCACGATCCCGTCGTCGTCGTACGCGCCCGAGCCCTCCTCGTCCTTCTCCTCGGGGATGCCGAAGAGGATCACCGCGCGCACGCCGAGCCGCTCGAGCTCCTCGGCCTCGGCGACGAGCGTCTCGACGGAGTGGCGGCCCATGCCCTCCAGGTCCTCGTTCGGGAACGCCTCGGGGCCGACGAAGAGCGGCATGACGAACTCGTCGAGGTCGAGCCGCGTCTCCCGGACGAGGCTGCGGATACCGCTCGTGCGCCGTAGCCGCCGCAGCCGGGTGACCGGAAACGTGCTCACGCCGGAAGCGTACGCCTAACTCAGTTCTGAGCCGCCGCGGACGGCGGCGGCGCCTCTTCGAGCACCTCCACGGGCGGCACGCCGCCCTCCTCCCAGGACTCGAGCTTGACACGCTCGCCGAAGAACTCCCACGCCGCGCGTCCCGCGGCGAGCAGCGGCAGCGCGACCAACGCGCCCGGCAGGCCATAGATCTCACCGCCGGCGAGCAGCCCGAAGATCACGAGCAGCGGATGCAGGCGCAGCGCGCTGCCCATCACCTTCGGCACGACGACGTGTCCCTCCACTTGATGGATTCCGAGGAAGAGCAGGAAGACCCAGAGCGCGGAGATCGGATGCACGACGAAGGCGTAGATGAACGGCGGGATCGCGCCGAGCCATGGCCCGAGGTAGGGAACCAGCTCCGTGATCGCGACCCACGCGCCGAACACGAGCGCGTACTTCTCCCCGCCTGGCAGAGCTCCGATGGCACCGAGCACCCAGATGCCGACGCCGGCGCTCGTCCCGATGATCAGGGAGACGAGCGCCTGCCCCTTCACGTAGCTGACGAGCGAGCGCTCCATGCGCACGAGCAGCGAGTCCGAGCCCGGGTGCGGTGGGAAGCGTTTGTCGATGACGCGTCCGAAACGGTCTAAGTCGAGCAGCATGTAGATCGACACGACGATCAGCACGATCAGGCTGAACAGCAGCTTCCCGATCGAGATCGCAGCGCCCTCGAGAAAGTTGACGACCCTGCTCGTGTACTTGCCGATGTCGTGCTTGCGGATGTCGTGCACGAGCTGGTGGCCGCGTCTCTGCACGTGGACCGAGCGCAGGCCGTGCGCGTTCAACCACTGCTGCAGCCGGTCGACGTCACGGTCGGCCGCGACCTGGTGGGTTTGTCCGTTCACCTCCGTAAAGTAGGAATCCACCCGTTTCGCGGCCGTCTTCGTCTCGTTCACGAGCACGGTCCCGAGCGCCGCTATGGCAGCGATCAGCGCAACCGCGAACACGAGGTACACCAGCGCGACTGCGAAGCCGCGGGGAAGGCGGACCCTCTGCATCAGCCGGACGAGCGGGCTCAGCAGCAGCGCGACGAGGAAGCCGACGAGGAAGAGGAAGACGACGTGACGGACCGCGCCGGCCACCACCCACAGAAGCAGCAGGAGGACGGGCAGCCCGACAAGCTGGATCCAGCGCGGAACCTCGATCTTCGCCGCGCGCGCGGGCATACGAACGATCGTACCGCCGTCGTCGTACGACTTCCGGGCCGAAGCCTCGACCGTTCGAGCAGTTCGCACTGGGATTGGGACTGGGGCAGGGCTGTGGACGGGAGCGCCGCGCTCGACCCGGGAGAGCTGTGGGTTGAGCCGCCGCCAAAGCCCCGAAAGGGTGGTACGGTGCCGCGCATGCCGGCCCCCTCCCGCCCTGCCCCTGCGGCACGAGGGCAGCGAAAGCGCGCGCCCAGGCGACCGAAGCACGTGCACCGCACGCGCCGTCTCGTCGTCCTCGCAGTCGTCGCGGGAGCGCTGCTCGGAACCCTTTTCGTGACCGCTTTCGGGCAGAGCGCTACGAAAGACGTGTCGCAGGCGCTACCCGGCCCGTCGAACCGGCTGCTGCCGGTCGGACCGCCGATGCCGCTGACAGTGGCGCTGCACGACGGGTTGCGGATCCAGCTGCCGATCGCGCAGAGCCGGGTGACGGCGATCGGCTACGCGTCGTCGGACAACGGGGTGCTCCCGCTGACCCCGCTCGGCCATCAGGGCAACGAAGGCATCCTCGCGCGGCTCGTGCACAAGATCTTCGGCGGCGGCGGAGGCGGCTTCGTCTACTACCAGCTCAGCGGCGGGGACACGGCTGCGCTCGACGTCGGGGCCGCCGCGGGAACGGACGTGTATGCGCCGGTCGACGGGACGATCGTCGGCATCAGCGACTACATCCTGAACGGCCGTCCCTACGGCTCGCGCATCGATGTCGAGCCGTCGGCGGCGCCGTCGCTCGTCGTGTCGCTGACGCATTTGACACCCGACCCGGCGCTGAGCGTCGGTGACTCGATCGCGGCGTCGACGACGAAGGTCGGACGCGTCGTCGACTTCTCGGGCGTCGAGAAGCAGGCGCTCGCCAAGTACGCGCAGGACTCGGGGAACCACGTCTCGATCGAACTGCGCCCCGCGGCGACACTGACGCCCTGAGAATCCTGTTCATTGCGGACGTGGTCGGCGTGCCCGGCCGGCGTGCGATCGAGGAACGCCTGCCGTCGCTGAAGGAGGAGCTGCGCGCCGACGTCTGCATTCTCAACGGCGAGAACCTCGCGGATGGGGTCGGGATCACGCCGAAGCTCGCCGACAAGATGCTCGCGTCCGGCGCGGACGCGATCACGCTCGGAAACCACGTATGGCGGCGCGGCGAGATCGTGCCGTACCTGAAGGAGTCGGACCGCATTGTCCGGCCGGCGAACCTCTCGGCGCGCGCCCCGGGGAAGAAGCTGATCGTCGTCGACGGCGTCGCCGTGTTCAACCTGCTCGGCTCGCTCTTCCTGAACCCGCCGGTCAGTCCGTTCGAGGTCGTGGATCAGCTCGTCGACGAAGCGCGCAAGCGGACGCCGGTGATCGTGCTCGACATGCATGCCGAGGCAACGAGCGAGAAGGTCGCCATGGCGAAGTACCTCGACGGCAAGGTCACAGCCGTCCTCGGGACGCACACACACGTGCAGACGAACGACGCTCGCGTCGAGCCCGGCGGCACGGCGGCGATCACCGACGCCGGGATGACCGGTCCGCACGAGTCCGTGATCGGGGTGCAGGTCGAGCTCGCCGTTCGCGCGATGCGGACCTCGATGCCGGTGCGCTTCGAGACGGCGTCGGACGACGTCCGTATCGAAGGCGTGCTCGTCGAATGCGGCGACGACGGCCGCGCGACGAGTTGCGAGTCGGTCCGCGTTCCGGTGCCGTGACCGCATCCCCGATCAGGTACGCGACCAACGGGGACATCCATCTCGCGTACCGCACCGTGGGGGAAGGCCCGCCGGACCTCGTACTGGTCCAGGGTGCGCTCACGAACCTCGATGCGCTCTGGGACGTGCCCGAGTACCGCGAGCACTGCGAGCAGCTCGCCGCCTTTTCGCGACTGATCATCTTCGACAAACGCGGCATGGGCCTCTCCGACCGCGTGCGCATCGGAACGCTCGAGGAGCGAATGGACGACGTGCGCGCGATCATGGACGACCAGGGATCCGAGAGCGCCGTCCTCATGGGGGTTTCCGAGGGAGGCCCCATGTCGATGCTGTTCGCCGCGACCTACCCGGAACGCACACAGGCGCTCATCCTCTGCGGCGCCGAGGTCAAGGAGGAGAAGACCGAAGACTGGCCGTGGGGCGAATCGACACGCGACGACCACGATCGGTACCTGACGATCGAGAATGTCGTCTCGCGCTGGGGACAGGGGCTCGTCGCCGACTACGTAGCACCCAGCCGCAGAGGAGATGCACGGCTGCGTGAGCTGTTCGGCCGGCTGCAAGTGCAGTCGGCCAGCCCCCACGACGCTGTCGCGTTCATGCGCATGGCCTTCGAGATCGACGTGCGCCACGTGGTGCCGTCGATCAACACCCCGACGCTGATCGTCCATCGGACCGACGACCAGGTGTGCGACGTCGGCAACGCGCGCTGGCTCGCTGAGAACATCCGCGGCGCGAAGTACGTCGAGCTCCCCGGCGCCGATCACCTCGCGTGGATCGACGGCGACGACATCCTGGAGGAGATCCGCGAGTTCGTGACGGGCGTGCGCGAGCCCGCGGAGCCCGACCGTGTGCTCGCAACCGTGCTCTTCACCGACATCGTCGGCTCGACGGAGCGTGCGCGGGAGCTCGGTGACCGCCGCTGGCGCGACCTCCTCGAACGCCACCACGAGCTCGTCCGCGGCCAGCTCGCCCGCTTCCGCGGATCGGAAGTCGACACCGCAGGCGACGGGTTCTTCGCGACGTTCGACGGGCCGGCACGAGCGATCCGGTCGGCCAAGGCGATCACGGAATCGGTACGCGGGCTCGGGCTGGAGGTCCGAGCCGGGCTGCACACGGGCGAGGTCGAGCTTGCCGGCGGCTCGGTTCGCGGCATCGCCGTCCACACCGGCGCTCGTGTCGCCGCGCAGGCGGGTCCCAGTGAAGTGCTCGTCTCACAGACGGTGCGGGACCTCGTCGCCGGCTCGGAGATCGAGTTCGAGGACCGCGGCACGCGCGAGCTCAAAGGCGTGCCGGGCGAGTGGCGCCTCTACGCCGTGCGCTAGTCGTAGATCGAACGGCTCACGCCGGCGTGCGCGTTGGGCGGGTACGGCGCAAGGTCGTTCATGTAGCGGGGCTGCGCGCGCACCCGGCCGAGCCACGCCTCGAGCGCCGGGTACGGCTCGAGCGCGAGGCCCGCTTCGCCTGCGACGTGGACATAGCCGTAGATGCCGATGTCCGCCACGGAGTAGGAGCCGTCCACGAAGAACTCGCGCGTCGCGAGGTGTTCGTCGAGGAGCCGGAGCACCTCGTGCGAGCCCTCGCGCCGGCGCACCGCCTCGTCGTCGTCCGGCGAGAGCCGGCCCGTGATCAGGCGGAAGCGCAGCCCGCCCATCGTCGGCACGACCTCGGCCTGCTCGTAGAAGAGCCACCGGTAGATCTGCGGGTCGTCGGGCAGGAAGCGCGTGCCGCGGCCTAGGTGCAGGAGGATCGCGTTCGACTCCTGCAGGAAGGTCCCCGCCGGTTCCTCGAGCACAGGCGTCGTGCGCGCCGAGTTGATCCGTGCGTAGTCGTCCGTCAGCGTGTCCCCCGCGAAGATGTCCACCGGCACGCGCTCGTACTCGAGCCCGAGGTGGGCGAGCAGGAGGCGCACCTTGTAGCAGTTGGCCGAGGCGTCGTAGTCGTAGAGCTTCACGCCGGGGCTGAAACGTCGCCGCGCCGCCATCTGTGAGGTAGCAACACCAGCACCAGCGAGACGAGCACGAGGTCGCGCGCGAGCAGCACCCAGGACAGGCCGGCCTCGAAGTCGAGCGCAAGCCGGAAGTACCGGAACGGGAACCAGACCTGCGTCAGCACGACGGCGGCGAGCAGCAGGACGCTCGCCCACAGGCCACGGCGGCCACGGACGAGCGGCACGACCGGGATCAGCCAGATCAGGAATTGCGGCGAGAGCACCTTGCCGAAGGCGACGAACGCGCAGATCGCGGCCGCGCTCGCCCGCACCAGCGCGGAGGCGGTCGCCGGCCCCCGCGCATAGGCCCACCAGATCCAGGCGAGCACCGCGGCCTGCACGATGCTCGAGACGAGCGCGACCGCGTGCGCTGCGCCGCCCGCGATGTTCTGGGAGCCGTGGCTCGTCTCGCCGGCGAGCGCGAACCCGAAGACGTTGTGCGCGACGAGCAGGAAGGCGGCGCCGAGGCTCTCGACCTGCAGTGGGCGCTCGAGCTGGACCCTGACGCTGTGCCACACACCGTGCGGCGCGAGCACGAGGAACGGCACGACGACGAGCGCGAACACGCCGAGCGTGAGCGCAAGGCAGACGAGTGCCTCATGGCGACCACGCCGCTTCCACACGTACGCCACGGCCAGCGGTACGAGCACGCCGGGATAGAACTTCGCCGCAGTCGCGAGCCCGAGCAACACGTGCCCGAGCCGAAAGCGCGTGGACACGAGCGCGGCCAGCGCGGCCGACGCCAGCGCCGCCGGCCACAGGTCGAAGCGGCTGAGGATGACCGTTCCCAGCGCGAGCGGCGCCAGCGCCGCGAAGAGGAGCGGCGGCCAGAGCGCGCCGCCGACCACACGGATCGTCAGCGCCATTGCTATCAGCGCGATCGCACCGCACATCCACATCAGCGTCTCGAACGTGCGCCGGAACGCCGGCTTCACGTCCTGGTTTTGGCCGCCGTGCGAGACCAGACCCGGCAGCGCGAACATCGGCAGCGCACCTGGTGGATACTCGAGCGCGAAATCCCGGTACGGCACCTTCCCGTCCGCGATCTCGTTCCCGTAGTGCTGGTACACGGGCGTGTCGATGATCTGGCGATGGGTGTAGAAGCCGTAGTGGAGCACCGTCCACGTACCGACGAAGACCGCGACGGCGACGAAGGCCGCGAGCGCGACCTCGCGGTCAGACGGCCGCTTGTCGTCCACTGGCGATCACGGCGACGGCGACGAACGGGAAGAACCAGGGGATGTAGAGGTAGAACCAGTGCGTCAGCACGATCTCGAACCCGATCAGCAGCGCGCCGGTGAGCGCAGCGAGCTGTAGCGGGCTCTTGCGTGACGGGAAGAAAGCGGCCGCGACGGAGCCGAGCACCAGCAGCCCTTCGAGCACCCGCTGCACCACGTGGAGGTCGGGGAGTCCGCGGGCGTGGTACTGGGCCCAGTCCCATAGCGAGAACGGCGAGTGGCGCGTGATCTGCGTCCTGACCGTGCGGTGGAAGAACGTCTCCGCGGCCTGAATCGGATGCGCGTCGAGCACGAGGATCGAGAACGCTGCGATCGTGGCGACGGCGAAGCCCGCGGCGAACGCGAGCGCCGGCCGCGGCCGGCGCACCGGTCCCGGGTATGTGAGCCAGAGTGGTGCGGCAACCAGCGTCGCGAACTTCGTCCAGCCGGACAGGGCGACGGCGGCCCCGCGGGCCCACGTCGAGCTCGCGAACACGAAGCCCCAGATCAGGAAGACGGGAACGATTGCGTCGTTCGTGTTCGACATGAGCACGTAGGTCGTGAACGGAAACGCCGACCACGCGAACGCAAGCGCGCCCGCGAGCTGCGGGCCGCCGTACCGTAAGCCGACGAGCGCCATCCCGAGCAGGCAGAGGAAGTCGAAGAGCACCGACGTGAACTTCACCGCCGGGAGCCTGTCCCACTTCCCGGACCAGCCGAAGATCCCGTAGCCGGGCAGGTAGGCCTCGTAGGCGACCGGGCCATAGGTGTCGCCCAGCGGGTTCGCGGTCTCGCAGCGGCCGTCCCGCTGGATGCGGTCGCGGATCTCACCGTTCGCGTCGGCGGGACCGCACGCCTTCAGGCCGTCCTCCTCGGGGAAGTTCCCGTACGGGACGACGCCCGACGCGATCCGCTGCGCGCCGATCACGCCCGCGTAGCCGACGTCGATGACATTCGAGCCGCCGCGGTAATCGAGGCCGATCTTGAAGCCGCCGACGAACACGGCGACGCCGATCAGCACCCAGGCGGGCCACACCGGCGCGCCGGGGCTCGGCCGGCCGCGAACGCCGATCCAGAGACAGCGCGCGAGCAGGTAGGCGAGGGGCGGGTACGCGAGCGGCGCGCTCGCGAAGACATTCCCGTGGTTGAAGAACCACAGTGAGACGGAGAACGACAGCAGCACCAGCAGGTCGAGGTTGCGCCACGACAACAGCCGCCGCAGGTCCGCGAGCCCGAAGAAGAACAGCGCGCAGAACGGCATCCAGTAGCGCGCACTGTTGATCTTCACGCCGCCGAAGGCGCCGTTCCCGCCGCGGGCCATGGTCCACGCAACCTGCGGGCCGGTCCAGGCCTCCGTGACCACTTTGGTGACGTCGTCGACCTTGCCCTTCGCGATCTCGCCGGCCTTCGTGTCGAAGACGCTGACGTTCCAGCAACCGCCTGTCGCGCCGAAGCCGCACTTCGACGAATCCGACTCGAACGACGCCGAGGTCGACCGGCGCTTGGCCGGATACCGGTCGAGCCAGTCGGCCACTTTGTCGTAGGCGACGAAGATCGCGGTCGCCCGCTGCTCGGTCAAGTGCTGCTTCGCCTTCGTGAACGGCGCCGCCGCGTGAGCCGTCGACGCGAACGCGAGCGCCGCGAGCGCGACGGCTACTGCGCTTTTCGGAATGACCAGAGCTTGTTGCCGACGAAGTTCGCGGGCGTCACGAGGACGATGGCGATGGCCTGCGAGATGATCTCCCCGGCGCCCAGCTCGACCAGGATCGTCAGGATCACGAGGTTCCCGACATACGCGAGCAGAGCGACCGTGAAGAAGCGGAGCCCCTGGAAGGCGAAGTGGCCGCGCACGTGCCGGAACGTCCAGAGCCGGTTCAAGAGATAGTTGTTCGTCACTGCGACGACGAACGAACCGGTCGCGGCGAGGCGGTAGTCGATGTTGGCGCCGTCGAGCAGCGCCGTGTAGACGGCCAGGTTCACGATGTACCCCGAGACGCCGACGACGCAGAACTTGGCCAGCTGCGTCCAGTTGTCGCGCTGGCGGAGGGCGTGGGTGGCGCGCGCGCGCAGACCCGGGGCGACTGCGACGTCCCGCTCCATTGGCGTCGGCGAGACTAGCGTTTCACCAGGACTGTGGCGGTGGGGAGCGATGCGAGCGACCCTACGGGCTTAGTTCAGACGGAGCGACGGGCAAGACCCGCCGCTCCTTTGAGCGGCGTCGCAAGCGACGCCTCACGCGGCGGTGCGGCGTGCAGTTGCGAACCCCAGTGCTGCGTCGTACGGAATGCGGTCGCCGCTCTCGAGCTCGAGCGCGACGAGCGTCCCGTCCCGTCGGAAGACGATGTCACCGAGGGTGCCGACGTTTGTCTGCTTGCGCATGACGGGCTTGCCACGTAGAGCCTGCAGCGAGAACGCCCGGGCGCGATAGAAGCCGAGCTCATCCTCCTCCAGCAGCACGAGCGGCGAGTGGATCATGAGGCCGTCGTCTCCGACGGCCGCAGTCGGCAGCGCCAGGAAGCGATGCTCCTGGTCGCCGCACAGGACGTCGAGCCCCACAACGCGCAGCGTCTCGCGGTCGAGCAGAACGTCGGCCGGACGGCCCAGCTCGAT
>Ga0066903_100000385_pt1 | contig 26903 bp, 24 predicted proteins | sample PanSoiMetaGPlot1_FD_67491 | JGI IMG/M metagenome (GOLD analysis project Ga0066903, IMG submission 67491) | Tropical forest soil microbial communities from Panama analyzed to predict greenhouse gas emissions - Panama Soil - Plot 1 (version 2) | ecosystem: Environmental > Terrestrial > Soil >... | reverse complement strand
TCAGAGGGCCGCGTGCGTCGTCGCTCATGGCTGCGTGATGGTGTCCTGAAGCTGCTGCCGCAGCATCATCATGCCGGTCCGGATCCGCGTCTTTACCGTGCCCAGTGGCAGCCGGAAGCGCTCGGCCAGCTCCGATTGTGTCAGCCCGAAGAAGTACGCCTGTTCGATCAGCTCGCGCTGGTCTGGCGGGAGCGCCTCGAGCGCATGCGCCACGGCGCGCTGGTGCTCGGTGAGCGTGACGTGATCTTCCGGATTGCCGGCCGCCCGCTGCGGCGGCTCGGGCGCCTGCTCGATCGCGCGCAGGCGGACCGTGTTGGCGCGCAGGCGATCAATCGCGCGGTTGCGCGCGATGCGAACCAGCCAGCCGATCGGTGTGCCGAGCGCCACGTTGTAGCTGTCGGCGCGCGTCCACACTTGCACGAGAACTTCCTGCAGCACTTCTTCCGCTTCGGCGCGATCCCTGAGGATCCGCAGGATCAGCGCAAACAACAACCGATGATGCTGGTCGTACAAATCGCCAATGGCTTGCGCGTCGCGCCGTGCGATACGGTCGAGCAGCAGGATATCGGCGTGAGCGTCTGCCGGAGAAAGCTGCATGAGCTGAAAGCCGCGGGTCGAGCGCGGGAGATTGTAGCGTACGGTCAGTAGCCGGCCAGCCGGCGCAACCCGTCCGTAATCGTGTCGATGTTGGGCAGGATCGCCTGCTCGAGCACGTGCGAAAACGGCACGTGCGTGTCGGGCGACGTGACACGCATCACCGGCGCGTCCAGGTACTCGAAGCGCTCCTCGACGATGGTCGCCGACAGTTCGGCGCCGACGCCGAGTGTCTTCACGTCTTCGTGCACGATCAGCACGCGGCTCGTCTTCTCGACCGATTGCAGGATCGCCGCCTTGTCGTACGGCAGCAGCGTGCGGAGATCGATCACTTCCACCTCGATGCCGTCCTTCGACAGACGGTCGGCGGCTTCGAGCGACGGCCTCACCATCGCGCCGTAGGTGACGAGCGTCGCGTCGCGGCCTTCGCGGCGGATCGCGGCAACGCCAATCGGCACCGTCTCGTCGCCTTCGGGCACGGCGCCCTTCTCGCGCCGATAGAGATACTTGTGTTCGAAGTACAGCACAGGGTTGTCGTCGCGAATCGCGGCCTTCAGGAGGCCCTTGGCATCGTACGCCGTCGACGGCGCCACAACCTTGAGACCCGCGCGATGCACGAACCACGCTTCGGGGTTCTGCGAGTGATAGAGCCCGCCGTTCACACCGCCGCCGCTCGGCAGCCGGACGACGATCGGCACCGAGGCGCGGCCGCCGTAGCGGTAGCGCAGCGTGGCCGCCTGGTTGACGATCTGATCGAAGCCGCACGACACGAAATCGGCGAACTGCATCTCGGCAACAGGCCGGTAGCCGCGCTGGGAGGCCCCGATGCTGATGCCGATGATGGCCGACTCCGAGATCGGCGTATCGATGACACGGAGCTCGCCAAATTCCTCGTGGAGCCCCTGCGTCACGCCGAACGCGCCGCCGTACGGGCCGACGTCCTCACCGAGGACGAACACCTTGGGATCGCGGCGCATCTCCTCGGCGAGCGCCTGGCGAATGGCTTCGAGGTACGTGAGTTCAGGCATCGATTCCACGCTCGTCACGCATAGAGGTCCGTCACCGCGTCCTCGGGCGCCGGCTCGGGCGCGTTGGCCGCGAACTCCACCGCATCGTCTATCGTCGTGGCGACGTGCGCCTCGATCTCCTGAAGCTGCTTGTCGTCCAGCACCTTCATGTGTTTGAGGTACGTAGTGAACGTCGGAATCGGATCGCGGCTCCGCCACATGGCCAGCTCTTCGTCGGAGCGGTAGAACGCCTTGTCGTGCTCGGAGTGTCCATGCCAGCGGTAGGTCTTGCACTCGATCAGGGTCGGACCCCCCCCGGTGCGTGCGCGCGCGAGCGCGCCCTGCGTGGCCTGGTAGACAGCCAGCACGTCGTTGCCGTTAATCGCCACGCCGTCGAACCCGTAACTCTCGGCGCGGTCGGCCACGTCGTCTATCGCCATGCTCTTCTCGACGGGCACCGAATAGGCGTACTGGTTGTTCTCGCAGACGAACACGATGGGCAGATGCTGGACGCCCGCAAAGTTCAGCGCCTCGTGAAAGTCGCCGGTGTTGCTCGCGCCCTCGCCGAAATAGGCGACGACCACGTTGTCGCGCTTTTCCATCTTGTAGGTCAGCGCGAGGCCGGCGGCGACCGGCAGGTTGGCGCCGAGCATGCTGGTATTGCCGAAGATGCCCAGCTCGTTGGCGCCGCTGTGGAGCGCCGAGTCGCGGCCCTTGGACAGGCCGGTCGTCTTCGCAAACATCTGCGACATCATCACGCGCGGCTCGACGCCCTTCATGAGAAACGAGCCCAGATCGCGGTGCAGCGGGCAGACGTAGTCCTCTTTCCGCAGCGCGAACACCGTTCCCACGATGATGGCTTCCTGTCCGATGCCCGTGTAGACGCCGCTTCGCACCTTGCCCTGGCGGACGAGAATGCTCAGGCGCTCGTCGAAGGCGCGAATCAGCTTCAGCCAGTAGAACATGTCGAGCAGCTGTTCGGGCGCCAGCTTGAACTTGGTTCGCTTGATCGGAGGCATGCAGAATCTGGTAATTGGCGATCTGGTGATTTGGTGACTGGATTGACGATATCAAATCATCAAATTGCCAATTACCAAACCACCAAATTACCCGATCAGTCAATGAACGTGAGCGAGTGCTCGATCGGGCTGTTGGAGGAACACGCCATCAGTGGGCTCCCGCGGCCAGCATCCAGAGCAAGCGCGCGGCCAGAACCGGCGACCGCGCCAGCATCCGACGACGCAGCGCCGCGTAGCCGAGGCGTCCCGACGCGAAGTCGAGGACCAGCCGCGTGAGCGCCGGGTTCGCGCCCGCGCCCTCAATCACTTGGGCGATTCTTCGCCGATCGGCGAACAGGTACCGTTGAATGAGGACCGAGTCGCGCAGCTCCGCGCCGATTTCGTCGCGGCACGCGCGGCGATACCGCGCGGCGAGCGAGGCGGGCTGCCCGGCAGCGATCGCGCGCGCGGCAAGATCTCCAGTCACCATCGCGTAATAGATACCTTCAGCCGTGAAGCCGTTGACGAATCCGCCGGCGTCTCCGGTGAGCAGCACGCGGCCGCGCGCCGGGATCGGCAGCGGGCCGCCGACCGGAATCAGAAACGGCGTGAAGTTGGCCCGGACCGACGCGCCCTCGGTGACGCCGCGCCGCCGCAGCGTCTCGACGAAGCGGCGCTGGATGTCGTAAGGCGCCTCGTCAATCGATTCGCGGAAATGCGCCAGCACGTAGCCGACGCCGATGTTCACGTGATCGCGCTTGGGAAAGACGTAGGCGTAGCCTTCGGCCGCCTTCGCACCTCCGGCGCCTCGCCGGGCCAGGGCCGGATCGCTGCCGGTATCGCTCGGGGAACCGGAATCGTAGCCGTACGACACCCACAATGCTGACGGATCGATGTCGCGCAGCAGGGTCCTCGGCGTCTCTTCCATCATGTCGAGCGCGACGGCGCCAGCCGGCCAGCCGCGATTGAGGCCAAGGCGACGGGCGATCGTGCTGTGCACGCCATCAGCCGCGACGAGCACGGCAGCCTCGAAACGGCGGCCATCGCGCGCAACCAGCTCGACGCGATCATCCGCCTCGCGCACCTGCGCGATGTCGGCGCCCGTCACGAGCTCTGCGCCCGCTTCAACAGCGAGCGACACGAGCAGCTGATCGAACTCCACCCGCCGGATCATGATGGCGGCGTCCTCGTCCGACTCGATGAGCACCGACCGGCCGTCAGGCCCTTCGAGGTGCAGGCGCCGAACCGTGTGAGTAGGAATGCGCGTCAGAGCGGCGGTGAGATACGGAAACCGACGCACCGCACGCACGCTGATGCCGCCGCCGCACGGTTTGTTGCGAGGGAACGCTGCGCGGTCGAGGAGTCGTACGCGACAGCCGGCGAGCGCCAGCTGACGGGCTGCTGTGGAGCCGGCCGGTCCGGCGCCGACAACAATAACGGGATCGGGTAAGACTGCAGCGGCCATTGGAGTCGGCCATTTTAGTGGCACGCTCACGTACCGAAATGTCGCACGTTTGGCGAATAGACGACGAACATCAGCAAAAAATGGCGTATTCGCTGACACTTTCCTTCGTTGCGTCGTACCCCCGCCTGTGGGATAGTGTTACCGGTTTTGGTCGACCTCAGCTGACCCAGATGCCCCACAGTCCGGCAAGACGACCAAACTCGACCATGCGTGCCCGCGCTGTAAACGTCACGTCAATTTTTACAGCGCTCGGCACACTCGCAGTCCTCATTCTTTTCGGCGATACGGCCAGCGCGGCGTCGGCGCGGCGCGGGCATTCGCATTCGCACGCCCGAGCGCGCGCGGCGTGCGACAGTCGCGCGGCGGCCCAGCGCGCCTTTTCCCGCATCATCCATCGCGGCCCTGAACGGAAGGTGTTGCGTGGCGTGTCGGTGCGGTTGCAGCGAGGCCGACCCGAGACGCGACTCGCCGACGGCGACGAGGCGATTCAGAACGACGGCGCCGCGATCGGCATTGCCCCCGATCCAGCGCGCACGCGACTCGAACCGCTCGCGATCGTCGCCAGCAGCCACACACCCCTTCCACTCGCCGAACGATTCGCCCAAACTTCACCGCGGGGTCCCCCACCGAGCGGCTAGCCATGTCCTTGTTTCGTGATCCAGGGCCGCATGAGTGCGAGGCGCGGTTTGGCGAGCGAAGCAGTACGAGGACCCGTCACATCGAGGTGAGGCCCATGCGAGTTGTTCTCGCAGATCTGAAGTCAGATCGCGGATTTGTCAGCAAGGATACGGTGGTCGGCGGATACGGATCGCGGCTCGATCCGTTCAGCCGCGTGACCACGACGATAGCGAACGTCAAGAAGAAGTTCCACGATGTGCCGAGCGTCCACATGGCGTACAACGCCGCGATCCTCGCGCGGGCGGGGCACGACGTGCGATGGACGCGCGGCGACCTCGTCGACGGTGACGTGGCCCTGGTGCTGTCATCGCTCGTCGACTACCGGAACGAAACCGCCTGGGCCGATCGGATGCGCGCGCGCGGCGTGAAGGTGGGCTTCATCGGCATCACCGCCTCGAAGATGCCGGCTCTCTTCGAAGATCATGCCGATTTCATCCTGAACGGCGAGCCGGAGGCCGCCGTGATGCGGCTTGCGCAGGGCGAAATCCCGACGGGCATGGTGAGAAGCGAGCAGATCGACGATCTCGACTCGCTGCCGTTCCCGCGCTGGGATCTCGTGACGGAGCATCGGCGCCGGCCGCTCGGCATCCAGTGGTCGTCACGGCCGGTCGGCGGAGGCTTTCCGCTGCTCGCGAGCCGCGGGTGCCCGGAGTTCTGCACCTACTGTCCGCACCGCATCCTCGCCGGTTACCGCGGCCGTTCCATCGCCAACATCGCCGACGAGATCGAGCGGCTGTGTGATCAATACAAGCGTCCGTACATCATCTTCCGGGATCCGCTTTTCAGCGAGCAACGCGACCGCTGCCTGGCGCTCTGTGATGAAATCAAGGCGCGCGGCCTGACGTTGACCTTCGAAGCGGAGACGCGCCTGGACCGCCTCGACATCGAACTCCTGGACCGCCTCTACGACGCCGGCTTCCGGGCAATGAGCTTCGGGGTCGAGTCGCTGGATCCGGCGACGCTCAAGAAGTCGGGACGCCGCCCCATCCCGCAGGCGCATCAGCGCGAGATCATCGCGCACTGCCGGAAGAAGGGCATCGTCACCGCGGGGTTCTACGTGTTCGGCTTCCTTCAGGACGACTGGAACTCGATCGCGGCCACTATCGACTACGCGAACGATCTCGGGTCGACCTTTGCGCAGTTCAAGATCCTGACGCCGTACCCGGGTACGCCGATGTTCAAGCAGCTCGAGCCGCGGCTGGTGGAAACCGACTGGGAAAAGTTCGACGGCTACACGCTCACCTTCGATCACCCCAACCTGTCGTCGGAGGAGCTGCGCTTCCTGCTCGGCGCTGCGTACACCCGGTTCTACATGCGCCCGTCATATCTGGCGAACTTCCTGAAAATACAGAACACCGCGGTTCGCGAATGGGTCAGCCGCATGGACGAGCGCGTCAACGAGCGGCACACGCGCGAGGAAATCGAGGGCATCTCGCGGCCCGTGACCTGCTGATCGGCTTTTCCGTCGGGCGTGGGACCCCAGTCATTCCCTTAGCGCGTGGGGCCCCACCCCCACGCGCCCGTGTCCTACACTGATCCACGATGCTGACCGCGATCTCGCGCTACGGCGCGCGAGTGCTGCCCAACACCGAGGACATCGTCTCTGCCTGCAAGGCCCGCGGCGAGTTCATCCGCGGCCCAGACATCGCGCGGTTCGAAGCCGCCTTCGCGGCGCGCCTCGGCTACGACGCGGCCCACGCCGTCGCCGCGTCGTATGGCCGCATGGCCTTCTATTACATCCTCAAGGCGCTCGACCTCCCGGCCGGATCGCAGATCGTCGTGCCGGCGCTGACCTTCTGGGTGATTCCGGCGCTCGCCAAGGTCGCCGGCCTCGAGGTGGTCTTCGCGGACGTCGATCCCGAAACGTTCACGCTCGATCCGGCCGCGCTCGAACGAGTCATCACGCCGCAGACGCGCGCCGTCGTGCCGACGCACCTCTACGGCCTGCCGTGCGACATGACCGCCATCCAGGCCATTGCCCGCCGGCACAGTCTCGTCGTGATCGAGGACTGCGCTCACGCGCTTGGCGCCACGTTCGAGGGGCGCCCGGCCGGCACGCTGGGCGATGCGGCGCTCTTCAGCTTCCAGACGTTGAAGCCGCTCAACTGCTACGGCGGCGGCATGGCCGTGGTGCGCGACCGCGCGCTGGCCGATCGTGTGCGCGCCATCATCGAACGCGAGCCCTGGCCGGACGCAAAGCGCATCGGGAATCGCCTGCTCGTCGGCCGCCTGCAGCGCATCTTCATCAAGCCATGGGTGTTCACGATCAGCGCGTTTCCGATTCTCTGGGTATCCGCACTCATCGGCGCCAACCCGGACGTGTATCTGTGGGAGAAGATCCGATCGCTCCACCCGCTGCCTGAGGAATACACGGAGCGGTTCCCGAACGTGCAGGGAGCGATCGGCCTCGCCGCGCTCGCAATGCTGGACGAGTGGACGGCGCGCACGCGTCGCCATGCTCAGGTCATGGACGAGGCGCTTGGCAGCCTGCCGGGCATTGCCGTTCCGCGCGCGCCGGCCGGCCGCACCCACGTCTATTATCAGTACTGCGTCTACGGACCCCAGCGAGACGAGCTCGTCGTCCGCTGTGTGAAGCGCGGCATCGATATCGAGACGCTGCACGTCGACGTCTGCAGCGACCTCGAGCTCTTCGCGGGCGCGCGCGTGGAGCCAGCGGGCGCGCCGGGAGCACATCGAGCCGCCGGCGCGATGCAGATTCCGGTGTACTCGACGCTCAGCGACGAGCAAGCAGCGCGCGTCGCCCGCGTGGTGCGCACGGTCCTGAACAGCGCGTAGCCTCTCGGGGCTCGGGGCTCGGGACTCGCGACTAAGACTGTCGACTCTCGACTGGGACTATCGACTGCTAGACTCCCGACTCACGACTCCCGACTGTCATGCTCCCCTATCTCGCCATCTTCGTGTTCGCGATCCTCGAAGGCGAGATCTACTACATCGCCATGTGCATCGCCGCGGCCGCCGGCAAACTCAATCCGCTCGGCGTCGTCGTCGCAGGAGCGCTCGGCGGATCGGCCGGCGATCAGCTCTGGTTCTATCTCCTGCGCGGCCGCATTCACTGGATCGATCGGTTCCCCAAGCTTCGCCGCCATCACAACGCGGTCGTCAATCGGGTGAAGGAGAACCAGACGTTGATGGTGCTGATGTGCCGGTTTCTTCCAGGCCTGCGCGTGGCCATCCCTGTCGCGTGCGCATACGCCGGCATTCGACCGCTGCGCTTCAGCGGGCTGCATCTCGTCAGCGCGTTTGCCTGGGCCAGCGCCATCATGCTCGTGGTTGCGAAGCTCGGCCCCAACGCGCTCAGCGCTATCGGATTGAGGGGGTGGTGGGGACCGATCATCCCGGCCGTGATGGTGCTGGTGTTTTTCAGGTGGCTCGGCAAGCCGAAGCGGCACAAGGCTTGAATTACCAGCCCGAATGGTGCGATCGCTGACCCTCGCCGTGCTGATCGCGATGCTGGCCGCTGGGGCGCGCCCGGCCGATGCGAAACCGCGCAAGGACCAGAAGCGGCCGCACGTGATGCGCATGACGGCGACGGCCTATTGCACCGACGGTGAGACGAAATCCGGCGAACGGACGGCTGATGGAGTCGTCGCGGCCGATCCGCGCGTCCTGCCCGTCGGATCCGTGGTCCGTATCGACGTTCCCGAAACCCGCCGCTCGAAAGTGTATGCGGTGCTCGACACTGGCGCGGCGGTCAAGGGCCATCGCGTGGACATCTTCATGCCCGACTGCCACGCGGCGAAGCAATTCGGGCGGCGACCGGTGCTCGTGAAGGTGATCGACGTCCCGCGGCCGCCACAGGTCGCGCGTAACGATCGCTGAGCGGACGTCCCATCACGACGGCCTGAAGAGGCGTCACGCCGCCTCCGTTATCGCGTCGTGCGCGATCTCCTCGGCGTTGGCGGTCCCGAGCCCGACGCGGCGAGGGAGCCCCGATGAGAAACCAGATCGCGATCAGCGATGCTGGCCGGAGCGCGCGCATGGTCCTCAGCTCGACGATCAGACGGTCCTGCTCATCCGCCGGCTGGCTGCGTACGCAGCCGCGGGTTGCTAAGGCTGGAAGCCGACGCTGCGCCAGAGGGGCGCTGGATCGAACACACGCCCGTTGGTGATCACCCGATAAATCCGCCGCGTGTTCGTGATCAGCTCGAGCGGGTTCGCATCCAGGATGACCAGGTCTCCACGCTTGCCGTTTTCGATCGTCCCGCTCTCCGCATCCTTCTTCATCACGCGCGCCGGTACGATCGTCGCCGCTTGAAGGGCTTCGAGCGGCGTGAAGCCGGCCGCGACATACAGCTCGATTTCCCGGTGCAGGCTGTGGCCCGGCACGGCTTGATCGGTCCCCGCGACGATCGGAATGCCGGCGGCGTGCAGCCGCCTCACCGCGGCGACGCGTTCGTCCTGTTCGGCGCGCCGGCGAGAGGCGACATCTGTCGGCGATCCGAATCCGTTGAGGGGCGCCGCCAGCTCCGGCGCCACCTTCGCCACACCGGGCTCGAATTTCACGATCGGCTCGTTGAACGGACGCGCCAGCAGCTCGTACAGCGCTAACGTCGGATCGACGACCGTATGATGCTGCCGCAGGGTCTCGATGGCGCGCTGCGGCTGCGGGTTCAGCGCCGTGACGATGTACTCCACGTGGTTGACCTGATCGAGCCCGGCGTCGATGGCCTGCAGCGTGTCGATGCCGTTGGGAACGTGACCGGTGACGGTCATGCCGAGCCTGTGCGCTTCCCGTGTGATCGCGCGCAGCACGTCGAGCTGCACCGAGCTGTACACCTTGATCTGATCGAACTTCGCGTCGTGGTATCGATTCACGCGTGCGCGCGCCTCGTCGGGCGTGTCCGCGGTAATGACGCCCATGGACCGCGAGCCGCCGCCGTCGATGATGCCCGCCAGCAGCAGGCGTGGCCCGAGCCCGCGTCCCGCGTCGATCGCATCCCGCACCGCCTGGACGAATTCCAGCTCGTTCCCGACATCCCGCACCGTCGTCACGCCCGACGCGAGGTAGATCGGTCCCCATTCGACCTGCTCGAAGTGGGAATGCATGTCCCACAGGCCGGGGATGATCGTCTTGCCTTCGGCAGCGACGACGACCGCGTCACGCGGAACGGCCACCTGGTCCCTCGGCCCGACCGCGGCAATGCGGCCCTTTTCGATCACCACCGCGCCGTTCGCAATCGGTGGACGTTCCGAACCGTCGACGATCGTGGCTCCGACAACGGCGATGGTCTCGGCTGCGGGCGGCGCTTCCGCCGCCGCGGTTTCCGCCATGGCCGCCATGCCATCGGCGGCCGCGCGCGCCACGAACATGGGCACCGCGTCCTCGAGCTCCGGCCTCACCGCCTCGAAGTGATCGAATTCCGCGTCGACGCACACAAGCGCAGCCAGCCGGCCCGAGTCGTCCACCCATAGCGTTTCGCGGCCCCAGACGATGCCGGCCACGCTGTAGCGGTCGAACGTCCACGTGCGTCCGCCTGCCGCGATCTGATCGCGGCCGCGGAACGTAATCCGCGCGGCGCCCCTCGGCAGCAGCGGCACCGTTTCCGGACGGCCGCGCGACAGCCAGAAGCGCAGCAGCTCCATCTGCATCGACGGCGGCGCGTAGCCGGCGAGCAGAAACGCATCGGGAGGGACGTTTTCCTCGCGCGTCGAGGCGGCGTCCTTGATTCGGGCGACGCCATTTGCGATCGTGACCTCTGCGTCGATCGTCGAAATGCGCGCCGTGCGCCCGCTGATCGTCAGCCGCGCGGGCGCCAGGCCGGCCTGGAATTCGAACTGCGTGGTCAGCGGCACCACCGTGCCGCGATCGGTGAAGGTAAAGCTGGACGACAACCGTCCCCCGCCGTCGCCCGCGGGCTCGATCTCGTAGCGCTCTTCCCCGATGGCGCGTTCGAACTTGTAGAGACTGAAGGTTCCGCGCTCTGCGGGGGCGCCGGCCTGTGCGAGCAGGGCTCGACGCGGACCCGGAACCGCCAGGCCCGCGAGCGCCGCGAGGATCAGGCAGGACTGAAGGCGAACGCGCATGCGAGGCGCCGATGAACCACGAACGAACGCGCCCACGGATTCAGCGTTCGCGCGCCACGCCCTTGAGCGGCGGCTTCCCGAGGCTGATCAGGTTCGCGAGCAGTTGATAGGCGCCGTCCACGCCGGCGGGAAGCTCGCGCCACAGGCCGAGGCCCACGTACACCCAGTCGCCCTTGCCGTACGACGCGTCGACGAGCGCGCCGCGCTTCGGACCCTTGTTGTACGGAAACGGGTCCTCGAGCTGCACGAGCTCGCGGTAACGCGGATCGTGCTCGTTGTCCAAGAAGTACAGGCCGCGCTCCTGCACCCAGCCGCTCCACGTGGCGTCGGTGATCTTGTTGGGGGTGTGGAACAAGGCCGCCTCGGGCTCGAGCAGCGTGACGGGCGCGTGCTCGTCGGTCACGCGATTGTTGCTCACCTTGGCCGCGTACGGGCCGTACTGCGCGTCGTTGAACTCGAACTTGTTGTACTGAACGATGACCGTCCCGCCGGCCTTCACATAGTCGAGCAGCCGGCTGTTGTTGGCGCGCAAGTCGTCGCGTCGCTCGTAGGCGCGCACCCCGGTCACGATGGTGTTGAACCGCGAGAGATCGCCCCAGGCGAGATCCTCCGGCGTTAAGTACGTCACCTTCGCGCCCAGCTGCTCGATGGCGGCCGGCACCTGATCGCCGACGCCCATGATGTAACCGACCGAGAGGTTGGGAGCCGTCTTGACGTCGATCACCTTGAGCGTCACGTTGGCCGCGTCGTAGATGTGCTGACGCCGGATGTGCGGATACTCGATCACCTGGTACCCGCGATCGAAAACACGGCCCGCCGACGTGACCACCGCGCGCACGTGGTACGCGCCCGTCGCAGTCGTCGTCGCCGGCTTCACGAGAAACCGCACGGTTTGCGATTCATCGGGCCGCGCGAACGCAACGGCCTGCTCGGCGGGCGCCGAGGTCCATCCAGCCGGAAGCTCCAGCTTCACGACGCTTTCGGTCGCGTCCGGCGATCCGTTGACCACTGTGACGCGCACTTCGCGATCGCCCTGCGCCGGACGCCCGTTCGCCCGCGCCGCCGCGCGCGTGCGCAGTGAATCGGCGGGCACGATCACGACGTCGGGCGAGACGCGCACCGACAAGGCCGGTACGACGAGCAGATCCGATCGCTTCTCGCCGCTGAAGATGTTGCCCTCGTAGCGATGCTGCACCGGCAGCTCGGCGACGACGTCCTCGCCGCCGGGGAAGCCCAGGGTCACGGCCAGCCGGAACGGTGTCGGGCGATATGGCAAGCCGAACGGCGCGTCGGGATCGAAGGTGTAGCGCCCGGCCTCTCCCTGCCGATGCCAATACGGCTCGGTCACGCGTGCGGCAGCCGGAACCTTCAGCGTGGGATCGCAGCGGCCGACCACGTCCTTGCGCAGCGTCGACACGGGTGTCGGAGGAGGCGGTGGATTGCCGCCGCGCCCGCGTCCGCCTCCACGGCCGCCGCCACCGCCGCCGCGTCCGCCGGCTGGCTGTGGCACGGTCAGCGTGCACGACGCTTCACCGTCGAAGCCGTCGAATTTGACCTGGCGTACCGGAATTTCAGACGAACCGCGGCTGGCGACAATCGCGGAGAGCCGAACATTCTGCCCCGCCACGACGAGACCATCGTCGGCCAGACCTTCGACGCGCACGCCGGCGGCCATCAGGAGCGCCTGCTGGAATTCCTGCTCCTTCTGCTTCAGCCGGTAATCGATCTCGTAGCGGCCTGCGTCCTCTATCGACATGCCGCGAAGAGCGGCGCGCAGCGCGCGGACGCCGTGCAGGCCGCGCACGAGCGGCGGCACCGTCGTTTCGTCGGCGTTGGCGTCGAACTTCTGCTGGGCCTCCGCGACGGCCGCGGCAATCGCGGACAGTCCATCGGCGAGCTCGCGAGGCGGCTGCGCGCCCGCAAAGCGGGCGAGCGAAGCCATCGACGTCTCGATGCCGTCGGTCAGCAGGCGTTCGTCGCGACCGAGCTGACCCGGAATCGCCGATTCGGCCAACAGATATGTGCGCACCTGCGGGCCGGGCAGCGCAAGCAGCTGCGCCATGCCCTGACACTTGTGCATGCTGCGCGCTTCGGTGCCGATTTCGGAGAACGTCTTGCCGAGCAGCGGATCGTAGACCGCTGTGTTCATCTGCAGACGTCGTCCGGGAGGCTGCGGCGCATCGGGCGGCCCGAACGGCGCCGAGTAGTAGAACTTCCTGACCTGCCACGGCCGCAGGCCCTCACGCAGCTGCTCCGGATACTTCGCTGGATCCGCGGCGAGTTTGTACGCATCGTGCGAGAGGACAGCGGACGCCTCGTGGTGCTGGCCGCCGCCTTCGCCGGTCGGCGACATCGCGAAGATCACGTCGGGCCGAATCGTGCGGATGAGGCGAACGTAGTCGGCCGTGATCTCGTCGCGGCCCCACTTCTCGAACGTCTCCTCGATGCTGAACGAGAATCCAAAATCGACGGCGCGCGTGAAGTACTGTTCGGCTCCGTCGAAGCGATGCAGCGCCGCGAGCTCCTCGGTGCGCAGCACGCCGAGCGCCTCGAAAATCTCCGGCCCGATTTCATTCTGGCCGCCATTGCCGCGCGTCGCGGTTGCGAGCGCCGTGCGGAAGCCCTGCCCGCGGTTCATCATCACCAGCAGGCCGTTGTCCTCGTCGTCGGGATGGGCGGTCGCCTCCATGATGATGCCCGTGTTGGACAGGTGCCGGAGGGCGAGGCCGAGCGCGACGTGGCCTTGCTGATCGTCGAGTGGCACGACGCGCAGCTGGGCGGCGACGTGGCTCGCGACCAGCGCAAGGGCGATCGAGGAAAGGAAGATGAACCTTTTCATAGCGGCTTGCCGGACCTGAAGGTCCGGCCTACGCACTCTTCAGGCGCGCCGGAGCACCTCATGGTAATACGCTTCATACATCGGGACGATCTTCGTGTCGGCAAACCGGGTTTCAGCGGTGCGGCGCGCCTCGGCCGCGACCCGCGCGTGCAGCGCCGTGTCGGTCAGCAGCCGGACGGCGGCCTCGGCCATGCCGTCGAGGTCGTCGACGCCGCGCAGATACCCGCTGACGCCGTCCTCGATCACCTCGGGTACGCCGCCGACGCGCGACGCCACCACAGGCACCTCGCACGACATCGCTTCGAGCGCGGCCAGGCCGAAGCTTTCCTGCGCCGACGGCATGAGAAAGAGGTCGGCGACAGAGAGCAAGGGCACCACTTGCTCCTGATCGCCGAGGAACTGCACGTCGCTCATCAGCTCGTACTCGCGCGCGAGCCTCACGGCTTCGTCGAGGTCGGGGCCGTCGCCCACCATCAGCAGCCTGGCCGGGACCTTCGCACGAATGCGATTGAAGATCTCGATCACGGCGGTCACGCGCTTGACCGGCCGGAAGTTGGAGACGTGAATCACCAGTTTCTGTCCGGCCGGCGCCAGGCGCGCCCGCAGCCCGGCCACGTCGCGGCGCTGGTGCTGCTCGCAGTTGACGAAATTGGGGATCACCCGGATGTCGCCGATGGCGCCAAACTCGCGCGTCGTGTCGGCCTTGAGGCTCTGCGACACCGCGGTGACCGCGTCCGACTGACGAATGGAAAAGGCGACCGTCTCCGAATAGGAGCGATCGCTGCCGACCAGGGTGATGTCCGTGCCGTGCAGCGTCGTGATCACCCGGGGCACGCCGCCCTGATTCGTGCTCGCCAGAATCTGGCGGGCGAGATAGGCGGCCGTCGCGTGCGGCACGGCGTAATGCGCGTGGACGATGTCGAGCCGCTCGGCGCGCGACACCTGCACGATCTTGTTCGCGAGCGCGAGGATGTACTGCGGCTGGCGAAACAGCGGATAGCTCGGCGCCTCGACGCGATGGAACCAGAGGCCCGGCTGGTAATCGCCAAGGCGGAATGGCGTGTCGCTGCTGAGCAGGTGCACGTGGTGCCCGCGCGAGGCCAGCATCTTGCCGAGCTCTGTGGCGACGATGCCGCTGCCGCCGACCGACGCGTAACAGATGATCCCGATGTTCATGCGCCGCCCTTGAACAGCGTCGGACGAACGATCGGCTCGCGGACGACCAGCCCTTCTGCCCACGTCAGGCCGGCGAGCGCGCCGAACTGTGCGTCGCGGCTTTCAATCAGCTGCCGGAACAGCGGCGTATTGAGCCGCGTGGCCGCCTGACCGGCCGCGCTCGGGCGCTGAAACTGCGTGACGTGGCAGTCGAGCGCGCGGCGCTTCACCTCGTAGAACTCCGAGACGTCGACGACGAACGATGGCGGGCGATCCGAGTCGTTGATGAAGTAGTAGCAGATCCACTCGGGGCGCCACGAGTCGCCATCCCCCCACCGCCGCAGTCCGCTGTTGAAGACGGCTTCCGTCAACACGGCGCTCGCGGCGACGTGATCCGGATGGCGATCGACCCAGTACGGCACGGCGACGGCCCGCGGACGATGGCGGCGCAAGAAGGCGACCGCCTCGCGAATGTGTTCCGGATGTTTGCCGATTTCTCGATCGGGCCAGCGGAGGTTCTCGCGCCACTCGGCAGCGAGGACTCTTCGCGCCGCTTCTGCTTCGGCCAGCCGTTGTTCGACAGTGCCGTTGCTGCCCATTTCGCCGGCGGTGAGGTCGCACAGGCCGACGCGAAGCCCGTTCGCGGTATGACGGGCGATCGTCCCGCCCAGACCGATTTCGAGATCGTCGGGATGGGGGCCGAAGACGATCAGATCGATGCCGGCCCCGTCGGGGCTCATCGCGTGAACTCGAACGCGCGGTCGGACGATTCGGATTCGCCGAGGTGATAGCGGAGCAGGATGCGGCTGGCCAGGTACGCACCGGTCACACTGTGGCTCGAATCCCCGAACGCGAAGAGGTGATGCGGAAAGTTGCGATGCGGACCGATGTACGGCACGCCCTCGGCGGTTTTGGCATACGAGCAGTCCCACCCCGCCGCCGGCGGAATACCCGAGATATCGGGATAGAGCACGGACAGCTCGTACATCAATTGCCCAGTTCGCTGCACGAGTACTTGGTCGCGCTGGCGTGCCGGCGGCGACTCGGCGTCGGCCCCCATTACGAGTAGCCGCTCGTCGTCGATCCAGCGGACGATGTGCTCGGGAACCGCCAGGTCGCGGACGACCGCGGCGCGCTGACCCAGCTGACGACGAACCTTGAACGGCACTGGATCGGTGAGCACGACATACGCCGACTGAAACCAGAAATGCCGGGCAAGCGAACGGTGCAGCGCCGTTGGCCTCCCCGTGGCGACGACGACACGGCTCGTGCGCACGGTGCCGCCATCAGTCTGCAGATCGGCCCACTTCCGCGTGAACTTCACCTTCGTGACCCGCGTGTGCTCGAAGAGCTGCGCACCGCGATCGACAGCGGCAGCGGCGAGCCCGAGGGTCGCGCGGTACGGATCGATCGTCGCGCCGGCGCGGCCGCGCAGACCGGTCCCTCCGGCCAGCGCAATCTCGGCGCGCAGCGTGCGCGCCGGCAGGAGCGGCGCGTCGAGGCCGGCTTCCTTGCGCGCCTTCTGCTCGCGCTTGAGCCGCGCGTCCTGCTCGCGATTGGCCGCGACGGTAATCGCGGTGCGCGGCTCGAGGGCGCAGCGGATGTCGAGGCGGCGGAGAAGCGCGATGAAGTCCAGCGCCGCACGGTGCCACGCCTGAAAGGCGCCGCGCGCGTTCCGAAGGCCCAGCGTGCGGGCGAGATCGGCGAACCCCACGCCCGGCTCGTCGCCGATCCAGCCGGCTGACGAAGCGGTGCTGCCGCGTCCGATGGCGTCCGCCTCGAACAAGACGACCTTGATCCCCGCGGCGGCGAACGCATAGGCCGTCGCGCAGCCGGTCAGGCCTCCGCCGATGATGGCGACGTCGGTCGTGAGCGGCCCGCGATGCCTGGGATACGCCGGGATGCGCGATTTCGGAAACTGATCGAGCCAGAGCGGACGGCCGTAGCGGGCGCGGGCGAGAGTCATCGTGTGGCGCACATTATGACCGTTCCAGGCCGTCCACGCCCGTCCTCGGTCCCCGCTGTGTCGAGTCCGCCGTGAAATCGGCCAGTCGTCTGAACGCCTTCACCTTCTCTGACCGATCGATGGTCGCGCGATTGATCGCGCGGTTGAGGATGTCGATCGTCTGGTCGTACGTCGCCCGGTCCACCGGGAACGGCGTGCCGTCCTTACCTCCGTGCGCGAACGAAAACCGGGCCGGATCGCGAAGCGTCGCCGGCGTGCCGTGCACGAGCTCGGAAGCGAGCGCGAGAGCGCGCAGCGTCTTCGGCCCGACCCCCTCGATGCCGATGAGCGTCTCGAAATCGCGCGGCGCGCGCTCGTAGGTGGTCACGAGAATCTTCTCGAGGTGACGGCTGGCGACGTCGAGCTCGGGCAGCAGCGTGTGGCGTCGCGGCATGGCGAGCGCAGGCACCTCGCCGACGGCGCGGAGCACGACGTCGGGATGCTCACGCGAGAGCGCCGCTGACGCATCGCGCACCTGCCCGTTTTCGTGCGCGACAAGGTTCAGCGTCTCGCCACCCCGCTCATCGCAGCACACCGCTTCGTGCGGCTCGTCGACGAAGCTCGCGACGTGGTCCGACAGCCAGTGATAACGACGCGCCATCCTCGTCGCGTCCGACATCCCCTGCTGCACCACGGACCACGCGCCGTCAGCGGTGAAGAAGAACACGTGGTGATACAGCTGGTAACCGTCCTGGACCGCCGCGCTGTCGATCTTGGCCGATGTCCGGCTCGCGTAGACGAGAGGGCGCTCGTCGCGCCCGAGCCGCTCGCAAGCCGCGGCGATCTCGTGCGGCGCCTTCCGCGAGGTGCCACCCTTCCCTCCCGCGGCGAAGAAACCCAGCTCGTACTCGAGGCCCTTGATCCCTTCCTTGACGGCGCCGCAGACCGTGGTCGTCACGCCGCTCGAATGCCAGTCGAACCCCAGCACGCAGCCGAAGGCCTGGAACCAGTAGGGATCAGCGAGCCGGCGCAGCACCTCACGAGCGCCGAACTCGGCGGTCATATAGACGACAACTTCGCGCGAGAGCCGCACCATCCGCGAGAAGAGCCAGGCCGGCGCCTTGCCGCCGTGCAGCGGAAGCGAGGCGTAGCCGGAGTGCCGCATGCCCCATTATCATTTGGCAGGATGCACCCGGTACCGAGACGGCCGATCGCCTTCGTCCTCGCGTCCGCCCTCGCCATGGCGGCAGCCCCGTGGCACGCGATCGCCGCCCAGGACGATGTGCCGACGACGCTCGAGCTCATCGTCGGGCGGGCCAGCTGGTACGTGTTCGACTTCGTGGGGCGCTTCGCCGGGGTCGTCTCGGAAGAGCGCTATGTGCAGGATTCCACCGTGCCGCTGCCCAGCTTCGGGCTGCGTGTCGGCGCCCGCGGCGGGATCGCGACGCAGACCGCCACCCCGAGTCAGCGGGTCCGGCATCGCGAGCTACGTTCGGACTTTCTCCTCGTGAAGCCGCACGCGAGCGAAGACTGGATGCCGTTCCGCGACGTCTTCGAAGTGGATCACATTCCGGTTCGCGATCGCGAGGATCGGCTCGCAAAGCTGTTCCTGAAGCCCTCCGAAGACAACATGGAGGCGGCGGCCCAGATTCAGGACGAGAGCACGCGCTACAACCTGGGCGCGCTGACGCGCACCATCAACAATCCGGTGTTTCCGCTGATCTTCCTGCAGACGGAGTATCAGTGGAGGTTCCAGTTCACGCTCGGCAAGCAGGATCGCCGCGCCGGCGAACAGGTGTGGATTGTCGAGTTCGTCGAGCGCGAGCGGCCGTCGCTCATCCGGGGCCGGCCGGGGCGCGACATGCCGGCGCATGGCCGCTTCTGGATCGAGGCCGACACGGGCCGCGTGGTCAAGGCGGAGATCAAGGTCAAGGAAACCGACATCGACGCGACGATCACCACGTCGTTCCGCTTCGAGCCGACGCTCAAGCTGATGGTGCCGGTCGAGATGCGCGAAGAGTACGACATGCCCTCGAACCGCGTGACCGGCAACGCCTCTTACTCACGGTTCCGGCGCTTCCAGGTGACAGCGGACGAAGATATCGCTGTGCCGAAGGCAGAGCCCGAGCCGGAGAGCAAACCGCAGTAACGGCATCAGAGCTGGCTACGCGTCGACGATGAAAGCGTACTGCAGCTGATCGGTGATGCGCCCGTCCTTGATCGCGCTGCGGCGCAGACGCCCTTCGAGAACGTACCCGGCTTTCTCGAGCACGCGGCACGACGCCTCGTTCCACGCGAACGGCACGGCGAAGATGCGCGTCAGGCGGAAGGTGTCGACGGCGTATCGCGTCACGGCGATGAGCGCATCCGTCGCGATTCCGCGTCCCCAGTACGGCTCACCCAGCCAGTAGCCGATTTCCGCGGACACCCGTTCGACATCGGTCAGCATCACGAATCCGATGCCACCCACTGCCTGCCCGCCCACGGCGATGGCGAAGGCCGTTTCGGGCCGCTGCACCTCCATCGATCGAAGGAACTCTCGGCCGTCGCGCTTGGTGTACGGAGTGGGAAACCGATCGCGGAGGTTCAGCCAGACTTTCCGGTTGTCGGCATGCGTGACGAGCGACGCGAGGTCGTCGGCGCGCCACGACCGCACCTCGCAGGTCGTCAAGGTGAGGCGCATGGGCGAGATTCTACTAGTCCTTGGTCTTGGTCCTTAGACCTCCTCCCACTTGAAGCGTGAGAGAGCGACGGCCCCGAAAACCGCCGCGAATGCGAGGAGTGTGATGGTGGGCATCATAGCGGACGACAGGCCGAGGCCGCGCCAGGTCACCGCGTCCAGCCCGTCCACGGCCCAGCGCACCGGGATCACGACCGTCATCCGCTGCAGCCAGGCGGGAAAAATGAACGTCGGCACCCAGGCGCCGCCCAGCATCACCATCAGCAGCACGGCCAGAATCGCGACGCCGCGTGCGCTGCCTTCGGTCTTCCCGAGCGCCGCCACCAGCAGACCGAACGTCGCTGACATGATCGAACACGCAACCGCGACAAGGAGGAACCCGGCGACGCTGCCAGAAATGCGGACGCGGAACACCGCCATGGCGAATCCGAACGACACCAGCAGCGTGAGCAGCGAGATGATCGCGCCGCTCGCGATCTTGGAGCCGAGCAGCACCCGCCGTGAAATGGGCGCGCTCCGCAGCCGCTTCCACAGGCCGCGCTGGCGCTCGAGCAGCACCGCGATGCCGAGATTGGTCGACGCAAACAGCAGGAACTGGATGCCCATGCCGGCGAACGCATGGGCGTACGCGTTGTAGGCCACGAGGTCGCGGGCGGTCACCGCCTCCTCGCGGACGGTGTAGGGCATCGAGAACCCGGGCCCGCCACCGGGTCCGCCGCCTGGCTGACTGGTTCCCTCGTAGAAGCGCCGCACGCTGGCCAGCATGTCGCGCAGCAACTGCGCCTGCGCCGCCGGCATCCCCGACACGTCCACCTGCCGCAGCGTCTCGTCGATCAGCTGCCGGCCGGTCCTGCCGCCGAACATCTCCCGCGTCACGGCCTCCATCGCGTGCTCGGTCAGAATGCCGCGCACCAGCGCCACCTCCGGGCCGCGCGACGGATCGACCAGCAGTTCGAGCTCCGGCTTCGCGCCGCCCGCGAAGAGCGCGCGGCCCGATCGCTCGCCGAACCCGGCGGGGATGACAACGGCCACGTTCACCTTCCCCTGCCGCACCTGGCTCTTCGCCTCGTCGCGCCCCGACACCGTGACGGCGACGCGTTTGTCCCCCTGCACGCCCGCGCTCAGCGCTTTCGCGATCGTGCTGCCGTCCTCGTCGACGATGCCTATCGCGATCGGCGCCGGCTCACGGTTGTTGCTGCCGATGATCGATCCGAAGAACGACGCGATGGCAATCGGCACGATGAAGCTGACGATGACCGAGCGCCGGTCGCTGAGGAACAACCGCAGGTCCTTGCGGACCATCGCCGTCACAGGTACGAGATCCATCAGTCGCGCAGGCTCCTTCCCGTCAGCGTCAGGAAAACGGTCTCGAGCGAGACATGGCTGACGGGGGCGCCGCCCGCCCCGCGCCCCTGGCCGACGGCGGCCGGCGTCCGCGCGTAGAGCCCCTCGAGCGTGTCGTCGGCGATGACCCGCCCGCGATCGATGACGACGATGCGGTCCGCGAGGCGCTCGGCCTCCTCCATGTAGTGCGTCGTGTACAACAGCGCCTTTCCGCGGCGCTTGAGCTCGGCCAGGTTCTCGAAGATGGCGTGCCGGCTCTGCGGATCGACGCCCACGGTCGGCTCGTCGAGCAGCAGGATGTCCGGATCGTGCAGCAGACCGGCCGCGAGATTCAGACGGCGCTTCATGCCGCCGCTGAACGTGCCCACGCGATCGCCCGCGCGATCGCGCAGCCCGACGAGGTCGAGCGCGCTGCCGATCGCCCGACCCAGCGCGTCGCCGCGCAAGCCGAAGAGCGCGCCGAAGAACTCCAGGTTCGCGCGCGCCGGCAGTTCGTCGTAGAGCGCGATGTCCTGCGGCACGAGGCCGATGCGCCGCTTGGCCGGATTCGTGTCGCCCGCCAGCTTCGCGCCGCCGATCCGCACCTCGCCCCGGTCGGGCGCGATGAGGCCGGCAATCATCGACACCGTCGTCGTCTTGCCGGCGCCATTTGGACCCAGCACCGCGACCAGGGTACCGGCCTGAACGCCAAACGACACATCGTCAACGGCCACAGTCGAACCGAAGGCCTTGCGCAGCCCGCGCATCTCGAGCATCACGATCGCATCCTCGACGGGATCATCGCCCTGAGCCTGCCGGAGAGGTTGGGAGATGGGACAAAAGGCTGAACGGGTTAGACGAAAGGCCACGAGCGGCGGTTCGGCGGCTATCCGTCGTCGACCGTCAGGGTGAGCAAGCCCCCGACGACCAGAATCGCCCCGACGACGGTCAGTCCGGCAGTGATGCTCGACGTGCGCTGACCCACGTAGCCGACGATGTTCGGCCCGACGAAACCGCCGATGTTGCCGACGGAGTTGATGAGCGCGATGCCCGCGGCCGCGCCCGAGCCGCGGAGAAAACCGCTCGAGAGCGCCCAGAAGGGCCCGAGCATCGACGCCAGGCCCAGCATCGCCAGCGACAGCGTGGCGAGCGTCATCGACGTGCCATGCACGAATGCGCTCGCGGCAAACGCGGCGCCGCCAACCAGTCCCGACAGCGCCACGTGCCAGCGACGCTCCCCGGCTCGGTCAGAATGACGCCCGACGATGACCATGCCCACGGCTGCGACCGCATAGGGGATCGCACTCAGTACGCCGACTTCGAAGTCAGATCCCGTGGTCGTCGCCTTGACCATCTGCGGCAGCCAGAATCCCATGGCGTACAGCGCCACGGGAATCGTGAAATAGGCCGCTGCCAGGAGCCAGACACGGCCGCTCGTGAAGGCGTGCCCGACAGTCGCGACCTCGCCGCGCGCCGCGGCTTCCTGCTCGAGACGACGCTCGAGCGCGTCGCGCTCCCCCGCCGTGAGCCACCTCGCATCGGCAGGCGTGTCGGGCAGCGCGCGATAGACGACGAAGCCGAGCGCGATGGCCGGCAGCCCTTCGAGCAGAAACAGCCACTGCCAGCCGGCGAGCCCAGCCGTACCGTCCATCGTGAGCAGGGCGCCCGACACCGGTCCGCCCACCATGCCCGCGACGACGACGGCCGTCATGAATGCGGCAATCGCACGGGCGCGCTCGTCGGACGGAAACCACCGGGACAGGCAGAAGATGATGCCCGGAAAGAACCCCGCTTCGGCCACCCCGAGGAGAAACCGGAGCACATAGAACGACGACGCGCTCCGCACGAGCATCATGCCCGCGGACACGACGCCCCAGGTGACCATGATGCGGGCGATCCACAGCCGGGCTCCGACTCGGGCGAGGATGACGTTGCTCGGGACTTCGAACGCCGTGTAGCTAAGGAAGAAGACGCTCGCGCCGAAACTGTACGTAGTTGCACTGAGGCCGAGCGCGGCGTTCATCTGGAGCGCCGCGAACCCGACATTGATCCTGTCCAAGTACGCGACGACGTACAGGACGAAGAGAAAAGGGATGAGCCGTATTCGTGCTTTTTTTACGGCAGATTCGAGCCCCGCTGAGCTTTCCCTTGCAAGCATCACGCGTTATGGTATGCCGTGACAATTTTGAAAAATCAACCAGCCATTCAGGTGAAACGGGCGTACGAACCCCCGGCGAACGATGACGGAGTGCGCGTGCTCGTTGATCGCCTGTGGCCGCGCGGTCTGAATCGCGCGGCGGCGTCAATCGATCTCTGGCTCAAGGATCTCGCGCCCAGCCTTCCTCTTCGTCGATGGTTCAACCAGGATCCGAGCAAATGGCCCGAGTTCCGGGAGCGCTATGCCGAGGAACTCGCCGCCAAGCGCATCGCCCTGTCGGCGCTCGCCGGCGCCGCGTACCGGGGACGCGTGACGCTGCTGTTCGGTGCGCGTGACACGAAGCACAATACCGCGGTAGCGTTGCAACGCTATCTTGTCGACCGCCACGCCTGACGGTCGACCGCCCGCAAGGCGATCACGCGCGCGCACGCGCGTGCTCGCGTTCGCTTTTCTGCTCGCCGTCGTCACCTATCTGGATCGCGTCTGCATTTCCGCCGCCGCGCCCTTCATCATGGAGGACCTGCACTTGACGGTCCTGGACATGAGCTGGGTGCTCAGCGCGTTCACGCTGGCCTACGCGCTCTTCGAAGTGCCGACCGGGTGGTTGGGCGATCGGCAGGGCGCGCGGCGCGTTCTCACGCGCGTGGTGCTGTGGTGGTCGGCATTCACGATGCTGACGGGTGCCGCTCGCGGCTTCGGGTCGCTGGTCACGATCCGGTTCTTGTTCGGGGCGGGCGAAGCCGGCGCCTTCCCGAACGTCGCCCGCAGCTTCTCGCGCTGGTTTCCCGCGCGTGAGCGCGGCAGCGCGAACGGCGTGATGTTCTTCGGGTCGCGCGTGGGCGGCATGCTGTCGGCTCCGCTCGCCCTGGTACTCATCCACGAGAACGGCTGGCGGCTGACGTTCGTCATCTTCGGCGCGTTCGGCCTCCTCTGGGCGGGCGCGTGGTACTTCTGGTACCGCGACGATCCTGGTGCGCATCCGGCGGTCGATGCTGGCGAGCTCGCCTGGATCCGGCAGGACGGAGGGCCCGACGACCAGACGGTTCCCACGCCGTGGCGCGCGCTCGTGACGAGCGGCAACATGTGGGCGATCTGCGCGATGTACTTCACGTACGCGTACGGGCTGTACTTCTACCTCACGTGGTTGCCGACCTACCTGATTCGCGTCCTCGGCTTCTCCCTGCTGAGCGGGGGCGTGTTTGCGGCATTGCCGTTTCTGATGGCCGGCCTGGCCAACCTCACCGGCGGCTGGTTGACCGATCGCCTGGCGCGCGACCGGGGGCTCCGCGCTGCGCGCTGCGGCCTGGGCTTCGGCGCGTTTCTCACCTGCGCGGTGCTGACGTTCGCGTCGACGCTCGTGGCGCCTCCCGTGTGGAAGGCCGTGCTGCTCGCGTGCGCGCTGGGATCCGTCGACCTGGCGCTCGGGGCCTGCTGGGCGGTCTGCCTCGACATCGGCCGTCGGCACGCCGGCGTCGTCACAGGCACGATGAACGGGCTGTCGAATCTCGGCGGTGTGCTCGCCCCGATAGTCGTGGGCGTCGTTGTGGAGCGGTGGGACTCGTGGACGATTCCGTTCTACATCACGGCCATTGTCTATGCAGCTGGCGCGTTCGCGTGGCTGGCGATCGATCCGACGCGGGAGATTGCGCCGCAGGCCGGACGCGGGTTGAGCGTCGCGCCTAGCGTGTAGCGTCCGGTGTGCCGACGGATCGGCCGTTGATCGACTCGTACTCGTAGGTCATCTTGAACGTCGAGCGACCGGCGACGAGCACGCTCGCCACCGACTCGAGGAGCACCGGCACGTGCACGCCGCCGATGCGGCGGTACTGCCGGACCACTTCGACCCGCCGCGTCCAGAAGGACGGCGTCTTCGACAGCCGCCCTTCGATACGCATCAGGTCGCCGTCCTGTTCGGTGACGAAGATCGTGCCGTCCACGAGCAGCACGTCCTTGCGGCGCGGCATGATGTCGAGCGACGCCAGGCCGTCCGTCGACCGCCCGCGCTCCTCGAACACATAGTTGGCGTGCGACATCGCAGCGCGCTGCGGATCGCCGTCGTCCCACATCTTCTTTTCCGTGTCGAGTGCCTGGTGGAACACCTTCGACCGGATGTAACTCGATCCCTCTTCGCTGACGATCTGGTACCGGAAGCCGCCGGCTCGATCGGCCTCGGTCCAGACGATCATCCGCGCTTCCTTGTTGAACTTTTCGTTGCGGGCCTCGAGCCGCCGCAGCGCGCGGTACTGATCGGGCGGCGGTTCCACGCGCGCGATCACGCGCTGGACGAGCGTCAGCTCCTGCAACGGACCCCGGACCGGGGCGATGACCAGCGCGAGCGCAAAGAGGACCACGGGGCGAGGGGCACGACGCACGGTGTCTGGATCCTAACACCGCGATCAACGCACGCGGGGAGTCTATTGATCTGCGGGGCGCGGCCGCGGCGATCCCACTGGCTGGCCGTTGACGCTCTCGTACTCGTAGGTCATGCGGAAGGTCGATCGGCCCGCGATCAGGATACTGGCGACCGATTCGACCGCGACCGGCATGCGAATGCCGCCGAACCGCTGGAACCGCTGCACGATGTCGACGCGCCTGGTCCAGAACGACGGCGTCTTCGCCAACCGGCCTTCGACGCGCACGAGCTCGCCGTCCTCGGGACGGAGGAAGATCGATCCCTCGACGAGCGTGACATCCCTGCGCCGCGGCTTGACGGCAATCAACGACAGGCCGTCGGCCTGCGTGCCGCGGTCCTCGAACGCGTAGTTCGCCGCGTTAAACGACGAGCCGTCCGAGCTGGGGCGCCACATCGACTTCTCCGCGTCCAGCGCCCCGATAAAGACGCGTTTACGGATGTAATCAGAGCCGCCGACGCTGACGATTTCGTAACGGAAGCCGCCGGCCTCGTCGGCCTCGGTCCACACGTCCATCCAGGCACGCGAATCGAAATGGTCGTTGCCGGCATCGAGGTGACGAAGTGCACGGAATTGCGCGGGTGCCGGGCCGTCGATTTCGAGGAATCGCTGCAGAATGGGCGGCGTATCGGGAACGGGCCCGGCCGCAAAGACGGCGAGAAGGACAACGATGACGGCGGCGCCACCGACAAGCCTGCGCAGCACGTCATGACCCGAAGCAAATGTCAGACCGGGCGGGTGAGCGCTTCCCGCGCCCCGAGCACGGCCCGCCTGGCGTCGTCTGAGCTGTCCGCCAGCGCTGTCACATGGCCCATCTTGCGGCCCGGACGCGGTGTCGACTTGCCGTAGAGATGTAGCTTCACGTCCGAAAACGCGAGCGCAGCCGCCCAGTTGGGTTCGCCGTGCTCCCACAGGTCGCCGAGCAGATTGGCCATGGCTGCGGGCGCGAGCAGATCAGGCGAGCCCAGCGGCAGCCCGCAAATGGCGCGCACCTGCTGCTCGAACTGGCTCGTGCGGCACGCGTCGAACGTGAGGTGACCCGAGTTGTGAGGCCGCGGCGCCAGCTCGTTGACCAATAGCCGGCCGTCCCGCGCCACGAAGAACTCGACACACAAGATGCCGACGTATTCGAGCGCGTCCATGACCGCACGCGTGATGTCGCACGCCTGCGCGGCGATTTCGGGATCGACGCGCGCCGGCGCCACCGAGACGTCGAGGATGTGCCTGACGTGCGTGTTGTCGATCGGGCCGAACGACGACCAGCTGCCGTCGACGCCGCGCGCGCCGATGACAGATATCTCGCGCTCGAGATCGATGAGCTGCTCGAGCACCGACTCCTGCGCCCCGACCGCGCGCCAGGCCGCCGGCGCCTCACCGGCGTGCGCGATGCGCGCCTGCCCCTTGCCGTCGTAGCCGAAGGTGGCCGTCTTCAGCACCGCCGGCGCGCCGAGGCGATCGAGCGCGGCGCGAAGCTCCTGCTCGTCGCGCACCACGGCAAACGGAGTCACGGGCGCGCCGACCTGTGCGACGAACGTCTTCTCGCGGGCGCGGTTCTGCGCGACGTGCAGTGCGCGGCCTGCCGGCCGGACGATGGCGTGTTCGGCG
>Ga0066903_100000384_pt1 | contig 26932 bp, 28 predicted proteins | sample PanSoiMetaGPlot1_FD_67491 | JGI IMG/M metagenome (GOLD analysis project Ga0066903, IMG submission 67491) | Tropical forest soil microbial communities from Panama analyzed to predict greenhouse gas emissions - Panama Soil - Plot 1 (version 2) | ecosystem: Environmental > Terrestrial > Soil >... | reverse complement strand
GCAGGAAGGCCTCGCCGTAGTTGAAGAAGTCGATCCGCGCGAGCGACGGTCCCGCTTCGTCGACGACGCGCGTGAAGAGGTCGTAGTCGAGCATGCCGGCCTGCCGCGTGCGCGTGATGCCGGTCTCCGGCGCGCAGCATGCCTGGTTGCACGAGATGTTGCAGGCGGCGGTGCACTCGACGTAGAGGCGCGAGGGCAGCGTCCCGGCGTCGAGGGATCGCTGCGGCGGCTGGTCGTCCTTCTTCAGCGGCAGCTTGAGCGGGCAGTCGCCGCAGAACTTCGATCCGCCCGCCACGATGTCCTGGCGCAGCGTCGAGGCGACCTCCCCGGTCCAGACCGACGACACCGTCGGCAGGACGCGCAGGTCGCCCAGTACGCGCTTGCCGTACGGGTCGGCGCAGCCGCACACGAGCCGTCCGTCGCAGAGCAGCACCATCGTGCTCCACGGCCAGGAACAGGTGAACCGGGTGGCGAGGTAGTTCAGGGACACAAATTGGCGGCTTACAGGTTCAACGGGGTTCGAGGGTTCGAGGGTTCTGAACCGCGAACCTCCAACCTATTTCTTTTTCAGCTTTCTCACGTAGGCGCTGAGCCGCTCGTTCTCGTACGAGACGATGTTGAGGAACAGGCTTTCGGACAGGTACTGGCGGCGCTCGGCGTCGTTCATGTTCTCGATGACGTGAGCGATCTCGCGCGCCATGTCCTGGAAGCTCGATTGCAGCTCCGCCTTGGCCGACACCTCTTTGTACAGCGCCTCCATCACGGTCATCAGGTCGCCGTCGAGCGAGAGGGCCGCGCCCGTGCTCATCTTGATGGTGCGCATGTCAGGCTCCGAAGCTTTTGACGGCGCTGGGCTCGTCGGGGTGTACCTCGATGAAGTTCTGCGCGCCGGTCATCGTGAGCATCGTCTCGACCCGCTTCTGGACGCCGGCCAGCTTCAGCGCGCCGCCCGCGGCGTTGGCCTGCCGGTAGAGATCCATGAGGCACCCGATCGTGGCGCTGTCGACGTAGCCGACCGACGAGAGATCCACGACGACCCGGCGTTCGCCCGCGGCGATGAGTTTCTGCACCGCCGAGGAGAATTCGGAGAGGAGCGGATACATGAGGCGGGACTCGCCCACGCGGACGACCGCGATGCCGCTGGCGTGTTCGGTCGTGATGTTCATCAGTGACTCCTGCTGCGTTTCCGCGGCCGCAACGGCTGCTTGTCCTGCAGCCGCCGGAGCTGATGCGCCAGCTCGATGCGGCCGCGGTTGATGCGCGACTTCACGGTGCCTTCCGGCAGCCCGAGCCGGTCGGCGATCTCCTGGTACGACAGCTCCTGCAGATCGCGCAGGACGACGGCCGTGCGCAGCGCGATCGGCAGCGTCTCGAGCGCCTGCCGGAGCTGCGCGCGCAGATCCTGGTGCTCGGCCTGCGCGTACGGGCCGCGCTCGGTGGTCGCCGGCTGCAGCTCGGTCGAGTCGACGTCGCGCGCGATCGTCTGCCGCTCCTTCCGCACGCTCCGGTAGTGATCGATGCAGAGGTTGCGGCTGATGCTGATGATCCACGTCTGGAAGTTCGCGCGGCGATCGAACGTGTTCAGCGCCTTGAAGATCTTGAGGAAGATGTCCTGCGTGAGATCTTCGGCTTCGTCGTGCTTGCCGACGAACTTGTAGGCCACGTTGAAGACCTTGCGCCAGTTCTGGCGCACGATCTGCTCCCATGCGAGCTGATCACCGGCCAAACACTGCTCGATGAGGCTGTCCGGCGTCGTCGGCTGCGCAGCCGCGGAATCAGCAGACATGCGTCGTAATCTGATATCTTACACGTTTTGTCCAGATGCCTGTGACCGGATTCTACCGAGACGGACGCACACTCGTGTGCGACGGCGTGCACCTCGACCCCGTCGCCGCCGCCTACGGCACGCCGCTCTACGTCTACAGCGCGGCCGCGATCGCGGCGCGCTATCGCGCCATCGACGAGGCGTTCGCGGGGCACCCGCACGCGATCCACTACGCGCTCAAGGCGAACTCGACGCTCGCCATCGCGCGACTGCTGCGCAGCCTCGGCAGCTACGCCGACGCGAACTCGGGCGGCGAGATCGAGGTCGCGCTGCGCGCCGGCTTCACGCCGGCGCAGATCGTGTTCACCGGCGTCGGCAAGACCGACGCCGAGCTCGGGCGCGCGATCGACCTCGGCGTGCGATCGATCAACGTCGAGTCGGAGGGGGAGCTCGAGCGCATCGAGGCGCTGTCGCGCGAACGGAAGACCCGCACGAAGATCGCGATCCGCGTCAACCCCGACGTCGACGCGAAGACGCACCCGCACATCTCGACCGGACTCCGGATCAACAAGTTCGGCATTCCCATCGGCGAGGTCCGCGCGCTGTGCGCGCGCACGCGCGGCCGGCCCAACGTCGAGATCGTCGGCGTGCACGCCCACGTCGGCTCGCAGATCACGAACATGGATCCGCTCCGGCGCGCCGCCGCCGCGCTCGTGGACCTCGCGCGCCAGCTGGCCACCGACGGCACGTCGATCGAGCATCTCGACATCGGCGGCGGCCTCGGCGTCTCCTACGACGGCACGCCGGTGCCGGGCGCGCGCGAGTACGCCGACGCCGTGCTGCCGATCCTGCGCGAATCGGGACTCTCGATCGTCCTCGAGCCCGGCCGTCACATCATTGCGCCCGCCGGCGCGCTCTTGACGCGCGTGGTCGACGTCAAAGGGGCCGGCAACGAACGGCTGTTCGTCGTCGTCGACGCGGGGATGACGGAGCTGATCCGGCCGATGATGTACAACGCGTACCACCGGATCGAGCCCGTCGTCCAGACCGGCGCGGCGGACGTCGTCGCCGACGTCGTCGGGCCGCTGTGCGAGAGCAGCGATACGCTCGGAAAGGAACGGCGGCTCCCGCGGCCGCAGGTGGGCGACCTCTACGCCGTCCTCGACGCGGGCGCGTACGGCTCCGTCATGGCGTCGAACTACAACCGCCGGCTGATGCCCGCCGAGGTGCTCGTCGAGGCTGGCGCGCCGCGGCTCATCAGACGGCGCCAGACCCTCGACGACGTGCTCGCCCTGGAGCTCTGAGGCTCGCGTGTCAATTCCACAACTCCGGAACTCCCGACGCCCAATGAACGCCCAACTCCCAACCGTCAACACTCCCAAGGTAAGAAGGAAAGTTACGGAGTTGCGGAATTGACGGCGAAGCCGCCGAAGGGCCTCCTGATCGCCTTCGAAGGCCTGGATCAAAGCGGGAAGCAGACGCAGGCCGAGCGGCTGAAGGCGGCCGTCGAAGCGCGCGGCCGGACCGCCGTCCTGCTCGACTTTCCGTCGTACGAGACGCCCATCGGCGCCGAGATCGGTGCAGGACTCCAGGGTCAGCGCGAGTACGGCCCCGACACGATGCAGCTGCTCTACGTCGCGAACCGCTACGAGAAGAAGCCGCTGATCGAGAAACTGCTCGCGGAGGGGGTCGTCGTCATCTGCGATCGCTATCTCGCCTCGAGCATCGCGTACGGCGAAGCCCAGGGGCTCGACGGCGTCTGGATGCGCGAGGTCCAGCGCTATCTGCCGCCGCCCGACCTCACGATTCTGCTCGACATCGCACCCGAGACGGCGGCCGGACGGAAGACGTCGAACCGCGACAAGTACGAGCGCGACCTCGCGATGCTGTCCCGCGTCCGCGAGAGCTACCGCCGTCAGGCGGACGCCGGAACGCGGGAAGGCTGGCTGCGGCTCGACGGCGAACGGCCGAAGGACGCCGTCGCCGCCGACGTGCTGCACGCCGTCAGCGATCGGCTCTGATTCAGTCCGAGGGGCTTGGCCCCTCGGACTCCCCTACACACGCTCTCGCGCCAACCTGCGCACAAGGTGTCTGACGCCGCGGTGCTTCGGTTGGCGGCTCGTGCGAGTGGCTCGTTCGCTGCGCTCACTCGCTGCTGTCGGTGGGCTTCGCCCCTCGGCCCGCCTCCGCCGAAGCGCCGTCGGCGCGAAGGCGGGCGCGTGGCTCTCACGCTCCGCTCGTTCGCACGATCGCCTTCGCGGCGGTCAGCGCGCGGACCTCCGCTGCGCCTGCGTCCAGCAGCACCGCCGCGCACGCGTTCAGCGTCGCGCCCGTCGTCCGCACGTCGTCCACCAGCACCACGATGCCCAGCGTCGCGGCTGCGCCGCGGCCGCGGGCGCGCTCGAACGCGCCGCGCACGTTCGCGTGACGGCGGTCGGCGGGCAGGTCGGCCTGCGTGTCGGTCCTGCGCGTGCGCACCAGGACGTCCGCCATCGGCAGACCGAGATGCCGCGCGAGCTCGCGCGCCTGGTTGAATCCGCGCGACCGCTCGCGGGAGCGGTGCAGCGGCACCGGCACGACGAGGTCGGCGCCGGCCAGCACGCCGGCAGCGGCGTCGCGCATGCGCGCAGCGAGATGCTTCGCCAGCGTCGGGCGCGGATCGTACTTCAGCGCGTGGATGACGTCCCGCAGCCGTCCCTCGTACGGGCCGATCGCCGTCGCCCGCGTGATGCACGGCGGAAGCGCGTCGCACTCGAGCGGAGCGATCGGGACGGCGGCGCGCCAGCAGGCGTCGCAGACGGCGCCGCGCGTCGGATGGTCGAGAGGGTCGCGGCACGCGGCGCACACCGGCGCCAGCAGGACGGCGACGACGCCGTCGGCGGCCGGACGGAGCCAGCGCTCAGTGACCGCGTGGAGGTGGTGGCGGTTCGTCCGACACCTCGATCCGTTCGGCGTCGCCCCAGAGGCGCTCGAGCGAGTAGAACTCGCGCGTCGCGGGCGAGAAGACGTGGACGATGAACGTGAAGAAGTCCATCAGGATCCATTCCGCGCGGTCGTAGCCCTCGATGTGCGACGGCCGCACCTTCACCCCGTGGAGCGCCTCCTCGATGGCGTCGGCGATCGCCTGGACCTGGCGCGTGTTCTGCCCCGAGCAGAGCAGGAAGAAGTCGGTGAACGCCGGCGTCTTCCGCAGGTCGAGCACGACGACGTCCAGCGCCTTCTTGTCGAGCGCCGCGCGCACCGCTTTCGCGATGTCGCCGGTGAGAGCCTTCTTCGACGCCGCGCGCGGTTTCTTCTCAGTCTTGGCCATGCCGGTCATAGAGATGATGCTGGCGGATGTGAGAGTCGACGAGCGGCGGCACCAGTCCCGCCAGCGGCTCACCGCGGCGCAGCCGCTCGCGCACGGCGGTGGACGACACGTCGGGCGTCGCCGCCTGCAGCAGGAAAATCAGCGTCGCGCCGTCCGTGCGTGCCGGCGATCCCGCGGGACGCATCCGCGCGCGCAGATCCGGCAGCCGTTCGGCGAGCGCTTCGAGATCGTACCCGGGCCGCGAGACCACGACGAAGTGCGCGAGGTCGAGGACCGCGGGATACCGCTTCCACGTCGCGATCTCGGCAAAGGCGTCGGCGCCCGTGACGAAGAAGACGTCCGACGCCTTGTGCCCGCGCGCGTGCAGGCGATCCAGCGTGTCGGCCGTGTACGACGGCCCCTCCGACCGCAGTTCGTCGTCGCACGCCTCGACGCGCGGCAGGCCCGAGACCGCGAGGGCCGCCATCGCGAACCGGTGATACGGCGACGCGACCGGCTGCACCGCCCGGTGCGGAGGCACGTGCGACGGCATCACCAGCACGCGGGGCAGATCGAACGCGTCGCGCGCGGCCGCCGCCGCGGCGACATGTCCGCAGTGAATGGGGTCCAGCGTGCCGCCGAGGATGCCGATGCGCGTCAACGGGTTCGTGATTCGAGCGCCTTCCACACGGCTTCGAGGAGCAGCGCCAGGCCGTCTCCCGTGGCCGCAGACACAGGGTAAAGCGGAATTGCCGTGTTCTGCAACCGTTCGCGCAGGCGCTCGAGCCGCGACGGATCGTCGAGCGCGTCGATCTTGTTGGCCGCGGCGATCACCGGCTTGTCCTGCAGCCGCTCGCCGGAGGAATCGCGGCCCGGAAACATCGCCAGCTCGCGCGTGATCACGTCGAAGTCGGCCACCGGATCGCGGCCCGACGCCGACGACACGTCGATCACGTGCACCAGCACGCGCGTGCGCTCGAGATGGCTCAGGAAGCGGTGCCCGAGCCCGTGCCCCGCGTGCGCCCCCTCGATCAGCCCCGGCACGTCGGCGACGACGAACGATCGATCGTCCGACAGCCCGACGACGCCGAGGTTCGGCGTCAGCGTGGTGAACGGATAGTCGGCGATCTTCGGCTTCGCGGCCGAGATGCGCGAGATGATCGTGGACTTGCCCGCGTTCGGGTAGCCGACGAGCCCGACGTCGGCCAGCAGCTTCAGCTGCAGCCGAAGATCTTTTTCCTCGCCGGGGAGTCCCGGCTGCGCCTTGCGGGGCGCGCGGTTCGTGGACGTCGCGAAGCGCGCGTTGCCCTGACCGCCGAGTCCGCCCCTGGCGATCAGGATCTGATCGCCTTCCTTCATCAGGTCCGCGACGAGCGCGTAGTCGCCGCCGTCCTGCTTCTGATAGATCTGCGTGCCGACGGGGACGTCGAGCGTGATGTCCTCGCCGTTCCTGCCGGTGCGGTTCGAGCCCTCGCCGTGCCCGCCGCGGCCGGCCTCGAATTCTTTCTTGAACCGGAAATTCAGGAGCGTGTTGAGATTCGCGTGCGCGGCGAGATAGACGCTGCCGCCGGCACCGCCGTCGCCGCCGTTGGGGCCCCCGCGCGGTACGAACTTCTCGCGCCGGAAGCTCATCGCCCCGCGGCCGCCGTGGCCCGCGGCGACGTGAATCTCGACCTCGTCTACGAACACGAAGGCGGTTGTAGGCCGGGTCTCGAGACCCGGCGATGAACTACTCGAGGGGCTTGATGGAGATGACGCGGCCGCGCGCGCCGTGATCCGAGAACTTCACGACGCCGTCGGTCTTGGCAAAGAGCGTGTCGTCCTTGCCGCGGCCGACGTTGAGGCCGGGACGGAAACGGAGGCCGCGCTGGCGCACGAGGATCGACCCGCCGGAGACGACGTTGCCGTCGAACCGCTTCACGCCGAGCCGCTGCGAGTTGCTGTCGCGCCCGTTGCGGGAGCTGCCCTGTCCTTTTTTGTGAGCCATGGCTAAACCAGTATGTCCTTCACGCGCACGCGGGTGAGGGTCGATCGGTGACCCTTCGTGTTGCGCTGTCCCTTGCGGCGCTTCTTCTTGAAGACCCGGATCTTCGGTCCGCGCGACTCGCCGTCGACCACGCCGATGACCTTCACGTTGGCGACAAACGGCGCGCCGGCCAGCACTTCGCCGCCGTCCTTCTCGAGGAAGAGCACGCGATCGATGCTGACCTCGTCGCCGGGCTTGGCGTCGACACGGTCCACTTCGACGACGGCGCCCGGGACGACCTTCACCTGGCGGCCGCCGCTCTGAATGATGGCAAACACTACTACGGTCTCCTTGGAAGGGGAGGCAAAACTCTAGGATACCACAGGTCCTGCCGGGATACGGCAGGCCATGGGTCTTCAGACCCGGCGCAGGCTTACTTCAGGAGCACGCGGGTGCCGCGGATCTTCTGAGCGCTGAGCGTGCTGAGGAACGACGGGATGACGCGGTCCATCAGCTCGAAGTAGGTCGACAGCGCCGGCACGCTCTGGTTCTGCGGATAGAGGATCTCTTCGTGGAACGTCTCGGAGTAGAGAATCGCGCCCGTGCGCCCGTCGATGAAGACGAACCGCGGCTGCAGGATGAAGCCCTTCCGCTCCATGTAGGTGCGGACGGGGACGACGCTGCGGCGGCCGAGCGAGTCGAACACTTCGCGGTTGGTCATCACGAAGCCGCTCGTCTGGTTCGGCGTGAAGAGCACGGTCCCCGTCACGATGAGCGGGGTCTGGTATTCCTCGCCGAGCTTCTTCCAGTACGCGACGTCGGCGAAGATCTTGTCGAACTTCGCGAGATCTTTCTCGTTCTTGATCGTCGGCTCGGCGCCCTTCTTCGTCTCGGGCTTGGGCTCGGGCTTCGGCTCGGGGGCGTTGACGACGTTCGCGGTCGGGATCGGGCCGACCGGCATCACGCCGGCGGAGGAATTCGCGATGCCCGTGCCGTTGTCGCGCGACGCTTCGGTGCTCGCGATCTCGGCCAGGGGCAGCACTTCGGCCTCGATGACGCGCAGCGGCGATTTCGTGCGCAGCTGGCTGCGCAGCAGGCGCACCGTCTCGAGATTGGCGTCGACGTCTTCGGTGCCGCCGCCGATGAAGCCCGCGACCAGCACGCGCTGGAAACCCGTCACGTCCATCTTCGGCTGGATCGGTGTCTCGATCGGGATTTCGTAGAATCCCGTGCAACCGGCGAGCACCAGCGTGCCGGCGAGGACGAGGCTACTTGCCGCTGCGGCGCTTCGTGCGGTCATTGATTTCTTTGAAGAGATCGTAGTTCTGCCGGATCAACAGGTTCTTCGGATCCAGCTGGAGGGCTTTCTCGTACGCCTTCTTCGCCTCTTCGAACTTGCCCTCATGTTCGTAGGCGATTGCCAGATTGTTCCATGCGGCGGCGTAGCTTGGATCGAGCTCGACGGCCTTCTGCCAGCGGTAGAGCGCCTCGTTCCAGAGTCCGTTCTGCGCGACGCGGATGCCGAACTCGACCTGCTCTTTCGAATCGGCGCGCGCGTCGGCGCGTGCGACGGCCGGCGCCGCGGCACTGACGCTGAAAACAACGACTGAAGCGAGGATCAGTCGGCGCATGGAATGTGAGGCCACTATAGCACCTTGAGGCGCAAGAGGAGCAACAGATGTACCACGGACGTGCCGGGCTGGGGGATGAAAAGGCCCCGCGATTTCAGGTCGAATCTTGTAAGCGACGACGAGACGCGTAAGCGCTGTGCGGCCGTGAGGACACGCGGCGTATAATTAAGGACACAGGGGTCGGGCACCGAGCTGCCGCGGGCAGCGCCGGAGGCTCGGCCCATGGTGTTTTCCCGCGGTCCGGAGGCTGATGTGAACCTTCAGGACGCGGTCGCCCTCACGCTCATCCACGGGATCTCGCGGCCGCGTGCCGCGGCCGCGTTCAAGCAATTGTCCGCAGACGCGGCGTGCGGCGTCTCGCTCGAAGACGTGATCGCCGCGTGCGGCGCCGACGCGCGCGCGGACTCGCTCGCGCAGCAGGCGCGCGACGAGTCGGCCGCGCTGCTCGCGCGCGCGGCGTCCGCGGCGATCGCCCCGATCCGGCTCGACGACGACGCGTATCCGCCGCTGCTGCGCACGATCGTCGATCCGCCGCCGGTCCTCTGGGTCCGCGGCGCGTGCGACGCGTTGACGAGCCCGGCGGTGGCGATCGTCGGATCGCGCGCCGCCACGCCGTATGCGCTCGAGGTGGCGGCGCGCCTCGCCGCCGAGCTCGCGGCACGCGGCGTTGTCGTGGTCTCGGGCCTGGCGCGTGGCGTGGACGGCGCCGCGCACCGCGGGTGCGTGCAGGCGGGCGGCCGTACCGTTGCCGTCCTCGGCTCCGGGCCCGACGTCGTGTATCCAAGGGAGCACGAATCGCTGGCGGCAAGTATCTGCAGCGGCGGCGCTTTGGTGAGCGAGCTCGGGCCGGGCGCCCCGCCCCTTCCGGAGCACTTTCCACTCCGGAACCGGCTCATCAGTGGGATCTCGTTCGGCGTCGTCGTCGTCGAAGCCTCCGAGAAGAGCGGATCCCTCATTACCGCCCGCTGCGCCCTCGAACAGGGCCGCGACGTCATGGCGGTGCCGGGCAGCGTCCTGGGCGGCCGCAACCGCGGCTCGCACGCCCTCCTGAAGGACGGGGCAAAGGTCGTGGAGACTGCGGACGATATCCTTGAAGGACTCGCCTGGCCGGGCTCAGCAGGGCCGTCGCCCTTCCCGGGCGGGCACAACGGGCGAGTTGAGGCCAAAATTTCCAGTAACTCATTGATCCAGGACGAGTTGCTGGCAAGATTGACCCCCGGCGAGGCATACGACCTGGACGAATTGTCTGCTACGGTGGAAATGGACGCGTCGACATTGCTGCCCCGCCTGACAGAGTGGGAGATGCAGGGGCGGCTGGTAAAGGTAGCCGGCGGGCGCTACGTGCTCGCCCAGTAAATCTCTATGGCAAAGGCACTCGTGGTGGTCGAATCGCCCGCGAAGGCGAAGACCATCAACAAATATCTCGGCAAGGACTACAAGGTCGTGGCGTCGATGGGCCACGTCCGCGATCTGCCCAAGAGCAAGCTGGGCGTCGACGTCGAGGAAGGCTTCAAGGACGACTACGAAGTCATCGCGACCCGCAAGAAAGTCCTGACCGAGCTGAAGGCAGACGCGAAGAAGGCGGACCAGATCTTCATCGCGACCGACCCCGATCGCGAAGGGGAAGCCATCGGCTGGCATCTCGCCGAGGAGCTGGGCAGCGGCAACAAGAAGAAGATCCGCCGCCTGATGTTCAACGAGATCACGAAGAAGGGCGTGCTCAGCGCGCTCGACAAGCCGACGCAGATCGACCGGAAGATGGTCGACGCGCAGCGGGCGCGGCGCGTGCTCGATCGCCTGGTGGGCTACAAGATCAGCCCGCTGCTGTGGGACAAGGTCCGCCGCGGCCTCAGCGCGGGACGCGTGCAGTCGGTGGCGCTGAAGCTGGTCTGCGATCGGGAGCGCGAGATTACGGCGTTCGTGCCCGAAGAGTACTGGAACATCACGGCGCGGCTCGCGGGCCCCGTGCCGCCCGAGTTCGACGCGAAGCTGCTGAAGAAGGACGGCGCGAACATCAAGGTCGGCAACGAGGCGGAGTCGAACGCGATTCTCGCCGACCTGCGCAAGGCGAAATGGATCGTCGAGAGCGTCACGACGAAGGAGCGGAAGAAGTCCGCGGTCCCCCCGTTCATCACGAGCAAGCTGCAGCAGGCGTCGCGCTTCCCGGTCAAAAAGACGATGATGATCGCGCAGCAGCTCTACGAGGGCGTCGAGCTGCCCGGCGAAGGCGCCGTGGGCCTCATCACCTACATGCGAACCGACTCGACGCGCGTCTCGGATCAGGCGCTCGGCGAGGTCCGGCAGTTCATCGCCGGATCGTTCGGCGACGAGTACGTGCCGGAGAAGCCGAACGTCTACAAGACGAAGTCGGACGCGCAGGACGCGCACGAGGCGATCCGGCCGACGTCGATGCAGTATCACCCCGACGAAGTGCGGGCGCACCTCACCGGCGACCAGTACTACCTCTACAAACTGATCTGGAACCGCTTCGTCGCCTCGCAGATGCCGCCGGCGACGTTCGACGACACGACGGTCGACATCAACGCGGCGCAGTATCTCTTCCGCGTCAAGGGATCGGTGCCGAAGTTCCCGGGCTGGATGGCGGTGTACGAGCAGCGATCCGTCGCGCCGGGCAGCGCGCTGGCGTCGCCGAGTGAAGACGAGCGGACGACGCCGGGACCCGACGCACGCACCGCGGAAGACGACGAGGAATCGAGCGTGCTGCCGGCGCTGGCCGAGGGCGACGTGCTGACGCTGCGCGAGCTGAAGCCGGAGCAGAAGTTCACGCAGCCGCCGCCGCGCTATACCGAGGCGACGCTCGTGAAGGCGCTCGAAGAGAACGGCATCGGCCGTCCGTCGACCTACGCGTCGATCATCGGCGTCATCCAGGCGCGCGAGTACGTGAACAAGGTCGAAGGCAAGTTCAAGCCGACGTTCCTCGGCATGATGCTGGTCGAGAAGCTGCTCAGCCCCGCGTTCGACGACATCCTCGACGTGAACTACACGCGCGAGCTCGAGGAGGATCTCGACAAGATCGAGTCGGGCGCGTCCGACTACGAGAAGACGCTCACCGAGTTCTACAAGAAGTTCAAGAAGGACCTGAAGCGCGCGGAAAAGGACATGCCCAACATGAAAGAGGGGTATGAGCCGGATCCGCCCGTCGCCTGCGACAAGTGCGGCAAGCCGATGGTGATCAAGGCCGGCAAGTTCGGCCTGTTCCTGGCCTGCAGCGGCTACCCGGAGTGCGAGAACACGCGCGAGCTCGACGCGCCCGAGCCTGGCGCCGAGGGCGACATCGAGGAGACGTGCGAGAACTGCGGCAAGCCGATGGTGGTCAAGCGCGGCCGCTTCGGACAGTTCCTCGCGTGCACCGGCTATCCCGAGTGCAAGACGACGCGGAAGATCATCGCGACGAAACAGGGCCTGGCCGCCGCCAAGCCGGATCAGATCCTCGACGAGAAGTGCCCGAAGTGCGGGTCGAATCTCGTCGTGAAGCAGGGGCGGTTCGGCGAGTTCACGGCGTGCACCAGCTATCCCGCCTGCAAGTACGTGAAGCAGAAGACGACCGGCGTTCTCTGTCCGAAGGACGGCGGCGACATCGTCGAGCGCAAGTCTCGGCGCGGCAAGGTGTTCTTCGGCTGCGCGAACTATCCCGACTGCGACTTCACGCTGTGGAACCGTCCGGTCGCCGAGAAGTGCCCCGACTGCGGCGCGCCGTTCCTCGTGGAGAAGATCACGAAGAAGCACGGCCGGCAGCTCGTGTGCAACAACGAGAGCTGCGAGTACTCCCGCCAGGCGGAGGAACTGCAGCCGGCGTAATTCCCAAGACGCCAAATCCCAACTCCCATGCTCGCGAGACGCGGCGCCGGCGCCGCGAACTGGGGCAGAATGGGAGTGGGGAATTGGGATTTGGGAATGAGCAGCGTCACCATCGTGGGAGGCGGCCTCGCGGGCAGCGAAGCCGCGTGGCAGGTGGCCGCTCGGGGTGTCAGGGTGACGCTTCATGAAATGCGTCCCGTGACGCCGACGGCGGTGCACAAGACGGACGGTCTTGCCGAGCTCGTCTGCTCGAATTCCTTTCGCGGAGACAAACTGGACAACGCCGTCGGCCTCCTGAAGGAGGAGATGCGGCGGCTCGGGTCGCTGATCCTGCGGTGCGCCGACGAGGCGCGCGTGCCGGCCGGCGCCGCGCTCGCCGTCGATCGCGACGTCTTCTCGTCGCGGGTGACGGAGGCGGTTGGCTCGCATCCCCTGATCAGCATCCGGCGCGGCGAGGTGACGGCGATCCCCTCGTCGGCCGACGGCCCCGTCATCCTTGCCACCGGTCCGCTGACGTCCGACGCGCTGTCGGCAGAAATTGCGACGCTCGTCGGCGCGCAGCATCTCTATTTCTACGACGCCATCAGCCCCATCGTCTCCGGCGAGTCGCTGGACCGGTCGAAGGTCTACCGCGCGTCCCGCTGGGGCCGCAGCCTCCGCGAAAAAGGGGACAGGTCCCATTCTTCTGAAGAAAAGGGACCTGTCCCCTTTTTGCCGGCGTGCGGAGTGGACGACGGGGAAGGGGACTACCTGAACTGCCCGTTCACGAAGGACGAGTACGAGCGGTTCCATGCGGCGCTGATGGCGGCGGAGAAAGCCGGCGTCCGCGAATTCGACCAGCCGAAGTTCTTCGAAGGCTGCCTGCCGATCGAGGTGATGGCGGCGCGCGGGATCGATACGCTCCGGTTCGGGCCGATGAAACCGGTCGGCCTGCCGGACCCGCGGACGGGGCGGGAGCCGTACGCCGTCGTCCAGCTGCGCCAGGACAACATCGCGGGCGACCACTTCAGCCTCGTCGGCTTCCAGACGCAGATGAAGTGGGGCGAGCAGGCGCGCGTGCTGCAGATGATTCCCGGTCTGGAGCACGCCGAGTTCGTGCGCTTCGGCATGATTCACCGCAACACGTACGTGAACGCGCCCACGGTGCTGCGCGAGACCTGGCAGACGCGCATGCGCGACGACCTGCTCTTCGCCGGCCAGATGTCGGGCGTCGAGGGCTACGTCGAGTCGGCGGCGTCGGGACTCATCGCGGGCCGCAACGCCGCGGCGCTCGCGCTGGGCGAGGAGCCGTCCGCGCCGCCGCGGACGACCGCGCTCGGGGCGCTGGCCTATTACGCGTCGCACGCCGATCCGAAACACTATGTGCCGTCGAACATCGCGTTCGGCCTGATCCCGCCTCTCGACCGGCGGGTGAAGAGCAAGAAGGATCGCAATCTCGCGATTTCCGAGCGCGCACTCGCCGACCTGCAGACGTGGTCAGAGCACACCTCAAGGCGTTTCTCGAACATCTCGGGCTGAACGAGAACGCGTCGGCGCACACCGTGCGCGCGTACGACAGCGACCTCTCGCAGTACCTCACGTTTCTCGCGACGCATCTGAATCGCCGGGTCTCGGAGCTCGCGCCGGCCGATCTCGACCATCTGAACGCGCGCGCGTTCCTCGCGGAGCTGAACCGCAGCGGCCGCTCGAAGGCGACGGCGGCGCGGAAGCTGTCGGCGATCCGCGCGTTCGGCCGGTACCTGCGCCGCGAAGGCGTCATCGAGGGCGATCCCGCCGCGCTCGTCGGCACACCCAAGCGCGAACACCGGATCCCGAATCATCTCGCCGTCGACGAGATGGCGAAGCTGCTCGACACGCCCGACACGTCGGCGCCGCTGGGCCGCCGCGACAAGGCGATCCTCGAGCTGTTCTACGCGTCGGGTCTGCGCTTGAGCGAGCTGGTGGGGCTCGACGTCGAGGACGTCAACCTCTCCGCGCGCGTCGTCCGCGTGCTGGGGAAGGGGCGCAAGGAACGGATCGTGCCGTTCAACCAGTCGACGGCCGACGCGCTGCGCGCCTGGCTTCGCGATCGAGCCGACGTCGCGCCCGCGGCGCCGCGGCGGGACGCCGCCCCTGCGGGACTCCGGCGCGCGAAGGACGTCACGGCGCGCGGACGTTCGCGCGAGCCGCTGTTTCTGAACTACCAGGGCGGCCGCCTGTCGACGCGGAGCGTGGACAAGCTCGTACGGCGGTACGTCAGCGCCTGCAGCACGCGATACGGCATCAGCCCGCATGCCCTGCGCCACTCGTTCGCGACGCACCTGCTCGAGGCGGGGGCCGATCTGCGCGCCATTCAGGAGCTGCTCGGGCATGCGCGTCTCAGCACGACGCAGCGCTACACGCACGTCAACGCCGCCCAGCTGATCGATACCTACCGGAAAGCGCACCCCAAAGCTTGACGTAGTAGCTGGACCAAAGATCGAGTAGGATCGGCCCACTCACATCGAACCCGGGGGCCCCCCATGCGTCGACCGCTGCCGCTTGCCTTGCTCTTCTGCGCGGTTCTGCCCGTCGCACGGCCGGTGTGCGCACAGGACGCCGCGCCCCTTCCATCGACCGCAATCAGGCTGGCCCCTCCGCCGGAACCGCTCACCGACGCGCAGCGCGACGAGCTCGACACGTGGCTCGACGGCATGCGCAAGTGGCAGCGGATGGACAAGAAATGGCACAACGAGCCCGCGCACAACCCGTTCGGCGGCATCGCGGATCGTGCGCCGCGGCCGGACCCGCCGTCGTGGCTGCCGGCGCAGTGCGCCCCGTTCCCGCAGTACATGCTGACGGCGGTTCCGGCGCCGCTCGGGCCGGCGTGCCGCCTGCTCGCCGGGCTCGAGGAGGATCCGGCGGCGGCCGCGATCCAGGCCTCGACGGCGGCGGCTCGCACCAGCGCGGAACGGACCGTGAAGAGCACGTTCCTGACGCGCGTCCACATCGACGGCCTGTGGACCTCGATGTCGACCGACGTCCAGATGTACGGCCTCTTCGGCTCGCACATCAGCCTCGTCGACGTCGGGCGCATTCAGTTCTTCGGCCCGCCGGGCGTGATCATGCTGCTCGTGCCGGACGGCCGCGGCTCGCACGAGACGCGCCTCGGCTACACGTGGGGCATCAGCATCCGTCTCGGGGACGTCCGCATATTCTCGCCGACGAAGAACCTCACGCTGTTTTTGACGATGTCGAAGGTGTGGATGACGGGCGGCCCGTACGATTCGCTGAACCCCGGCGGCATCGAGCTGATCGGGTTCTCGCTGGCGCCGAAGCGGAACAAGTAGTCGGCGGACGCGTCAGCGGCTCGTGTACCAGTCGTCGTGCGACGACCATTCCCCACAGCGCAGACAGGCGGTTTCGATCCACTGCTTCCCGCACTTCGGGCAACGGCCCCGCGTGTCGAACGTGTTCCACGAGTGGCCGCAGGCCTGCTCGCAGTACCAGTGATCGGCGCTGGAGGGCTCCCACTCGCACTTGGGACAGCGGATACGCCCGCCGTCACGGAGCCAGAGGGCGGGGTTCTTCCTGGTGATGACGAGGCCGAAGATCATCTCGAGTAGAAGTGTCCTGCGATTTGCAGGCCGATGCAAGACAAGAGGGCACGGAGATGGGACTCTCCGTGCCCTTGACGTGAGTCGGTTCGGGACGATTACGCGACGTCGACCATCCGGCGCCCGCGCGGATACTCGATCGCCAGCGTCTTGATCTTGTAGTTCATCACGCGCGGGCTGATGTTGAGCAGCTCGGCGGCGTCTTTCTGCACCCAGTTCGACATCTTGAGCGCCTCGATGAGCGCCTGCCGCTCGATCTCCTCGAGGGCGATGCCGGTGGGCGGGATCTTCACGACGGGGCTGCCGTCGCCCGACGGGGCCGAGGTCGACAGCTCGCCGAGGCGGAGATCGCTGCTGTTGACCATCGGGCCTTCGGCGAGGAGCACCGCGCGCTCGATCGAGTTCTCGAGCTCGCGGATGTTGCCGGGCCAGTTGTAGCGCATCAGCAGCTTCAGCGCGTCGGGCGACAGGCCGTCGACGCGCTTCTTCAGCTCGCCGGCGAACCGGCGCAGGAAGAACGTCGCGAGCGCCGCGATGTCGTCCTTGCGCTCGCGCAGCGGCGGCATGTCGATCGACACGACGTTGAGGCGGTAGTACAGGTCCTCGCGGAACTGGCCGTTCGCCACCATCTGCGGCAGGTTGCGGTTGGTCGCCGCGATGACGCGGACGTCGGTGCGCAGCGTGCGCGTGCCGCCGAGCCGCTCGAACTCGTGCTCCTGCAGGACGCGCAGGATCTTGGCTTGCGTGTTCGCGCTCATGTCGCCGACTTCGTCGAGGAACAGCGTGCCGCCGTCGGCCTGCTCGAAGCGGCCCACGCGCTGCTTGTCGGCGCCCGTGAAGGCGCCCTTCTCGTGGCCGAAGAGCTCGGATTCGAGCAGGTTCTCCTGCAGCGCCGCGCAGTTCACCTTGACGAAATTGCGCCCCGCGCGCAGCGAGTTGTGATGGATCGCGCCGGCGATGAGCTCCTTGCCGGTGCCCGTTTCGCCGCGGATGAGGACCGTCGTGTTGCTCTTGGCGACCTTCTTGACGATCGCGAGCACCGACTGCAGCGCGCCGCTGGCGCCGACGATCCGGTCGAAGTCGTAGATGTCCTGCTGCGTATGCCGCAGGTATTCGATCTCGTGCTTGAGACGGCGGTGCTCCAGGGCCTTCTCGACCTTGAGCTCCATCTCTTCGATCTCGAACGGCTTCTGCACGTAGTCGAACGCGCCGATCTTCATCGCCTCGACGGCCGTGTGGACCGAGCCGAACGCGGTCATCAGGATGACGGCGCTCGTCGGGTGCAGCGCCTTCGCCGTCCGCAGCACGTCGAGGCCGTCGCTGCCGCCCATCTTCAGATCGCTGAGCACCACGTCGTACTGCCCTTCGTGCAGCTTCTCGATCGCGACATTGCCGTTCGGCGCCTCGTCGACCTCGTGCCGCGCGTCCGACAGCGCCCGCACGATCCCCCTCCTCAACGAATCGTGATCATCGGCAACCAGAATCCGTCCCATATGTCCTCTCTAGCTGAACAGCTGCTGCTGGCTTCTGAAGGGGAGCGTCACTCGGAATACCGTCCCACCACCCGGCCGCTCGCCTACGTCGATCCGCCCGTCGTGCGCGTCCACGATCTTCCGGACGATCGCCAGGCCCAGCCCCGAGCCCTGCGGCTTCGTCGTGAAGAACGGACTGAAGATGCGATCGGTCACCTCCGGCGGAATGCCGGGGCCGTTGTCCGACACGGTGATGACGACCGTCGGCCCGTTCTGATCGGGCCCGGCCTCCTCCTCCCCCGCTTGGGCGACGGCCGTGATCTCGACCAGCCCGGTGCCGTTCATCGCCTCGAACGCGTTCGTCAGGAAGTTCGTGAAGATCTGCCGCAGCTGCGCCGGATCCCCCTGGAGCGGTCGCAGCGCCTCGGGGATGTCCACGCGGACGTCCACGTCGCCCTTGAGCGAGTGGCTCTCGGCCATCGAGATCGCGTCGCGGATGACGTCGGCGAGGCTGATGTCTTCGACCTGCAGGCGGAGCGGCCGCACGAAGGCGAGCACCTCCTGCACGATCCGGTTCGCCATCTTCGCTTCCTTGATGATGTCGGCGAGGATGGTCTGGGCGTCGGGCGAGTCGGCGAGCTGCCGCTTGAGCAGCCCCGACATCACTTCGATGCCGGCGAGCGGGTTCTTGACTTCGTGCGCGATCGCGGCCGCCATCTCGCCGAGCGCGGCGAGGCGGTCGCGGAGCCGCTCGCGTTCCTCGAGCTGCTCGACGCGCGTGAGGTCCTTGAAGTAGAGGGTCGCGCCGACGTCGCGTCCGCGCGTGTCCTTGATCAGCGAGAGCGTGTAGCCGATGACCTTGCCGGAGTTCTTCAGGCGCAGTTCGGCGCGATTGGGCAGATACGAGACTTCGAACGCGCCCGCGATGATGCGCAGCACGTCGGGGACGTCCTTCAGCACCTCGCTGAAATGGCGCCCGATGTCCGTGGGTCGCGGCTGAAGGCCCAGAACCCGGTAGGCGATCTCGTTCATCACCGCCAGCCGGCCGTCACGGGTGACTGCGAGCACCCCGTTCCGGAGGTTCCAGACCATGTCCTTGTAGAAGCCGTCCGGAACCACACCCGGACCGGAGGCGCGCGGGGCCTTCGGCCTGGACGAGGGCTTCCGGAGGCGCACCGGGCGCTTCGGAGTGGCTGTCATGTCCGATGACAACATTGTAACGAGGGACCTAGGGCAAGCGGTGTGCCCTCGAAAACATACGGGAAGTCTAAGACTTAGGGGCGTGTGCGGAAGAGGCGCCCCCCAAAACTGAGTCAAAATTACACTTTTGTATCCGCTTGCAACGCCTCCCACTGGTTCATCAGATCGCCCACCTCCCACATGAGCGCCTGGTGGCGGTCGATGACCGGCTTGGACGCAGCGTGGTTTTCGTAGAACCCGGACGCCGACATCTGCGCTTCCAGCTCCTTCACCTCCGCCTCCGCCCGCTCTATTCGGGTTTCGAGGTCGGAGATTCGGCGCTGCCGCGCCTCGGCGTCCTTCTTCGCGCGTCTGGCTTCTGCGTCCGCTTTCTTTTTCTCGCCATACGACGCGGGCTGCGGCGGCTGTCCGATATCCGATTGTCGATGGCCGATATCCGATGTCTTCGGAGCGGACGGCCGTGCTGCGTTGACGGGCGCCTGGATCTTCGGCGCATCGGCTATCGGATACCGCCTGTCGGACTTCGGTCCTCGGGCGCCGACGGCGGCGGGCGCCGCTTCGCGCTGCCGCCGGCTCCACAGGAACTGTTCGTACGTGCCCGGATAGACCACCGCGTCGCCGCGGCCGATGTCGATCACCTTCGTCGCCAGCTTGTCGACGAAATAGCGATCGTGCGAGACGAAGATCAGCGTGCCGCCGAAGTCTTCGAGCGCCTCCAGCAGCACGTCCTTCGAGTCGAGATCGAGGTGGTTCGTCGGCTCGTCGAGCAGCAGCGTGTTGGCCGGGCGCAGCAGCATGCGCGCGACGGCAAGACGCGTGCGCTCGCCGCCCGACAGCACGCGTACCGGCTTCTCGATGTCGTCCCCCGAGAACAGGAACCCGCCGAGGATCGTGCGGATGTGCGGGACCATGTGGATGGGGGAGTCGCCCGCCAGCGTCTGGTACACCGTCAGCGCCGGATTCAGCGTTGCGGCCTCGTCCTGCGCGAAGTACTGCGTCACCACCTGGTGCCCTTCCGTGCGCGTCCCGCTGTCGGGGGTCTCGACGCCCGACAGCATCCGCATCAGCGTCGACTTGCCGGCGCCGTTGGGGCCGATGAGCGCGATGCGGTCGCCGCGCTCGAGGTGCAGGTTCACGTCGGTGAAGACGCGCGTCGCGCCGTACGACTTCCGGACGTGCTTCAGCTCGAGCACCATCCGTCCGCTCTTGCGGCAGTCGGGGAAGTGGAAACGCACGCGCTTCCGCTCGGGCGGGATCTCGATCGGGACGATCTTGTCGAGCATCTTGATCCGGCTCTGCACCTGCGACGCCTTGGTCGCCTGGTAGCGGAACCGGTTGATGAAGGCGTTCATCCGCTCGATCTCGTCGTCCTGCTCCTTCTTCATCTGGCGCAGGCGTTCCATCCGCGCGTCGCGCTCGGCGATGTAGGCGGAGTAGTTGCCCACATAGTCGGTGAGCGTGCGCATGCCGATCTCGGTGATGCGCGTGACGACGGCGTCGAGGAAGAAGCGATCGTGGCTGACGAGGATGACGGCGTGCGGATACTCGGAGAGATACTCCTCGAGCCAGTTGCGTGCCTCGAGATCGAGATGGTTCGTCGGCTCGTCGAGCAGGAGCAGGCCGGGGCGCCCGAGGAGCAGCCGCGCCAGCGCGATGCGCATCTGCCAGCCGCCCGAGAACGTCTCGGTGGGCTTGTCCATGTCGGCGTCGGAGAAGCCGAGGCCGCGCAGGACCGTCGTGACCTTCAGCTCGATGCTGTAGCCTTCGCCGCGGCGGAACGCCTCCTGGAGCTCGGCGTAGCGCGCCAGCATCTGCTCGTGGGCATCAGTCGAGATCGTGTCGTCGCCGAGGCGCTCTTCGATCGCCTCGATCTCGGCTTTCATGTCGAGCAGCGGCTTGAACGCCATCGCGGCTTCGTCGTGCAGCGTGCGTCCGCTGTAGGTGAGGCCGTCCTGCGGCAGGTAGCCGATCGTCAGGCCGGCCGGCTTGACGATCTGGCCGGCGTCGGGCTCGTCGATCCCCGCGAGCATCTTCAGCAGCGTCGTCTTGCCCGCGCCGTTGGGCCCGCTGAGACCGACGCGCTCGCGGTCGTCGATCTGCCACGTGACGGCGTCGAGCAGTACGCGTTCGCCGAACGACTTGCTGATCGAGGAGAGCTGGATCACTCGCCGAGCGCTTTGGACGCGGCGGCGAGAACCCTGGGAACGCGGAACGGCTTCGTGAGGTACCCGGACACGCCGAGGTTGACGGCTTCGATGGCGCTGGCTTCGTTCGAGAAGCCCGTGATGATGATCACCGGCAGGTCGGCCTTGAGGCGGCGCGCCTCGCGGATGACGGTGAGCCCGTCGACGCCCGGCATCTTGAGATCGGTGATGAGCAGATCGTACGGGATCACGCGGAGGCGATCGAGGGCCGTGCGGCCGTCGGGCGCCATGTCGACGTCGTACTCGGCGAGCGCGAGCGTTTTCGAGAGCAGGTCGCGGATCGTCGACTCGTCGTCGACGACGAGCACGCGGGGGCGTCCGCCCGACACGGCGGCCGGACGGGCCGGCTGCGCCGCGACCGCGCGCGAGCCGCCGCGCGGACGCTGGCTCTCGAGCCACGCGTCGATGTCACGCTTGCGGAACCGCCACTGCCGGCCGACGCGCACGGCGGGAATCTTCCCGGCCTTGATCAGCCGGTACACGGTCCGCAGGTTGACCTGGAGGTATTCGAGGACCTCCTCCGTGGTCAGAAAGCTCTCGTCGATCATGGAAGGCCGGAGCCCGCGTTCACTTTACCACCAACCGCGGCGGGGAGTTCGATCTGAAAGACCGCGCCGCCGTCTTCGGCGTTGCTCGCGCTGATCGTGCCGCCGTGCTCGGACACGATTCCGTAAGTGATGGCCAGGCCGAGCCCCGTGCCCCGGCCGACCTCCTTGGTGGTGAAGAACGGGTCGAAGATTTTCGGCAGCACGTCCGCGGCGACGCCAGGACCGTAATCGCGGATGGTGACCGCGACCTGCTGGCCGCCCTTGCGGACCGACGTCGTGACGTCGATCCGCCGCGCGCGGCCCGCCTCCGTCACGGCGTGCTCGGCGTTGATCACGATATTGAGAAACGCCTGCTGCAGGTGCGCGGGATCGCACGAGACCGGCGGCAGCTTCTCACCCTGGCGGCGGACCACCTTGACGCCCGCCTGCGCGAGGTGCGCCTTCCGGCTGGCCAGCGCGCGCGAGAGGATCCGGTCGACCTGCATCTTCTGCCGCGCGACGCGATGCGACCCCGTGAAGACGAGGAGGTTGCGGACGATCTTCGCGGCCCGATCCGCCTCCTGGAAGATTTGCTTGAGCTCCTTCTTCACCGGCTGGGCCGACTCGGTCATCCCGATGAGCAGCTCGAGATGGCCCAGCACGCCCTGCAGCGGGTTGTTCATCTCGTGCGCGATGCCGGCGATGAACTGGCCGAGCGACGCGAGCTTTTCCGATTGCGCGAGGCGCTCGCTCAGCGCGGCGCGCTCGGCCTCGAGGCGCGTCTGCCGCGTAATGTCGCGGGCGACGAGCACGCGACCCAGCGTGTGGCCGTCCTGGCTCGTGAGCGGCGTCGCCGTGAGCAGAAACGTCCCGTCGAGTTCCGCGTCGTCGACGCGCCGCTGCACGGCGGGGACGATCCCCTGCCAGGTGTCGGCGGCTTCGACGTAGGCGAACGTGTCGGATCCGACGAGCTCGCGCAGCGGGCGGCGGATGATGTCGGCGCGCTTGAGCCCGACCCGCGCGGCGAACGCGTCGTTCGTCTGCACGATCCGCAGTTCCTTGTCCATCACGGCGACGAGATCGACGAGCGAGTTGAACGTGTCCTCGAGGAGCCGGCGCTGGCGGAGGATGTCGTCGAGCAGCTGCACGTTCTCGACCGCGGCCGACAACTGGCGCGCGAGATCGCGCGAGTACTCGAGAAACTCCGTGTCGCCGAGGTCGAACGTCGAGGCCGCGGACCGGTCCGCGGCGCGCCCGGACTTCGCGCGGCGCGCCTGGCCGTCCACGCGCTCGATCACGAGCGCGCCGAGCGCGCGGCGCCAGCCGCGGAGGGGGGCGACGAGCTGCTGGCCCCGGATCTTCGGGCGATCGAGCCGCATGCCCGACGCCGCGTAGTGGGTGGTGTCGTCGATACCGACCGGCGCGGGGGCGGGACCCCCGGACGTCGTGGCGGCCAGCAGCAGCTGGCGGTTGCGGCGGTCGTGCAGCCAGATCTCGACCGTCCGCGCGCCGTACAGGTCGCGAATCTCCGGCGCCAGGGCGTCGAGCGCCGCCCCCAGTCCGAGGTTGCCCGACACGTTCCGGGCGAACAGCAGGAGCAACTCCCGCAGACGCTTATGGATACGGACTTCCCGCTCCAGCCGTGCCCGCTCGTCCACCGGATCTACAATCACACCGGGACCCCCTCACGCCACAAAGCCAAATGCGGACAGGCAAAGTCTAATCTACCGAAGAGAGCTCCTTCACGAATGTCGTCCACGGACGAGGAACTCGTCGCCCGCTCGCAGGGCGGTGATATGGACAGTTTCAACCAGCTCGTGATGAGGTGGGAACGGCCGATCTACGCCCTGGCGTATCGCACGATCGGGCGTGAGGAGGATGCTCGCGACGTCTGCCAGGAGACCTTCCTCCGCGCGTTCCGCGCACTGAAGGGGTTCAAGGGTCAGGCGAAGTTCTCGTCGTGGCTGTACCGGATTGCATTGAACCTGTGCCGCGACTGGATCCGGCGCGAGCGCCGGCAGCCGGTGGCGCAGGCGCCGGAGGGCGTGGACTTGATCGAGCTGGCGACGGAATCGACGCCGACCGAGTCGATCGAGGATCTCGTGGCGCGCCAGGAGATCAGCCAGGCGGTGGCGCGCGCGATGGCGCTGCTCCCCGAGGATCAGCGCACCGCCATCATCCTGAAGGAGTATCACGGGCTCACGTTTCAGGAGATCGCGGACATGCTGGACTGTCCGTTGAGTACCGTGAAGACGCGGCTGTACCAGGGCCTCACGGTCCTGCGTCGGCAACTGGATCGCAACGCCGGATACAAGCATGTGTAACAAGGACGATCTCGTTTCGTATCTCTACGACGATCTCGCCGCGCCGGCGCGCGCGGCGTTCGAGCAGCACCTGCGCGCGTGCGAGGAGTGCCGCGACGAACTGCAGTCGATGCGCGGCGTGCGCGCCGACCTGCTCACGTGGTCGCCGCCCGAGCCCGACTTCGCGTTCCGGATCGTCAAGGAGCCGCTTGCGGCGCACGCCACGAATGAGCCGCGTCCTGCGCAGGCCTCGGTGCTCCGCCCGGACGTGCCGTCCTGGCGGGCGTGGTTCACACCGGCCGCCGGCCTCGCCGCGGCGGCGGTCCTCGTGCTGGCTGCGGCCGCGGGGCTCGCGCGCGTCGAAGTGCGCAGCGGCCCGGACGGATGGACGATGCGCACCGGATGGCCGGCGTCGGCGCCGTCCGCCGCGGACGCAGGCGGCTTCCGCGTTGCCGGCGGCGCCGCGCATGGCGTCGACGTGAACCTCGCGACGTCGCCCGATGCGGCGGTGTGGGCGTCGATCGAGCGCAGGATCGCCGCGCTCGAGAATGAGTCGCGCGACACGAACGTTCGCAACGTGTCGACGTTGAGCGCGCGCTCGTCGGAAGACATCCTGAAGGTCGTGCGCGACCTGCTCGCGCAGAGCGAGACGCGGCAGAAGGGCGAGCTCGCGCTGCGCATCCAGCAGGTCATCCGCGACATGGACATGAAGCGCGCGGCGGATCTCAACGGCGTCCGGCAGGGCCTGAGCCGCATCGACGCCAACGTGACGGAAGAAGCGGTCACGCACCGCGAGCTGATGAACTACATCCTGACGAATTCGAAGCAGAAATAGGTGCCATCGTGACGCGAACATCCATCGTCGCCGCCGCCCTCGTGCTCGCCGCCGCTCCCGTGCGTGCGCAGGATGCCCAAGGGCCTGAACCCCAGCGGACGCCGTCAGCGGCCACCCCTCCGTCGCCCGTCGTTCAGATGTCGCCGGAGCGCCTCCAGCGCATCTATCACATCCGCCAGCTCGAAAGCGTGCTGGCCAACGCCGTCAAGGCCGGCGCGAGCACGCTCGCGTTCCAGATGCAGATTCCGGAGCCGACCCTGTTCGTCACGACCGCGCGCGCGCGCGGATTCGAGCTCGAGGGGTATGGCGTGTTCTTCGACGTCGACGTGCCGGCGATGCTGCAGAGCGCGATCTACTACGCGCAGGCGCGACAGGATCAGCTCCAGTATCTGGAGTCCCTGCGTGCCACCGCCGCCAACGTCAAGCTCGATCCGACCGTCCGACGGATCGCGACGAACGAGCTCAACCGCCTTCTGCGAATGATGGGGCTGCCGCAGTCGACGATGACGCCGCCGCCTGCCCCGCCTGCGCCGGGTGTTGTCAACGCGGCCAATACGACCGATTCCACTCCGCCGGAGACCGTCGCGCTCCCGGTCGCGGCGCTGCCCGACACGCGCGACCCGAACGAACGCTACACGGAGGCGATCAAGGACAAGCTCATCGATGTGATGCTCACCTACGGCAGCAATGCGCTCAAGCTCGAGGACCAGGAATGGCTCGTGATCGCCGCGCGCGCGACCAGCGAACCGGTGCCCAGCGGGCTGGACGACTCGGCGTCGATCATCCTCCGCATCAAGGGTGCGGACCTGAACGCCTTCGCGCAGCAGAAGATCACGAAGGACGAAGTGATCAAGCGTATTGAAGTCAAGATCGGGTGAGGTGGGCTAAAATCCCGGGATGCTGCGCCGTCTCCCCGTCGCGCTCGCGGTCCTGCTGGCGGCTCTCCCGGCTGCCTGCTCGAAGCCCGTCGACCTGAAGCAGGTCCTGCAGGTCACCGATTTGTCGGGCGGCTATCACGACGCCGGCATCGTCGACGGCCGGAACAAGATCGTTCCGAGCGTCACGTTCCGGATCAAGAAGTCCACCGACGACAGCCTCCGCCCGCTCTCCGTGAACGTCGTCTTCAAGAAGCTGCCCCAGGCCAGCCAGCCCGTGGCGCCCGGGTCGCCGGCCGAAATCGACTTCGACGAAGTGTTCAAGCAGAGCGTCCCGTTCAACGGGAACCAGACCGATCTGCTGACGGTCCGCGCGACCGCGGGCTACACCGGCGATCCGCCGCAGTCGCGCGCCGACATGCTCAAGCACTCGCAGTTCCAGGACGTGCGCGTGCACATCTTCGCCAAGCACAGTTCGTCGCAGTGGGTGGAGATCGCTCAGTTCGACCTGCCGCGCCAGCTCCTGCCGCAGTCGTAGTTTGCATCTCGACCGCGGCGTTCAACTCAAACGCAGGCTCGGTGCGTTCGACGCCGCCGCGATCGTCGTGTCCAACGTCATCGGCGGCGGCATCTTCTTCGTCCCCGTCATCGTCGCGCAGCTGGTGCCGTCGCCCGGCGCCATGATCGCGGTGTGGCTGGCGGGCGGCGCGCTGGCGCTCGCGGGCGCGATGGCGTACGCGGAGCTCGCCACGGTGCGTCCGCACGCGGGCGGCGAATACGTGTACCTGCGCGACGCGTTCGGACCGGTCGCGGCGTTCCTGACGGGATGGACGTCGTTCATCGCCGGCTTCTCGGGCGCGATCGCGGCGAGTACGATCGCGCTCGCCGACTACATCACACGCTTCGTGCCGGGCGCCGCTGGCGCCAAGCCCGCGATCGCGCTGGCGGCGTTGACGGCGTTGACGCTCGTGCACGTGCGCGGCCTGGGACCGGGGCGTCTCGTCCAGAACGTGCTGGCGGGACTGAAGGTGGGCGGCATCGTGACGATCGTCGCGCTCGGGTTCGCGTTCGGGCACGGCCACGCCGCCAACCTCGCGACGTCGGGACACGTGCCGCCCGTGCCGTGGCTGCTCGCGCTCGTGCCGGTCATGTTCAGCTACTCGGGCTGGAACGCCGCAGCCTATGTCGCCGAAGAAGTGCGCGAGCCGGGACGCAACGTGCCGCTCGCGCTCGGCCTCGGGACGATCGCCGTCGTCCTGCTCTACGTGATGCTGAACGCGCTCTATCTGTACGCGATGCCGATCGGCGATCTCGCGGCGGTGCCGGGCGGGCGGCTGATGGACACCGCGGCCGAGCGCCTGCTCGGACACGCGGCCGGCAACCTGCTGGCGCTCTTCACCATCGTCGGATTGTCGGCGAGCATCAGCGCGATGGTGCTCGCGGGACCGCGCGTGTATTTCGCGATGGCGCG
>Ga0066903_100000383_pt1 | contig 26961 bp, 23 predicted proteins | sample PanSoiMetaGPlot1_FD_67491 | JGI IMG/M metagenome (GOLD analysis project Ga0066903, IMG submission 67491) | Tropical forest soil microbial communities from Panama analyzed to predict greenhouse gas emissions - Panama Soil - Plot 1 (version 2) | ecosystem: Environmental > Terrestrial > Soil >... | reverse complement strand
AGGTCGGTGTTGCACCCCAGGGCCTGGGCGGTGACCACGGCTTCCTTGGCCACCGGCAGATCGCTGGTTCCCGCCGTGATCACGACCACCTGACCGACCGGCGGCGCCGGTTTTTGTGCGGGCAACCAGAATGTGCGGGCCAGGCGGTCTTGCTGCCCCTGAGGAAAGGAGGCGTCCAGGTATTCCGCCTGCTCCCCGTTGACCCGGGTGGCAAGGCAATCCTGGCCGGCTTCGTTTAGCTGGCGGACCACGCTGTGAACCCACTCGCAGGTCTTGCCTTCGCAAAATATGACTTCGGGGAAACCGCAGCGCTGGTGGCGATGCAGGTCCACATGGGCAAAGCCGAGGTCCACCGCGGGCGGGTTTCCGAGTCGAGCCAGCGCGGCGGCAATGTCCAGATTGCCGGCTCGAACTTGTTCCAGCAGTTCACGCAGGTCGCCCGGTTCCATGAAGGTCTCCAAAATGATATTACGAACCTCCGGTTGCCGGTGCTCCCGGCCCGTTTTGGTTTTTCTTTAATAATTCTTGATAAATCCGTCTTTTCTTTCAAGCTTCTTCGCGGCATAACCGATACCTTCCTTACAGTCGTCCTATTTTCAAGACGCAGGTGGTCCGGCGAGCCGAGCCGGACCGGTCCCGCTCGGCTCGCGGGGCCAACCTGAAAGATCGGAGGATGGTGATGGGAACCATGCTGACAGCGTTGCTCCTGGCGGTTACGGGCCAGGGCCCGGATAACATCTCTTATTCCAACCAACTCAAGAACAGGTTCCCGATCAATATCCAGGCTGCCCGGCGCCCCGAAATCCGCGAACTGCTCTTGTATTGCTCCTCCGACAAGGGCACCAGTTGGCAAACGGTGGCCAAGATTGCTCCAGACGGAATCGAATTTATCTATACCGCTCCCGCCGATGGCGAGTACTGGTTTCGCTCCGCCGTGGTGGACAAGCAAGGCAAGCAAAATCCGGAAAACCTTTACAAGGGCGCTCCCGATCAAAAAATGGTGATCGACACGCTCAAGCCGGTGGTGAAACTGGTTTCGACGCAACGGCAAGGGGATGAAATTGCTGTGGATTGGGACATCCAGGAAGAACATCCGAATGCGCAAACCCTCAAACTGGAATATCAGACTCCGAACTCAGCATGGACACAGGTTTCCTTGACTCCCGGAGCGAAAGGCCAGGCCCGCTTTCGCCCCGGCAGCCCGGGACCCGTTCTGGTGCGGATGGAATTGAAAGACCTGGCGGGCAACTATACGCAGACGCAGGCGGAAATCCCCGGCACCGGATTGACACCGACCGGTTTTACCGGAGCGCCCGCTGCATCGGGGAGCGGGAACAGCGCGCCGCCCCCCTTGAACAGCGAACTTCGCAATCCGCAGCCGATCAACGATCCACCTGCCAGCCATCTCAGTTCGCCGCGGGAGATCGTGTCCCCGCAACCGATTGCCAGTAGCTTGCAAGCACCGCCGCCATTGAGCGGACCGCCATCGCGGGTGGTTCCGCCGCCGGTCACGCCGCCGACCACACGACTGGTGGCGTCCTCCGATGCTCCTCCTCCGGGTGGAGCGGTGGCGTATCAGAAACAGATGCCGCCGGCCAAGCACGTCAACATCAAGGAAGTCGATCTGGAATATGAGTTGACTCGGATGGGGCCTTCCGGCATCGGCAGCGTGGACCTGTGGTGGACGCTGGACGATGGCCAGACGTGGGAGAAGGCGCCCAATCCTGAGGTGAAAGATCTTGTCAAGGAAGGCCTCCAGCAGCACTATCAGCGAACGGTAGCGCTTCTGGAAGGCGACCGGGTTTATGGTTTCTCCTTGGTGGTCAAGAGCCGGGCCGGGCTGGGCAAGGCGCCGCCGAAGGCAGGCGATAATCCGGAAGTCCGCATCGAACTGGATACCACGCCGCCCGTGGCCAAGCTGTTTTCTCCCCGCCAGGACCCCGCGAAGAAGGATAACCTGATTCTGAGCTGGCAAGCAACCGACAAGAACCTGGCCGACAAGCCAATCACCGTGGAATGGGCCGAGCGCCCCGATGGGCCCTGGCAAACCATTGCCGCGGACATTGTTGACTCCGGACAGTACTCCTGGCGTCCGGCGCCGGGCATGCCGGTGCAGGTTTATCTGCGCCTGCGTGTCCGCGACCTGGCCGGCAACGAAGGCGTGGCGGTCACCGGAGAAGCCCAGCTCATCGACCTGACAGAGCCGGAAGGCCATCTGGTGAATGTTTCCATCCCCAGCCACCGGCCGTGATCTTCGGCTTGCGGCTTGGCGTCGGAAAAACTACGCCAGGTCGCAAGCGCCTATGCCATTTTTCACACCAGGCGCGAATTCTTTCCGCCTCCTCCATGAATCCACTGGCATCCCTCTTATTTGTGAACTACTATTAAGCAATGCGAAAGGAATTCGGGGATCCCCCGCACTGATGGAACCTCCCTTTCCGTCCTGGTTTGTGTCAAACCCTGGAGTCCTTGCGACATGGAAAAGGTAACGGAAACATGGGTCACGGCGCCGGATCGGCCGGTGTCGGTGTCCAACCGCAATGCCTGCCTTGTGCACATTTATCCCACCGGCGTCGGCATGGGATCACGGTACACGCTCACCGACGAGCCATTGGTCATCGGCCGCGGCAACGATTGCGAAATCCGCATCAACGATCATTCGGTTTCCCGCCGCCATGCCCGGCTGCAACCCGGCGTCGATGGTTACTATGCGGTCGATTTGCAGAGCACCAACGGCACCTATGTCAACGACGTGCCTGCATCCATGTGCAAGCTCAAGGACGGCGATTATCTGCGCGTGGGCAACTGCATATACCGTTTCCTGATCGGCGGCAACGTGGAAGCCGAATACCACGAAGAAATCTATCGCCTCACTATCATCGACGCCCTGACCGACATTCACAACAAGCGCTACTTCATGGAATTCCTGGATCGCGAGCTGGCCCGCTCCAGCCGTTATGATCGCCCGCTGTCGCTGGTGATGATCGACATCGACCGCTTCCGGGCGATCAATGAAGAACTGGGGCATCTGGGAGGCGATTTCACACTGCGTGAGCTGTCCGCACGCATCAAGGGCAGCATCCGCAAGGAAGAGCTGTTTGCCCGCTACGGCGGCGAGGAATTCGCCGTGGTTTTGCCGGAAACTCCCCGCCCCGGCGCCGCCAACCTGGGCGAGCGCCTCGTCAGCGTCATCAATTCTCAACCATTCCAGTACGAAAACCGTTCCTACGGGGTCACCATCAGCGTGGGCGTGACCACCACCCAAGGTGAGAAGGATATCACACCCAGCGAGCTGATCCGCCGTGCCGACGAGAAGCTCTATCAAGCCAAGCATGAAGGACGTAATCGGGTGGTGAGCTGATCACAAGCGTTGCCCTCGCAAGCGGCGAAACTCCGTCTCATGAATCGGTTCGAATTGAACGCGGTCGCCGGCCCGCAGAGGGAAGTAATTGTCTTTGAGGTTTACCAGCTCCAAAGGAGTCCGGCCGAGGATGTTCCAGCCCCCCGGACGGACTTCGGGATAGATACCCGTTTGCCGTCCGGTCAGGCCCACGCTGCCCCCTTCGACTCGCAAGCGCGGCGAGGCCAGGCGGGGAACGCCGCACAATTCCGGAGGCAAATACCCAAGATAAGGAAAGCCGGGACAGAAGCCGATGGCGTAGACAGTGTAGACAGCTGAGGCGTGCAGCCGGATGATTTCTTCAATTGTCAAACCTTTGTGCTCGGCAATCCGCTCCAGATCCAAGCCGAGCTCATAACAACAAGGAATGTGGTAGGTTCGACCTTCCGGGGCAGTCTCCGCAGACGTTTCGTCAAGGATCCGTGTCAATTCCGCCTGAGCTCTTGGAAAGTCAATCTCATCGGGCGAGAAATAGACGGCCACGCTGGTGTAGGCCGGTACCACATCGATTAGCCAGGAAAAATTGGCCCGGCGAACGGCGCCGGCAAAAGCCAGGGCTTCCCGTTCCTGTCGCAGATAAACCAGCACCGCCTGGTCACCCAGGGGCAATATTTGGATTGAATCCAGGGGATTAGCCTCTTTTCTTCCCTTACAATACAGAATTACCGGTGATTTTTTGGGATAACCTGGCACGGCAGGCGTCAATTCCATGATGGGGCCGGACCAATTTGGGCTATTGGTGGACAGGCATGCCGCGGCGCTGGCATTGTACGCCCGCCAGTGGTGCTCCACGCCCGAGGATGTCGTTCAGGAAGCCTTCTTGAAGTTGGTGAAGCAGTGTCCCGCCCCACGGAACGTGGTTCCCTGGCTTTTCCGGGTGGTGCGTAACGGCGCCATCAGTGTCGCACGCTCGGAGAAGCGGCGCCGGCGCTACGAGACCGCTGCCGCCGAAGAGCTTCCCGCCTGGTTCGAAAGCAACGAAGGCACGGGGCTGGACGGGGAAGCCGCCGCCGCCGCCCTGAGAAATCTAACCCCGGAAGAACGGGAAACCATCACTCTCCATCTGTGGGGCGGTTTGACATTCGAGGAAATCGCCCAGGTCGCGGAATGTTCTTCCAGCACCGCTCACCGCTGGTACGCGTCCGGCCTGGAATCCTTGCGAGAAAGGTTGCATGTCCATGTCCGAAACCAATTCTGATCTGGAAAAGGCCCTGCGTGCCTTGGCCCCGACGCCGGCAGCGCTGGACCGGGATTGCTTGATGTTCCGGGCGGGCCAGGCCTCACGAGTCCGGTCCGGCCTGATTTGGAAGGTGACTTCTGCCATCCTGGGAACTGCCGCCGTCGTGCTGGCCGTGCTGCTGATCTACCGGCCTCCCTCCGAGCCCCGTCTGGTTTTTGTGGAAGTGCCCGCTCCTGCTCCCAAAGAGAATCCGATTCCTCTGCCCCCCGAAAAACCGCCCTATCTCGAGCAGACGCCCGGTCCCGTTCCGGATAGGCGCTTGCCCGACCTGGCTTACTATCGCCTGCAACAACAGGTCAATCGCTTTGGGGTCGATGCCCTGCCGAGGCTTTCCACCAATCCGGAACCACCCAGCATCGAGCCGCCCATTGATCGCGTGGGCAAGCAGCCGCCTACCACGGCGCCCATGCAGTTTTTTCCCTGGCAATAATCGAGGAGTTGAGCATGCTTCGTGTTCTTGTGTCCGGCCTGTGCATTTTCGGGATGGCAAGTGAAGCCTGGGGACAGGTGACCAAGTTGAAAATCCGTCCCCAATCGGAGCCGGTGCCCGCGCTGAAGTACCGATTGTTGCCGGAGGTTCGTGATTTGGGGTGCGGCAATGCGGCCCTGCATTATCAACGGGCACATAGCCCCGAATGGCTCGGTAGGGTGCGCCGCCATCCAGACTACCAGAAGACTCACGATTGGCTGGAACTCCCCTTGAGTGCAATGCCACTGGACAAGGTGTCCAACCTGCTGCCCCGCCAGGCTCTCGAGGAAGTGGACCTGGGGGCCCGCCGCGACCACTGCGACTGGCAATTGCTGGATCGCTTGCGCAAGGACGGCATCATGATGCTTCTGCCCGAGATGCAGGTGTTGCGGGAGTACGGGACTCTCCTGGCCCTGCGTGCCCGGCTGGAAATGGCCGAGAAGAAATTCGACAAAGCCGCCTACACCTTGCAAACGGGTTTTGCCCTGGCCCGCCACCTGGATGAATCACCGACCCTGATCGCCGGCCTTGTCGGCCTGGCCATTGCCAACTCCATGTGCAATCAGGTGGAAGCCATGCTGCAAGTCCAGGATGCACCGAATCAGTATTGGGCCTTGACCGACCTGCCCCGGCCATTCATCTCCCTGCGCACGGGCTTCCAGAGCGAAAAGATCACCATCGATTCCATGTTCCCGGAACTGCGAGCGGCATTGAACGATCCCAAGAGCGGGCCCATGTCTGTGCAACGAGTGCAGGAGAGCTTGAACAACGTGGCGCTGTTGGGCGCCTTGAGCGACGGCGAGAACAGGCAAGGGATGCGCTTTAGCGCCGCCATCATGGCCGCCAAGATTCACCCTGTCGCCAAGGAATACTTGATCCAGCGTGGCCGGACTGCGGCCCAGGTCGATGCCTTGCCCGTCATCCAGGTGGCCCTGATGTACGCCCTGGCTCAGTACGACGCTCATTTCGATCACATGTACAAATGGCAGAACGTGCCCTTCTGGGAAATGGAGCCGGGCCTGAACAAGGCCTTCAAGAAACTGGCTGCAAGCCGGGTCAACATGATGTCCACGGGCGGCATCCCTCTTGCGGAGTTGTTGCTGCCGGCAGTGCAACATGTCTACATATCGCGTGCCCGACTTGATCGCCGCATTGCCGCCCTGCGCTGCGTAGAGGCCATCCGCCTTTATGCCGCCGCCCACCAGGGCAAGTTGCCCGAATCTCTCGGCGACATCAAGGACGTGCCCATTCCCATCGATCCTGTAACCGGCAAGAACTTCGAATACCGACTGGAGAAGGGAACCGCAATCCTGATCGGCCGATGGCCTCCGGGATTGCCGGTTTCGGAAATGAACACACTGCGCTATGAGTTGACGCTGGCGACATCGGCGAAGGAAACCGACTGATAATTTTTCGGCTTATTTTCTTGGGCAGTCCAAAAGCACGGGCAGAGAGGCAGTTTTCCTCGCTTGCGCTTCGGGTTGCCAAGTAACAAGGAGACCCATTATGCAGAAGATTCTTGTCATCGTTCCTCTGCTCATCGTTTTGCTGCCTGTGCAAGGGGGCGAGTCCAAGAGCAACTTCAAGGCGCTGGCCCCTTTTCTCGACGAGCAGGTTTTTGCCGTAGTCCGCGTCGATGTGGCCATCGATCCATTTGACAAGATGAAGGACCTTGGTTTTCCGGCCCGGGACATGGAGGAGGGCAAAAAGTTGATGAGCAAGTGGCGTGCGGAGATTAAACAGGCCGGCGGCAAGGAGATATTTCTGGTCTGGAGCCTGGCGGACAAGCTAGGAATTCCTTTCATCGTCATTCCCACCAAGGGGGAAGATGAGGCCAAAAAGTTGGCGGAGTCGCTCAAGCAATTGGAAGTTCCGGGAACGCTGGCCAAGGGCTCGGTGACTCTGGCAGGCGATGCGGCGGCCCTCCAGCGCCTGGCGACTGTCCAGTCCGCAGCACGGCCTGAATGGGCTCGAGCCTTCGCCACGGTCAAAGATATGTCCATCCAGGCTGCCTTTGTTCCGACGGCCGTCTTACGGCGTTCGCTGGTGGAAAGTTTTCCCAACCTGCCCAAAGAAATCGGCGGCGGATCGAGCAAGGCCATCGATGAGAACTTCCAATTTGCCGCCGCGGGCGCGGACCTGACGCCGAAGGTGTCGGCCCGGCTGGTGATTCAGGGCAAAGACGCCGATGCCGCCAAGGAAATCAAACGCCTGCTGGAGAAAGCCATGCAGGCTCTGCTGCTGGCGAAACAGACTCAGAATGACTTGCCGGAGCTGAAAGTGATCCTGCCGTTGCTCACCCCCAAGGTCAAGAATGACCAGGTGGTCGTGACGGTTGATGATGAAACCTACGCCAAGATCATGGTTCCCCTGGTCGCCAAGGTGCGCAATTCCGCGCAGCGTGCCCAGGATGCCAACAACCTCAAGCAAATGGCTCTCGCGATGCACAATTACCTCGATGTGTACAAAACGTTCCCGGCCCAGTTCAGCTCCGACAAGCAAGGCAAGCCGCTCTTGAGCTGGCGTGTTCATATCCTGCCGTTTGTCGAACAGGAGCAGCTTTACAGACAATTCAAGCTGGATCAGCCATGGGATTGCGAGCACAACAAGAAGCTGATCCCGATGATGCCGGCGATTTACAAGTCGCCGTTCCAGAAAAACGTTGCCAAGGGCAAGACAACGTACCTGGTGCCGGTGGGAAAAGACACCATTTTTCCCGGTGCCAAGGGGATTTCCATTCGCGACATCCCCGACGGCACCAGCAACACCATCTTGGTGGTGGAAGTGAATGACGAACACGCGGTAACCTGGACCAAGCCCGATGATTTCAAGACGGATGCGAAAAAACCGATGGCAATTCTGGTCCGGCCAGGAGCGAAAGGATTCAACGTCGCCATGGCGGACGGCTCCGTGCGCTATGTGTCCCGGACGATTTCGATGGAAACTCTGCGGGCGGCTTTCACCCGCAACGGCGGCGAAGTGTTCGGACCGGATTGGTAAGCATTCGACGGCGAGCGTCGCGGCGTGAGCCCGACGTGACAGCGCACATCGGGCTTGCGCTCCGACGCTCTCAACAAAATGATCAATTTTCCTCGATATGGACGGGCTGCCTGCTGAGATAGTGGCCGGCCAGTTGCCGGACCGTTGGACTGGGGTCCTCTTGCGACATCTCCAGCAGCCGGTCGCGCAGGTCGGCCTTGGTTTGATAAAAGGCGGCACGGACTGCGGCGGCACGAACGGCCGGCGCGGGATCCTGACTCAGACGCCGGAGCCAGATTCCTACCGGTAAATCTTCCGTCTGAAATAAATGGTGTACCACCTGGAGGCGCTGCACCGGCCGGTCGTCGCTGATCAGTCTGGCCAGAACGAGATGGTTCTCCGGAAGACCCCGGCTACGGAGCGCTTCTTCCGTCAGTTTTTGGACTCCTTGATCGGCATCGTGCAACAAGGGGAGCAAATCATCATCGGCGACGATCTCCTTGGCCGGGCCAAGAGCCGTCAGGGCTGCCCGCCGAACCTCTGCGTCCTGATCCTTGAGCATGGGAATTACCTTGGCGAGCAACTGGGGATCACCGGCGCGGAGAAGAAGGTTGACGGCCCGGGCGCGATTCTCCGGACTGGAATCCTTGAGCCCGCCCAACCCCAATTCACGGCAGGTTTGACCGACAGGCCCACGCGGACAATGCTTGACCAGGGCGGCGCCCAGGATCAAGGATCCGCGGCGGAGATCGGCATCCGCAGCCGTTGCGGTGAACACGTCACTTGCCGCCCCGAGCAAGCGCGGCTCCGGCGTTTTGGACTGGCACAGACGCAACAACGCCGCGGGTATCTGCAAGAGTTCTTGTTTTCCGGCCCTGCTGTAGCGAGGAAGATTCCTGTTCAACTCCTCCACCAAAGCGATGGAACGTTCATCGTCCGGCCCCCAGAGTTCCGCCAGGCAAACCAGAGCCCTAGCCACATTCTCACAGGCTTGGTCCTCGGGATATTGGAGACAGGACAGCAGTCGAGGTACAACCGCCTGGCCCAGTTCGGCCACGCGTTTGACGCAAGCTGCCTGGTTTTCCTTGTCCGCGTGGACCAATTGCCGGACGTGGTACCAGCTCAAGAAGGGCTTCCGCAGCCACCAGGCGAGTCCCGCCAGGACCAAGAGCATCAGCAGAACGATCAGCCATTTTTTTCTTCCCATGAAATCTCCATAACGGATGCCTGTTTTCTGGTCAATTGACTTCTGACCTCGCTTCAAATCGAAAAATCGTTTATCTCGACGGCCCCTGATTTCGATTAGAAGAGGGGTGCAAATGTGGAAGCGGCCAGGCCGCGCGATGTTTCAGGGTGATTGATGATGATGCGGCGTATTGGGCTGGCTGGGGTAATCATGTTGCTGGGCGTGTGTGGCGCGCCGGGGGCGATGCCCTTCAAGCGTTCGCCCGCGACGGCCAGTGCCCCCATTTTTCCCATTCCTGTCGAGGAACTATCCGCCAGGCAAGAAGCGGTGCAGCAAATCCTGCGCGATCCGACCTTGGTGGCCCGCGGCCCCGCGGAAAAATTCGCCTGCAAGCCCGAACATTATTTCTACTTCCTGGAACACCCTGACCGGGCTGTCACCGCCTGGCGCAAGCTCGGCGCCAAGTGCGTGGCCATCACGGACAAAGGCGGCGGGCAGTTCGGCTGGGGGGACGATCTGGGCAGCGACCTCTCCTGGGAAACCGTGCATCATGATCCGAGCATGCGTATCTGGTACGCCCACGGCAAAGTCCGGCCGGCGCCCATGCTGCCTTTGGTGCCGGTCGAACTGGTCCTGGTCATGCATCATTCCGAAACGCCGGCAGTGGCGGGAGCTGCCATCGAGCACCATGCCGACCTGTTTTTGCACACCGACAGCAAGACCGCTCTTCTCTTCGCCCGCCTCATGGGCACTTCGACCACCAAGGCGGCCGAGCAAGGCTTGACCCAGTTGCAACTCTTCTTTTCCGCGCTGAGCTGGTACCTGGATCAGCATCCCGAGCGGGCACAACGAATCATGGCCGAGTTGAAATAGCGGTTTACGTTTAGCGTTCGTAATAGTTCAGCGAACGCTAAACGTAAACAGGATTGTCAGGGCTTCTCCACCGCCAGCAAATATCCATATGCGCGAAGCCTGCCAAACAAGAAAGGCCAGACCAGCTTTCCATCCGCACGCAGGCTGATGGGCTTCACCTCGGCAATGCCAAAGCCCACGCTCCGCAATAAGCGAACAATCTCGCGGCGTGTGAACAGGTGCAGGGTCAAACCCGCAATACCCTGGTGAGTTGGCATGACGTGATCACCAGCGGAGGAGCCTCCCACGAGGGACCGGATGCAGTCCTTGATCAACCAGCGGCGGGTGTCCCGGTTCCAAAAATTGAACCAGCGATTGTGGACGTGCAAAACGAATTTGCCGCCTGGGCGCAGCAGCCGAAAGACATGCTCGAGGACCCGGCGTCGTGACGCTGAGCCCATCACCATGCCCAGTGTGCTGAATAAACAGGCAGCATGGTCAAATGCACCATCGCTCAGGCCGGCCAGATCGACTAGGTTGGCACAGACGCGCTGAATGACCACGCCGGCTGCGGCGGCTTTCTCGCCCGCAACTTTCAGCATTTCCGTGGACAGATCGACGCCCACGGTCCAGAAGCCGCGCTGCGCAAAAGGAATCAGTATGCGGCCTGTCCCGCAACCCAGATCGAGCAGCCGGCCCGGCCTGGGAAAATGCCGCAGTGCAAATTCCTGGTCGATATTCAGCAGATGGCAATTCGCCAGGCCGGCATCATAAGAACGGGCGATGGCCGGATCGTGGAAGTAATCCCACAAACCTCGATTGACTCCCGGCGGCAATTGCCAGTCCGCGACCATGGCCCTTAGTCTTTGCCCGAAGGCAATTCCTTGACCTCGATCTTCTTGAACTTGACCACCGTTCCGGGATCGTGTCCCTGCAAGGCGAAATGTCCTTTCTTGAAGCGATTCTCGGGGTCCTTCCAGTCTACGGTGGTTTTACCGTTAACCTTGATAATGATATGGTCCCCCTTGGCGATAACTTCCTGGGTGAACCACTCATTTGGTTTGTGGGGAGCATTGTTGAGAACCGTGATCTTGTCGCGGTACTTGCCAAGTCCGCCAGCAGGATAGAGACTTCCGGTGCGCACCGGGTCGCCGTGAGTGGCATTGATCTGCGCCTCGTACCCTTGCGGGAAGCCGGGGCCGAAGGCGGTGCGGAAATACTGGCCGCTGTTTCCCTTGTCGTTGATCATGGCCTCAATGCGGTAATGGAAATTCTGATAATCGTCGCGCTCGCTGAAGAGGTGGCTGGCCGGCCCGCTGCCGATCAGGATTCCCTCTTCCACTCGCCACAAGGGCACTTCCTTGCCATTTTTCAACTTGCCATAGAGGGCGACGAGCTTGCCGCCTTCTTCTTTCTTGATGACTTCCTGAATGGCGCCCTTGTTGGGCTCCGGATGCAATTTCCAGCCGGTCAGGTCCTTGCCGTTGAATAGCTGCACCCAACCCTTGTCATCCTTGTCGTCGCCGTTCGCCTGTCGAGCGCTGACGATTCCAATCAAGAGCGCCAGCACACATGCCCCTGCCAGCAGTCGTTTCATCGGTGAGTCTCCTTGTGAAATGGTCTGAACCTATCGGAGTGATGTTATACGAAAACCGGCCCGGAATTGCTTTGGTTCATGGCCACCCACGCGCCTGCTTTCATCACCGCGCGCACTCGTTCCATGCATGCCAGGTCGTGGAGCGGATCGCCTTCGACGACTACCAGGTCCGCACGTTTGCCGGCCTGGACGGTGCCGCGATCGTTCAGTCCCAGGGCAATGGCGGGAGTCCGCGTCACGGCAACAAGGATTTCGGCTGGCGTCAGCTTCAGTTCGATTTGTGCTGCCCGTAGCCCCAGGTCAAGGCGCTCTATCGGAGTCAGGCGCACGCCGGCATCGCTGTGCAACGTGTAAGGCACGCCGAAATCGATCATCTGCCGTTCACAAGCAAAGCGCATATCGAGCCGGCGGACGGGCCCGATCGGGTTATTGCGCACTTCGGGCAAGAAATGCCGGCGTGCCAGGCCGGACATGGTCAGGCCGACATATTGTTCTTGATCGATGATCTGCCGCGCCAGTTTTGGCTCGAACTGATAACGAAATTCCTCTACTCGCCAATCACAATGTTCGATGGTGCGGTAGCGTGCGGCGACAACTCCGGGCAAGCCAGCCTGGCTCAACACATGCGCCGCGGAGTGCTTGCCGGCTTCGCGACCCAGATCGGCGATCAGGGTCAGCGATTCGGGATCGTACTGGGCCTTCATGGGATCGGAGCTGGGAGTCATATTGCCGCCGGTGGCCATGACTTTCAAAAAGTCCGCGTCCTCGGCAAGCATGCGGATGGCCGCCTGGCGAACCTGATCTTGGGTGTCGGCAATCAAGCCGAGCCAGTGACAATGACCCGTACGCGTGGTGATCGGAGCGCCACAGGCAAGCACATCCGGGCCGGGGGCTTGACCGGCGCGGATGCGGTCGCGGATTCGTTGGACTACGCGTCCCCTGCCGCCGCAATCCCGCACCGTGGTCAGACCGCTGGCAAGCGCCGCTTTTGCATTGGCCAACCCTCTGGCAAGCAGTTCTTCGTCGGATTCGCGCTCAACCTGGGCAATGATGGCTTCGTTGGTCGCCAGTGCCGACATGACCAGGTGAACATGCGTGTCGATCAAGCCAGGCAAGATGGTGCAGCCGGGAAAGTCGAAACGCTGGCCGCTACAGCCCGGGGGCGGCAACAGGCCGCGTTCCACCGATTCGATGCGCGAGCCGCTGATTTTCAGGGAGGGGCGCACCAACGTGGCGGCGCCGGTGCCATCGAACATGCGGTCGGCGGTGATCAAAATGTCGGCCATCGCGGAAACCTCTAGGAAGCGTGCGAATGTCTTGGCGAGCCGTGTCGCTAGCGACCGCCTCAATCTACTATTTTCTATTCATTCTCCATCTTGAACCCCAGATTTTTTTTGATGACGACCTGGTCTTGACAGGTTTCGATGATTTTGCCACAAGCACGCCCCCCTGTTTTTGGGACAAATGAAGTTTCCGGGCGGCGCCTGCACCGTCACCCGCACGAGACCAGGCCATGGACACACAGGTCCTGAAGAAAATGCCGGCCGCGAAGGTGGGCAGAGCCAGCCGAACCCTGGGCCAGCTCTGGCAGGTTCCAACTTTTGCCTTGGGCCTGGCGGCGTTTTTGTTTGTTGCAGCCACCGCTCCGTTGCGGCAAGACACCGCCGTCCGCGACTTTGAGTACGACATGGAACAGCTTCGTGCGGCCCTGGCCAACAAGCACGAAAAAATCCAGGACAGCGTTCCCCTGGCGGAAAGCTTGCTGGAACGGCTCCGGCCAACTTCCCGCAGAGCCGGACAGGTCTACTTCCTCGCCGGTTCCGTTTTTCAGCGCATGGCAGAGGAGTCGGCGGGTTCGGTTGCAGAGGAGATGCGGAAAAAAGCCATCGACTGCCTGGAAAATGCGGAAAAGGCAGGCGTGCCCGAGGAGGATGCTCCCGCGCTGCTCTACCGTCTGGGAGTGTCGCTATACGAGAATGGCATCGACCAGGAGCGGGCCCTGGAATTGATCGCCACTTCGGTGGCCAGGGGAACCGATCAGCCGGCGCGCGGCTACGCCTTGCTGGTGCAGGGCTACTTGCACATGGCCAGGCCGAACCTGGAAGCGGCCCTGGCTGCCAATCAGAAACAACTGCAATTTGCCGAAACCGAAAAGGAGATTCTGGAAGCCAGATTGCTTGGCGGGGAATTGTTGATGCGCCACGGCAAACCGCACGAAGCCCTGGACATATTGCAGCCGATCGGATCCAAAGCCCCCCAGGAGGCGCGCATTCGAGCTCGCCTCTTGCAAACCGAATGTTGTCAGCGCGACAATCGATACGCGGAAGCGATTCGCTACTGGAAGGACTTGCTGGCGAATGCCGCAGAGGTTCCCGGCGGCAAGGCCCGCATCCTGTATCATCTTGGCCTGTGCTACTGCCAATCCGAAACACCCAATCTGGCTCTTGCCCAGACGATGTGGAAACAGGCGGTTGAGCTGGGCGGCGAGGAAGGGCAGGCAGCCGGCCTGCGACTCGGTGAGCTTCACCTGTTCGGCCCCGACCCGGATCCGGGCGAAGGGCTTGCGGACCTCACCGCCGCGCTGGCCAAAGTTCACTCCACGAAGGAATATCAGAACAAGCTGGTCGGCCTCATCCGGTTGCGGGAAATCTTCGAGACTGCCTGGAGTCAATTTCAACAGAAACGGGATTACCCCCGGGCGGAGCAACTGGCTGAGCTCTACAAGAAAGTTGCCGCGCGCGGGCTGGCCGAGGAACGGCTGGCCCAGTCTCTCCATATCCGTGCGAAGGAACTCGAGACCAAGGCGGCCAAGGAACAGGGCCCGCAGACGGACGACTGGCGTAAGTTGGCCCAGACCTCTTTCCTGAAAGCCGGAGCGGCTTATGAGCTGGCGGCCAATGCCAGGGCCATCGGCCAACAGGCTCCTGTTCTGGAGCTGAGCGCTGCCTGCTTCTCACTCGCCAAGGAATACCAGAGGGCCGTTGTTGTTTTACAGCGATTCGTGCAGATTCATAACAGCGAGGAATCGCTGGCGGGCGGATACATGGCCTTAGCCGACGCCTATGAAGCCACGGGTCAAAAAGACCAGGCCCTGGAGGCCCTGTACAAATGCATTGAATATCCCAACACGCCCCATGCGTTCCGGGCCCGCTATCAACTGGCCTTGCAAGCCATTGCCGAGGGCAAGCACGAACATGCCGAGGACATTCTTCGGCAAAACCTGAAAGAACCCAACGGGCCCTTCGACCGCGAGGCCCATTCCCAATCCCTGTACAAGTACGCCGGACTGCTTCTGCAGAAACAAAACTACGGCAAGGCGAAAAACTATCTGGACATGGCAATCCGGCAGTATCCCGACGATTCCCAGGCCTGGTCGGCACGCGAACAGCTTGGCCTGTGTTACCGGAAGCTGGCGGACGAGCGCTCCCGGAACCTTCAGGACAAGGGAGTGGAGGCGAAGAATGCGGCCTACCTGGACAAGGAACGGCGGGCCTTCCTGGACCAGGCGGTAAAAGTCTATCAAGACCTGGCGGACGACCTGCAGCGACTTCCGACGCCGTCCGCCGACCAACAAGCTCTGTTATCCAATGCCCTGTTCGCAGTGGCCGATCTGTACCGAGAAATGCCGGAATTGGGTGAGGCCATCCGCCGTTACAAAATCCTGTTGGATAAATATCGAGAGAAGAGGGAAGAGGTGCTCGCCTGCCATCGCATCTGGTTGTGTGCCAAGGCCCTGTACGCCAGCCCGGAAACCCGTCGACAGGCTCTGGAAGACAGCCGCGATGCCATCCAAAAAACCCTGGCCGACATTGAAAAAATGACTCCGGACAACGAGGCCTTCCAGGGACCGGAGCGTCTTAATCGGGATGATTTGTTGAGCTGGCTACGGGATGCGAATGGATGGATCGCCACCCAATTGAATCCGCCGCCTTCTCCATCACCGGGCCGAACAATTGGACCGCCTCCGTGAGATCGTAACCCACCGCCGAATTTTCGTTGGCAAGCATACAAAGAAGGAATAAGGTATCCTCAACATTCCAACTGGAGGATACCATTCATGCGCGCCGTGCTGGCCTGTACTGTCTTCGCCGTCTTTTCCCTGACCGCGACTGCCAAGGACGATTATGAGCTTGGCCCCGATTCCATGGAGCAGAAAGATGTGCCCAGGGGCAAGGTGACCCATCACACCTGGACCAGCAAGATCTTCCCCGGCACCGTGCGCGACTACTGGGTGTACGTCCCTGCCCAGATCGATCCCAAGGAACAGGCCTGCGTTATGGTCTTTCAGGACGGCGGCGCCTATGTCAATGTCACTCCCAATGGTCAGTTCCGCGTGCCCATCGTTTTTGACAATCTCATTCACAAGAAGGACATCCCCGTGATGGTCGGGATCTTCATCAATCCGGGAAAGATCCCTGCCAAGGACGGCCAGAAAGAAATCTATAATCGCAGCTTCGAATACGACACCCTGTCGCCGCAATACGCCACTTTCCTGGAAAAGGAGATCCTGCCGGAGGTGGGCAAGAAACTGAACCTGCGCCAGGATGCAGCGGGGCGAGGAATCTGCGGCATCAGCTCTGGCGGGATCTGTGCTTTCACCGTCGCCTGGCAGCGGCCCGACCTGTTCAGCAAAGTGCTCAGTCACGTGGGCAGCTTCACGAATATCCGCGGCGGCGACGTCTATCCGGGCCTCATTCGCCGCACCAAGGCCAAGCCCAAGCCGATCCGCGTGTTCTTGCAAGGCGGTTCCCAGGATCTGGACAACGAATTCGGCCACTGGCCACTGGCCAACCAGCAGATGGCCCTGGCCCTGCGCTTTGCCAAGTACGATTATCGCTTCGAGTACGGCGACGGCGGCCACAACGGCAAGCACGGCGGCGCCATTCTGCCCGATTCGCTCCGCTGGCTCTGGCGCGATACACCGGCAGCCGCGGACAGTCGATAACCACTGGGAGCCCGAAGCGCCAGGCGAGGGAGACGAGCCGACCTCGCTGGCGCTTCGGGCTCCCAGACATAACATGCACCATCAAAGCCTGGGAATCTTCGCCAAGGAACCGCGTCCGGGCCAGGTCAAGTCGCGGCTGGCAGCGGCCACTTCGCCGGAATGGGCTGCCCGGATTGCAGACGCTTTTCTCCGCGACACCATCGCTCGTCTTGCTCGCGTGGAAGCCCAGCGATTTCTCGTTTACAGTCCCGATCAGAGCAAGGAGAATTTCGCCGCTCTCGCCGGCAATCAATATCAACTAATCCCACAGGCAGACGGTGATCTCGGGCGCCGTATGGAACAATTCATCGTCGGTCAACTTTGGTCAGGAGCGCAGCGAATTGTAATTGTTGGTTCCGATAGTCCCAGCTTGCCGGCCGAATGGATCGAAGATGCATTTCGACAATTGGATGAAGTTAACCTCGTAATCGGACCCGCAACCGATGGCGGTTACTATCTGCTCGGATGTGCGGGCTCTGCGCCGCCGATTTTTGACAACATCCCCTGGGGCAGCGAGAAAGTCTTGTCGGAGACCATTTCTCGATTGAGCGATCCCGCATGGCGAGTCGCTCTTTTACCTCCCTGGTATGATGTTGATTCCGTGGCTGACTTGTGGGCGCTGAAAGGCCATATCGATGCACTTCGGCGGTCCGGAACTGATCCGCGCTTGCCGCACACTGAAAAGCTCTTGCAAGATTTTTCTTGATAAACTAGGCAAGGTGAGTAAAGTATGCAGGCAGGTCTGGGCAAAACAGATAATTTTGGAAGTTTCGTGCGCGGAATGGGCCGGAGGCCTGCGAATGGATGCACAGCGGGATTTATTGGAGGGAATCAAAGAGCATTCGCAAGGAAACTTCCTGGGATTGCTTCGCGTTCTCATTGGCCGACGCATCAAGAAAGCGGATGGCACAGTCATCTCCAACGGTCTGACCTGGCGTGAACTGGCGGCACTTCTGAAGAAAGCTCACTGGAACACCGATTGCGTCCGCGAGCTGGGCCTGGATCCGGACAAGCTGGCTCCGCGCGATCGCCAGCGTTTCTGGTACACGGCCATCGCCCAGGCCGGCGTCGATACGGAAAAAGCTACCCAGGCAGGTGAAAAAATGGCGGAGGTGCTTCGCAAGCAGGGTTATGTGGTTGGGTAGATCTCGCTAGCCTGGGCCAGGACCGGTCCAAGGTGGGAACAGCCAGTCCCACCAAATCATCGCGCATACCAAACAAACAAGGAAGAATATCAACAGAATCAAGAACAAACAGCCCGCAGCCATCGTGGCTTTCGGGAGGTCTAAGTTACTCTTGTCCATATTCCATCCGCAATTGGATTTTTTGTTGCATAATCCTATCATTTCGCATACGCTCAATGAAGTCCTACCAGGAATCATGCCTGCCAGGGGGGGAAAATCTAATGCTCACCATGCTCGGTAGCAAGAGGCGTTTTTGCGACGGCATGACGCGGCGGGAGACGTTGCAGGCCGGGGCGCTTGGCGTCCTGGGCGGATTTGGCCTGCCGCATCTCCTGGCCGCGGAGGAAAATCGGCCGGCGCGGCACCGGCCGGGTCGGGCCAAGAGCGTCATTCTTCTCTACCTCCTGGGCGGGGCGGCCACGCAGGACATGGTCGATCTCAAGCCCAATGCCCCCACCGGCGTCAAAAGCGAATTTCGGCCCATTTCCACCAGCGTTCCCGGCAACCACGTCTGTGAGCTTCTGCCGCGCATGAGCCGGTGGATGCACAAGGTCGCCGTGGTCCGTTCCCTCAACCACAAGGCCGGCTGCCACAATACGCTGCCCAGCTACACCGGCCTGGAGATCATGGTCCCGGACAACACCATCACTCGCGATACGTTTCCGCCCAGCATGGGCTCGGTATGCGAATGGTTGAGGCGTGGCGAGCGCGAGCTGCCGGATTACGTTTACATGCCCTGCTATCTCGGCTGGGGCCAGGCGATAAGGCGGGCAGGACCCTACAGCGGGTTTTTCGGGCAGCGCTACGATCCCTTGTTCACCGAGTGCACTCCGTATCGCGATCCCGGCCCGGCGCCCCGGCCCGGTTATCCGCAGCTGGTTCGCGGCGAGCCGCGCCTGCCGCAAAGTAATTTGCAGCCGGGAATCACCATCGATCGGCTGAATCAACGCCGCAGCCTGGTGAGCCAGATCGATGAACAACTGCGGCGAAGCGAATTACAGCCGACGCTAGGCAATTACAGCCGCGTGCAACATCGCGCCTTCGATATGCTGACCTCCGCGAAGTCGCGACAGGCTTTTGACCTGAACAACGAAGATCCGCGCTTGCGCGACCGCTATGGCCGAACGCTGTTTGGTTCCAGCACGCTGATCGCCCGGCGTTTGGTGGAAGCGGGAGTCCGTTTCGTCAATGTTTCCTGGGACCTGTTCTGGGACCGCATCCAGATCGACTACGATTGCTGGGACACGCACACCCGCAATTTCCACATTCTGCGCGACGTCAACTTACCCAACCTGGACCAGACTTACACTGCGCTGCTGGAAGACCTGGACCAGCGCGGCATGCTGGATGAAACACTCGTGGTGGTGATGAGCGAGATGGGCCGCACCCCGCGGGTCAACGGCAACGGCGGTCGCGATCACTGGACGTTCTGTTACTCCATGTTCATGGCCGGCGGCGGCATCCGCGGCGGCACCTTGTACGGCGAATCCGATGCCCAGGCCGCCTACGTCAAGGATCGCCCCGTCAGCACCAGCGACATCTGCGCCACGATTTATGAATGTCTGGGCATCGATCCGGAGATGCCGATCATGGACCGCTCCGGCCGGCCTATTCCGGTGGCGCACGGCGGCAAACCGATCCGAGAAATCCTTGGTTAAGAAATCCCGTTTACGTTTAGCCTTCGCAGGAATTCTTCGAACGCTAAACGTAAACAACTTTGGGGGGGGGGAACTCTTATGAAACTTGCTTGTGTTCTTTGCGGGATCGTGTTGTGGACCGGCATCAGCGGTGCCGAAGAGCCGGCCCAGTCTGCGGTTGGCCTGCGCCTCGCGGCATCTCAGAAAGAGTTCCTCACCCTGGAACCAATCCTGGTCACGGTGGAAGGCAAATCGGCGTTGCCGGCATCACCCGGCAAATCACTAGTCTTTCAGATAACCCCAGCGGTCAAGGAACGCAAGGGCGCCAAACCGTTGTCGAGTGAAGCCAAGACCGAGGGCAAGCAAAACCGCCTGTACGATCTTCTGGAATGGTACCAGTTCCCGGCCGAGGGCAAGTTCATCATCCAGGCCAAGGCCGACGGGAAGTTCATCTCCGCCCCGCTGACGATTACCATTCGCAGGCCGGACAAGAAGGACACCGAGTGGGGACCGGTCGACCGCTTGCACCACATTCCCTGGAGCAATTACATTACCGATTGCTTCTGCGGCGACACGCAGGACGTCGTCAAGCGCTGGCCCGAAAGCAAACTTGCCAAGTATTGCCATTACTACAACGGCATGTTTCATCAGCACAAGAAGGAATACGACAAGGCCATTGCCAGCTTCACATTGGCCGCCGAGCGCTATCCCGGTTTTGAATTGATTGACGCTGCCCGCACTGGCATCCGCGAGTGTCAGGAGGCGAAGCGTCTGGGAGGCGCAAAGTAAATGGCGAACGGGTTTTGGCAGTGTATTGCAGTTGTGCTTGGCGCAGCGCAAGCAAGGAAGCCAAACCGTCGCTCGCGCTGTGGACTGTTTTTTCACGAGAAGTGCAATGAACATCCCCTCCCAATTCTTCTTAAGCCTCGCTCTTGTTTTCTGTTTTCTGTTCCCTTCTGCCCGTGGCCAAGATGAGATTGCTGCGCTTCTCAAGCAGCTCGGCAAGGATCAGCCAACAAAGGTTCGCCTGAAAGCGCTGCAATTACTGCGAAAACATCCCGGCAAAGAATCATTGCTAGCTTTCCCTTCATTGCGGATCTGCCTTGAAGAAAAAAACGGCGACATTCGTTATTGGGCGCTTTTGGCCCTTGGTGACATTGCTTTTGCCAATAAACTTCCCTGTCCCACGGAGATCGTAAGGGCTCTTTTCGATCCGGATGAAAACGCTCGGTCCCATGCCATGAATTTTGTTGGGATTTTTGAACAATTTCATCCCGATGCCGTGCCTTTCCTTTTGAAAGCTCTGGAATCGCCAGATCCCTGGACCCGGTCGGCTGTTCCTTTAGCCTTGACCAGGTTTGCCGCCAAGGATCCCAAGGTTCTTGCAGCCCTTCGGAAAGCTTCGGAAGACAAAGATTGGGGTGTACGAAATAACGCCCATGTGGCTCTGTGGAAAGCCACCAAAAACCTTTCGGTGCTGGTTCGGTTCCGGCTGGAAGTCTTGGGAACCTTGAAAAGCGAGAAAACCGAGAAAACCGATTCTCCTGATCTAAAAATGAAGCGCATGGAGAAGGCCTTAATCCTTGTCGGAAGTGCCAGCCAAATTTCCGATTTTAGCCAAAATCGTCGGCAAGAATTGGCCGAGGTGCTGAGTAATCTTCTCGGGGATGAATCTGCAATCATCCGCGCGATGTCCGCCCGCACACTTGGAACACTGGTGCAGAATAGCCCAGGGGCCACAAAATTCCTGAGCAAACTCACGATTGACAAAAAGCTGGACAAACTATCTGAAGATCCAGCGGAAATCGTCAGGGGGGAAGCCTTACTCGCCCATATGGCTTTTGCCAAAGCTCAGGCCGCCTTTCAAGATGCAAATGAAGGCATCCGCAAGGTCCTCGATGATCAGGTCATCGCCTGGAACAAGGGTGACCTGCGCGGATTCATGGAAGGCTACTGGCAATCTCCCGAGCTCAGCTTCTATTCCGGCAAGAACAAAACGAAAGGCTGGCAGGCCACCCTCGACCGCTATCGCAAGAAATACCAGGGCGAGGGCAAGGAAATGGGCAAACTCGCGTTCAGCGAGCTGGATGTGGAACTGCTTGGGCCCGGTCACGCCCTGGTCCGCGGCCGCTGGCAATTGACCCTGGCCAAGGAGAATCCCAGCGGCCTTTTCACGTTGATTCTTCGGAAAGTGCCGGCGGGCTGGCGGATCGTGCACGATCATACCTCCAATTGAAGTGAGCGACCCTTGAAGAGCCGTCATCAATTCTTTACAATGAAATCACCAAAAGAATAAAACAAGGATTCGTGGCGTCCTCGAAGTCCCCCATCCCCTAAAGCGGTAGCTTTGAGCATGGCTGAACTTCATCATGAGTGCGGGATCGCCGCGATCTACCACTTCGACACTCCAAGCACCTCGAGCCTGGTGCCCAGCGCCGGACCGGAGCAGGTATCGCGATTGATGCCCCGCATGCTGCTGGATTTGCAAAACCGCGGCCAGCTGGCGGCGGGCTTCACCACGTACAACCCCAATCGCGGCAAGATTCTCGATACGTACAAGCAGGTCGGCACGGTCATCGAAGCGTTTCGGCTCAATCATCTGGCCAAGTACGAGAGCATCATGCGCGATACCGGCGGGCGGGCCGCCATCGGCCATGTCCGCTACGCCACCTGCGGCACGAACGACAAGAGCCATGCCCAGCCGTTCGAGCGGCACCACGGCTGCAAGTGGAAGTGGTTCAGCTTTGCTTTCAACGGCCAGCTGGCCAATTTCAAGGAACTGCGCGATGAACTCTTGACCCTGGCCGACTATCATCTGACCCGCAACCTCGACACTGAAATCATTATGCACTACCTCAGCTACGAGCTGAGGGCGGATACACGGCCCGACCTGGTGCAGGTTTTCAGCAACCTGGCCCAGAAATTCGACGGCGCCTACAACCTGGTTTACATGAATGCCATGGGCGACATGGCGATTGTCCGCGATCCGAAAGGTTTTCGGCCGTTGTGCTATGCCCAGGACGGACCGCTGTTCGCCGCCGCCAGCGAAAGCGTGCCGCTCTTGAACCTCGGCTTCCATGACATCAAGTCGCTCGCGCCGGGCGAGATGATCGTCATCCAGGACGGAAGACTGCGCATCGAACGCTTCGCCAAGAAGAAGCCGCCGTCGCACTGCTTCTTCGAGTGGATTTATTTCGCCAATGTCGCCAGCACATTGGACGAGCGCAGCGTATATCTTTCGCGTGCCGCTCTGGGCAAGGAACTGGCCTGGCAGGAACACCGGCTCGGCAAGGTGCCGCTGGACGATCACACCATTGTGGTGCCGGTGCCGGATACCGGCAAGGCCGCCGCGGACGCCATGGCTTTCGAGTTGGGCATCCCCTCTGTCGAAGGGCTGATGCGTAACCGCTACGTGGGCCGGACGTTCATCGAGGGGCAGAACCGGGCCGACCGCGCCCGCATGAAGTATACTCCGCTGCGCGAGGTCATGGAAGGCAAGCGCGTGCTACTGATCGAGGATACCATCGTCCGCAGCACGACGCTGAAGTCCCTTCTGCATCATATCCGCGAGCGCGGCCGGGCCAGGGAGGTTCATGTCCGCGTCGCCTGTCCGCCCATCATCGCGCCTTGTTTTTATGGCATCGACATGTCCACGGTCAAGGAACTATTCGCACCGCGTTTCATGAGCGACAGCCGGCTGACCGAGGAAGAGCAGGACGCCATGGCCCGGGAGCTGAGTGCCGACAGCCTGGTGTATCTGCCGCTTGAAGCCGTGGCCCGCTGCATCGGCCTGCCTGAAGAGCGGCTGTGCCGTGCCTGTTTGACCGGAGATTATCCCACTCCGACCGGCAAGCAGCTCTACCAGCTGGCTCTCATCAATCGCAACGGCGCCCCCGCCGGACGCACCTACGAGATGGCGGCGAGCAACGGGAAGTAAAACGGTACAATTCTTGCATCTCCCCAAATGAAACTCCATTCCAAACGAATAAAAGGAGAGGCACATTCCCCGTTTTCGGAGGCTATCTCATGGGTGCGTATCCAAAATTGCTGTGGCTACTGGTAATTTTCCTTGTTCCTGCCGACCTGTCACCGGCTCGCGCTCAAGAAAGAGCTCCCGCCAAGGCGCCGGCGAGCAAATTCTTGCGCATTACCAAGGATTCCAAGGGTCAACCGCTGGCCCTGGAAACCGCCACCGTTCGCTATCGGCCCGCCAAAGGACAGGGGGACCTGATCGTGGACCTGGTAAGCGTCGTTCATCTGGGCGAACGCGGATATTATCGGAAATTGAACGAGCAGTTTGAGCAGTATGACGTGGTCCTGTATGAACTGGTGGCCCCGAAGGGAACTCGGATTCCCAAAGGTGGGCGTAGCGCGACCGATAATCCCCTGGCCATGATCCAGAAGATTGCCACCTTGGTGCTCAACCTGGAAATGCAAACCGACCGCATCGACTACACGCGGCAGAATTTCCTGCATGCCGATATGTCGCCGGCAGAGATGGCCGAAACCATAGCCAAGCGAGGTGATGATGGCATCACCCTGTTTCTGAGCATTGCCGCCGACATGCTGCGTCAGCAGAACTTGCTGGCGATGAAGCAAAAAGAAAGTCCGGCCAAGGAAGAATCGCTTGATTTCTGGGCCATGCTCACCGATCGCACGACGCCGTCGAAGTTAAAGCGCATGATGGCCGAGCAGCTCGCCGATCTGGAATCCCCGGATGGCGCTTTGGGAAAGACCATCAGCACCATCCTTATTAGTGACCGCAATAAGGCTGCCTTGAAAGTATTTCAGAAGGAGCTGGCAAAGGGCAAGAAGAAGATCGCCATTTTCTACGGAGCGGGCCACATGCCCGACTTCGAAAAACGGTTGCGGAGCGATTTCGGCCTGGAGCCGGTGTCCACGCAATGGGCGACGGCATGGGACCTGCGAATCCGTGAGATCGGCGTCGAAGATATTCTGCTGAGATTGCTGGAAGAGAGGTTGCGCGCTCGAGAATAACCTGCCATCCCGCTTGCGGCTTCGCGTTCAAGGATTTTCCAACGGAACGGTTCTGCGAACGCAAAGCCGCAGCGGGAAACTTATCCCACCGCCGGCTCCGCACTTGCACTTTCCCCGTCATCCACGTCCATCTTGAAATGCTGCCAGATCATGGGCCGTGCGAACGGTTCAATTTGCAACATGACAGTGCCGTTTTGGAAGATGCGCACGCTGCCGGAGGATTGGCTGACCGCGACAGCAATCGCCTTGGTCTGCTTGCTGATGGCGGCGGCGGCCCAGTGCCGCGTGCCCAGGCCCTTGCTCAAAGTAATCCCCTCGGCCGGAGCAGTGATGTACACGCATGCCGCTTCCGCAATAGCGTCCCGGCCAATGAGGATGGCCCCTTCCAGCTGGGCAATGTCCTTGATCTGCTCGCGGACCTTGCGATCGCGGATGTCTTTTTCCTTTCGGCTATAACCGCGGAATGGATTGAAATTGAGAGGGCGCGACATGCGCATCACCTTGGCCGTGTCCCCGACCACGAACATGGTTCCCACCGGCTTGCTCTCCCGGCCTTCACGGCCAATCTCGGTGGCCAGGTCCACAACTGCGCGCAACGTTTCCAGCGGCACCTGGGTGTCAAGCTGCCGCAGATCGCGGGCCGTCAACCGTTCCAGGTGCTCGCCCAGGTGGATCACGCTCAGGCTGTCGATATGCTCCGGACGTTTGTCTTCCCCTTCGATGCCGTTATAAAGAGTGACGACATGGGCGCCGGGGCGGAGCATTTCGCAGGCGACCGCTTCGAGAAGGGCCAGGCTGAGCCGTTCTTCCTTCGGCGTTGGACCGGGATCAATGTCCAGAACAATCAAATCCGGATAGGTTTTCAGTTTCTGTGTGAGGAGCTTGTCCTGGGCGGCCACCAGAAGCTTGCAATCGGGCATGAGCTCGCGGACCGCGTCCCAGTTGAGATCGGTTTCCGTAAGCAGCAAGATGGCGTCGGCCGGCAGTGCCTGTTGCATCTGCCAGGCGGCTTTCATCAACACCTTGGTCTGCGTCGGCAGCATAAACCTTGTCAACTCCCGTTTGATGGTTTCATGTTATCCAACGATGGGAAACAGAGCAATGAGAATTGGAGCGTAAATGGGTGCGGCGGTTGTATTTGGGGGATACGGGACTTTCGGCAGCATTGTGGCCCGGGAACTGGCCGCGCACGGAATTTCCGTAACAATTGCTGGCCGTGATCTTGCTCGAGCCGAGTCATTTGCCAAGGCCCTTGGCGTAGGACATCGGGGACTGACTGCGGATGTGACGAATGCTAATTCATGTCGCGCATCTCTTCAAGATCAATCCGTCGCGGTCAATTGTGCCGGCCCCTTCGCTCCTTTTGCCGATGCGCTGTTAGAAGCGTGTCTGGATCGAGGTTGCCATTATGTCGATATTGCTGACGACCCTGACTACACCCGCCTAGTTCTCAGTAGAGGAGAATTGTTTCGGCAACGAAAGTTAGCGGCCGTTTATGGTTGTTCCAGTTTGCCCGCCATTTCCGGAGCGCTGGCGCTGAGGAGTCTGGCCGATGCTTCGGCGCGACCCGAGCACGTCCGTGTCACATTGCTGATCGGCAATAACAATCCGAAGGGGCGGGCCGCCATCGCTTCCCTAGTGGGCGGCCTGGGCAAGCCGATTCGCGCCCCGCAGGGAATCATCAGAGGGTTCCGCGAACGTGATGTGGTGACTTTGCCGCCGCCGTTTGGCCGCCGTGCCGTTTTCAATTTCGACAGTCCCGAATACGACCTGTTTCCCGATCTGCTCGGTGTGCAATCGGTGGCAGTGAAAGTAGGCTTCGAATTCCGTCCCGCCAATTATTTTTTTGCTTTCCTGGCGACGCTGGGATGGAACTTCGGAGTGAAAACAACAAGCATTCTTGCGTGGCTTGGAAAACACACACCCCGCTTTGGCACGTCCGGAGCGGCAATCATGACGGAGCTGTTTTTTCCAGACGGCTCGATCCGGCAAGCCACTCTGCTAGCCCGCGAGCAAGGCCAGCGCATGGCGGCATTGCCATGTGCACTGGTGACCCATTCCCTCTGTCTGGATCCCGTAGCGAAGTTTGGGGCCATGACCGCGTATGAATTCTTGGGAGCCCCTGTCCTATTGGACGGGTTAATACAGCAAGGATTTGAATTTTTGCTGCACACAATTGAAAATTGACTGCCGCACAGAATCAATCGTCGTCCTCAAGTTTGCCGCCGCGGATTAACTCGTCTGCAGAGAGGCCTGGGTCCGCGCGGTTGGGTTTGTAGTGATAGTCTTCAATTATTGGCAATGTGCGGAGATATTGCCGCCCGGCGCCCTGGATCCAGACGAAGCGGTCGTAGTATTTGGTGGGCCTGAACCACACCCTCGATGCATCGAGCAAGCCGGACAAAGTAATGGCGATACCGACCAGCGCCGCCACG
>Ga0066903_100000382_pt1 | contig 26978 bp, 40 predicted proteins | sample PanSoiMetaGPlot1_FD_67491 | JGI IMG/M metagenome (GOLD analysis project Ga0066903, IMG submission 67491) | Tropical forest soil microbial communities from Panama analyzed to predict greenhouse gas emissions - Panama Soil - Plot 1 (version 2) | ecosystem: Environmental > Terrestrial > Soil >... | reverse complement strand
AGGTGGCGGGCCGGGACCGGTGATGCGCCCGAGCACGCCCACGCCGTCCACCTCAAAGAACGATTCGAGATCCTCTTTCTCGTATCCACTCGGCACATTACTTGCGCCCCTTCGTCGCGGTCTTTTTCGCCGGGGCCGTGCGGCCGATCGTCTCGTCGATCTCGGCCTCGTCCGGGCCATCGTCGATCAACTCGGCGCGGCCATCGTTGACGAGCTCAAACGCAAAATTGAGCGGGACCTCGGCCTCGTCCTCGTCATAGTCCGGACCGTAATCGGTGCCCGCATAGCAGACGTTGGTCCGAAAGCGCACCCGGCGCGTTTTATCCTGACGGCCAAAGCCTACGGGTGGCATGTTTTGTCTTTGCCTCCAATATCGCCGCTCGAAGAATCCGCGGCGACTAATCATCGCGCCCGAGCTCCCGCGCCCTCACTCGCTCGCTTAGGTGTTAGTGAGGCCGGTGCCCTTCGAGAAGGCCTTGGCGTGCCGGGCGTTAACGTCAACCATCACAAAGCTTGTTACTTCGATCATGCCTTGTTTTTTCAGGCGATAGGGATCCGTGATGATTTCGAGTGCGCCCCACTCACCGATCAAGAGCTCAGACCACACGCCGAAAATGATCCCGTGCTCGTTGGTGCCCGCGCCGAGGGTTTTGCTCACTTGGTTGGACACCTCGGCCCGGTATCCGTTCATCTCGCCGTTAGCGAAGATCGGAAGGGCGATCACGTTCGCCATGACCGGCGCTTGTTTCGCCTTGCCGCCGATCTCGGGCGTGGTCAAGTAAGCCATCGTCCCGACGTCCGCGTTGTTGGCTTCGATCACGGTTTCCATATCGACCACCTTGGCGAAAGTGATCGCGCCACCCATCGCCACGGCGTTGACGCCGGTCAACGAATAGAGGCCGGTCGGTGCAGGCGCGCCGCCGCCGTGAATCGCCGCCAGATCGATCGCCAAGGCGTTGATCTGGACAAGATCGTTTTGCACGAGGCCGTCGACGTTGGCGACGCCCTGTTGCAGTAATTGCCGCGAATAGCTCGTCGAGCTTTGCCCGGTCTTAGGCGAGAGGACCACCTGATCGAGTAACAGATTGGAATCGGCAACGTCCGCGCCCGGATTCTCACCCACCCACACGAAGGTCCCCGCGCCGGTCTGCCGCGGAAAAGCGACGTTGCCGGTCAAGCCCGGAAGGACCGTCGCGCCAAGGAGCATCACCTTAGCTTTGTTGCGTAACATTTCGATGAAGGATCCGGGCTCAGTAAAGACGAGCTCTTGGCCCTTCGTCGCCGTTTTCGTGTCGAGGCCTGCGCGCTCAAGCTCAAGCCCGCGCGAAAGCGCGATCCCGGTTGGCATGTAAAACCCGCCGTGCTTTTTCGCGCCCGGTGCGTCGAGCTTGCGTTCGATCTCTTCCGAGATCTCAAGCTCAAAGCATTTGGTCTCGCCGCGGTAATCACGATCGCGCGCGTTGGCATCGCTGAGGATCGCCCGTGCGATTGAATAGCGTTTGCGCTCGCCGTCCGTGAGTGTCACGAGCGGGGCCGCAGGCGGCGGCGGCGCGGTGGCCCACGCGGATCGCTTCTCGTTGAGCGCGGCAAAGAATTCCGTCTCGGTCTTGTTGGTGAGCGCAAACTCGCGGGCCATCTCCGTGAGCTCGGCCTTGCGCTCGTCCGTCGAGCCGAAGCCCACGGCGAACGTGACGAAAGAGTTGGTCCGCTCTGTCATAGCGACGAAGGGATTCGGTTGCGTTGCAGGCGGCGGCGTTTGCGTTGTTTCCATAATTGACCTCACTTGCGTCGTTGATTTGGCGGCGCGGCGCGCGCGCTCTGCGGTTTCCTCTTCGTCCGTTGGATTGTCTTTGGGATCGGCCTCGGGATCGTCCTCTTCCCCGTCGCCCTCGGCGCGTAGGGTGCGGCCTATGCCGACGCTGATATCGCGCGGCACCGCGGCGATCGAAGCCTCAAGGGGTTCCCAATCTTTTGACCGGTAGGTGCTCGGGCCCTTGTCGCTCTTTTGTTCAAGATCGAGCTCGTGAAGGATGAAGCCCGCCGAGGTGTTACGGCGGATCCCGTCCTGAATATCGCGGAAGATCTCTTCGGCAAGTTGCGAGCGCGAGAAGCGCGCGGTCGCACGTAGCTTGCCGCCTTCGAGCCGGGCGTTTTCGAGGACGCCGATCTGTTGGTCCACTGAGTGATTAAGAAGTAAGGGCGCGCCCGATTTCATCCGATCGAGGCGGACGGATCCTTTGCCGTGATCGAGAATGATCCGGCCGAACCAATGATCGATCGGTTGATCGGAAGAGATCGAAAGCTCGACGGTGCGTTTTTCCGTGTCTATTTCGGCGGCGCGATCGATCTCGATCGGCATCTCATAGACCCGGTTGAGGACCTCGGCGAAGGGACGGCCGTTACCATTTGGGAAACGCTTCGGCATCGGCCGCGGATTGAACCACAAGATCTCGTGGGTTTGTCGCGCCGGGTGTCACTCTATTGTGTGCGGGTGCTCGGGAGCAAAACGGATTCGAAGATCGGGAGCACGCGATCGGCGTTCTCGCCGTCGCCCTCTTGCCCCTTGTCCGCGCCCTCGCCTGCGGCCGGTTGCTCTTTTTCCGTTTTAGGTTTTGGCTCGGGCTTGGCCGAGAGTTGCACCGGAAGGCCCGCCGCTTCGAGCAATTTATTTTCCGCCGCGAGCTTCGCCACGTTATCAACGAAATCGTCGCCGCGTTGATCGCAGTAGTCCGTCCGGGATTCGAGCCCGTTCATGATCGCGAGGATCGCCGCTTGGATATCTTTGAGCGGATCCACCCAATCCCACCCGCGCGGCCGCCACGTATCGCGGACCCGTTCATAGTCGCGCAGGGAAAGATCGATCGCCCCGGTGAGCATCGCGGACCGCAACCAATTTTTGAAAACGCGCGAGCAAAAATGTTGAATCATGAAGATCTGCAACATGCGCCAAAGGTCCCGCTCTTCGAGAAGCCCGGCGCGGATCGACGAGTAGTTGACACCCTCGCGATCGTTTGCCAGCGATTCATAAGAGACCTCAAGCCCCGAGGCGATATCGCGCTTGACCTCTTTGATAAAGTCCGGGACGTTGGCGTTCGGGTGTTTCGGATCGTTGCTCTTTGCTTCCCACCCGGCGGGCAAGACCATTGCGATTCCGGGTTCAAGCTCGCGGATCGCGCCCGCCTCGAAATCGCTCGGCATCGCCTCGGGCGCGTCGCCTTGATCTTCATCTTTCGGCGGCATCAAGTAATCGGTCACGCACGCCCCGGCGCGCGCGGCGGCGAGCTCGGCGTCGATCATGCCGCCTAACGTGTGAATATCGTCCATCGCCGCGTGCACCCACGGCACCCCGCGTGTTTGGATCTCGTCCTCAGTGACTAGAAACTTGTGGATCACCTGATCGGCCGGGAGTGGAAAACGGATCCGCGCCTCGGGCCCATACTCGGCCGCCATGTAATCCGAGGTTGGCCGCGTGAGGTAGTAGCGCACCGGGCGATCGTTTTCGTCGAGCTCGACGGACATAAGCACCCGGTGGCCGTTTGGCAAGAGTTGCGAGAAGGTTTCGTCGAGCCACGCCGGATCGCGGAAGTTGAGCGCGTAACCAAATCGATTCGGCGCGCCCGTAACCTCGCGGCATAGGAACTCGCCGTCGCGGGCCATCGAGCGCAGGGCGTAACACTGTTGTCCGATAAACGAAAGCTTGCCCGAGGTGCTCGCGGTCTCGGGCGCGCCCCACTCTTTGAACGCGTCCTCGATCATCAGGGCGATCGCTTTGTCGCGCTCCGTGGTCGAATTGCCGTGCGGATCAAATTGCACCCGCAACACGATCCCGTCCGGCCCGATCACGTTCGCCGAGATCATCGAAAGAAATTTTTTCATGACGCCCTTATTGCGGTAGAGCTCGCGGGAGCGGGCGCGCAGATTTCGCAACGAGCGGCGGATCTCCATGTTGGCCGAGGTTTGCGCCACGGACCAATCGGCCGTCAGGTTTGAAGGGATGGCCGCCTTGTAGGTGCGCCGGTGATAACTCGCCGGGGCCGCAGGCCTGCCGATCTCAATGCCGATCGCTTTCAGGAATCGCCGGATCTTCGGGTGCATCGCTTCGCCCCTTAGCAGTCAACAAAGCGCGTGCGGATCGTGGTCATAAAGGATCCGCCCTGCGCGACGCGCTCGGCGCGCTTGGCGTCGTTGTAAAGTTGCTGGAATCGCGTCTCGGCCTTCATCAATTCCTCGACGCTCATCCACTCGATCGTTTTATCGCCGATCTGACGGCGCAATTGACCGCGCGTGGCCGTCTTTGCGATCGCCGCCCGGATGGCGTCGAGGGTTGCCTTGTACTCGGCGGCGTTGGCGCTAAAGCTCGCGGAGTCCCGGACCGGGATCACGAGCGCGCGGCGGCGCGCCTCGCCGGAGTCCGTTGTGATCTCGTTATAGCAAGAGTAGTTCACGCCGATCGCGGCGTTGGCAAAATCGATCTTGATCGTGGCCGAGGTATCGTCGAAGGCCTCGCTCATTACTGTGAGACCATCGGGCACGGACCACGCCGAAGCGACGATCTTTTCCGTGGCTGAGATCTCGCCTAAGAGCGCGGTGTAATCCTGCGTAAATGTTTTCTTGTCGCCGGGATCGACGGGATCGGCCGTGGTCTCGCTCATAACGAGCGGGAGACTACACGAAGGCGGCGGCGCTTTGTGGCCGCGCGTGTCACTTGCGGAAAAACCAATAGAGAGCGGCGGCGAGGGCCGCGAGGATCACGAGCCAGATCGACCACACAAACCAAAACGCGAGGCGCTCTTGCTTCATACAAAAAGGCCGGGCCGGTAACAGGGCAACCGGTCCGGCCCTCCCCTATCCTGAAAAGCCCACACCCTTCAGGAAATTTGGATCAAGCGACAATTGGCAACCGGGGAGATCATACACCCGCGCGACGCGGCGTGCGGGCCGGTGCGTTTTTTTTTCAGGGCGCGATCCACTTCGCGATCGAAAACCAAAAAGCGATCGTGGGTTTCAGGATCGGCGCACACATGATCACGCGCCCGCGTTCGATCACGAACCCGGCGCAAAGATATCGCGTGGTCACCTGATAAAGACCGTCCGGCCCTTTTACCGGGCGCAACGTTCCGCTTCGAGGCGCTTGATCGATTCGCGTTTGCCGGTGAGAAGTGTCCACGTCCCGCAATGATCCCAAGGTTGGACCGCGGCGATTAGATGTTTGTCGATCCATTTTTGTGAATAGAGTTTGCAGGCGATCGCCTTCTCGTCGCCCGAGCTTTCACAATTTAGATAGAGGTGAAGATCCTTAGACTCGGCGTCGAAAAATTCAAACGCCGTCGCGGGCTCGTTGGCGTGCATCGATTCGGCGAGCGCGATCAAGCACTCGCGCGAAAGCTTCGCCGGGACCGTGATCGCTTTCCATTGCCGCCCGGCGAAGCGATAGGCGGCCACCTCTTTGACGCTTATGTTTGCGGGCTCGCAGGCCTGCGGCGCGCCGAGGCCGCCGAGGGCGACGAGGATCAATACTGTGATCGTTTTCATTGTGTGGGCTTTCCTTTCCTCGGGGACCATTATGCCGGACCGATCACCAATTGTGCACGAATCCGCCGCGCCTTCGCGGCATTCTGAAAGGCCGCCCGGCCGGTGCTCGTGGTCCACTCGTGGGCCCTTCGTCGCCGCCCCGGTCCTCGCCCTCGCCCGGTCCGCGCTCGGGCTTCGGCGGCCCTTGCCCCGTTTTCGCCGCCTCGGCGCGCTCAAGCAAGAGCTCGCGATAGTGTTTCAAGTTTGGTTTTAGGATCTCTTTTGCCGCGAGGTTGTAAACGAGATCGTCCCATGCTTCGTTACGCGCGCCGGGCTTAAGCTCCCACCGCTTGACCGGGAATCCCCGGTGATAAGTTTGCACGGCGCGCTCGCTCGTCAATTGATCGAAATAGTCCGCCGTGTAGTGCGCCGGAAAATGGTAAGAGGCGGGCCCGCCGATCCACTCGCGGTCTTTGGACCATCCGGATTTCAGCGTCGCCGCGATCCGGGCCTTGGCCGCCTCCGTGCCGATCGTTCGCAAGGCCACATTCTCCCGGCCCACTCGCGAGGGTTTTTTGGGCGCGATCGGTTTGCCCGGTATCGACGATCCTTTGACGGCCCACCAAAGCTTACGCCGCCCGGCCGCGCGCTTACAGAACTTATAAACGGCGTCGGTATAAGCGCCGCCCGAATCGATGCACCCGCACCGCACCCGCATCGCGACGCCGAGCTCGTGCCGCCAGTCCCGCTCAAGATAGCGCGTGAGCTCGTCCCACACGGTGATCTCACCCTCGGCCGAGACGCGCGCCGGATCACCGCGCAAGATCTGATAGTCGATCGACCACCGTTCATCGCCCACGCCCCACCCGGCGATCTCCACTTCGAGCCGATCGATCTGTACGTCAACGGCGAAGGTTAAGAGGACCACGCCCGCCGGGACCTCGGCCTTATATTCCTCTTGCCGGAATTCTAGATCCTCTTTGTCGATCTCTTCCCACGGTTCCCAAAGCTCGCCGAGCGTCGTGTTTACAAAGACCTGTTTTTGCGTGAGCGAGTGCTCGTGGGCCGCGCGCGTCACCTCTTCGGCCATCTCACCCCACGAGACCCACGGCGAGACCGTGCCCGGCAATTTGAAACCGGCGACGCCCGCGAGCTCGCGCTCGGCGATCCACGCGTAGCGCTTGGTCAATTCCTCTTTGTCCTCGTCGCGGATCTGCGCTTCGCACTCCGGGCAAACATAGACGGCGTCGGCCGGGGCCAGATCGAGATCGGACCATTTGACGTTCTGCCAGAGTGGCTCCTGCCACGCATCGCAGGCCGGACACTGAACAAAAAGACGGCGGCGATCGCTGGCATCATAGGCGCGGGCGATCCGTGACTGTCCGGCGATCGTGGGCGAGCTCGTCATGACCACGAGGGCGTCGAGCATGGCGGCAAAGTTGCGCGTCCGGACCCGAGCGAGGGCCACCGGATCACCCTCGGCCCCGGCGCTTTGCGGAAAGCGATCCACCTCGTCGAGCAATAGGACCCGGATATCTTCCGAGGCGAGGCCCACCGGTGAGTTAGCACCCACGATCGAAATGTGCCCGCCGCGGAACGTTTTATGAAGTAGCGTGTTGCCCGAGTCTCGCGCGCGCGGATCCTCGACGAGATCGCGAAGCACCGGCGTCTCGCGGATCAAAGAGGTGAGGCGATCGCGCGAATACTTCTCGGCCATATCAAGCGTCGGTTGGACCATCATGATCGGACACGGATCCGTGTGCATGAAAAAGCCCACAAGGTTGTTAAGCACACCCTCGGTCTTGCCCACGCGCGACGAGGACCAAAGCACGATCTCGCGCACCCGGCGATCGGTGGCGCATTCGAGGATCTCGCGCAGGAAAGGCACCCGCGAGGTTTGCCACCGTGCGCCCACCTCGGGGCCCTGACTAACGACGCGATATGTATCGGCCCACTCGTTGACCGTGAGGCGCGCGTCCGGGATCGCCGCGACGATCGCTTCGCGGAAAAGAGATTCGATCGTGAGCGTGGCCGCGGGTGTCACTGTCCGCCGTTAGCGATCGCTGAGTTGAAAGCCATCCGGGCCTCGCTGAGTTTGCGGAAGGCAAGCGTCTTGCCGGGACCGTCCGGCGTTAGATCCCACAAGGTGTCGGCCGCATTGATGAAGAGATCGGTCACGGTCTCGAAGCGTGGCCGGGTTTCGTCCGTGGGCGCTTTATAACGAAAGTGATCGAGGGTTTCCTCTTTGGTTCGCATCGTTGGTTTTTTCCTCCATCAAAAGATCTGCGGATAGTCTCGTTTGAGCTCTTCAAAGATAAGCGAGAGATCGATCTCGATCGTGTGGGCAAGGTCCGCGGCGCTGCGGCACCGGCGCAGGCGCTTGGCATTCTCGCGGGGATAGCGGCGGGCGATCCTCGTGTGCATCGCCTTTACGAATTGAAAGAGGTGCTCGCGCACTTCATTCAGGGCCACGAGATCGCCGCGCTCGCGTTGTAGCTTGAGGGTGATCCGCGCGGCCTCGGCGATCGTTTTCTTGCGGCGCGCTTCATTCAGGCCCGAAGGCTCGCGCCCGTTGCCGAGGGCCGCGGCCGCGCGCTCTTCGTCGTAAAGCTTCTCGCGCGGGCGATCGATCTTTGGTTTGATCCCGGCCGCGTCGAGACGCTCGGCGATCGTGGCGCGTGATAAACCGGTCCGCCGGTGCAGGGCCGAGATCGAGGCCGTTGGTGCTCTTTTTGCCGCCATGCTTCATTTTTGCCGGATCGGCCAAAAAACGTCGCGCATAATCGCCCTGTGACGCGTTTTTCCGAGGCGGGCAAGGCGATAGCATGGACCTTTTTTGGTCGTTTTCACCTCTTCATCAATTCAGGCTTGAGACCGGCCAAGGTGAGGCGCTCAAGCGTAACGGCGCAGAACTTCGGATCGAGATCCATCGCAAAGCCGGTCCGGTGCATCGCCTCGCAAGCGATCAACGTTGGACCACTCCCGCAGAACGGATCGTAAATCGTGCGCGCGATATCCGTGACGGATAAAAGCGTCTTGATTAACTCGACGGGTTTTTCCGTGGGGTGATTCACGTTGCCGGTGCGCGCGATCTGGACGACGTTGCCCTGCGCCTTGTGGGGATCGAAAGGTTGGACCACCCGCATCGCGCACAAGATCAATTCATGTTGAGAGCGCCACCCTTGGCCCATACCGGGCGTCCCCTTGTCCCACACGATCATGTTTCGCACGCCGTAGCCCGAGCTCTCGGCCACGTCGAAGAGATTGATCCACATGCGCCAGTCCGTGAAAATGTAGAGCACGCCCGCGCCCACATTGCTCAAGACCGTTTTCAAAAGCGCGATATAGCCACGGGTGGAAAGCGTGTCGTTTGCGATCCGGTGTTTACCGCGGCGGCCGATCGATCCCGAGGCCTTGCCCGCCTCTTGAAACCCGCCCGAGCAATACGGCGGATCCGTGATCACGGCGTCGATCGGGCCGTCGAATAAAAGAGCGATGTCGCGCCGGTCCGTGGCATCGCCGCAGGCGAGCCGGTGATCGCCGATCGCCCAAACTTGCCCGCGCTTAACTTTCCATTTTTTGTTGAGCTCGGCCGCGCGATCGATCAACTCCGCGGCCGGGGCGTCCTCGCCGGTGGCCGGGGCCTCGACGCTCGCGAGCTCGTCGAGCTCGGCCGCGGTGAACATTTGATCGAGGTTGACGCCCTCTTGTTGTAGCACGTCGAGGATCTCGGGATCCCACTCAAGCCCGAGCTCGCCGCCGCGGTTGTCTGCAATCGCCAACTCGCGCGCCGCGGGATCCCGGTCCATATCGAGATCGGTGCGTTGCACGACCACGAGTTGATCGCCGCGTGTCGGGACCACGAGGATCTCAAGGCCGCGCGCGCGGGCTTGCTCGCCGATCTTGTTTCCGGCAATCAATTTGCCGCGCCGGTCCGTGAGCACCGATCGGCCTGCGCCGTAACGATCGAGCGAGTGACCGGCGAAGGCCCGGCCGCGATCGGTGCCGCGGTTGGCGTTCTTATCGTCGAAGCTCAGATCCTCGATCGTTTTTAGTTTCTTAACGCCGTCGGTCCTCATGATTTCCTCAAGCGCGCGCGCGGCCCCGCAAAAGGTTCGCGCGTAACAAACAAAGGTCCCGCCCGAAAAGATCGCATAAGTGATCGGCCGTGAGCCGTCAGGCGCGCGCCAAACTTGCGGCCGGATGATCACCGCGCCGTCGCGAAGGCCTTGGCGACGGCGGCCTCGAAGATTGGCCCAAAGCGCCGGGCAAAGATCCGCTCCGTGGGCGCGCCTAAAAAATCCTTCTCCCGGATCCGCGCGCGCGGGACGAGGATATAAAGCGCCACGAGGCGCGAGGCTTTGCCGCGGCCCTTGCGCTGAAAGAGCACGCGCACTCCGCGCTTTGTGACGATCACAAAATCACGTTTGCCCACGAGGGCCCGCGGGCGTTGCGCCTTCGTGATGATCTCGCGCTTCGTGCGCTTGACGTTCTTTGTCGGGATCGCGAGGAAATCGCCCGCGGGTGTTTTCATCACAAAGGATCCCGCGGGCTTTTGGACGAACTTTTCGAGCCAGTCCGCCGCGGTGCCGATCCACGCCGAGAGATCTTGTTTCGTCGCGGGCTTGATCCGCACGCCGAAAATATTCGACGGTTTGTCCCACCCGGTCCGGACCGTGAAGCCCGATTCGATCTCTTGAATGACGCCCGCTTGGATCTCTTTCGCCGTCGCGGTGAGCGCCGAGGCTAAGGCGAACGTCGTTTGTTTATCGAGGGCCGTTGAGCCCGCGATCTTGATCGTCATCCGGGTGTTAATCATTTTCCGCCTGCGAAAAAGAAAGAGGCCGCGAGCACCGCGAGCCCGGCGGCGATCAATGATTTCGAGCGCGCGGCCTCGATCACGAAAATGACGATCGCGGCGATCAAAAGTCCGGTCCTGATCATGATGTTTCCTCCCGTGCTTTCGTTAGTCCTCGCGCTTTGAGTAGCGCGTCGAGCGCGCACCCGTCGCCCACATGCCGGGCAAGGTGCCGCCGTAGTTTGCGAAGCTTGTTCGGTCCGGCGCGATCGACGCGGTAGGCCTTACACTTCGCCTCGTTGCGGCCATATTTTCGCGTCCCGCTCTTTCCTCGTTTATGTTCCGGCTATCGTTGTTGTTGAAAACGGATCTTTTTTCTGGCGCTAGACCTCCCCCGCCGTTGCGCGTTACCCGTTCAGCGTGCCCTTGCTTCGGAAGGACCCAAAGATCTGCGGTTGCCGGGGATCGGGCGCAAGCCTCGGGCGTCGCGCGTCCGCGCGTTGATCGAAGAGCTCGCGCATATGCTGCGCGGCAATCCGTCGCGTGATGCGGTTGCGCTCTTTCAGGCGGCGCACCGTCTCGCTTCTCTGATTGATCACATAGACGTCGACCGCGTGGCGCTTCGCCTCGTTGCCACTCAAGAGAAAGCCGAGGCTCGTCTCTAAATGGTTCGGGATGATCGGATAGCCGTCCGGGTTGAGCGTGTGCAATTGCCGCAACGTGCGGACCGGCAACCGATAAAAGACGTCGAAGTTACCAATCACCAACTCGTTACAGTGAGGCCGATAGATCCCCGATTCGATCCAATCGGGATCAAGCGGGTGGCTCTTCTCTTTGATCTCAATCCAAAGGTTGCCCGTTTGTTCAAAGCGATCGTCAAACTTGATCTCGTGTAGGCTTTTGGATTCGCCCTCGCTCAATTGATAGACCTTGCTTGTCCACTGAACGATCACCAACCCACGCCGGAAGCACTCGTCGATCACAAAGTCCTGATAGAGTTGGCCGCGCTCAAGCTGCGCCTTGTAATAGTTCGTTGCCATAGATCTCCCACTTGTCCGCCTTCGTGCGGGCGAACATCTCAAGCCGACGCCCGTGTGGATAAAGGGCGTCGATCATCACCCGGAATTCCTCGGGCTTGGCCGAGTGCTCGCCCCGCTCAATGCTCACGACGGAATCGTAGAGGGTGCGAACGTCCGGAAGGCACGAGCCACGGGTGCACACCAACAAGAGCTCGTGACGGACGCTGTTGTAGTGCCCGAGGTTGTGCCGGATCTTATCCCACACAAAAGACGCCTTGTACTGAAAGCCCCACGCCTTGATCACCGGCGCGCACTCAAACAAAAGCGGTGATGTGGTCCAAAGAAAAAGCACGGCGTTATCTTCGATCCACTCGATCACCGGAAGCGCGCAAAGCTCAGCGATCGAGAGCGTCGGATAGTGAGCGCTCGCGCCGGTTGTGCCTTCGAGACCGTCGCGCGTGTCGCCATAACGCCACGGTGGATCGGCGTACACGATCCGATATTTGCCCGTCGGTATCTCGGGATCGAACTTTGCCGCGGCCTCGCGGGCCTCGGCGCGCCTGACCTCCGTGATGCTTCGCTCGCCGCGCTTGATCTCTTCGTGTGCGATCGGGTTGCGCTCGCGCAAGCGCGACAAAAACTGCGCGGTCTTACTTTCATCATGCGAGATCCCGATCTCCGCAAGCGTGGGCGTGCGGACCACCGGCGCAGGCGTGTCAAATAAAACCACGGGATCCGATCCCGCGGTTTTTCGTGGTCGCCCGCCTTCGCTCAACTCTGCGCCCTGTAAGAATTCGCCGAGCAAGGTCATCGCCTCGATCCGGATCTCGTGGGCGTACGCGATCGCATCTTCGGAAAGCTTTTGGCGGCGCGCGTAGATCTCGGCGGCCTGCGCCAGATCGGCGACGCGCTTGGCGTCGCGCGCGTCCTTAGCCTCGGCCAACAAAGCCCGAGCTTGATCAAGGCGGGCCAAGATCAAATCGGATTCTTCGAGCGGCACGAGCTCAGAGGGATCGACTTTTATGATCACATCTTCCGCCATTAGTCCTCGCGCGGCGTCAAACGAAAATAAACGGCGAGCCGTCCGTGCTCGCCCGGCACGGTAGGCGCGACCCGCTTGAGCGAATCCAATTGTCGCCCGAGAGCGTCGAGGCGTGCGCCCACGGGTGGCACATACGGCGTCCCGTCGCGCAGGCAAAGCCCGATCTCTTTCGCCCGGACCATCGGGGCCAGCGATTCAACCACGGCCGTCGCATCAAGCCCGGTCTCGTCGCGGATCTCTTCGAGGGCGAGACGCTCGAAGCTCGCGAGCGCGCGCCGGATTAACTTTTGTTTTTCCTGCGGCGATCGGAGTTGAAAGCGCACGCGATAGCTGAGCGAGTTGATCGAGAATGAGAAGCGAGGAAAGCGGGCCGAGAGTTTGTCGAGCTCGCGGGCCAGAATGAGCGCGTCGAGATCTCGGGCGCTCCGCTTTGCATCACGAAAGCGCGCGCGCCGTTCTGCAATTGCCCTGCGCGAGCTCGCCACCTATTCACCCCGGAAAAAAAACAAAGCCTCGAAACCCGCCGCCAAATAAGCCGCGCGGTTTCGAGGCTTTGATCGCGCGGTTTTGCTGGCTACCGGCGATCGTGTGAGAGGCCCACATTGTATCACGGCCGCGATCATCTCAACTCGTTAATGATTTTCCCGTTGGTCCAATCACGCGGATCCCACTTTGCCGCATCGCCGCCCGCGGCATTGATATCCCAAATCGTTTGCTGTTGGTCCACCGTCAACGCCCCGAGCTCGCCGCGGGCGCTGTAGCCTTTGAGCTCGCGGTGCAAGATGTGGCGATGGTCCAACCCGCGGATCGGTATCAATAAAAGATCGAGGATCCCGGCGCTTGAGTTGAACGTCTTGCGAAGCCAAAGAAAGCGCCACCCAAAAGCGTCGCAGGCGTCGCGGATATTTTCCGCGAGCTCGTCCTCTGTCATATGCTCGCCGCGCCCGAGCAAGCGCGCGGCCTTGGCGTGGCCCTTCATCACCGTCGCTTTGCTTTTTCTTTCCGCTCGATCGCTTTGATATCGACGCCGAGACCCTTGGCCCACGGCGCGATCCGCTCTTCCGCAAAGTAAGAGGCGGCCCCGGCGTTAACCTCGTCCCGGATGAAGTTGGCGGCCAAGCTCGGGCCAAACTCCGCGGGCTTGATCTTTTTCGGCAACCCGAGCTCGGCCGCGAGCTTTTGCAGTAGTCCGGGCGTGAGCTTTTTCAGGCGCGCCGCCTTTTCGAGCATGGCCGCGCGCACGGCCGGATATAAAGCGACCCATCGCTGGCGCTTGGCGAGATACTCGGCCCGCGCCGCGGCCACGCCCTCGTCGCCGATATTCGAGACGAAACACGGGATCTTTTCGAGCCCGGCGTGGGTGCACGCGCGCAGGCGGCGCTCACCAAAAACCACCTCAACAAAGCCGTCGCCCTGATCCGGCCGGGGCCGCACAAGCAAAGGTTCGCGCAGGCCTTCGGCCCGGATATCGGCGGCGAGGATTGCCACATCGTCAACGGTGAAAGTCCGCGTCGGATCACCGGTCATGATCTGCGCGCGCGGTATCAACTCAGATTTTCCCTTAATCATTTTTTCCCCTTTCGTTATGCCGCGGCGGCCTTCGCCTCCGGGGCCTCGTCGAGCTCTTCGCCGGTGATGCACGGTTCTTTTGTCCGTGGCTTTAGGTGTCCGGTCCGCTTGCCCGCGTTAATGTGATCGATCAATAGGTGGCCCAAAAGCGGGCGCGACTGTCCGGCCGAGTGGGCCAACGCTTTGATCTCCGGATCGTGAATCGGAAAAAGGGCGATCTTGCGTAAGAGGTGGCGCTCGACGACGAGGCGTTGATCGACCCAAAAATTCAAATGTCGCGAGAGCACATCGGCGAAGGCGTAGAGAAAGGTCCCCTTGAGGTGCGTTTGCCTTTCAGTAAAAACCACATTGCGAATCGACCAACACGAGTCCAACACATTGAAAAAGGTCGCGACGTTTTTCATCAGGATCCCGCGGTCCGTCGCGGCCATCAACCGGGACATAGATTCGGCCACTTGATCCCACCGCGACCCGAGCTTGCCGCCGAGGTGCGCGTGCAAAGCGCGGATCGTTTTCATCATCACGAGCGCGGTGAGCACCTCCGTCCGTTTTTGGTTCTGACCCCACGCGACGCGCTCGTGTAAAACGAAGTTACGATCCTTCTGCGTCATCTCATAGATCAACCGGACCGCGATATTTTCCGATCGAATATTCCGCAAGAGCACATTCGCCGAGACCTTCACCCGCTCGGCGTTGAGGATCCGGAAGCGCTCGCGCTCCCACGGGATCGTCGTGTTGAAGTAAAGCGTCGCGCCGAGGTAAGGCTCGCCGCCGTCCTGCATCACGCGGCGCGCGCCGGTGATGCGTTGCAGGCCGTCCACAACGAAAACGGGATCTTTGATATAGAAGCACCCCTCGCGCTCTTTGAAATCGCCGCCCCGGACCGCGAGCTCAATATCCGGGACCTTGCTGTCTTTGATCGCGCGGGCCAATCCGTTGATCGTCGCAGGCGAAAGGACGCCGCGTTGATAATCGGGCACGAGGATCGCGTCGAGTGATCCGGGATCAACCACGCCCCGCAGGATCAAAAACTCGCCCCGCTCTTCGAGGGCCGCATCGAGCATCTTGATCACGCTCTTAATGCGCGCCGGGTTTCTCGCACTAACTTTTTTGATTGTCGCCATAGTCAAATCCAATCTGCCGGGGATCCGGCGGCCGGTTGGCTTTCGCCTGAAAGCTCGCGCGCTTGAGGCCGCGTTGGATCTTGATCTCGTCGAGCCAGACCTTATACGGCCACATGCGCCGCTCAAAAAACGGATAGGCCACCCGCAACGCGCGCCGGATCTCTTGCTCGCTTTGTCCGGCCGTCTCGCGCAGTACACGCGCGATCACCGGCCGGGCGATATCGCGCCACGATCCGCCGCCCTGCGCCATCACGCAATGATCGGGACCTCGCCGATCTTGCCGGTGAGAAACTCGCGAATAGATTCGATCGCCTCGATCTTCCACTTGCCGCCATCGGTTTCGAAGAGGGCCGCCTCGGGTGGCTCGTCCTCGTCCGCCTTGCGTAAGCGCAAAAAGAAAGAGCTCGCCGGGTTCATGATCTCGGGAAAGGTCCGCCACGGGATCAAGGTCACGAGCGCGGGCACCGCGACGTCGCGCTTGGTTGTGATCCCCACCGTCGCCGTAACGCTTTGGCTTACGCCGTCGTCGTCGAATTGCTTGACGCTCGAATCCTCGACGCGCCCGAGGATCCGGATCAACGCGTCAACGTCCTCGGTCTCGGCGAAGAGCGAGCGCAGGGCGATGATAAATTGATCGAGGGGATAGAATTCGCCGAAGCGAAAGGTCCGGCCGATCACCTCGATCGCCTCGGCCCGGACGAAGGTTTCACGCTTGCGAAAGCGATCCTCGATCTGGCCCACGATCTCTACTTTGACCGGCGAGACCACATGCACCGCGAGACCATCGTCGGTCGCGAGCTCCGGGACCACGTGATCGAACTTGCGATCGCTCGTGATGTAATCGATCACGCTTTGCAACGTATGCGTCACCAAGGCCGCGGCCTGCGCCGGGCTTGGCGGGTTGAAGATCTCGCGGGTGACAAACGCGCGATCGTCGACGTCGAGTATTTCGGTTTTGACTGCGCCTTGGATCGCATGAATTAGATCGCGATCCTCGTTCTCGAATTCAGTTCGGGCCATAACTTATTTTTGCACCTCCAAAGGGATCGGCCTCGGCGCTTGCTCGTCGAGGAAAGACATTTGTTTGAGATCGCGCTCCGCGGCCACCGCGCGGCCGCGCTTGCTCCCGAGAAAAAAGACCGTGCGCGATTCCTGCGGCGCGGCGATCTTGCTCGCGACCTGAATACTGACGTCGGCGTGGCGGCGATTCTCCGCGGGCGTGATCGTGACTTTCAAAACGACCTCGCGCTTCGCCTCCGGTTTTGTGTTGGGATCCAAAATGTTTTGCAGCACGGCGTCGAGCTCATTGTCGAAGAGCTCGATCGCGGCCCCGTTGTTAAGCGTGGCGAGACTCACGAAGCGCTCGCCGGTTTCGTTTTCGTTCATGCTCTGACCTTTCCGCCGCTGAGCTCAAGCCCGCGCGCTTTCCGAAAATAAAAGATCACCGTCCCGATAAAATCCTCGCCGCGTGATCGGTCCGCGAATTCCGGCCGCGTGCCCACGAGGGCGATCGCTTCGTCAAAGGCTTTGCCCTCGCGCTTCATGATCCGGTCCACGGCCGCGATCGCTTCTAACAACCGATTCGGCGTTTGTCGCTCGGGCTCGCTCGCCGGTCTCGCGATCTGATTGCGCTTTCGTTGCGGCCCCGGCGCGCCCTGCCACATAGATCTTTTTTCATCTCTTGATCCATAGGGTGAAACCGGTTGCATAGTTTGCGGAATCGGGTTGCATGGTTTCGCGGAATCCTGTTGCATAGTTTCCGCACCTGAAACCCTGCAACCGGTTGCATGGTTTTGACCCCGATACTCGCGCCACGAAGGCCGCCGCGGAAGGTTGCCCGCGTTGAATTGATACCGCGTCGCCCGGCCCCGGCCGCCGCCCGCCTGCGCCTCGATCACTTTGAGCGCGACAAGCTCGGCGAGTTGATAGCGGATCGCCCGTGGGCCCACGCCGAGGGACCACGCGAGAAAGTCCGCCGAAGGAAAGATCCGATTCCCTTCATCCGGCCCGAGGCTCGCCATACATGCCGCAAGGGGTTTCAGTTTTGCGCTTAGTCCGGATCGCCAGACTTGCCGGGCGAGATATTCACCCACGGGGCCGATCGCTTTCCTTACCGGTGCTCAAAGCCGTCGCGTTTGCTTTGGCGCTTTGCCCTGCGCCCGATTTGGTCGCGGTCCGGCCCTTGGCATAGGCCGTCCGGGCGACGCCTTAGAGGGCCAGCAAACGCGAGATCCGGCCCTGCGCCCTTTGCCCTTTTTTGGCATCACCCGATCACCCGCTCGGCCTCGCTCTCGTATCCGAGCGCTTTGTAGGTGGCCGCCTCGCGCGCCCGCTTCTCGCGCCACGCGGCCCGCACCTCTTCGACACTCGCCCGGCGCGCACGCTCGGCCGCCTCGTGAGCTCGAAACCAACGCACCGCGGCCGAGCTCTCGCTCATATGCACGCCGAAGGCGAAGCCCAAAAGAAAAAGACCAACGCCCACGAGCGCCCCGATCACGATCACCAAAAACATCACGCCACCCCTTTCAACGCGCCGCGCTTTTTACTCCCGAAGAGCTCGGCCGCCCGCTCGAAGTGTTCCGCCCGCGAGTAGCGCGGCAAGGTGCCAAGCCAAAAGGGCGAGATCTTCCCCGCGCGCCGCAAGCGTTGCATCGTGCTCTCGCTCACCTTGAAGAGCGCGGCGAATTCCTCTTCCGTGTAGATCTCGTCCTCGCGCCGGGCCACCGTCTCGCGAAGTTGCCGATTTTCCTCTTCGAGCTCCGTGATCAAGGTCCGGGCCGCGGCGAGCGCGTGCACGGCCGAGGCCTCGGCCTCGATCAATTGCCGCCGCGCGCGGGCCCGCTTGCCTTCGAGCTCGTCGATCGCTTTTTGCGCGGCCGCCCCGCGCCGGGCAAAGTCTGTCAATTGGTCTCGCATGTTATGCCGCCTTGATGAAGTAGTGCCGCCGCTCACCGCGGATCCGGGTGCCGATCGCTTTCCGCCATAAGAGAAGCTCGGCAATCGCGTCCGTCACCTCGTCGCGCGTTAGTTTGGTCAACCGGACGATCTCGCGTTGCGTGCTCGCCCCGGCGCGCAGGGCGCGCAGGACCCGATCTTCGGGCTCACCTCGCCGGGCCTCGGCGATCACGCCGTGGCGACGGACCACCGGGAGCGGCGGCGACGCTTTCGGCCGGGCGATCGCCTCGCCCTTGCGCTTCGCTTTGAGGTTGGCCCGATGGATCCGGATCTTTTCGCGGGTGCAAGGTTTACAATAAAGGTTCATCCCATCGGCCCGCGCGCGGCATATGCCGAAGTTGCGATCGTTCGCCTCTTTCTCTTCGCCGCAATGTGGGCAACGTCGAAGCATGTGGGCCGCCTTTATTCGCTCCCGCCGTTTGCGAGAGCACGCGCGGACCTTCGCCGGTAAATCGAGAACCGCGCGCGCCCTCTTAACGGTCCGGGGCCTGCGCTGGCCGTGACAGGCCGAGCGCCTGCGCGGTCCGCAACTGGCGATCGCGGCCGCGCGCCCCGAATCTCGCCGGGCTTTATGTCAATCTTTCGGCCGGATGGTTGGGCGACTGAACCACCGCAAACGGAAACTTGCCGGGCCTCTTGCGTCTCTTTCGTTTGTTCTTTTTTTGTGGCGAGGCGACGTGCCTTTCGAGGATCAAGCGCACATAGTTGGAAAGCGTCCGGCCCTCCGCGGCCGCGAGCTTTTCGAGCGCTTCACGCGTGGGCCTGCCACAACGAACGAAAATTGACGCGCTTTTGGGTTCTGAATCCATTACTAGGACCACTGAGCCGGGGATCTGAAGAGTGTGGGGCGCGGATCCTGACAGACCCGTGTCCACCTTGTCAAGTAAAGATATACATTGACAGACAATCGCCCGATCGATCTAGAATTGGCCCACCCAAAGCCCTATGAAGCGAAATTCGCAAGCTTCGTTTAGACTCTCGCCGGATCTCAAAGCCGAGATCCGGGAGATCGCCAAAGAGGAACGGCGCACGCTGAGCAACGCGATCGAGATGCTCTTGCGGTCCGCCGTCCGTAACTACCGTCGCCGCAAAGTACCTCGCACGCCCGAACATTCAGACGAGCCGCTCTTACCGTCCGATGAAGCGATCGCGCGCCGCGTTGCGGATATCATCGTCGCCGGTGGTTTGCTCGGGAAAGGATCCGGGCGTCTGCGTGAGCAGACGCCAAACTTTCGCCGGGGCGACGGCGAGAAGAAAAAACAACGTGCTTAGTTTTTCGGCGCGCGGCCGATTGTGCGCGCGCCTCACTCGCGCCGCTTCCGTGGCGGGTGCGATCGTCGAGCCACTCGGCGAGGCGATCGATACACTCTCAAAGAGCGGCGGCAATTGACCAACCAAAAACCGAAAGGACAACCATATGCAAACGCAACCCACACAAGCGAACGGCGACGCCGAGCTCTTAACGCCCGGCGCGTTCATGACCAACGCCGAAGCGATGCGAAAGTTTGGGATCTCAAACTCGATCCTTTACGCGCTCGCCAAGCGCGGGATAATTCATCACACGCCGGGCCAAGGTTTCATCGAGGCCGAGATCGTCGCGGCGTTGAAAGCCAACAAGAGAATGAAGCGCAAAGGGCGCGCACCCGCCGCGCAGGCAAAGAAGCCCGGCCGCAAGGCCGCGCCGCCACCCGATCCAAACGCGCCCACGGGCAACACGATCACGGCATCGGCGGCCGCGAAAAAATACAGGATCCACCCGTCGACGATTTTCTATTGGCTCAAAGCCGGGCACGTTCGCCGCATGGCGGACGGTAAATTCAGCGAGGCCGATATTGCCAAGCGCGCCACCTCGCCGGAATTCAAACGCAACCGGGCCTCGGCGAAAGTCCGCGAGAGTGAGCGCAAGAGCGCACCGCGAGCGGCGACGAAAAAACCGCCGCGGGCGCGCGCCGCATCACCCGAGGCCGATCTCTCGCATCACGTCGCATATGTGGCCGGGCACACGGACGCCTTTTTGGATCACTACGCCCGGTCCAACTCGATCGATCCGGTGGCCCTGCGCGCCGGTCTCGCCAAGGTGTTAGAGGCTAGATGATCATGAGTGCACAATTAAAACCAAAACACGATCACGAGCTCGAAAAGAAAAAGCGATCGAATGTGATCCCGACCGTGGGCTTCAAATATTTGGGGCCCACTTTGCCGTCAGGCTTCGCGCGTCTCTTTCAGGTGAGACGCGCGGGGCGCTATTGGGGCCTGACCGTCGAGTGCCCGGTCTGTCACGAGAAGCCACCGCGCGAATGTGATTACGGTCTGCGGCGTTGGCGTTGGTTGTCCGTGCACCTCGCCGCGGTGCACAAGCGCGGAAGATAGATCACCGGCGCATTACTCCCCCACCTCGGCCCGCCACACCTTGCGGCGAGGCGCGAGCCATGCCTTCAAAGAAAATGCCGATTGATAGATCCGATTACATTCTGACGCGCGAGCTTCCGGACGGTCGCGTGATCGACGTGGCCCCGTTGCTCGGCGGCCGCGCGCGAATCATGTTGAGCGACAACGCCGAGACCTTCGCGTGGCTCGACGGTTGGTGATATGACGATCCTTTCCTCGCCGTGCGCGAGGCGCTCAAGTGGGATCCGGACAAGTGGGATCGCGAGACCAACGAGGGCGAGCCCGCCGGATGGTCCCGCGCCATGAACTACGGGCGCGCCAACCGATATCCCGCGAAAACCCCCTGATTTCCGCCCGATTTCGGCCGCCCGCAAATCCTATGTTTCCCGCTTGCGAAATCATATGGTTGTCCCTTATAATTTCTTTTGTGAGGCGGAAAGCCTAAACCAAAGAAAACGAAGGACATAAGACAATGACAACCAAAAATAAAAACACTTGCCCTAACTGCTCGCGGCCGCTCTTCGAGTGCCCCGCATGTGAAAACGAAACCTATTGCGACTTTTGCGCCGCGTGTAAACTCGGCTGCAATTTTATCCCGGCCGAAGAGGCGGCCCTCGCCTCGCGCCTCGGCCTGCGCGCCACGGTCAAGCCCGCGCCGAAAATGAGCAAGGCCGATCTAACTGAATACGAAAGCAAGATCCTCGATGTGCTCTTTGAATCGAGCGCCGCGAACGGTCACGACTTCGGGTTCATCGAAGATCTACGCGGCCCTTTCAACATGCGCCAAGCTCGCGGCGCGGTTTCCTCGCTCGTCAAAAAAGATTGGATCACGGTGCACGATGCGATCACCAACGAGAGCGGCACATGGACGCAATTTACTTTTAACGATGAAGCGCGCGCGGTCCTCAATTGCGACGGCGACGAAGGCGAGGCCGAGACCTCGCCCGCGCCACCCGCGCGGATCTTCGTCGCCTTTAATCCGGCGAGCAAGCGCCACGAGGTGATCGAATACTACGGATCGGATCTGCCGATCGGCACCCCGCTCACTTGCTTGTTTTACTGCGCGAGCGATGGCCGGTATGTAACGGTCCCCGGCGCGTCAAGCTTCATCGTTGCGGCCGATGGCTCGTGGCAAGAGGAAAGCGAGGCGGGCCGATGAAATTCAGAATTGACACGGATCGATTCATCGTTTGCGGCGTGTGCACTGAGGCCGAGCACTTCGGCAACGTGACCGTCGCCAAGGCGCGCGAGCTCGCCGCGTTGTTTGGCGGGTGGAGTATGAAGGACGGCGCGCCGATTTGTGCTGACTGTCAAGAGCGGGAGCGCGAGGCGGCGCAGGAAAGCGAGGCGGCGAAATGAAACGAGGATATAGCAAAGACTTTACGCCGCACGGCGAAACCGGAAAGCGTTACTTGTTGGATTCGATCCCGGCCGGGCTTTGGACCCGCGTCCGGGCGAAGGCAAAGCGCGAGGGTGTCTCGCTTCGCGCTCTCATTTTGCAATTGCTCACGGAGTGGGCCGCGGACGGCGATCGGAATTCAGAGCGCGATTGTCTGCGAGCGGCCGTCAATGCGATGGCTGAGGCGCGCACGCGGATCCCTTATGGCGACGAGAAACCGCGCGTTATTCGAGATCTCGACGAAGCGATCGAGGCGGCCACCAAACTACTAACAACCCCCGAAAAAGAAAGGATCAACGACAATGCCTAAAGGCGACCAAAATGGATCGGAAAAGAAACTAGCAGACGGCCGGACCATGATCCGGAAGCGTTACATTGACAAGAAAGGCCGCCGCGCCGAGAAAAAGTGGATCGTTGCCGGTGGCCCCAAGGCCGTGGCGAAGGCCCGGCGCGAAATGGACGAGGCGATCGCGGCCGAGCTTAACGGCACCGCGATCGCAGGCGAGATCAAATTTCGCGATCTCTATCTTCATTGCTTGCCCGAGACGGACGAGGACACGGGCAAACTTAAAGAGTGCCCGATCTGTAAGAAAGCGCACGCGGGCGAGATCATACCGGCCGTGATGCACGGCAAAGAAAAGATCGCCGGGCTTCGCTCTTTTGATGCCGTGGTTAGTCACCTAAGCGCGATCAAAAAATACTTCGGCGATTTCAACATAAGCGCGATCACCTATAAGGATCTGATCGATTTCATGCGGGAGCGTCTCACAGAGGAAAAGCGCGGCGGCGGCGATCTCTCAAAGACCACGGCCCACCGCGAGCTCGCGGCGCTCCGGAAGGTCCTGAATATCGCGATCCGCCACCGGCCCGAAATTTGGCTCACGCGGAACCCGTTTAAGGACGGCGAGCCGATCATCCGGCCAAGCCTCGAAAAGAAGCGCGCCCGGACCATCACCCGCGGCGAAGAGGTGCGGATCTTCAAAGCCACCGGGAAAGCGAGATCCAAGGAACTCGCCTTCGGGATCACGATGGCCCTTGAGACCGGAATGCGCCGGGGCGAGCAACTCGCGCTCACGCTCGGGGATCTCGACTTGCCCGGCCGGATTCTTTGGGCCACCTCTTACAAGGGCAACCAACCGGTCCGGCGGCCGGTGCCGATCACCGGCGCGCTTAACCAAGCTTTGACGGCCTATCTTGAAACCCGGCCGCGTGGCGAGGATCGCCTCTTCACGATCGACCCGCGCCGCGGTTTTGAGAACCTCCGCACGCGCGCCGGGATCGCGGATCTCCACTGGCATGATCTGCGCCACACGGCGATCACCCGTATGGTTCACGTTTTCAAACTGCAACCGATCGAGGTGATGAAGATCGTCGGTCATACGAACTGGAAAACGTTCTTTGAGACCTATGTTAATGTGGGCGAGGATATCGCCCGGAACCTCGGGGCCGGGATCGACGCGGCCCGCGCGGCCATGCTCGCCGCCGAGGCTAAGGCCGAACGGTCAACCGGTCCGGTGATCGACGCCGAGGGCGTCAATTGACAAGCTTTCGAGACTCGCCGCGGGCCAAGGCCTAAGAGGCCGAAAGGTATCCAACGGCGACGCCATCGGAAGAGCGGGCGCGGGCTTCGGGCCGCGCCCGTTTTTTTTTTGGGCCGAGGCCGAGCCCCTTTCGAAGCCCCTTTCCCGGTGCCCGTGCGTGGTCTCGCGTGGTCTCGCCTGATTTCGCACCCTTTGAATTTGCCAATAAAAACGGGCGTTTGACCGGGAGCGGGCCCGCGTGACCTCGCCTGATATCGGCCGTCTTTTGGCTTCGAACCAATTGGCCGCAATCATGTTTATGCGTTTTTGCTTAACGTTTTTGTTGATTTCGCAGGGTGGCCCGAGGGCGCGCCCCTTTCGAAGCCCCTTTCCGATGCGGGCTTCGAGGCGTGCCCCTTCGGGCCCCTTCCGCCCGTGTAGCTCAACCGGATAGAGCACGGCGCTTCGGACGCCGGGGTTGCGGGTTCAAGTCCTGCCGCGGGCACCAAGTTTGATCCTATGCTTTGCGTTCATTGTGAAGAGCCGGTCACCGGCGAAGAGATCGCGGCCGGTATGACGATCCCGATCACGATGATCGGGTTTCGCACCGGCGTCGAAGGCAAGCCCGGTCTGATACATCGGGAGTGCATGATCCGATCGGTCCTCGGGAGCGTGACGCACCTCCGGGGCCGGTGCCGCGAGCAAGGCGGCGACGAGGATTGCCACGCCTGCGAAGAGGGCCTCACCAAGCGCGAGGCGGCGCGGGCGACCTATGAGTTTATGCTCAAGCGAGAAGAGGCCCGCACGCGCGCGAGGCGGGCCGCGGAAAGGAATTAAATGCCCGAGACAAGCCAAGGGCCGGGCGAGCCCGACTGCCCGTTCTACGGGCGCGCAATGGTCATAGACGAGGGCGCGGGCGTCGCGGTCATGATCGGATCCGGCGGCAATCAATGCGCGCTTGTCACGGACCATCACGCGCCGTGCTATATGGAGATCGAAGGCGACCGGCCCTTGTGGGCGCGGTGCTCGCGCGTGTGCCGGGTTTTAATTCAGGCCGCGGCGATCAACGCCCACGCCGCGGGCGAGGCGGGCAAGACAAGGATCCAAACATGAGACGGCCAAAGCTCCCGCCGGTCCGGCGCTCAATGTGCGCGACGTGCCCCTTCCGCGCGGGATCTCGTTACAGTTATCTCGCGCCGGATCTCGCCGCCTCGGCGCTCGGCGAGGCCTCGCGGATCTGCCATAGCACCGGCGCGAATAATGCGATCAACGCCCGGACCGGAAAGGCCCCGAGGCTTTGCCGCGGCGCTCGTGATGTACAGATCGAGTTTTACGCGGCGATCGGTTTTATCGACGCGGCCACCGATGAAGCGTGGGCGCGCAAGGTCCGGGAGCTCACGGCCACGGAAAGGATCGAAACATGAAGCACCCGGCCGATTGCGCGCCGCACGATTTCATCTTCTCGCGCTATTGCGGCGCGGACGTGTGCACCCGGTGCCGGTTGCATGTGCACCTTGATCGCGAGGGCAAGATCCACCAAGAGCTCGCCCGGTGCTTTTGCGGGTGGAGTTTGAGCGGCCGAGACGGCACGCGCGAACTTGTCGAGCTCGGCGAGACGATCGAGCCCGAGGACTACTAATGGAAGGCCCCGGCAAGTATGACGCGATCGCCACGGTGGCCCGCGAGGCGGCCAAAGCTCGCGGGATCGTGCTCGTGATCTTCGGCGGCGAGCGCGGCCACGGTTTAGAGGTGCAGGGCGACGTCGAAACACTTTGGGCCGTGCCCGAGATCTTGCGCGAGACGGCCAACGCGATCGAGGCGGATCTTTTGCGGCCGGACCGTTAACGCCCGAGCGGGTGCGAGCCGCGGATCGCTTTGCATTGTCTGCAAAGCGTCTCGTCCTCACGATTCCAACAAGCGCAAAAAGCACATTGCCACGTGAAGCGCGCGGTCCCGGTGCCCGGCGCGATCGCCGTGCCGATCACCGATCGCGCGAACTCGTCGAGCTCCCGCCATAGTTCCCGGATCCCCGTCAGCAAGGCATCTCCGGATTGGCCCAATCGAAGCGCAAGCGCGCCGGTGCTTTCGCGTAGTGGTTGAGATCGACCGGCGAGTTGACACCCGCGATCGTGCCCTCTTTGGTGAACTGCCACGCCCAAAAGTGATCGAAGCCCGCGGGCAACTCGGGCTCGGCGGCGTACTGTGCCAACCAAAGCCGGAACGCTCTTAACTCCGGCATCGCCTCGGCCCCGCCTTTATCTTTGAGCGCGCCGCCTGCGTAGAGGACCGGTGCGCGGCCGCTCAAGCTTCGCAGAGTTGCGAGGGCCTCGTGAAGATCGGCGAGACTCACGGCCGGATCTTCGTAGTCAATACAAACGAGGGCGCGCGCGTCGAGCACGTCGAGCTCGTGCGCGGTCCTAAGGAAAAAATCGACTTGCGCGCCCATATCGCCCGGCCGCAAAAAATGATAAACGCCCCACAAGAGCCCCGCCTCGTTGGCAAGAAAGTTGCGCGCGGCGGCCTTCTCGTCGACGAAACTATTCCCCTCGGTGAGCTTATGGATCACGCCGAGCACGCCCGCCTCTTTGGCGGCCGTTAGGTCCTGCGGGATCGTGTTGTGATGCGAGAGATCGATGATCTCGACGGTTGGTGTCATAGTCTGAAACCTCCAAAAAAAAATTAGAGCGAGACCAAAAGCGCGGGCGCGTCGCGCACGTCGCGCACGGACCGCACGCCGCCCGCCGAGATCGAGATCGTCGAGAGATAGATATCCCGGTGCACGCTCCGATCTACCGGGACCCCGATCTGTTGGCCCGGTAAATATCGCCCGATCAATTTGGCGGCGTTTGGTGGCTCGTCCGCATAACGCCAATAAACCTCAACGATCGCCGGTTGCAAGGTCGCCATGGCGTAAAAGGTTGGCCGCGCGCCGGGCCTCACGACGAGATTGCGGCCGCCCGAGGGTGCGATCAAAAGGTTCATGTTGTGATCACCTCGGCATAACCCACGCGGCCGTCGCCGTGGTCCACCCAAAAGCGCAACACGGTCCCGGCCGCGCCGCTCACGGTCCCGGCCGGGATGTGGCCGTTGCTATCAGTCACGAGATCGGAAAGCGCCGCGAGGGCCGTCGCGTCATACACATGCACGGTCTCAACCGGCGCGGGCGTGGTAGTCCCGTCGTCATTCTCAAACATCACATCAAACGCGGCATAATTGCTCGGCATGATTTAAACCACCTCGGCCACTTTGAAGATCAAGCGATCGGTTTCAACGATCACGCTCCCGCTATCGATTGGCAACACGCCCGGCGGCGTGAGGAAATCGCCACCCGGATTCACGAGCCCCGGCGCACCGGTGATCGGTGGCGGGATGGTCCACGATTCCATCGCGTTGTAATAGGCGCGGGGATAAGCCTGCGCGGAGATCTCCACTTTGAGATCCGCCGCGCGCTTCATTGAGCGGATCCGGAAATACTCGAAGCGCTCAAGCCCGGCCGCCGCGCGGATATCGTTGATCCGATCGAGCTTCTCGGCCTCGACTTTGATCACGCTGTATTTGTGAAGATCGATCGCCTCGCTGTACCACGTTTTAAACTGAACCCGGAGATTGTTTTTGGTCCCGCCTTCATCGAAGGGCCCGAGGTGCAACAAGAG